>Ga0256833_1000142_pt1 | contig 56287 bp, 55 predicted proteins | sample 356284metaG_FD_190535 | JGI IMG/M metagenome (GOLD analysis project Ga0256833, IMG submission 190535) | Hydrothermal vent microbial communities from Mid Atlantic Ridge, Atlantic Ocean - 356-284 | ecosystem: Environmental > Aquatic > Marine > Hydrothermal vents | place: Atlantic Ocean: Mid... | reverse complement strand
AATTCCACAAACTCTCTGACTGCATCTATATCCTGCGAATTTACCGTCCTGAACATCATCTGCGTATTCATCTGGGCAAGGACATACTTGCTCACCTGTGCGGGCCTCTGGGTTATGGTGACCAGACCCACCCCGAACTTCCTCCCCTCGCTGGCAATCTTCCTGGCCCAGACGAGAGCCGGATTATCCCTGCCGGCGGACACCTCCCCGTAGCCCCTCTCGGGGGCAAAGTTGTGGGCCTCCTCAAGCACTATAAGGGCGTCGTATGCTTCCTCCCTACGGGCCTTAAGAAACAGACTCCTCATCACAAAGCCGGCAATATGCACCCTTATGGTCGGGACCGTCACACCGCTGAGGTCGAATACCACAGTGCCCGAAAGATTCAGATGCTCCTCTATCCGCTTCCTGGTATCCCAAACACTCCTGAAGAAATCGGGACCGAACTCCTCTTCCATGGAATCGAAAGCCTCCTCTATCGTCTCTCTGTTGTACTCATACTTTCCAAAATCCACCTTCCGAATCTCATCCCGCAGACTGCCCGAGGGATTTCTGAGCCATTCCACGATGGCAGACTGCAGGTTCCTGTAAACCTCCGAATTGGAAGAGGGCATGAGGGCTCCGTATTCCGAGAGAAAATCCACCACATCCCTCGCGTCATCCAGAAAGAAGACATCCCTCAGCCGCAGCACCTTCATGTTGCTCAAACGGAACCTTCCCTCCTCATCATCCCCTGCAAAGGCCCGGGCATATTCTCCGTGGGGGTCGAGCACCACGATCCTGCCCACATCCTCCGACTTCTCCGCCAGCCTGCTGATGAAGAGCTTTGTGAAGTAGCTCTTGCCGGAACCGGTATTGCCCAGAACGAGCATGTGCTTTCTGAGAATCTGCCTGTGGTCTATCTCCACGGGGGTATCGAAACCGTACAGCCTTCCGATTGCCACTCCCCCTTTTGAAAGCAAATGACCCACCTTCCCGGATACATAGACGGGCTCTCCAACATCGGCCGGCACACTCAATGGCTCCAGCCTGAAGGAACCATCCTCCTGCCCACGAATGCGGCCCAGAATAGATACCGTGGCAATTCTCACCTTTCTGGCCCTCTCGTTCAAATAGGAATACACCGCGGCCCTCATCCAGTCCATGTCCCGATTGTGGGAAAAAATCTCCATGAAGTCCCCCGTGGGAGCATACACATCGCTGTATCCATCCTCGAAGGGATTGTTGAAGAATCCCGCGCTGTAAGACCTGATGCTGTCGATTCTCCCCAGTACCCCATCCCCTATCTCCACGAAGGAGTACTCCTGCACGCGGCGGTCCAGCAATATGGCCCGCAGACTTCTGGTCCCCGATGGATTTATCACATATCCCACCAGGCTGTCGTTCAGGGGATACGAAGCCTCCAGAATCCTCCCGAAGTAATCCAGAAGCTCCCGGATCTGCTCCTCGTCATCGTGCCGGCTGTAGTAAACGGCCGCCTCGATATTTCCCCTCTCGAAAGGGGAATATCCGCTCGCGGTGATATTGGCAGACCCCACCACCGCTTCCCTGCCATCCACCACTACGAATTTGGCATGGAGCCTGTCGTTCAGAAATATCCCCGCCCCCTTCCCTCGCAGGAGGGCAAAAACCCTATCATCGGTTATCCTCAGGTCAGCAAACTCGGAGGCCCGTATCACCACCTGAACCCTGACCCCATCGGGAATGGCCCTCACGATTCTCTCCACAGCACCCCCTGTGATCCATGCGGAAGCCATGCAGACGCAATCGCTGGCGCCTTTCACCATTTCGATTACCTTTTCGCCAATTTCATCGCTGCCGAGTATCCGCATGAGCCAATTTTATACCGCACCGGGAACTGTACTCACCTGGAAAAATCCACGGGTTCTATGAGGAACTGGCCGCCGAGCCTCACCACCTCCCGGAACTTCATGAGCAAATCGATCACATCCCCCTCCTTCAGACCCATCCACCTGTCGGAGGGGTCGTATATGCGGCCGTAAAGCTCATCCCTTCCGGTGGAAAGTGTTATGTACAGGGTTCTGCCCCTGAGCTCCTTTCCCACCACCTTCAGGGAATTCATCAGGAAGAGGGGGGAGGGATTTCCATTACCGAATGGGGCCATTCTCCTCATATCCCGCACGAACAGGTCATTCAGGTCATGGGGGCGAAGGACCGCCTCGGCATCGGGAGTGGAGGGCTCATAACCGGCGAAATGCTCCCTTGCTATCCGGTTTATCTTCTCCTCGAACTCCTCGAGATACTCGGTTTTTATGGTGAAACCAGCCGCCATCTCGTGCCCACCGAAGTTCTCGAACATATAGGAAAGCTCGGAAAGGGCCCTCTGCATATGAAAACCCTCCGTACTCCTGGCACTTCCACGGGAGGTCTCCCCCTGGACCGAGATGATTATGGCCGGTCTGTTCCACCTGCTGACGATTCTGGAAGCCACTATCCCTATTATCCCCTCATGCCATCCCCAGTCCCACAGAACCAGAACATCCCTTCCCGCCTTCCGCATGGCCTGGGCCATCGCCCTGTCCAGAATCCTCTTCTCGTACTTCTGCCTCTCCTGATTGAGGCGATTGAGCCTGTGGCTCAGGAGGAGGGCCCTGTTCCCATCCCTTTCCGTCAGAAGATTGAAGGAGTGCATGGGGTCCGAGATGCGCCCCGCAGAGTTGAGCCTGGGGGCCAGAAGAAAAGCGATGTGCCAGGTGCTCACATATCCATCAACCCCCACGACGAACTTGAGGGCCTTGAGGCCGGCCTTCTTCGTCTCCCGCAGAACCCTCAGTCCAAGGCTCACCATAACCCTGTTCTCATCGACCAGCTCCCCCATATCCGCCACAGTACCTATGGCCACCAGATCCAGGTCCCACAGCAAATGGCGAAACGGCTTGCCCAGACGATTGTACAGGGCCTGCATGAGCTTGAAAGCCACCCCCACCCCCGTCAGGTGCCTGAACGGGTAATCCCCGCTCAGCATGGGGTGAACTATCGCACTGGCCCGGGGCAGGGTTTCCGGGGGCTCGTGGTGGTCCGTAATAATCACATCTACCGAGTGCCTGCGGGCTTCCTCCACCTCCTCCACGGATGTAATTCCACAGTCGGCGGTTATGATGAGGGAAATCCCATCCTCCACAGCCTTTCGAACAGCCCGCATGGACAGGCCATATCCCTCCACAAATCTGTCCGGTATGTAGGGAACCAGCTTATCCGGACTGTAAACACGGGAAAGGACCCGGTACAGGAGGGAAAGGGCAGTTATTCCATCGGCATCGTAATCCCCGTGGACCATGATGGTGCTTCCCCTCCTCATGTGGTGGATTATGAGGTCCACAGCCCTGTCTATATCCCTCAGCCCCCCCGGGTCCCTTATCTGCTCCACAGAGGGATTGAGAAACATCTCGATGTCATCATCGTCCATCCCCCGAAGGCGCAGAACCTCCTCCACTTTCTCGTGAATCTTCATGGCCCTATTGATCATATTCCTCTTCCGAATAGATGGGATAGGAACCGGAGCAGGCGTCCGTAATCAACTTTCCATCGACCAGCCTGGAGAAAACCCTGTACTCACCGCCCCTTCTGAATTCCACCCCGCACGAGTCGGGGGTCCACACCACCACCCTGCCGGTGTCGGGCCCCTTTATAACGAAGGACACATCGAACACATATCCCCGAACAGAGTCCCGGATTACACTATCCACAACCCCCTCGAACACCATATCGGAGCGGGCGACAGCACCCATATCATCCATCGGGGGGCAGGAGCACTGGGAGACGAGAAACAGCCACAGCATCGACTCATAAGTTTAAACCAGAGAGCGGCAGATGGAGAGGATGGGGACCGGGGATTCACCATCGCTCCAGATGTGTTTATAATTGTGGGGCTTTGGAAGGGGATGCGATTTTTTACAATTCCCCTTTAAAAACCATGAAAACCAGGAGGTGAAAAGGAATGTCGAAGATAGCCGTCGCTGGTCTCGGCAAAATGGGAACAGCCATCGTCAATCAGCTGAAGGAGCTCGCAAAGGACAGCGAAATCTTCGTTTACGACATCGTGGAGGAGAAGGAGAACATAGAGGGAACCTGCAGATTGAGGGATATAAACCCCGATGTTCAGGAGGCCCTGCGGGCCCTTAAGCCCGATGTCCTCATAAATGCTTCCACATTCACGGGCAACGAATTCTATGCCCGCCTGGCTGTGGAATATGGTTTCAACTATGTGGACCTGGGCCAGAGCACCTGGACCACAATAAAACAGAAATCCTTCGAGCAGTTCGCAAGGGAAAAGGGCGTAAAGCTGGTGGTAGAAACGGGCATGGCTCCCGGCACCATAAATGTCATGGGGGCTTACTATGCCGAGAGGGGTTATGAAGAGGTTATCATGTACTCCGGCGGGCTTCCCCTGGACGACAGGGCCGGAGGAATACTGAGATACGCCCTCACCTGGTCCATAAAGGGCCTCATTCAGGAGTACACGGATGCCACCATAGTGAAGAAGGACGGTGAAATCCAGTTCATACAGGGGCTGGCGGATGAAATAGAAAAGGACCTGTATGTCAAATTCACAGACCCGCAAATCGCCGGAGTCATCAAAAAGTACCAGAAGATAGAAGAGAAAGACGGAGAGTTCTACATCAGGGACCTGGAGTCCCTTCCCACATCAGACGGCGTATCCCTGATGCCCTTCCACTACGGGGGCGTGAAGAATATGGGATACAGAACCCTGAGATACTCCGGCCACTACGATGTAATCCGCAAACTGTGGAGACTGGGGCTCTTCGACAGCGACAGATTCCTGAACATAGAGGGCAGGGCCTACTCCTTCCTCGATATAACCTCCATGATGCTGGACAAAATCCTTCCCCGGACGAAGGAGGACATGGCCATCATGAAGGTGGTGGCCTCGAAGGGGGGCATCACAGAAGAGATGCACGCGGTCGTGCTCTCCGATGAAAAATACACAGCCATGCAGAAGATGACCGGATACAGCACCGTGCTCTCCGCCCTTTCCATCATCGGCCAGTACGACATTATGAGAAGGGACGACCCAGGAATAGACCCCCCATACAGATACTTCAACCCGCAGAAATATCTGAAAACCCTCTTCGAAATCATACCCCGGTCCGAACTGGTGAAGTGATATGGAAGTGAAAATAGGCCTCGAGATTCACCTTCAGCTGAAGACCAGGAGCAAAATGTTCTGCCGCTGCAAGAACGACTACGATGTTCAGGACGAACCCAACACCAATATATGTCCCGTGTGCCTGGGCTATCCCGGAACCCTTCCGGTCACCAACCGCAGGGCCGTGGAGTACGCCATAAGGCTGGCAAGGGTGCTCCACAGCGAAATCAATCCCGACCCGGTGTTCTACAGGAAGAACTACTTTTACCCGGACCTGCCAAAGGGGTATCAGATTACCCAGTACAACGAGGCCGCAATCGCTCAGGGGGGCTATCTCCCCCTGGACTTCAGAAACAGGGACAAAAGGGTCCGCATCCGCAGGCTATCCCTGGAGGAGGATACAGCCCGCTCCATACAGACCGACGAGGGAGAGGTCCTTCTGGATTTCAACAGGGCCGGTATTCCCCTCATAGAAATAGTCACTGAACCGGATATGCACACCGTGGAGGATGTCAAAAGGTTCCTGGAGAACCTCCGGCTGGTGGTTCAACTCATGGAAATTTCGGATGCGGACATGGAGAAGGGCCAGTTCAGGGTGGACATAAATGTATCCGTGGGTGGAGGAGAGAGGGTGGAGATAAAGAATGTCAACAGCATAAGGGATGTGGTGGAAGCCCTGAAATACGAAATCAATCGCCAGAAGGAGGAAATCAGAAAGGGCAGGCCCATAGAACAGCATACCCGCAGGTGGGACGATTACGAAAAGCGCACCATCCCCATGAGAAGGAAAGAAACGGAAGATGACTATCGATACTTCCCGGAGCCGGACATTCCCGTGCTATCCATCGCCCCCCTTATGCAGGAGGTGGAATCGGGCGACCTCGATGATCCCTTTGCCCTCTTCGACGAAATGGCATCCAGGGCCAGCCCAGGGGAAAAGGGCTACGACAACTACCTGAACAACCTGGAGATCCTCATGCGGGACAGGAACAGGGACGCAATACGATTCTTCAGAGATGCAATAGGAGACGGGGAGGTGGATCCCATACTGGCCAGCAAGTGGATGGTAAATCAGGTGCGCAACATGGACAGACTCCCCCCGCTGGACCAGTTCAGGAAACTCATGATAATGGTTCAGAAGGAAAAACTTCCCGCCCACAGAGTGAAAGAATTCCTCAGGCGCATCATAGAGGGAGCCGTACTGGAGGAGCTCCTGAAAGAGGTGGAATCCGGTCCCTCGGATGAAGAGCTGGAGGTCATCGTGAGGGCTGTAATCGCCGAGCATCCCGATGAATTCGAGCGGCTTAAGGGTGGAAAGATGGGGCTCATCGGTTTCTTCATAGGAAGGGTAAAGAAGAAGAACCCGCAGGCCGACCCCGGAAAAGTAAGACTCATAATCGAAAAGATCATGAAAGAGTGAGCAGAACAGTTCCCTGTTCATCCGGGCGGTCTTCCGGGCGGGCCGCGTCCCTGCAATCCCCATCCCATCTGCTTTATAATTTTCACCCCGACCGAGCGGGAGTAGCTCAGTGGTAGAGCACCTGCTTGCCATGCAGGGGGTCGCGGGTTCGAATCCCGTCTCCCGCTCTTTTTTATTATTCAGATCCGTCCGGGAGGTGTTATCATGAACAAGATGGAACTCATAAGGGGAGTGGAATCCAGGTTCATCAAGGAAGACATTCCCGAAATCAAGCCTGGATACACCGTAAGGGTTCATGTTAAGGTAAAAGAGCTGAGATTCAACGCAAAGAAAAGGCAGTGGGAAGAGAGGGTCAGGATTCAGCCCTTCGAAGGCATCGTAATAAGGATGAAGGGAAGCGGCATAAACCGGACCATAACCGTCAGGAGGGTGAGCCACGGAATCGGCATAGAGAGAATATTCCCCGTACATTCCCCCAACATAGAGAAGATAGAGGTGATAAAGAAGGTCAAGCCCAAGAGGGCAGTACTCTCCTTCATCAGGAACCTGAGCGAAAGGGCCCTCAGGAGGAAGCTGAAGGAAATAAGGGATTGATTGCAGGGGAAGTCCCCCTGTCTTCTTCTTCATGGAATACATCTCGAGATCCATAGAGGAAACTCACGAGATAGCATCCGAGCTGGCACAGAAGGTCCTCAAGGAGGAAAAGCCCGTCATAATCCTGCTCAGAGGGGAAATCGGAGCCGGAAAGACCACATTCGCAAGAGGATTCCTGCGGAGATTCGGCATTCGAAGGGTCAGGAGCCCCACCTTCAATATAATTCATCAGTACAGGGTGGAGGACCTGAACCTGTACCACATAGACCTCTACAGGCTGTCCCCGCAGGAGGTGGAAAGGCTCGAGGTATGGGACATAGTCAGCGAAGGAAACAGCATAGTGCTGGTGGAATGGTACGAGCATGCACCAGGGGACCTCTTCGACAGGTACTGGCTGGTGGAGATAGAAATGGTGGACGAAAATACACGGAAAATCCGTATATCCCACCACGGGGGAACCACCGTATAATTTTCACCCTTCGGTTTAAAAGAGGAGGAAGATATGAAGTTCAAGGTGGAGAAGAAATTGATAGAGCGGAATATTACCTCAATTGGAAAACTCGTGGGGGGTGGAAGGAGCGCCCTCGATATCCACAACAACATTCTGCTGGAGGTGGAAGAGGGTCGTCTCAGGATGTATGCCACAAGCGGAGACATAGAAATGGTCATGTCCATTCCAGTGCTGGATTCGAAACCCGGAAGGGCTCTGGTTGACCGCAAGAAATTTACTTCCCTCATAAAGGTTTTCGAAAAGGACGCCGTTGTGGATGTGAGCACGAGCGACAGCAACCTGACCATCCAGTCCGAAGGGGTCAGGTACAGGGTCGTCACGCAGGACCCCGAACTCTTTCCCCCCATAAGTCCAAAGGAGACCACCGGAACCTTTATGGTAAGCCTGGAAGATGTAATCGGGGCCCTGGACAGGGTGGAATTCTGTGCGGCCTCCGACGACAGCAGACTCTTCCTCACGGGCATCCTGTGGGACAGCAGGGATGAGTCGAGCAGGTTCGTGGCCACCGATAGCTTCGTCCTGGGGGTTGCGGAAAGAGAAATACCCACGGGGAGGGAATTCCAGGCCATTCTTCCCAGAAACCTGAAGGGGGTCCTCAAGGACATAGAGGCGGAGAAGGTGGAAGTGGGGTTCACGGAGGATCAGAATTACATGACCATAAGGTTCCCCGAAGGATTCATAAACATCCGGCTGATTCAGGGACCGTACCCCAACTACGAGGGAATATTCCCGGAGGGCACTTACAGCTCCCTGCGCATCACGAGGGAAGACATGGACAGGGCCCTGAAGGCGGCAACCGCCATCAACCCCGACAACCTGAAGTTCGTCCTCTCCGAAGACAGCCTGCTGATTCATGCCGCCAACACGGACGGCGATGAACTGGAAATCCAGCTGGAGGGCAGGTATGAGGGGAGCCCCTACGAGATCGTCCTCGACACGAAGAAGTTCGTGGATATAATAAGACATCTGCCCAGAGGGGATATGGAGATGCGCATATACGGGGACACCTCCCCCATCCTCATAGGCAGCGGGGAGGAAAACCTCAAATACCTAATAATGCCGGTAAAGATTTAGCCATGAAAGACTTTAACATAAACAGACTGCCCCGCATGGGGCCGGATATGAAGAAAGAGGATGTGGAAAAAAACAGGAAGATTTACGACCAGTACTATGTGCCCTATGTCATAGAGAAGGTGGGGATGGGCGAAAGGGCCTACGACATATACTCCCGACTCCTCAAGGACCGCATAGTCTTTCTGGGAACGGCCGTGGATGACCATGTGGGCAACCTCGTGGTGGCTCAGCTCCTGTTTCTGGAGGCGGACAATCCGGAGAAGGACATATACCTCTACATTCACTCACCCGGAGGATATGTGACTGCGGGTCTGGCCATATACGATACCATGCAGTACATAAAGCCGGATGTTTCTACCATAGCCATGGGAATGGCGGCCTCCATGGCGGCGGTGCTTCTGGCGGCAGGCACGAAGCAGAAGCGCTTCGCACTTCCCCACACGAGAATAATGATTCACCAGCCCCTGGGAGGGGTCAAGGGACAGGCAGCCGACATAGAGATAGAGGCGAAGGAGATTCTAACCCTCAAGCGCATGCTGAACGAAATACTGGCGAAGCATACGGGCCAGCCCATAGAGAAGATAGAAAAGGATACCGACAGGAATTTCTACATGTCATCCTACGAAGCGAAAGAGTATGGAATAGTGGATGAAGTCCTGGAAAAGAGGCCGTAAATCATGGGAAAGAAGAAAGAGAGGCGCTGTTCCTTCTGCGGGAGGCCGGAGAGCGAAGTAAACAATCTCATAGGCGGTTTTGCCGCCTATATATGCGATGAGTGCGTCCAGATCGCCTACGAGGTCCTCAAGGAGGCCAGGCTCAACTACGAGCCGCAGGAGGCCGCAGTCGAGGAGATTCCCAAACCCTCCCAGATCAAGGCATTTCTGGACAGATACATAGTGGGGCAGGAAAGGGCCAAGAAGGTCATATCAGTCGCCATCTACAATCACCTCAAGCGCATAAAACACAAGAACAGGTTCGACGATGTGGAGCTGGAAAAGTCCAACATCCTCATGATAGGGCCCACGGGAGTGGGTAAAACCCTTATGGCAAAGACCCTGGCAAAGTTCCTGAACATACCTTATGCCATATACGACGCCACCCCCCTCACTGAGGCGGGATATGTAGGAGAAGATGTGGAGAACATACTGCTCAGGCTGGTGCAGAATGCAGATTACAATCTGGAAAAGGCCCGATACGGCATCATATACCTGGACGAATTCGACAAGCTCTCCCGCAGGCAGGACTCCCCATCCCTCACGAAGGATGTGGGAGGAGAAGGGGTCCAGCAGGCCCTCTTGAAGATAGTGGAAGGAACTGTGGCCAACATACCCCCGCAGGGGGGCAGGAAGCATCCCGAACAGAGCTACATACAGCTGGACACATCCGACATTCTGTTCATCATGGGTGGGGCTTTCGATGGCCTGGCAGACATCATCCGCGAGAGGCTGGGTCGCAGGGAGATAGGATTCAGGGGAGAGCACAAAAGGGTGGACGACAGGGAGATACTGCGTCTGGTCCAGCCGGAAGACCTCATAAAGTACGGCATAATTCCGGAGATGGTGGGAAGGCTCCATGTGATTGCCGTATTCGACCCTCTCGATGTGGATGACCTGGTGAAGATCCTCACGGAGCCGAGGAATGCACTGGTCAGGCAGTATCAGAAGCTCTTCGAACTGGAGGGGGTAAATCTCCAGTTTACGCAGAAGGCCCTGGAGACTATAGCAGAAATAGCCATGAAGAGGGGAACGGGGGCGAGGGGCCTGAGGGCGATCATGGAGGAGGTCCTGAACGAATTGATGTTCCAGCTTCCAGAATTGAAGGAGAGGGGCGTTGCCAGAATCATCATAACGGACGAGACCATCCTGAAGCACAAGGAGCCCATCTTTGAAGTCAGAGAGGAAAGAAAAGCGGGGGGTTAGACCCGCAGGGGGCATGGAGAAGGCGGCAGAGGACAGGAGAGAAAGGGCCCTTCTGGTGGGTTTCGCAAAATCCAGCAGGGACAGGTGGGAAGCCCTGGACAGCCTGGAGGAACTCCAGCAGCTGGCAGAAACGGCCGGATACGAAGTTTTCGAGAAATTCCTTCAGATCAGGCCCCAGGTGGACCCCGCATACTACATAGGGGTCGGGAAAGCGAGGGAGCTGGGGGACATAGCCCGGCAGTACGCAATAGACATAATCATCTTCGACTTCGAACTGACCCATGCACAGGCGAGGAATCTCGAAAAAGTCATGGGAATCCAGGTCATGGACAGAACCCAGCTCATCATGAAGATCTTCGAAAACAGGGCCAGAACCTCGGAGGCAAAGATACAGGTGGAACTGGCACAGCTGGAGTATGCACTGACCCACCTCGTGGGCAGGGGAAAGGAACTGTCCCGTCTGGGAGGAGGAATAGGGACCAGAGGCCCGGGAGAAAAAGAGCTGGAAGTGGAAAAGAGGCGCATAAAGGACAGAATTACGGCCCTTCGGAAGAAGCTCCAGACCATAGAGAGAACGAAGAAAATCCACAGAAAGGCCCGCAGGGACTTCATAAAGATTGCCCTCGTGGGATACACGAATGTGGGCAAATCCACCATAATGAACCTGCTAACCGATGCCAGCGTATATGTGGACGATAAACTGTTTGCCACACTGGACGCCACCACCCGCCTCCTGAAACTGCCCGCAGTTCCCTACAGGGTTGTCCTCTCCGATACCGTCGGATTCATAAAGGATATTCCGCCCGGCCTCATAGCCTCCTTCAGGGCCACGCTGGGGGTCATAGAGGATGCTGATCTCATACTGCATGTGGTGGACATATCGCATCCGGCCATGGAGGAGCACATAAAGACCGTGGAGAAAACCCTGGAGGAGATGGATTTGAAGGACAGACCCATACTTCTGGTCTTCAATAAGATAGATATGCTCCTGGACAGGAATGTAATCCACCGCCTGCGGCAGAAGTACCCCAACAGCGTATTCATTTCGGCCCGCCTCGGGGAAAACATAGAGGAACTGGTGGAAAGGATAAAAGAGATGCTGGAAGCCAATTTCAGGCCCTTCGAAATCGAAATCCCCCTGGAAAAATTCGAAAAATACTCCGCCCTCAAGAAGTACGCCTACATAGAGGAAGAGGAATTCACCGACAGCACCATAAGGGTGAAGGGCATAATCCACAGGAAATTCGACAAAATTCTGGAAAAATAGGCATTTTAAAATTTTCACCATGGGATTCATCGGCAGAATCCTGAAGGAGGCGGCCAAATTAATATTATTCGAATCGGGCAGGAGGGTGATCCAGTTCATTTCCGGAGGAAAATCGGACAGTTCCCGGTCACTGGATTTCTCCAGAGAAAACGAAATCCAGAAGCTGAGGGAGGAACTGAGGGCCTGTAAGAACGACCTTGAAAGGTGCAACCTGGAAAGGCAAATGCTGGAAGAGGCTCTGAGGCAAAAGGGGGACCAGCTCCGATTCACCCGCATCTGGGCAATCGCCTCAACTATCGCCGCCGCAATTCTCCTCGTAGTTCTGCTCTGGAGATAGCATCCTGGCAGTTTTAAAATTGTACCATGTGGGATAGGCTGAAAGAATTTGTGAAAAAGGTGGGACCATTTATCGCAAGGGAGTTGGTAAAGAAATTCATGCGCAGGGCTTTCAACGAAAAATCCCCGATGGCCCCTGCTGAAAATTACTACGAGAAAATCAGGGAGCTGGAAAGGAACCTGGAAGATTGCCGTGCCCGGAATCGCCTCCTCGAATCCCGTCTGGAAGAGATGGGAAATCGATTGAATATCTACAGGGTCTGGTCCCTCGTTGCCACAATCATGGCCGCGGTACTGCTCGTAATCCTGCTGATGAGATGAAGAGTCGGTAAAAGCACCCCGGGACCCCCTTTAAGATTTTAAAACCATGTATGCAAAACACTATTTCGGCTCCGGGGATGAAGATATAAAGAAAATGCTGGAAAGAATCGGTTTCTCCAGTTTAATGGAGCTCTACAGGCATGCCGTGGGCACCGACCGGGTGAAGATACACGAAGAACCCCTCGACCTCCCTCCCGCCCTCTCCGAGGAGGAAGCCCGCGAGTACATGGAAAAGGTGGCCAGCCTCAACAGGATGCTCACCATATTCGCAGGGGGCGGCGCCTACGATGTCTTCGTCCCATCCGCCATAAACCACCTGATCCTGCGCAGCGAATTCTACACCGCCTATACCCCCTACCAGCCCGAGGTTTCGCAGGGGACCCTGCAGACCATGTTCGAATTCCAGTCCCTGATCACAGAGCTGACCGATATGGAGGTGGCGAACGCTTCCGTTTACGACGGTGCAACTGCCCTTGCCGAGGCAGTCCTGATGAGCTTCAGAATATCGAAGAAATACAAAGTCATCGTTCCCGCAAACCTCAACCCCGCCTACAGACGGGTTCTGGAAACATATCTGCATGGAATAGAGGCTGAGATCGTGGAAGTTCCATTCGACAGCAGCGGACGGATAGACGAGGAGGCCCTCTCCCGGACCATCGATGACGAGACGGCCTCCGTGGTAATCCAGCATCCCAACTTCTTCGGAATACTGGAAGACCCCTTCAGAATATCCTCGCTCGTCAGGGAAAGGGGGAAACTGCTCATCGCAGTATTCGAGCCCACCAGTCTGGCCATGCTGGAGCCCCCCGGCAAGTACGATGCGGATATCGCTGTGGGTGAAGGGCAGCCCCTCGGCGTTCCCCTTTCCTTCGGAGGCCCGTATGTGGGACTCTTCACATCCAAGAAGAAGTACATACGGCAACTGCCCGGCCGCATAGTGGCTCTCACTTACGACGGGCAGGGAAGAAGGGGATATGTGACCACACTGCAGACGAGGGAACAGCACATAAGGAGGGCAAAGGCCACCTCCAATATATGCACGAATCAACAGCTGATTGCCACCATAGTGACCATTTACCTGACCCTGATGGGGAAACGGGGACTGAAGGAAGCGGCCCTCCAGAGCTTCTACAAGGCCGAATACATGAAGGAAAAACTGGCCGATGCAGGGCTGGAAATCCCCTTCAGGAGCCCCACCTTCAGGGAATTCGTGGTCAGAACCCCCATGAAGGCAGACGAATTCATACACGAGATGGCCCACAGGGGATTCCTGGTGGGACCAGCGGTGGAGGCCCTCGGAGACCACTACATCCTGATGGCGGCAACGGAGAAGCGCAGAAGAGAGGAGATAGATGCCCTCGTCGAAGCCGTAAAGGAAGTGGTGTGATATGGTGGGCATAGTGGTGTCCAGATTCAACCAGCTGATAACCGAGAGACTGCTGGACGGGGCCACCTCGGTTCTGGAGGAAAACGGCATAGAATTCGATGTTCACTGGGTCGAAGGCTCCTTCGAAATCCCGCAGATGATAGCAAGGCTCCTCAGGGAAGCGGACAGGGATTACGAGGGCTTCATAGCCCTCGGATGCATCATAAAGGGGGAAACCGACCACAATGACCATATAGCACGGGCGGTCTCCTTCGGCCTGATGAAGCTGGCACTGGAGAAGGATATACCCATAACATTCGGAGTGCTGACCGTGGATTCCATAGAGCAGGCCCTCAACAGGGCGGGAGGCAAGTTCGGGAACAAAGGAGAGGAAGCGGCAAGGGCACTGCTACCCCTTATCAGGTAAATCTTTACCTCTCAGGTGAAGCTCCCTCAAAAAAGCATACTTCTGGAACACATACCAGGACTGCGATACGGCGTAAACCAGCCCCCTCCATCCGTCCAGAAAGTTCAGCTGAAGAAAGTAGTGCCTGAGGAAAGTGGCAAAGGGCCGCAGGGTTAAATCCACGATGCCCGCCCTTCTCCCCCTTTCGTACTTCTCCAGGGCAGACAGGTATGCATAGCGGGTGTTCTTCTCCCAGTGGTGCTTCAGATCCCTGTACGGCAGGTGCATGATGTAGTGCTTCGTTGTGCATACCCGGCCCTTAATTGCCGGCCTCTCGTGGACATACAGACCCGATATGCTCATATTCTCCCTTCTCCCCAGCCGCTCTATCTTCTCCGGCAACTTCCTCTGGAGTTTGCCCAGATACACATTCCTGCGCCTGAGCCTGTATCCATCGCAGGGACCGTCCCTCTCAACGATTCGGGTGATCTCCCGGGCAATCTCCGGAGTCAGCCATTCATCCGCATCCAGGAAGAGGACCCACCTTCCCCGTGCAAGGGACAGGGCGAATTCCCTCTGCTTCCTGTATCCCTCCCACCTCCTCTGATACACGCGCGCACCGCGGGAGCGGGCAATTTCCACAGTTCGGTCCTGAGAGAAGGCATCCACCACCACCACCTCGTGGGGAACCCCGATGAGGCTCAGGCTGTCCAGAAGGCGGGGCAGATTGTCCTCCTCATTGTATGCGATTATCAGAACAGACAGTTCAACCCTTTCCATTTTCCACCACCAGTATAAGGCCATCCCTCAGCTCCACGACATCCTTCACCGGAACCTCCCTCATTATATCTCTGACCGGGGGGAGATAGCCCCTTCGAATCGGTGCGAAGATGACGATGTAGCCCTTCCCCGAAGTCAGATGCTCTAACATCTTCCTCATCTCTTCTTTGAAGCGGGGATTGTACCTCCTCTCCACCGGCAGAATCAAGCGGGGGAGCATGGATGCAGGCCTGCGGGTGTAGTACCACAGGAGATCCGGCCCATTGCTGTAGATTATCGCATCGGGGGGAAGATGCTTCCTGACATAGTCTATCACCTGAAGATGCCTGTAATATGGGCCGTTGTATCCCGTATAGGGGGCAGATTTCTCCCGACGGAGGGCGGCATCCCCGTACAGATTGAGGGCCACAAGGGTCAGAAGGAACAGTCCGGCTCTGCTCAGGGGAAATGTGGAGAGATAGGAGACCAGGGCCACAACCAGGAGGGGATAGAGGACGGACAGGATGCGCTCATCGGGAAGGGTGTAGAAATCCATCAGGGATATGGAGAGAAAAAGGAATATCAGATAGGACATAAAGAAGACTACAGCCATTTCTATGAGCATTCTGCGCCTCCCATCCACCTTCCCTCCGCGGGCAAATACAAGAAGGAGCACCCCGGCAACGAGAACCAGCAGGATCGCCGGATTGAGCAGAACAGAGGGAACGAAAGAGATGAACCTGACCACAGTCTCCAGAAACACCTTCAGGTGATATCCGGAGGGGGGATGAAACACCAGATGGCGGGTCTCCTCTCCCCCGACCGAGATGAGGTAGAACTTCCACAGGACATAGGTTATAGCGGGCGAAAGGGTTAGAAGGCCCCCCTTCCACAGGGGCAGTCTCCTGCGCAACCAGTAATATGCGAACGGAAGCATCAGGAACAGCCCCGCATACCGGGTGAGGACGGCGAGGGCAGAAAGCAGACCCATAAGGGCAAGGCACCTGTCCCTTCCCGAGAGAGCATGCCTGAACATGAGGAAGAGTATCAGCAGAACCCAGAGAGCGAAGAGAATCTCCGTCAGAACCGTGGAAGAGAACTTGAGCAGTATTGGAGAAGTGGAAACCAGCAGACCCCCAATCGCAGAGTACACGGGGTCATCGGATGCCGTATAAATCAGGAGGGAGGTGAGAAAGATAATCAGGGCAAAAGACAGCACATTGACAGCACCGGCTCCCAGAAATGCTATGAGAAGGGAATACAGGGGGGGCCAGTGGGTTATGGGCCTGAGAATGCCGCCGGCCTCGAAAGAGACGAACCCCAGTCCCCTCCTTATTCCCTCTGCTCCCATGAGATAATACACGGAGTCGGGAGTCACGGTGAATCCGTGGGGCGACACCCACAGGGTCAGAAAAGCCCCCAGAATGGATATAAGTATCCAGATTAAATAAACAGCACCCGTCCCTACCAGACGAATTTGTGCTTTAGAATGTACCATAGAGCCTTAAATCCATCCTTCCAGCCTATCTTTTTCCCCTCAGAGTAGGTCCGGCCATAATAATTTATGGCCGTTTCGTAAACCCTTACCTCTCCCCTGTTGGCCAGCTTGGAAATCCTGGTCGTTATCTCCACCTCGAAGCCGAAATCCCGAGAGCGGAAGGGCATCAGCCTGTCCAGAACCTCCTTCGTGAACATCTTGTAGCACACCTCTATATCGGAAAAGGTCATGTTGTACAGGAGATTGATGAGGAAGGTGATGACCTTGTTGCCCATGAAGTGATGGTAATAGAGGACCCTGTGCGATTTGCCGTAGAAGCGGGAGCCATAGACCACATCCGCCCATCCCTCCATAAACAGGCGGAGCATCTCCTTCCAGTCGCGGGGGTCGTATTCCAGGTCTGCATCCTGTATGACCACTATATCACCGGTCACATATTTGAAGCCGGTATTCAGGGCCCCTCCCTTACCCTGATTCTTCTCGTGGAAAATCACCCTGAGAATACCCCTGAACTCATCGGAGTTCTCCAGCCGACGCAGTATATCCCTGGTGCCGTCCGTGGAACCATCATCCACGACTATTATCTCCCTTTCGAGATCATATCCCAGGTCCACCCCCCTGACCATGTTCAGTATCTTTTCGATGTAATCCTTTTCATTGTAAACAGGAATAACTATGGACAACTTCCTGTACTTCGACATCGTGGAAATGTTAAAGCCTCAAAATGTCAAAACATCACTCACAGAAGGATTTTCGCACAGAACAGGGACATAATCTCCTGCCTTCTGACCTGCCTGAAAACAGCTCCTATGAGATTGGTAGAGAAGGAAGCATTATCGATAAGGGACTTGAAATAGAACTCCATACGGGGGAACTCCATCAGCCTGTCCACAAACCTCTCCTTTTCGGTCTCCTTCACGGGCAAATTCCTCCTTAAGGACCTGAAAGGTCAGACCGGGGAGATATGGGCTGAATCGCCTGTGAAAGACCACTGAGGCCCCTTCCCACCAGGAGTTTCAAGATCTGCGCCCATCCAGATATACGAAAGCCACCCTCTCATCCACAGGAGAAGTATTTATGGCTTCTATATCCCCTGCTTTTATGCCCGGTTCCGAGGGGACTGTCTTTGCAGTGCCACGGGTATAACCCATGGAAATCCCGTTCCTCTTCCATCTCTGCGGCAGGAGCTTGCTTTCTGGTTCGGGGAATCTTTACTTCCTCCTTCCCCCTGGAATCTCTACCACCTCCCCTTACACAATTTTAAGTGTATGTCCCCACAGGACGATACCTATATCAGTTCGAATCCCTCTATGACTATCCCGAAACCCTCTATTCCCTTATAGTTGAGGGGTCTGGAAGTAATGGGTATAATCCTCCTGTATCCAAGGAGGCGGATAATCTGGGCCCCGATACCATAATCCCTGAAGTCCATCTTCTCGCCGGGCTCCAGGTTTCCATTGCCCGCATCCAGGTAAATGAAGGCCCCTCCCCTCTCGCTTATAACCCTCATTGCCTTCTCCCTCTTTCCGAAGTCCTCCACATCCCTGACCATCAGCACATCCGCCAGAATATTGGCCCTGTGGACCCTCACGAATTTGACATCCGAATCCGAGACCTTCTCCAGCGCATAGTGCTTCCTGCCGTATATGTCCCTGAAAGTGTAGAGATTCATCCTTCCATAGGCAGTGTCCACAGTCCTCTCCTCCACCTTTTCCACGATGGTCTCCCGCCTGAGGCGGTACTCTATCAGGTCCCTTATAGTTATGATCTTCAAATCGTACCTGCGGGCAATCTCCCCAAGCCGGGGCAGGCGGGCCATGCTTCCGTCCTCGTCCATCACCTCGCATATTACACCTGCGGGGTAGAATCCGGCCAGCCGCGCCAGATCCACGCTGGCCTCCGTATGCCCGGCCCTCTCCAGCACACCCCCCCTGCGGGCCTTAAGGGTATATAGGTGGCCGGGGCGGATGAAGTCCGAAGGTCCCCTGCTCTCATCAGCCACCATCCGGGCCGTCAGGGCCCTCTCGTGGGCGGAGGTGCCCGTTGTGACCTCTTTGTAATCTATAGGGATTCCGAAGGGGGTCCCGAACCGCGATGTGTTCTTCAGGGGCACATCCAGCTCCAGCTGTTCGAACCTTTCCGGATTCATGGAGACACAGACCAGCCCCCCTCCAACCCGCGCCATGAAGTTTATATGCTCCGGACGGCATATCTGGGCAGGAACGAAGAAGTCCCCCTCGTTCTCCCTGTCCTCATCATCCACGATTATTATGGGCCTGCCCTTCCGGATATCCTCCAGGGCCTCCTCTATGGTGCTTATCTTTACCATATCCTTATCAGAACCACCATCAACAGGACAAGGAGCAGTACATTGAGAGCTATGGAAACCTTCAGGTAGAGGTTGAGGATTCTTATCTCCCTGCGCAGAGAAAGATACATGCTATCGAGGTGCTCCTCTATGGCACCCAGACGCTCATGCAGATCATCTATGCTGGTTCTGAGCTCCTCCTCCCTCCTGCCATACCCCACGATATCCATCACCATGGGAAGGAGGGTCACAACCAGTTTGCCCATACTACTCAGCTTCGGCATATTCCACCCCCATGTCCTCCGTCTCCCACAGGACCACTTTTACGGTTGTGGGATATCTTTCCTTCATCTTCCTGTATATCTCCCTTGCTATATTTTCGGCGCTCGTGGGAAACGGATAGATTTCGTTAAGGTACCTCCTGTCGGGAAGGATCTTCCTCAGGTACTCCTTCACTTCCAGGAAGTCTATGGTTATACCCTCATCGTTCAGGGTTCGGGATTCTATGTACACCTCCACGCGATAATTGTGACCATGAAGCGGCTCCGGTCTTCCCCTGTACCTGTCGAGGCGGTGGGCGGCCGAGAAAGTCTCCCGAACGATTATTCTCCACATCGGACGGGCAAATTTTAAAGTCAGTTCAGATTATCCCACTCCCCGAGGAGCCTGAAGAACTTGGTTCTGGTATAGGGGTATTCGAAAATCTTTATGCCGAGCGATTGAACTCTGTCCCTGTCCACCTCTTCCCCCTTCTCCAGTATGAGAATTCTGAGAACATACGGGGGCAAATCTACAACCCTGTCCAGATGCTCCACACCGAGGATCACCACGGAGGACTCCTCCACATCCCGCTCCACCATACGGTAGTGGGGATACCTCTCCTGAAGCCACCTGGTAAGCACAACCCTCAGATGAGAGTTTCCAGAATAGAGGAACGATATGCCCACCTCCTGCTCCTCCACCCCCAGGGAAGGCAGGGAAATTGTTTCGGGAGTACCATTGCTGTAAACGATAGATTCTCGGGAAATTTCCCCCATGGAAAATATAAGATTCAGAACTGGTCTCGAAAGGGGCCTGGTCCAGACCCTCATGATATCGGGTACCGGCCCCTCATACAGGAGAATCGGAACATAGCCCCCCTCCACGAACATGAGCAGTCCCACTCCCTCTATGGACATCAGGCCGGAAAACCCCTGCTCCACCATTCGCTCTATCACAGAGTGCAGCTGAGAATTCCGCACCAGCGCCACCGTCCCATACAGCCCTGTATCGTAAAATACTCTCATGATATCCCCCGTGTTTAAATTTTACACCATTTTAACTCCAGGAAAAGTGAATTAATCTCAAAAATTTTATCGCAAATTGAAATCATACTAAATCAATATGTTTTGATTGAATCGAAGTTGAATCAACCCCTGCCCGTCAGAAGCTGATAAAGGCGGAACAGGGCATAGTATGCAATACTGAGGCGAACCAGATTCCTCTCCCCCGCAAATTCCCTGTAATAGGTCCTGACCTCATCCGCGGCTATCCCCACGAAGGCAAAGGGCTCCCCATCGGGATTCTCCGCCATGCCCGTTGTGGATATCCCTATATGGGACCCCATGATCCGCCTGATGGATGCCGCCATGTGGGCAGCCACCTGATGCGAATAGACCGTATAGCGCTCCACCACATCACCGGGCACGCCCAGTATGTGAATTTTTACATCCGTACTGTAAGCCACGATTCCCCCGCGATAGTAGGCCGAGCTTCCACTTACGGAAGTCAGGAGGTCGGGAATCTTTCCGGATGTACAGCTCTCGGCTGTGGATACGGTAAGGCCCCTCTTCTTCAGGAGGAGGGCCACCTTCTCCTCCAGGGTCTCATCGTTGTATCCCCAGATGTACGATCCCAGAATCTTCTCCACAGCCTCTGCCCTCTGCTTCACATCCCTCTCCCGACCCTTAAGCTTGAGGATTACCCCGGAGGGGGTGGCCATGTAATCGGGAATGCCTATCCTGTCGTAGTAGCGGGACAGAATGTCCCGCACCTCCCTCTCGCTGAGACCACCTGTCTTTATCAGCATATAGAAGGTGTCGGTCAGGGGAAGGTGGTCCAGTATCACCCTCCCCAGCCTCGTTCTGAGAAGAAAACCCCGGACCTCCTGAGGAACACCGGGCAGAAGAACGATCAGCCTGTCCATGTGATGACCCCACATGGCGGGGGCCCTGCCCACCGGATTGGGCAACATGGAAAAACCCTCTATCCTCCACCTGTACTTCTCCAGATCCGTGGGAAAATCCTCCACCCTCTCCAGCCTTTTTCCCAGAAACTCCGCCACTGCCCGGACAGTAATATCGTCCTCTGTGGGACCCATGCCTCCCGTAACGACTATTACCTCGAAATCCCCATCCATCAGAATCCCCAGACCCCGATGTATCTCCTCCACCCGGTCCGGTACCATGATCGACATGCGGGGTGGCTCCCTCCTGCGGGACAGGAGGAACTGGGAGATGATGAGGGTGTTCGCATCCCTCACGAACCCCTCCAGGAGTTCATTTCCCGTAATCAGAATTCCAGCCGCCATATCACTCCACCGGCTGACGGGACTTAAGGGCCTCTTCCAGGGTTATGCCATCGGCTTTCGATATGGTGAATCCCGACGGAATCCCCCTTGCGATTCTCGTAATGCGAACGCCGGTATCCTTTATGATATCCATGATGTAGAACATGGTTGCATCCCCCTCAACTGTGGGGCTGAGGGCGAAGACCACCTCCTTTATATTCTCCCTGCGTATCCTCTCCGGTATGTCATCTATGAACAGATGGGAGGGCTCCACGCCCTCCAGGGGGGCTATCAATCCTCCCAGGACATGATATTTTCCCCGGAATATGCCCGTTTCCTCTATCCTGTACATATCCATGGGGCTCTCCACTATCATCAGGATGGGCTCTCTGGACTCATCCGAACAGACACTGCAAACTTCCCCCTCTGTTACGGTATGACAGACCCCGCACAGCCCGAGACTGCCGGCATCCTCGAGGGCCCTTATGAGATTTACGAGCTTTTCCCTCCTGACGACGAGTTCGAAGGCCGCCAGCTCCGCGGTCCTCTCCCCTATGGAAGGCAGTTTTTTCAGCTCCTCTATGAGCCTTCTGAGTTTATCGGGGATAGCATTCATCCACCCATCATCCTCCTCACTTCGGGGGGAAGCTCGTTCATGAGCTCCTGCATCTTCTGGGCGGCCATATTCTTGGCCTTCTTCTGGGCCGAGTTGATGGCGTTTACAAGGGTCTTCTCCACCTTCTTCACATCCGCCTTCCCCTCGAACAGGCCGGGATCCAGCTTCACCTCCACCACCTCACCCAGGCCATTTACCGCCACCCTTATACGGCCGTCCATTCCGGATTCCTCTATCCGCATGGCTTTGAACTGCTTCTCCAGTTTCGACATTCTGGACTTCAGCTCTGCCACCTTCTTCAAGTCCCTGAACTTTCCAAACATCTTCTTACCTCCCTTCTCCAAATTTTAATCTCCACCGGCCTCACCCCTCCCCAGCTCCCTGAGCTCCAGTTCATCTATCAACCGGAGAAGGCCGGGATGACTCTTCTGAACCTCTATCACCACTTCTTCCACGGGAAGGGCCAGCTCCTTATAGGCAGAAATCAGCTCTTCCTTCTCCTCCTCCAGGAACTTCCTGAGGGCTTCGGAGCGGGTTTTTATTATCAGCTTCTTCCCCTCCACAAGCACGCGGGACTCCCTGACCGTCCCGGCAACCGGAGCCTTTCTGATTCTGGAAGCGAGAAGGATGGCGAGGTCATCCTCCCTCCTTTCTTCCTTCCTCTCCTCCACAGGCGGGGACGGCTGGCGGGGCATTTTTCTCTCTTTCCCCGGTGGGGCATGGGTCAGGTTATACTTCCTCGCAATCTCCGTCAGGTCCACAGTGGATGGAAGCAGGCTCATCCGGGTTATGTAGTATTCCACCCAGAGGCGGGGAGTCTGGCTCCAGCGGACCACCTCCTCCATTTTGAGGACATTGTTCATGTACATGAGGATGTGCTCCCGGGTAATGTCGCTCCTCCTGCCCTCCAGCACAGCTCTGAGCAAATCATTCAGGTAGTTGCCCAGCTCCCGAACGAAATCCTGAGGCGACACCCCCCTGGTCAGAAGCTCATCCAGAATGGCCAGAGCTTCGAAGCTCTCCCCTTTCCTTATGTGGGTAATGAGCCTGCCCAGCACATCGGGGTCAATACCACCCACGAACTTGAGAACATCCTCGTATGTCACGCTGTTTCCGGAGAAAACCCACACCTGCTCCAGCATACTGATCGCATCCCGGAGGCTCCCCTCGCTCCTGCGGGCTATTTCATGAAGGGCCCTGTCCTCCACCTCGATCCCCTCCTGCCTGGCTATGAACTGCAAACGCCTTATGATATCGAAGGGGCTTATGGGACGAAATTCGTACTTCTGGAGCCTGGAGAGAATGGTGGGGGGTATCCTGTGGGGGTCCGTGGTGGCCAGGATGAATACCACATGCTCCGGGGGCTCCTCCAGGGTTTTGAGCAGGGCGTTGAAGGCCTCCATCGTCAGCATGTGGGCCTCATCTATTATATAGACCTTCTTCCTCCCCCTGGAGGGAAGGTACTTCACGCTCTCCCGTATTGCCCTTATCTCATCGATGCCCCTGTTGGATGCCGCATCGATCTCTATCACATCCGGATGCCTCCCCATCTCTATATCCCTGCATGCCCTACATTCTCCGCACGGCCTGTCCGTTATATCATCGGAAGCCTCGCAGTTAAGACCCTTGGCGAAGATCCTGGCTGTGGTCGTCTTTCCCACCCCCCTGGGCCCGGCAAAGAGATATGCACTGGATATGCGCTTCAATCGGAGAGCATTGCGCAGGGCCTTCACTATGGGCTCCTGACCCACATGCTCCTCGAATGTTCGGGGCCTGTACTTCACCGCAAGCGAAGACATCTTATCCGGCAAAATTTTAATCCACGGGGCAAATTATTGAGCACGAACTATAATTTTCCATAAAAACTATAATAAAATTTCCGCAAATACAGGGAATATTCGAAGGTGAGTTCAAAAAAAAAAAAAAACGACCACAAAAAGCCGTAAAATTAGAATTGAATAGAATTGAATTATGAAAAGGGAATATCGTATAGAGCACTTGATGAAAATATTGAGGGATAATATGAGGGACAATGGAATTCTCGCTATCGCCATATTCGACAGGCACGGAAATCCAGTGGCATACGCGGTACAGGACGGCATCGGGGGAGAGGAACTATCAGCCAGAGGGGGAGGTCTGCTATCCACATCTCTCAAAGTAATGGAGAGTCTCAATATGGCCCCAATGGAAAGGGTAGTCATAGAAACGGGCAGGGGTATCATTCTGCTGGAGCATTTAAAGAACGAACTGGGTATAATACTGGTGGCCTCCCCCGGGATTTCCGTCGGAAGGGCCAGGCTCATAACGGGAAAGCTGGTCCGGAAAATCTTGGAGCAGATTTCCCTATAAAATTAGTCCTCACATGAGCATAAGGAGCATTCTGGAAAATCCAGGGGGCAGAATAGTAATCGCTGTACACGAGAAGCCGGATCCGGACGCAATAGGAAGTGCACTGGCGCTGCACCTGTTTCTGAAGAAAAAGGGGCTGGACTCCACGGTGGTCTCCAGGGACGAGCCTCCCGACACCCTCACATTCCTCAGGGGCTTCGACGAAATAGTGGTGGGGGCGATGGAAAGGGGGGAGCTTTATGTTCTGGTAGATGCGGCTGAATGGGAGAGGACGGGATTCCCCCACCCCGATGGACCGGTGGTAAAGATAGACCACCACATATCCCCCCGGAGATACAGTCCCCACGATGTAGTGGACCAGAATGCTCCTGCTACAGCCCACCTGATGCTAAAAATCCTGCGGGAATGGGATGAGGAGGCCATAGATATCCCCATTGCGGAAGCCCTCTACACAGGACTGCTCACGGACACCGGAAGCTTCACCTATTCGGCGATAGATGTGGCCATGATGGATGCCCTCTACCTCCTGTCGAAGGGGGTCGATGGAAAGAAGATTGCGGAAAAGGTATTCCGGGAGTCCCCCCTCGAGAGGTTCAAGCTGATAGGCCTTGCACTCCAGACCCTGAAGATGGAGGAGCGCATTGCCTGGATCATAGTGAGAAAGGAGTTCTACGAAATCTCGGGGGCAAAGAGGAGCCATAATTACGGTATAGTGGACTATGCCCTCTCCGTCCGGGGTGCACTGGTGGGTGTGAAGTTCGAGGAATACGACGATGTGTGGAGAATAAGCCTCAGAAGCAAGGGAAATCTGGACATATCCACAGTGGCAAGGGAATTCGGCGGGGGTGGCCACAGGAATGCGGCGGCATTCAGGATGCCCGCCACCATGGAGGAGAAGGAAGTGGTCAAAAGAGTTATCAGCAGACTGAAGGAGTATTTGAGAGATGAGGCCGAATGAAACGAACATAATCCTCATGGAGGGTGTGCACAAATCATTTGGAAACCTGAAGGTATTCAGCGGACTGGATCTGAAAATCGAAAAGGGGGAATTCGTATTCATCATAGGGCAGAGCGGAATAGGAAAGACCACCCTTCTGAAGATGATATACATGGAGGAATTTCCGGACAGGGGCACCGTGAGGATATTCGGAGAGACACCCCGCCCTTCGAAGATAGGGGAACTGCGCCAGAAGATGGGGGTAATATTTCAGGATTTCAAGCTCCTGGACTACAGGACGATATACGACAATGTGTACATGCCCCTGGGATACACCGGGGTTCCGCCCGAAATGGCCCGCAGGAGGGTGGAAGAAGCCCTCAAATTCGTTCGGCTGTGGGAAAGGAGGAGCGAACTGCCGGACCGCCTATCCGGTGGGGAGAAGCAGAGGGTATCCATCGCACGGGCGATCGCCCGCCAGCCTGCCATGCTCATAGCGGATGAACCCACGGGAAATCTGGACCCCGAAACCTCTCTGGAGATACTGGATTATCTCAGGAAGCTCAACGAACAGGGAATGACGGTCGTGGTGGCAACCCACGATTACGAACTGATTAAAAACCATCCATCCGCGGTGGTGTACAGGATTACGAATGGCCGGATTCAGCAGATAGACCGTGTTCCCTGAGGGCCCTTATCAGACGGAAGAGGACCTCCAGGAATTCGTGGTGGAAGAAGTCCCGGAAGTTCTCCTTCGTCTCCCAGAAGGCCTCCAGATTCCTGTAGCCGAACTTCTCGTACATGTATGCCTGAAATAAAAGCTCCAGCTTATCGGCCGCCCTCACGATGAGGGCCTCCCTGCTCGACCTCTCCTCGAATTCCCTGTACAGTTCCAGAATGCGGCGCGATATGTTCCCCATGACCCCCGCCACATCCGAAAAGGCCCTTCTCTCCGCATCATCGAGCTCCCCCCGGGGTATATACCTGCGGGCCTCCAGATGTATATCGCCGATCCTCGATTCCCCCAGCTCATGGATGAGGGCCATGCGGACCACCTTACCCACATCTATCTCCTCCCCCATCTCCCGGAGGTACTCCGCCACGAGCATCGCCATGAGGGACATGGAATAAACATGCTCCGCCACACTCTCGGGGTTCTTTATCCCGTAGTACCACCATCCACTGCGGGGAACCAGTTTTAGGCGTATTCCATCGTGCATGAACCTTAGAAGCAGTGCGGCCCTCAGATACAGCTCCGGACTCTCTTTCCATTCATCAGGAAGGGAAACGCCATCGATCTCCAGCACCCCGTCATCCCCCTCCTCGAAATACAGCACATAATCCGTACCCAGCTTCCGGAGGACATCTTCCAATTTCCTCTTCAGCTCCTCACTTCCCCGTAGAAATACCCTGATCCCCATCGGGGGAAAGTTTAAGGGGGAGGAATCCCCCCACGGTCAGCGGATTATGGTCTTGAAGACCCTGCTGCCCACCCTGACGATATAAACCCCAGGATTGTTCCACTGGATCCAGTTCTTCCGCGGAGTTAGGGTTTCCCTCTTCAGGAGTTTGCCCGCAACATCGTAAAGGGCCACATCCACCGGGGAGGTTATATTGCGCAAAATCACCCTTCCCGAAGAGATTTCTATGCCCATCTCCTCCAGCTCCTCCCTGTCGTACACGGGGGTCGGTGTCAGGACGGAGCCTATTGGAATCACATAGGAAATGGAGTCCCCCGGAAGGATGGCCTGCACATCCCAGAAGTACACGAAAGCATTGTCAGAACCACTCTCCACCGTTATATCATCCGTGGATAATGTATAGGTCCATGTATTGCTGTTGGCATTGGGCCACCTGGTATGATATACGAAATCCGGAGGTGTTACGGAGTCATCCACCACTGCAAACACATGATATTTATCACCCGAGGGAGGATTGGAATCCGACTCCCGCATATAGTTGAAGGTGTCCGGGACGGGAGGTCCCACCTGAATGGGGGTGGCAATTTCATCGCTACATAGCAGGTCTCCGAGGGCGGAATCGTACTTACACTGGTACTGGGCGGGATGGTCGGTATTATCCACATGGGTGTCGTACTCCCATCTGACACCCACATTTGCCGTATTGAACAGGGAGTTGTTGATTACGGTGGTCCTGTGCCAGAGGAAGGAGTTGTTGGAGTAGGTTCCCTCCACCCAGAAGACCTCCTTCACGGTCAGCCTGTCCCCCGCAGTGTCTATCTCGTAAACGATTTCCAGGGACCTGTTTGCAGTATCGCATATCACCTGCGAGGCAAAATTTTTGAGATTGGCCATATCGTAGCCAGAAGGCGGCGTGGCGGTCCCATTCTTGCCTATGTAGTCGATGTTCGAATTCTCAGAATGTATGGTGGTCCAGCTGCTCCAGGCACTGGGATAGCTCCCCCCGTAAAGGAGGGTTATGTGGGGATAGACATGATTGGGGCCGGTTTCGGCCGTATATGTGCCGAAATCAGAGTTCCCCGTTATATCTATCCACCAGGTCAGGTAGGAGTTGGTGAGCTCGTATGGATTGCCCGCAATATAACCCGAAACACTGAATCCTTCATCGTCGCCGTCGAAATCGTACGAAGCCAGCAGGGAATAGGGGCCCAGATCCACCCCATACACATTCACCGAATCCACATACCATCCGCTGTAGTTCACACTGTAATCGCTCCGGAACCGGAATCTGAATAGTATGTCGCTTCCAGCATAAGGAGTCAGATCCAGCGACACCCTCTCCCATCCATTACTGGAGCCCGTATATGTGCCTGCCACATTCCAGGTGGCTCCCCCATCTGTGGAGAACTCCACCAGGGCGCTGTCGTACCCGGTCTCTATATCGTACCAGTGATAAAAGACGAACTCGTACTGAGAATACCCCGAAAGGGCAATCGCGCTCTGCTTCGTCAGGGCTTCGTGTGCATAATTCTTATAATCGCCGGAGAGATTGGTGGCCCATACCCTGGACCCATCGTAAGCACTGTACGGACCGCTGGTGGGAACACCCCTCTCCCAGGGAGCAGTGGAATCCCCCAGCAGGACGGGGACCAGATCCCCATCATCCGGACCCTCGAAGGAGGAGGAGTAGAGGGCTGAAAAAGCATCGTAATTGGCCCCCTGAACATAGATGTCATCGATATACCATCCCAGGTCCTGAGTACCACCATCGCTATGGAAGGCAAAGGCAATGAGGGCATTGCTGGAACCGGCACATGCCGATATGTCGATGGTATCAGTCAGCCATCCACCAGAGCTTCCACTGTAGGGGCCTCCCACTTCCACCCATGTGAGTCCACCGTCGGGAGAGCACAGCATCCTGCCATAGTCGTAGGTGGCCTCGGTCTGATAGTAATGGCTGAATATTACCCTTGCAACATCGTAGGAGGAGAGATCCAGAGGGGGAGACATCAGGGTATCATCTGCATTCACAGGATACTGCCCGTTCAGGGCCGTTCCGAAGCACAGGTCCGTTCCCGAGCACGAAGGTATGGAATCGTCCTCCCCCCACTGCCAGAGATTTCTCCTGCATTCGTCGGAGTACACCACATGGAGAGATGGGACATCCGGCTCCGAATCCCCTCTGCTGAGGAGCCCATACCCTTCCCTTATGATACGGGCCAGGTGCAGGGCCTCTTTATCATCCTTCAGGTGGAAGACCTCCTTCACTACGGGTGCGAGCTCCCGATAACTCCGGGTCTCCAGAAGATGGAGAGCCTTCTGCTTGCCCATCTCGCGGGATGCCAGATGGACGAACTTATTCCATACCTCAACACTTTGAGAAGCGGTCACTAAAACCCACAGCATAATAACCTACCTCCCATTTTCACACGGAGCGAACTCTTTAAATCTGCTTAATTTTAATGTGAAAACTTTTTACACGCAATATCAATTATATAAACAAATTCACTTACATTCATCAACAATTTTTCAAAAAATGATTGATTTTAAATGTTTTATTTTTTAATGTAGTATGTAAATCCGGATTCCGGCACGGACAGGCGGCGGTGCAATTAAAACCCACCGATACAATATGAATTTCATCGGGTATTTAAAATTTCTTCATGCAAACATACAAAGAAGTTCTCACCCTGAACGACGGCTCCGTTGTGGAGGTAAGGAGCGCCACACAGCAGGACAGACCCCTCATAGAAGACTTCGTCAAAAGGCTCTCGATAGAAAGCCTGAGATTGAGATTTCTTAAAGACATCCCCCCCGAAGAGGCGGTGGAAAAACTGATGCCATCGGAAGGAAGGGGGGTGCTGATAGCCCTCAGAAACGACCGCATAGTTGGACACGCCTCTTTCGAGAGAATCGATGAGGACAAAGCCAGCATTCACCTCATCATAGCGGACGATTTCCAGGGGAAGGGGCTTGGAACCCTTCTGACCGGCCACATCATAGAGTTTGCCCGCCTCAACGGAATCAACGAAATCCACGCATCCGTATCGGAGGGCAACTACAGGATGCTCAGCGTCCTCAAGAAACTGGGATTCCCGGTAAAACTGGAAACGAAGCCGGGAATGGTCACGGCAATAGTCCCCTCATCCCTCCTGCCGGAAGCCCTGAGGTACTTCGAGGAGAAGGAAGCAATAGCGGCCAGAGAGGCCCTTAAGTACTTCCTCTACCCCCGGAGCGTCGCTGTCATAGGAGCGTCCAGAAAGAGGGGAGGTGTGAGCGGTGAAATCTTCTGGAACATCCTGAGCTACCAGTTCAACGGCCCCGTATATCCGGTCAATGCCCGTGCGGATGTGGTCCAGTCGGTAAAGGCATACAGGTCCATAAAAGACATACCCGATGAAATAGACCTGGCGGTGATAACGGTTCCAGCCAGATTCGTTCCGCAGGTTGCCCGGGAGGCGGGGGAAAAGGGGGTAAAGGCCCTCGTGGTCATCACCGCAGGATTCGCAGAAACCGGCGAAGAGGGAAGGAAGCTACAGGAGGAGCTGGTCCAGATATGCAGGCAGTATGGAATGAGGCTCATAGGACCCAACTGCCTGGGCATAGTGAATACGGACCCGAAAGTGCGCCTCAACGCCCAGTTCACCCCATTCGTCCCCATGCCCGGCAAAATAGGATTCCTCTCCCAGTCGGGGGCCCTGGGGGTGACGATTATAGACCAGTCCAACAAGCTGGGGCTGGGTATGTCCAACTTCATCTCCGTGGGCAATAAGGCCGACATATCGGCAAATGACCTTCTGCTCTACTGGGAAGAGGACCCCATGACAGAAATCATCCTCCTGTACCTGGAATCCTTCGGAAATCCCCGCAAATTCTCCCGGATTGCAAAGAGGATAGTAAAGAAGAAACCCATAATAGCGGTCAAGAGCGGAAGATCCTCCGCAGGGTTCAGGGCCACCCAGTCCCATACGGGAGCGCTGGTATCCACTTCGGATGTAACCGTCAACGCCCTGTTCCATCAGTCCGGAGTCATAAGAACGGATACGATAGAGGAGATGTTCGAGGTGGCGGCTCTGCTGGCCACACAGCCGGTTCCCGCAGGAAACAGGGTGGGGATCATCACCAACGCCGGAGGGGCGGGAATACTGGCGGCAGATGCCAGCGAGGCCTTCGGGATGGAGGTTCCGGAGCTGTCCGAAGAGACCATCAGAAAACTGAAGGAGTTCCTGCCTCCGGAAGCCGGATTCTACAACCCCGTGGACATGATCGCATCCGCCACGCCGGAGAACTACTACAGGGCCATAAAGGTGGTGGCGAACAGCGGTGAAGTGGACGCCATCATAGTGATCTTCATCCAGCCCCTGCTCATAAGCCCGCAGGATGTGGCGAAGAACATCCTGAAGGCAGTGAAGGAGTTGAGGCAGGAGGGCAACAACATAACCGTTCTCTCCGTCTTCATGGCATCGGCCGGAATATCCAACCTGCTTCAGGAGGGGGATATAAAGATACCCTCTTATCCTTTCCCGGAAACTGCAGCCAGGGCCCTCTCCAAAGCGATGGAGTACGGGAAATACCTGCGCCGCCCGGAGGGGCAGGTGCCCCAGTTCGACGATGTCAGAAAAGAGGATGCGGCAATCGTGATATCCAGAGCCCTCTCCCGCGGCGATGAGTGGCTCTCGCCGGAGGACACATGGGCCGTGCTGAATGCGTACGGAATACCAACAGCCCGCATGAAGGTGGTGAAGGACTACGATGAGGCGGAGGCATTCGCCAGAGAACTGGGTGTTCCGGTGGCCATAAAAGCAGTAATAGAGGGGGTGACCCACAAGACGGATGTGGGAGGCGTCAGGCTCAACATCAGGCCCGAAGATGTCAGAAAAACAGCACAGGAGATGGTGAAATCCCTCGAGGAAAAGGGATACAGGGTGAAGGGGCTGATGATTCAGGAGATGGTCCCCAGGGGACAGGAGATGCTGGTGGGCGTCACCCACGACCCCATATTCGGTCCCATAGTGGTGACTGGAGCGGGGGGCATCTATGTGGAGCTCCTCAAGGACATATCCGTCAGAATCACCCCCATCACGGATATAGATGCGGAGGAGATGATCACATCCCTCAGAACATATCCCCTCCTCAGGGGATACCGCGGAGGCCCCGAATACGATGTGGAGAAATTGAAGGAAATCATAATGAGAGTGGGACAGATGGTGGACGACCTGAGCCCCATAGTGGAGATGGATATGAACCCCGTAATCGTGTTCGAAAAGGGGAAGGGGGCGAAAGTCGTGGATGCCCGCATAAGGGTCCAGGAGAATCCCATGTTCGTCCCTCCTGTGAAGAAGAGGAGAAAGGAATCCGGATGCTGATTTACGGGGGGTAAATCCCCCCGATTTTCACCTGACGATGAAGGCCCCTGTCCTTCCATTTTCTGCCGCATAGAAGTATGCACCGGATGGCATTCTGCCGAGGAAAACCCTCCTCTTCCCCCTGCGCACCAGCACATGCCTGACGAGTCTTCCCGCAGTGTTGTATATGCTTATGGACAAATCCATGTCCAGGGGCCTGCTCAGGTATGCATAACCATCCTCCACCCCTACAAGAAGTTCCGCATCGCCCGGAACCACCACAACCTCGCCTCCCTCAATAGGGGCACCCCCCAGCACTATTCCCGGAATCCAGTTGCTGCTCATATCGGCACCGTACTCCCTCAGAAGATGCCAGGCGGGACCAGGACTATCCGACTGAATCCAGCAACCCCTTCCGCTCCAGCAGGACCCCCCATCCACCCCGAAGGGAAAACTCATCTCGAGATTCTCCACCTCCCTGGCCACATAGAAGGGATAGGTATATCCGATTCTCAGGGCAGAAGTATCGGCGGAGGAAAGGGAATCCAGTTCCACCACACATATCTGAACAGGGGGTCGCTGTGGTCCGGGTATCCGCCTGCATCCGGATACAGGGCAACCGCATTCTCGCCACCACCGGAGCACCTGCTCGCACCCGGAGATGCAGTGGTAGAAGAAGATTCTCCTTATATAAAGGCCGCTGAAAAGATATACATCGGAAGAATCGAACGGCTATCCTGGAAGGTCCAATATTCCCGAGGGTGCCAACAGCATCCAGAGCCACGAGGGCGCCATGTCGGGAGGAATTACATCGAGTATGGCGATATTGTTCTCCGCATAGATGATGCTGATATTGTCGAATGCGGCATTCCAGTTCCATCCACCGGCATCAGCATAGTGAAATAGAATCCGGATGCTGTCCACCCCGCCGATGGGAAGGAAAGCCATGAACCTTCCGGAATCGGGCTCACCCGGCCTTACCACCTGAATCGGCACCGTATCATAGAGGAAGGCATAGACACCGACCGTATCGTCCCGCTCGCAGGATTCGAAACCGTAGTCGTATGCCACGATAACGGAGAGCACACCGGGAGGAATAATTACGGCAGGGGTTATGGCGCTCTCATCCGCAGGGGTGAGGATTCGCCCGCCGCATCATCATCGTAATTGAGGGCAAAAGTTCCACATCTGGTGGGGGGCTGATTTATGGCAGGGCAGGAAGTAATAGCAAAGGAAACCCCATCTCCATCGCCATCCATTATCTCCCACCCCACTCCAGCCGTATCCTCGAAGTCCTCAGAAAAGAGGATCACGGGAGAAGGGGTGTCGATTCCCCCATTGTCGAATGCGGCATTCCAGTTCCATCCGCCGGCATCCACATAGGAGAAAGCAATCCTGATTCCCGCCGCACCACCCACATAGGGACCCAGGTCGTAATATGCAGTCCCCGAATCGCCCCCGCTACTCAGGGAAATCTCACCCAGCATAAAGGTATCCACGCTCGAATCCGGTGCAACCGCTAAAAGGTAAATTCGAAGGGTGTCGTCCTGTGCACAGGAATCGCATCCATAATCGTATCTCAAAAGGAGGGGGGGATGAAGTATCGGACAGGGACACCAGAGGACTTATGGCCATTTCTCTCGCAGGGGAAGAAGCCCCTCCCGCATCATCGTCGCTGTAATTGAGGGCATAGACCCCGAATCCGGCAGGAGGCTGTATTATCGATGTGCAGGGAGTCACCGAAAAAGAAACCCCATCCCCATTCCCATCTATTATCTCCCATCCATCGGCCGTGCTATCCTCGAAGTCCTCGAAATATTAATACCATATGGCGAGGATTTCCCCGCCCCCTCCTTCACCCCAGCATATTTACCGACACGCTCCGCCCTCTGCCCCAGTGCACGCATGAGGAGATTCCCCTTTCCCGCCCCCGACAGTGATATCAGGAAGATTACCATAGCCTACCTCCTTTGTTCAGATACCATACAAACAGAGGAAATATAAGGTCCCGATTCCACAGCATTTCCCCCTTATACTGACAGAACTGCTAACTGCCATCCCGGAGGGGTATGGAACCGGCCACCTGCTCCCCCATACGGACTAAACGGATGACAGACAGCAGGATGGAGGAAGGTGCCCTTAATAAGGTATTCAAAAACTATTTGACGATTTCCATCCTTTAAAATTCGCATGAACAGGAGGTTGTTGTATGAATCTCGCCGATGGAATTCGCAAAGTATTCGAAAAACTGTTCAGGAACCTGAAGGGACTGAGGGGGATAGTAATCTCCACCATAGATGGGCTCCCCGTGGCCTCCGATATGAAATCATCCGGAGAGGAGGACCGCATATCTGCCATAATCTCCTCCATCGCGATTCTCTCGAAGAAAGTGGCACCCCAGCTGAACATAGGGGAAGCAGAGGACTTCATGATAGAGGGGGAGAATGGAAAAGTGTTCTTCTACAGCATCGGGGAGGATGCAATCCTGGCCCTCATCACGGACAGGGAGGTGAACCTCGGTATGATACGGATGGTTCTTCCCGGAATCCGGGAAGAGCTGGAGGAGCTCATGCTGTAAAGCGGGGGCACAGCCCCGCAGCACTAATCAGTTGCGCAGAGGTTTGCGGTACTTGAGCATGTGGAATATTCTCTCCTGAGTCTTGGGCTGCTTTATGAGATCCAGAAACGCCTCCTTCTCCCACTGGAGGATGGTCCACTCGTCCACCAGGGTGCCGGGAGCCACATCAGGTCCTCCGGTCATAACCCTGGCAAGTCTGGTCAGTATGTAGTGGTCATGCTCGCTTATGAACTTACCCCTCAGGAGATTGACCAGCTGGGACAGAACCACGGAATAACCGTCCCATCCCAGGACCCTGACCCTTTCGGGGCCGTGGGGCGGCGTATATCCGGCATTGGCCAGCCCGATCACCATATTCTTGGCATAGTGGAGCTGGAAATCCCTGTTCATGACGATTATGTCCCCATCGGTCAGGATGCCCATCTTATACGCCTCATAGGCGGAACTGGACACCTTGGCCATGGCTATGTTGGTAAAGAAAGTGGCCCATATAGGCACCGGGTCCGGAGGCATATCCTTGTTTTCGGGAATCCTCTTGAGGGCCCTTATGGTAAACTCCTTGCTTCCACCGGCTCCGGGTATCAGACCCACTCCCACCTCCACCAGACCGGTGTACAGCTCCGCATGGGCAACCCTGCGGGCTGTGTGCATTATGAGCTCAGTTCCTCCTCCCACAGTGATACCGAAGGGAGCAGCCACTATGGGTTTGGGGAAGTACTTCATGCGCATGAAGGTCCTGTGGAAGGTATCTATGGCCCTCTCTATCTCATCCCATGCCATCTCCCCGATGGCCATCGCCATAAGGCCCAGGTTTGCACCTGCGGAAAAGGTCCTGTCCGCATTGTTGCCTATCACCATTCCGATATACCTGTCATCGTTCTCCATAAGGTCCATTGCGTAGTTAAGCATCTGAAGGGTACCGAATCCGAGTGCGTTGCCTTTCGAGTGGAATTCCAGCAGGAGCACCCCGTCCCCCATATCGATGACGGAAGCCTCGGCATTCTTATTGATGGTCCTGTCCCGAATCTCATCGATGATGATGATCTCCTTCCTGCGGGGTATCTCCCTGTAATCCTCTTCGTAAAAATCGAAGTAGTGGCGGGTGTCCCTGTAGAACCTGTCGTATCCCCTGCCCTTCAGCTTCTGAACGATTTCGGGATTCTTCTTCAGCAGTCCGTACTTCTGCGCATGCTCCATTATGGTATCCACACCGATTACATCGAAGGTCTCAAAGGGCCCCAGCTTCCACGCGAATCCCCACTTCATCGCATTATCCACATCGTATATAGTATCGGCGATCTCGGGTATCCTGTTGGCTGAGTATATTAGGGTGGCCGTCAGGGTCCTCTTGAGGAATTCGGCCCCCTTCCCGTCGGCTTTGAAGATCATCTGAAGCCTCTTTCCAAGGTCCTGCTCATTCTCTATGGCAGCCAGTTCGGGGAACTGGGCCTTCTTAGGCTCCCTGTACTCGAAACTCTGCAGGTCGAGAACCATCCGCTTTCCTTCCACCTTCTTATAGAATCCGCCACCCGTCTTATCGCCCAGGAGTTTGTTCTCTATCATCTTCTGGAGAAAATCGGGAATCTGGAAGAAGTCCCTGAATTCGTCATCCTCCGCCAGATCATAAATGTTTCTGGCCACATGGGCTATTATATCTATTCCCACCAGGTCCGCCAGCCTGAATGTGGCCGTCTTGGGCCTTCCGATGAGTTTACCCGTAATGGCATCTATCTCTTCGGGGGCAAGGCCCAGCTCCTGAGCCACTCTTAGGGCGTACATGAGGGAGAAGACCCCTATCCTGTTGGCGATGAAGTTGGGGGTATCCTTCGCATATACGATGCCCTTACCCAGATAGTCCTCCGCAAACCGCACGATGGTATCTATCACTTCTTTATCGGTGTGGCTGGAGGGGATGATCTCCAGGAGCTTCATATAGCGGGGAGGATTGAAGAAGTGGGTCCCCAGGAAGTTCTTTTTGAAGACATCGGTGCGGCCTTCCAGCAGAAGGTGTATGGGTATTCCGGAGGTGTTGGTGGATACGATGGCATCTTCCCTCATGTTCTGCTCCACCTTCTCGAACAGGCTACGCTTTATATCCAGACGCTCCACCACAGCCTCTATGATCCAGTCGGCCTCCCGGATTCTCTCCATGTCAGTGTCGAAACCGCCCAGCTCTATATGGAACTTGAAATCCGGATCCATGAATGCAGCGGGTTTAGCCTTGAGGGCCCGCCTGAGTCCTTCAGTGGCCACATCCCTGTTTAAGTCCAGCAAAAGGACATTAAATCCCGCATTGGCAATGTGGGCAGCAATCTGGGATCCCATGGTTCCTGCGCCGAGAACGGCAACCTTTTTGATCTTCCTCATGGGAAAATTTTATAGGGGAATTGCGGGCAGGAGCCGGAAAAGTCCCATGAATACTGTCGGAAATCCCAGGACCTCGACCGGCGGGTGAATCATCTGCTCAGCAGACTGGCAAGACCCACGCCCAGAAGGTCCCATACCAGATCCCTGTAGCTGAAACCCCTGCGGAAAAATCCGTCGTATATCTCCTTCCCCAGCCCCACGGATATGGATACGGCCCACCCATTTCTCCCTTCCCTGCGGGACGCACTGTACAGCACATAAGAGACGGCCGCATGCTTCACCTTGTCCGGTCCGAACCATCCATCCGAAACCTCCATCCTGAAATGGAGGGCCAGGAGGAGCGAAGCGCCCATAAAGACAAGTATAAAGAAAAAGTGTAAAATTTGGAGGATGAGGAAGTTCATTCCCCTTATTCTGATGACCGGCGCCCTGCTGTCCGGCTGTTCGGGTGCCACAAAGGCCAGAGGCGAAACCAGCAGACTGATTTCCAGCGATTTGACCATCTATGTGGACTCCAGTGCCGCCCCCTTCCGGGACACCATATTCCAGGTTATGTCCTACAATGTGGAGAATCTCTTCGATACGGTTTACAGCGGAACCGAGTACCGCGACTACTCACCCGGGACCAGCAACTATTCGTCGAAGTTCTTCTGGATAAAGGTTCACCATGTGGAGAAGGTAATAAAAGATGCCGGGGCGGACATAGTAGGGCTTCAGGAAGTCGAAAGCAGGATAAGCGTACACGCCATTCAGGAATCCCTCAGGGAGGAGGGGTTCAGGTACTATGTGGTGGCGGACAGGCCCCAGAGAACAGCCGTCAATGTGGCCCTCCTGAGCAAGTATCCCATAATCTTCGCGCGGGGATACTACACCATAGAGAGGGTCAGGAATCTGCTCCTGGCAGGGATTCTGATCAACGGGGACACCCTCTACATACTGGTCAACCACTGGAAATCCAAGAGCGGCCCCGAATCCATGAGGATAGAAATTGCGAAAATCGTCAGGGCCGTGGTGGATTCGATTCTGGAACGGGATCCGGATGCGGACATCGTGCTGGTGGGGGATTTCAATACCCACCATGACGAGACCCAGAGCGATGTGGTTACCGGAGACGCCTTCAACCCGAAAATCGTCGTGGGACTCATAGACATCCTGAAGACCACAGGGAACAAAAAACTCCTGTCCAGAGGCTATCTGTACAACCTGTGGTATGACCTTCCCGAAAAGCAGAGGGGAAGCCACTTCTTCGCGGGCAAATGGGGAACCCTGGACCACATAATCGTGAGCGCAGGCCTGTTCGACGAAAAAGGTATATCGTACCTGTCCGGCTCCTTCCATGTATTCAAACCCCCATACCTCCTCACCCCTTCGGGAACCCCCTACAGGTGGCAGGTCAACAGGGGTCCGGGATTCACGGAGCATCTGGGAAAGGGCTTCTCAGACCATCTTCCGATAGTGGCAACCTTCGTGGCGAGATAGCAAACGGAAAGTCCTTTAAAAAACTGCACAAAACTTTAACATTTGGACTATGACCTTTACATTCTTCATCCTTCTGGGCTACTTCGGTAAGAATAAGGTCCAGTACAGGGATTTCCAGTGGAAAGTGGCGGAAAGTCAGCACTTCAGGGTCTTCTACTATCAGGGGGGGGACCACCTGAAAGATTTTGCAATAGGGGTACTGGAAGAAGCATTCGAGGAATACAGGGATGTAATGCCGAAGACACCGAAGGGGAAGATACCGGTTCTGATTTACAATTCCCCCGATGATTTCCGGCAGACCAATGTCATATTCAGCCTCATAGACGAGGGGGTCGGTGGATTCACCGAGGTGTTCAAGAGGAGGGTTGTCGTTCCATTTGCAGGCTCCTACGATGAATTCAGACATGTCCTCAGGCACGAGCTGGTCCATGTATTCCAGTACGAAATGTTCAGCAACACGCAGGGGCTCCTGTCCCAGAGCATGGGAAGAATCCCCCTGTGGTCCATAGAGGGGATGGCGGAGTATGTATCCATCGGATGGGACATAACGGGGGAAGTGTATGTCAGGGACCTGGTCCTGAACGACCTCCTCGTTCCCGTCACACAGCTCGGAAACTATGGGGGATACCTGATCTACAAAGAGGGGCAGGCCATCTACTACTACATAGAAGAGGTCTACGGCAGACAGAAGGTAAGGGAATTCATCTCCAACCTCGCCTTTACCATGAATATCGAGCAGACCTTCAGAAAGACCCTGAACATAACCATGGAGAACTTCTCGAAGGATTTCTCCCTCTGGCTCAAAGAAAAGTACTATCCGTACCTGGCCCGATTCGACCTCAGGGGATACGCTGTACAGATCACGGACAGACAGAAGGGGCAGGGGTACTTCAACATCGCCCCCGATGTCTCTCCCGGCGGGGACAGAATCGTATTCATTACTGACAGGAACGACTACTCGGACATATACATGGCCAGCATCACGGGGAAGTATCAGAAGAAGCTAATATCGGGGAATACGCGGCCGGACCTGGAGAATCTTCACCTCCTGGAGGCCAAACTGGACTTCTCCCCGGATGGAAAGAAATTCACATTCGTGGCAAGGGGACCCGGATACGACATACTCTATGTGGCAGACGCCAGAAATGGGAAGATTATAAGGAAGATTCCCGTAAAGGACCTGGATGGAATAAGGTATCCCGCCTTTTCTCCCGATGGAAAGTCCATAGCACTGGTGGGGATGAAGGATGGGCGTCCGGACATTTATGTGTACCACATAGAGAGCAACAGCATGGTCCAGATCACCGATGACTACTTTACGGACCTCTTTCCCGTTTTCGATAGGGAGGGGAACATCCTCTTCATAAGCGACAGGAACGATGACTTTTACAGATTCGGGGATTATGCCATCTTCTCCTACGATGGGACACAGGTAAAGCGCATAAGCCCCTATATGGGAAAGATTCATTACATGGACCTGAGAAAGGGCAACCCCGTTCTGGCCCTGGAGTACGGGGGGACCATAAACCTCTTCGAATACAGGGATGGAAAGCTCTACAGGATCACCAATGTGGCCACCGGTATATACACCTTCTCCTTCGACAGGGACGGCAACCTGATGGCCACCAGCATGCAGATGGATGGGGCGAGGGAGATACTCGTCTTCAATGAGCTGGAAATCTACGATACCCTGGACCCATCGTATTTTTCCGAAAAATCCCATCCCTACACCTACAGGCCGGTGGACTATGTAAATAAACCCTACAAGGTGGCCTTTTCCATTGACTGGATAGCGGGAGCGGGTGGATACTCCACCCTGTACGGTGGGGCCGGATACTTCACAGTGGGGCTGTCGGACTGGACGGGGGACAACTGGATCATCTTCTCCTCCGACCTGTACACGCAGGACATAACCAATATGCAGTTCTTCCTGGACTACCTGTACCTGAAGAGGAGATGGGACCTCAACCTCAACGCCCACCAGTACTGGAGCTGGTCCATAGGGGTTCAGAACAACAGCCTCTATCTGGCGCTGGACAAGAACCTGGGTGGATACATGCTCACCTACTATCCTTTCAATCGGTTCGACAGGCTGGAGATGGGGTTCGGGTATGATTACAAAACCAGGTACATGGATGCCAACGGGGACTACTTCGTGGATTATGTTATGTACCTTCACAGTCCCTTCGCCTATGTGGGGTTTTCCCACGACAGAGCCCTGTACTATCCATGGGGGCCGGTGGACGGGGACAGGCTATTTGTGGGTCTGCAGTCCTCCCCGATAGGGGATCTCCAGTACCACATGTTCATGGCTGATGCAAGGAAGTACTTCAGATTCTCCAGGTGGTACATACTGGCCCTCCGTCTGGCTGGAGGAAGGGTCTGGGGAAGGAATGCATACGATAATCCCTTCATCTTCTACGATGTCAGGGGATGGAGGAGTCTATCCCTCTTCTTCGGAAACAACTTCTTCGTGTGGAATTCGGAGTTCAGATTCCCCTTCATCAGAAACATCACATTCGGAATACCGCCAATCCGTCTGAGCAACATAAGGGGAGCCCTGTTCTTCGATATGGGCTATGCATGGTTCGACGATGAGGGATTCAGGTTCTTCAATCCGGACGGATCTCTGGCATCACCGAAGGCAGCGTTCGGTTTCAGCACCAGGTGGTTCATAGGATTCGCAGATGTGATCCTGGATGTCTCCTGGAGAACCGACCTTAAAAAGATGCTGGACCCCTGGGGCAAACCCGTTTATAGTTTATACTTTGGACTGGAATATTGAAGAAGGAGGCACGCGGATGCGCAGGGCCCTCGTATTGCTCTCTGGAGGTATAGATAGCACGACCCTGCTTCACTATGTTAAGAAGACCCTCAGGAGGGAAGTATATGCCATCAGCTTCAACTACGGTCAGAGGCACAGCAGGGAGCTGGAAATGGCTAAATGGCAGGCCAGAGAGGTGGGGGTGGTGGAACACAGGATAGTGGACATCTCCTTCCTCAGGGAGCTGGCCAGTTCCGCCCTTCTGGATGAGAAGGCACAGCTGCCCTCCTGGGAGGAGGCGCAACAGGGGACCCCATCCACCTATGTGCCCAACAGGAACATGATACTCCTGTCCATAGCCATCTCCTATGCAGAGAGCAGAAAAATTCCTGAAATCTACTACGGAGCCCAGAGGCAGGACTACAGCGGCTACTGGGACACCAGACCCCAGTTCATAGAAGCCCTCAACAGGGTCCTGAAACTGAACCCCGACTTCCAGGTGCAGATCATAGCTCCGTTCGTCAACTACAGGAAGGCCGACATCGTCAGACTGGGACTCAAGCTGGGTGTCAACTACGAGATGACATGGAGCTGTTACAGGGGTGGAGACGAGCCCTGCGGAGTATGTCCCAGCTGTGTGGACAGGGAAAAGGCTTTCAAGGAGGTGGGACTCCATGTTAAGTGAAATTCAAAAGGCTATAATCAAGAGGTCTTCGGTCAGGTTCGTCTTCCCGGACGGGGAAATAGACATCCTGAAGGGGCGGATTGTGAACGCCGAGAAAGGGGATAAATTCGGCAGGGAGGCCCTCATAGAGCTAATAAAATCGGAGGGGGAATGGAAAATAGAACCACTGGAGCACACACCCCCCACCACCATAACCGAAGGATGGCTCATCCTCAAGGACAGCATATTCCCCTCCCGGGGCTACAACGAGCACTTCTCCCTCATGTTCAGCAAACTGGACTTCGAGCAGGAGGAGCTGTTCAGATTCATGAACTGGGTCGGCTCCACCCGTTTTACAGGATTTCTAATTTCCATAGGGTCCCTTCTGGCCCTGTCCGATGGAGAACCCCTGTACGCCCGGGCGATGGTTCAGGGGAGGATTTACACCGGGGAGGATGCTTTCCTCCACTTCATAAACAACTCGAAGGAACTGGATGTGTACATCGCTTCCATGCAGGCCGTGAAAGTGTTTACATCCGCCATGCTCTCTTCATCCACCGCAGAACCGGAGTCGATTCAGGAGATAAGGCTGAAGTTTGCGGAGGAGGGGGAATCCGGAGTGATAATAACCTCCGAGCGGCTCGAGATATTCGAAGAGGGAATAAGGATAGTGAACTCCACCGACAGCACCTTCACTGCGAGGGCATTCCCCGATGCAGAGGGAAAAGCTATAACCGGAGTGGCAAATCAGGAGCCCCGACCGATAAAGGCCATGCTCATATCGAACCAGGACCTGAAGATACTTCAGGAAATTTACGACAGGAATCTGAATATTCTGGGCAGCAAGATAGGGAAAGAGATGCTGGAATCCATAGCAGAGGAGAACGAAAGCACCAGGAAGAAACCCGACAAAATGATAGAAATCATGAAGACAATGCTACAGAGGGCAAAGGATATAGGGGGGAAAGCATGGCTGAGGAAACACAGGGAGGAGCTTACCGACGGCGTGGAGCAGATCAGGAACGAGGAACTCAGAAAGAAACTGGAGAAGCTATTCGAGGGAATCTGAGGAGGGCCTTCTCAGCAGGTATATCATAACCAGCAGCAGAATCACCCCCGCCCCTATTCTCACAATCTGCCACTCGAAGAAGCCCGCCACCATTATCCCCGCCATAACAAGCAGAAGGTTCTCCAGGGACCTGAATCTCCTGACGGGCTTGAGGATACGGAGCCTCATCTCCTCGCGGCGGTCCTCCAGGTCCATTGCCCTCCACCTGGACTCCCGTGCCATCTTCATGAGGAGATAACCCTCCTGAGGCGAAAAGTAGTTGAGATTCAGCCTGTACATCTCCTCCACGGCCCTGGAGAGGTTGAAGAGCTCCCGCTTCGCTCTGCCAATCTTTTCAAACGGCATGTCTTCCACCCCGTACCGGTGAGCCCTGATGAAATCCACGATTTCCCTGACCAGGGAGCTGTGGATGGACCTCTTTTCCACAGGGCGGGCATCCGCTCCCACCACGACCACCACATCGTGGGAGATTACGAAGAGCCTCTTCCCCTCTCCCAGCCTCAGAAAGAGGATGGAAAAATCCCCGAAGTCCTGAAAATGGGAATAGGGGCTCTCCATCACCTCCCCGACGAAACCCTCCGGAACGGGAAAGAGCACATGCAGGGGCTCATCCGGAGCCATATAAACCAGAACCTGATTTCCATCGCTCACCAGGTCGAATATGGTATCTGGATTGTTGATTTCGAGCACATCGTCTATCGAAATGGCAAATGCTTTCAAATCCCCCTTCCTCCGTTAGGATGGAAATTATAAAGAGTTCACACCCGCCCCTTCCACCCCCGGCCAGGGGAAAGAGGGTCTTTAAACTTCACCGCATGAAGCAGGTCTCTGTGATAGGGGCATCCGTTGCGGATGAGGACCTCTACAGCTTTGCGTACCGCCTGGGGAAAGAACTGGGCAGGAGGAATGTGGTGGTGATAAACGGCGGCAGGAGCGGAGTAATGGAAGCCGTATCCCGGGGAGTGAGGGAAGCAGGGGGAATAAGCGTGGGCATAATGACCACATACGATGGAAGCGACGCAAACCCATACCTGAGCATAAAAATAAACACCGGTATGGGCTGGAACAGGAATCCCATCGTGGTGGCATCCTCAGAAGTGGTAATAGCAGTGGGAGGGGCATGGGGGACCCTCTCCGAACTGGCCTATGCGAAGATACTGAACAGGAAGATAATAGGCTACAGGACCCACGAAATAGAGGGCATGGTCCGGGTCCACAGTGTGGATGAGGTCCTGGAAGTGCTGAGGAACTGGGGAATAATCGACTGATGAGAGTTAATCTGCCTCTTTACTTCCTGCAGGATTTCCTGCATATTCAGGAGGAAATTTTCCCCATCGGTGGAAAAATTCGCAGGGTAGATGGGCAAACCGTGGATTAATACCGTTCTCGATTGATTCTGTACAGAATCAGGGAATAGAATTTCTCTCCATAGCGGTAGGACATAGCAATTGGCAGTATCAGTAGAAAAATCCATTCAGACTACCACTGGTCGGAACAATGGGGTGGGGTCCTCCCCGCCCTTCTTTCAAAGCCGTCCCCTCTCGAGCACCTTCGATATATGGGATTGCAGCCCAACGCATCCATCCGTGGCCTCCACGATGACCCTGGCCCCCTCCACCACCCTGCGGAGGTCAATTCCGGTTTCCACACCGGACTGCTCGAAAAGGAAGACCACATCCTCCGTGGCCACATTGCCGCTGGCCCCGGGAACGAATGGACACCCCCCCAGCCCCCCGGCCGACGAATCGAAGCGGTTTATCCCGAATTCCGAGTATGCTGTCCACACATTGGCGATGCCCATTCCGTATGTATCGTGAAAGTGGAGCACTATCTTCTGCGGGGGGAAATCCCTCAATATAACCTCTAAAAGCCTCTTTACATCTTCGGGAACTGCCCTTCCCGTGGTGTCCCCGAGGGACACCTCATCCACCCCTATATCGAACAGGCGAACCGCCACTTCCAGAACCTTCTCTGGTGGAATCCTTCCCTCGAAGTAGCAGTGGAAAGCGGTAGAGATGTATCCCCTCACCACAAGCCCCGAATTCCTGGCCTCCCGCACCACCGGAATGAATCGCCTTATGCTCTCCTCGATGGTGGCATTGGTATTCTTCCTGTTGAAGGTTTCGCTGGCAGCAGTGAAGAGGGCTATCTTATCCACCCCCACCGAGAGAGCCCTCTCCAGCCCCCTGAGGTTGGGAACGAGGGCCGAGTATATGACCCCCTCCCGCCTCTTTATGCGGCGAAATACTTCCTCCGCGTCGGACAACTGCGGAACCCATTTGGGAGAGACGAAGGAAGAAACCTCCACCTCCTCCACGCCGCTCTCCGAAAGGATGTCCACCATCCGGACCTTCGCATCCGTGGGTATGGGAACCTTTATATTCTGAAGGCCGTCGCGGGGACCCACTTCGGTTATTCGAATCCTCATGTGGAAACCAGCCCCATTCTCCTGTACTTTTCGTACCTCTTCTCCAGGAGTTCATCCATCGGTATGGACACGAGCTCAGTAATCTGGCCTATTATATGCTCCCGCAGAGTCTCCAGCATGGCGGACGGATTCCAGTGATTCCCCCCTACCGGTTCCTCCACGATGCCATCCACAATACCAAGCTCCATCAAATCCCGGGCTGTGATCCTGAGGGCCTCTGCCGCCTCGGGGGCCCTGGATGCATCCCTGAAGAGGATGGATGCAGCCCCTTCGGGAGAAATAACGGAGTATATGCTGTACTGCAGGGCGAAGACCCTGTCTGCCACGGCTATGGCCAGAGCACCCCCGCTCCCCCCTTCCCCTATGATGTAGGAAAGGGTGGGGGTCCGCACGGAGAGCATCTTCCTGATGCTGTATGCTATGGCGGAGAACTGCCCCCTCTCCTCAGCCCCTATTCCGGGATATGCACCGGGAGTGTCCACGAGGGTAATTATGGGCATGCGGTACTTCTGGGCCACATCCATCATCCTCATGGCCTTCCTGTATCCCTCCGGATGGGGCATACCGAAATTGCGCCTGATTTTCTCAGTGGTGGTACTGCCCTTCTCCTGTGCTATGAGGACGACGGACATCCCCCCTATCCTGCCCACACCGGATATTATGGCATGGTCATCGGCGTACAGCCTGTCCCCGTGAAGCTCCACGAAGTCCTCGAATATGGCTTCTATGTAGTCCTTTGCCTTAAGCCTGTCGGGATGCCTTGCAATCTGGACCACCTGCCACCTGCTCAGGTTGTCGTATATGTCCCTGCGCAGTTCCTCCGCCTGCCTCCTGAGCTCCTCCACCTTATGCCTGAGCGAGGGGTGGATCTCCAGCTCCTTTATCTTCTCGAGTATATCGTAGAGGGGCCTTTCAAAATCCAGGGGCCGCATAGTTGTACTCCAGCGTCACTATATGCACGAGGTCCGACTGCACGGAGGGGATCATCACCCTGTATGCCAGAGCCAGGGGTCCCCTCTGCGCCTTCATATGGAGGGAGAATTTCGAGTACTGGTAATCGGGCTCCAGGGTAATTCCGGCCATGAAGTGCCTGCCTATCCTGTAGTTCAGCGTGGCGAACTTCTCTATCTGCCTGTCCATAACTTTCCTCACACCGGCCACCGCACTCCAGCTGTCCCGGGTGTATCGGATTCCTGCACCGAGCATATAGGGAACCAGAAGCTGTCCCCCCCTGAAGAAGCGAAGGGGATTCAGGTTGTGGAAATACGCAACCCCCTCGAACCTTCCGAAGGTGGCCATCAGGTCGAAATCCATCAGGAGAGCTGAGACCCCATCGTTCATAACCCTGTTCTCATAATAACCCGCCCTTATGGACATGTGGACATTCCTGTCGGGAGTGAATTTCCATGCAAGGGCTCCGAACATGGAATATGGAGAGAATGTGAGCCAGGAGCTGTCGTCGGGAACAGTGGACTGGTATGTGAAGGAGCCCATGTCGTAGTAGGAAAGATAGATGACGAACCTGCCCTTCCCCGCAAAGGCGGAGTATATCCTGCTGTCCATGATCCAGAGATTGGTGGAAAATCCCACCTCACCCCCATCCACCATGAGGGGATTGCTGAACTTATCCAGCAGCTCGTTTCCGTAAGCTCCCCTGCCGACCAGGAGCTCCGTGACAGTCATCAGGTAAAGAATCATACACCAATTCTCCTGAGAAACTCCTCCAGCTCCTCCCTGCTCTTAAAATCCAGTATAACCTTTACCTTCCTGGATGTGGCCTTTATCTGACCCCTGAGCCCGGCCTTCTCGAATATCCTGCGGGAAACCTCCGACACCCACTCCTCGTCGGATGTCCTCTTCCTTTCCTTCGGGGCAATCATCCTCTCCAGCTGCCGCACCGAGAGGCCATTTTCTATAACCATACGGCACATCCTCTCCTGCTCATCGGGGTCCTCTATGCGCAGGAGGACACGGGCATGACCCTCGGTAATCAGGCCGTCCCTGAGGGCCCTTATGACCCCCTCGCTCAGGTTGAGAAGGCGTAGCCTGTTGGTAATCGTCGCCCTGTCCCTGCCCACCAGGTCGGCTATCTCATTCTGCGTAAAACCGAACCTGTCCATGAGGTCCCTGTATGCGAGGGCCTCTTCGATGGGGTCCAGGTCCTGCCTCTGGAGATTCTCTATGAGGGCAATCTGGAGAACCTCGGAATCCTCCAGGTCCTTTATTATGGCGGGAATCTTCTTCAGTCCGGCAATTCGCGCCGCCCTCCACCTGCGCTCCCCTGCAACTATCTCGTACCTGCCATCCTGCTTCTGGCGAACGATTATGGGCTGGAGAACGCCGTTCTTCTCTATGGAGAGGGCCAGCTCCCTCAGCTCTGCCTCCGAGAAGCGCTTCCTCGGCTGGTAGGGATTGGATTCGATGAGGTCTATATCCAGCATCGTAAAGTCTTCCACCAGCTCGCTTCCCGGCAGAAGGGCCGAAATCCCCCTACCTAATCCCCGCTGCTTCCTCTTCATGGCTCAACATCTCCTTTGCCAGCTCCATATAGGCCTTCGCTCCCGAGGATGTGGGGTCATATATCACCCCCGGAAGTCCATAACTGGGAGCCTCCGCCAGCCTGACGCTCCTGGGTATCACCGTATCGAACACCAGATTGGGGAAAATCCTCCTTATCTCCTCCTCCACATGCTCCGCAAGCTTCGTCCTCTTATCGAACATCGTTATAAGGAACCCCTTCAAGTTCAGAGAAGGGTTTATGGTCCTCCTCACATGGGTTATGGTCTCCAGAAGCTGGGCCACCCCCTCCAGAGCATAGTACTCCGCCTGAACGGGAATCAGGACGGAATCGGCGGCAGCCAGAATGAGGATGGTCAGGGTTCCCAGGGAAGGGGGGGCATCTATAAAAATATAGTCGTATCTGCTCTCCACCTTCTTCAGAGCGTTCTTCAGGAACAGCTCCCAGTGCTCAAAGTCCTTGATCTCCGCATCCACACCGATCAAATCCGGAGAAGAGGGGACCAGATCAACCCCCGCATCCTTTATATGCACTATGACATCGTCTATATCGGCCTCACCAATCAGGACATGGTACAGGTTCTGCATCTTGCGGGCATTTATTCCGAATCCGCTGGTGGCATTGGCCTGGGAATCTCCATCCACCACTAAAACCCTCTTTCCCTGCTGTGCGAAAGCTGTAGAGAGATTGACGACTGTGGTGGTCTTTCCGACGCCTCCCTTCTGATTAACCACAGCGATTTTCGACATAGTCGAAATTATAAAGGTTTTGGAAATTTGCGCAAATTCCACGCCTTACCGGCACAGGGAATTTCCGGGATGGCATTAAAATTTGGATGATGGAAAGGGGGGTGGTCATAAATTCGGGAAGGGTTCCCTACGCTAAAGCATGGGAGATTCAGAGAAAACTCCACACCCTCAGAGCAAAGGGATTCATTCCCGACACCCTCTGGCTGCTGGAACACGATCCCGTCATAACCCTGGGAAGGAAGGGGCACAGGGAGAACATTCTGGTATCCTTCGATTACCTGAAGGGGGAGGGGATAGAGGTGTTCGAGGTGGAGAGGGGAGGGGATGTAACCTACCACGGTCCGGGACAGCTGATGGGATACATGTTCTTCCGCATAGGGGGGCTGGATGAGGTAAGACCCTTCGTCAGAAAGATAGAGAGGGCGATTCTTGGAGTTCTTCAGGAGCTCGGCATAGAGGCAGAGGTGAAGGAGGGCTATACGGGCGTGTGGGTGGGCAACGATAAGATATGCGCCATAGGGGTGGCGGTGAGCCACTGGACCACATTCCACGGATTCGCCCTGTATGTAAATCCCATAAAGGAGCACTTCCAGTACATCGTCCCATGCGGCCTGAGGGGAAAAGGAATCACCAGCATATTCGAACAGAGGGGAATGGACGACATGCAGATGGTCAGAGAACTTGTGATAAAGCATTTTGGCCGGGTATTCGAAAGGGAATTTCGGGAACACCCCCTAAATGATGTGCTGACAGCAAGTGAAAAGGAGGTCGATTATGTCTGATGTTAAAGAGCTGGACATACACGGATGGGAAAAAGTCTATGTTAAGGAGTTATACGGTGGCTATGTGGCCATAATAGCCATCCACAACACCAACAGGGGTCCCGCCCTGGGCGGGTGCAGGTTCTTCCATTACGACAACCATCCCGCAAAGCAGATGCTCGCTCTGGAGGATGCCCTGAGGCTCTCGAGGGGCATGACCTACAAGGCGGCAGCGGCCAACCTCCCCCTCGGAGGGGGCAAATCCGTTATCATAAGGGACTTTTACGAGCCCATTCCGGGTGTGCGCAGGAATCTTTTCCACAGCTTCGGGGACTTCGTCGAGTCCCTGCAGGGCAGGTACATAACGGCAGAGGATGTGGGAACCACCACCGACGACATGGTATATGTGTACGAGAGGACTTCCCATGTGGTGGGCCTTCCGGAGGAGCAGGGAGGTCTGGGAGACCCCTCCCCCGTTACCGCAATAGGTATTGCGGAAGCCATCAGATGGTTCACCGAAAATCACTTCAAGAAGGACCCGGGGGAGATAAGCGTCCTGGTGCAGGGACTCGGTAAGGTGGGATGGTACCTGATGGAGTTTCTGAACGAAAGGGGCTACAGGCTCCTGTACACGGATGTGAGCCAGAAGAAGATAGACATGGCGCGCGAGAAGTATCCCGATGCGGAATATGTACAGCCCGACGATGTGTTCGATGTGGAAGTGGACATCTTCTCCCCCAATGCTCTGGGGAAGGTCATCAACCATGAGACAGTGGACAAGATAAAGGCGAAGGTGGTGGCAGGGGCCGCCAACAATCAGGTGGAGAACAGACATGTGGCCCAGAGGCTCCACGAAAGGGGAATCCTGTATGCTCCCGACTACGCCATAAACCTGGGGGGATTGACGCTGGTGTACTACGAATACGAGCACAGGCAGGGCAAGATAGACTCGAAGGACAGGGCAAAGGAGATAGCCATAGAAAAGACAAAAGAGAATGTGTGGAAGAACCTGGACGAAATCATACCCCTGTCCATAGAAAAGAACACGAGCCCCTACATTCTGGCGGATCAGATAATGGAAAAGAGGTGGAAGTAATCGGATAAACCGGCTGCGGGGACTCCTCTCCCCGCCTGTAAAATTAAATATCAGTATGCTCCCGTTTTTCCTGCTGCACTCTCCGGTATATGTGGATGATGGTATCCTCTCATGCATCGAGCGGGGAGACAGTGCATGCATCCTCTCCTACAGGTATGTAAACGATATTCCCCGCCTCATGGAGCAACAGATGGAAGACTCGGCGCGGGCTCTGCTGGAAAGGGCATACGAAATCATAAAGGATAAGAATCTGCCCCTCTGGAAGGCGTACCTGAGGGCCCTGTACGGGCAGTTGCTTTACCGGATCATACTGGACTTCGATGTTCAGCTCCTGAAGAACCGCAAAGATTTCCTCATCCGGCTTGCCCGGGAGATAAGGGAGGCGGGAAAGGACACGCCCATAGAGCCATACACCCATATCGCATCGGGAAACCTGATGAAAAACACCTATCCCTCCGTGCCCACTGAAAGCTTTCTCCCGCTCGATAAAGCCCTCGCAAGCAAAAACATAAGGTCCAGGCATCCCCTGCCCATCGCCTTCAGAGGATTCCACACGGTAGTGGACACCGCATTTTTCCCGGTTGTAATGACCTATATACCGGTAAGGCCGCTGGACAGCACCTACGAAAGGGCCCTGAAGTCCCTCTCCCGGCATCCGGATCCCTATATTAGAAGCGACATCCACATGTCCCTTGCCCTGTACTACATGAAGAAGGGATTGCCCCTCACATCCCTCTACCATGCCACCATGATAATGGACTCCCTGGGACAAATAGATGACCCCTTCATGAAATTCCACTACTACACATTTGTGGGCGATATCACCTCCTACTTTTACAGCGACCACAGGGTGGGATATGTGTATTACAAAAAAGCCCTTTCCATAGCCGATTCAATGAAAAGAATCAGGAAGAAGTGGGGATTGAGCTATCCCATCATCCTGAACAATGTGGGGCTATCGGAGGAAAACGACTCCATTGCCCTCGAAATCCTCAGAAGGAGCCTGAAGTTTCACCTGGAAATCTTCGGCACGGACAACGAGGGGGTGGCAAATGTAATGGCCAACATATACAACAGGATGCTGAGGCTTGGAATGATGGACAGCGCCCTTGCCCTCCACAGGCAGATTGTGAGAATAAGAAAGAAAACGAGGGGCGGAAAGTTCGACTGGATTGTATTTGATGACATGATAGGAAGGGCCCAGTACTACCTGCGTGTGGGCGATACAGCCCGGGCAAAACTGGTGGCAAGAGCTTCCCTGGACAGCCTCCAGACGGTGGATGCCTACTACCCCGACCTGCCCGGGTGGTACATTATCGGGAAAGTAATAGCATACGAGATTCTGGAAGACCATGACTCTGCCCTGTACTGGCTGAATATGGCCCAGAAGCAGTTCACCCATACCACTTTCATTCTGATGCACAAACTGAAGCTGTACGCACTGAGGGGAGAGTACGAGCGGGCATCCAGCATTATGGACACCATAGAGATTAGGCTCCTCATGGGCTCCAGCATGACCAGCATAAGCAGGAAGAATTACTATCAGAAACTCCAGAGGCGCTGGGAGAAACTGCTGCCCCTTCTGATAAGCCGGGGTCTGAAATCGGGCCCTGTAAGAATCAGCGAACTGCTGAAAGCGAAACTCCTGTCGGAGGAAATAAACTGGTCCAGCGACCCGGTGATGGACAGCCTTACCAGAAAGCTCTATGCCATGATAGATATGGGTCTGCCCTACGACAGCCTCCTCCTCATGGAAAAGCGAATATTCGCCCACATGGTGGAGAGGAGAAGGTCCTTTGCGAAGAAGGCGGGAATTTTGCCCGAAGGAACGGCCCTCCTGGGATATGTGGTCGGAAGGGAGAAACTCACAGAGTATCTGATTACTCGAAGAGATACGATAACCCTCTCCATAGATATTCCCGCAGACAGCCTGGAGGGGCTCGTGAACCATCTCCTGTCCAGTCCTTCCACCAGCAGGAAGATTTCCATGCTCCTGTGGAGGATTCTGATAGAACCCTTCGATACCTTTCTGGCCGGATACAGGGCTCTGGCCATATCTCCCCATGGAATCCTGACACAACTGCCCTTTGCTATTCTGTACGACGGAAAAGAGTTCCTGGTGGAAAAGCCCTATTCTATATACAGGGTATTCTCCCTGTGGAACTTCGGGAAGCCCTGCCGGGTAAAGGGTCCCGCCCTCGCCGTAGGGAGGAACGATTATGGGAAAAATGAAATCCTCACCAGAAGGAAAATAGGAAACCTGAGATATGCGGAGGAGGAAGCCAGAGCCGTCGCCCTTTCTATTGGAGGCATCGCCCTGACCGGAAGCGAGGTGTCCGAAGAAAAGATTTACGAAATGGATCCGTCCAGGTTTCCCGTAATTCACTTTGCAACCCATGCAATTGTGGATTCGAGCAGTATGATAGTCCTGGGACCCAGTAAAGACACTCTCCCCTCCAGGGACAATATTTTGAGGCTCGGGGAGATATACTCCCGCCTGAGAGTAAAGAATCTCGTGGTTCTGAGCGGATGCAGAACCGGGCTGGGGAAATTCATAAACGACTGGGAAGGTCTCTTCAACCTGACGAGGGGATTCGTATATACCGGCGCCAGATGCGTTATAAGCACCCTGTGGGACCTGAACGATTTCGCTTCCTACCTGCTCATGAAAAGAATGTATGGCTATCTGGCCCGCGGAGAAACCGTGGACAGGGCCCTGAAGAAGGCACAGCTGTATATCCTTCGTAATACGGGCCTCAGTTCGCCCGTGTACTGGGGAGGATTCGTCCTTACAGTCGCAGGACGCTAAACCTTCTTCCTGAGATTCTTTATGGGGATCTCTATCTCCCTGCCGTGCAGGAGCACTATGGCCTTTTTTCCTCTGACCTCCTTCACCTCCACCATAACCCCGAACGGTAGCATGTAGTACTTCTTCCCCACCTCAACCTCCTCCACCTCCTCCAGCTGTGGAGCTGACTGTCTGAGGGCCCTCTTCACATCCTGAACCACCTTCAATTTCTCTTTCGGTGAAGCCTTCCGGATTTCCTTATAGAGGCGGTCCACCTCCCTGCGGGCCTCCTCTATTATGCGCTGCGCTCTCAGGGTTGCATTGTCTATGATGCTCCTCTCCTTCCGCTTCAGCTCCATCTCCTTCTCCTCCAGCTCCTTCCTCTGCCTCTCGAGCAGAGACAGCTCCATCCTGAGGCGCTCCTTCAGGCTCCTGACCTCCCCCTCTATATCCCCCAGGTACTTCCGCGCCTTTTCGATTATGTATTCGGGTATTCCCACCCGGCGGGCAGTGAGGAGAGCGAAGCTCTCTCCGGATTTCCCCAGAACCAGCCTGTAGGTGGGCGTGGCTGTGGTCATATCGAACTGCATGGAACCCACCTCGATCCTTCCATATCTTTCGCACAGCATTTTGAGGGGAGACAGGTGGGTATTGGCAAAAACATACATTCCCCTCTCCACGAGGGTTTCTATAACGGCAAATGCAAGGGCCGAAGCCTCGTAGGGGTCAGTGGACGAGAGGAGTTCGTCGAAGAAAACGATGTCTCCCCTCTCCCCCCTCTCCAGAACCTCCTTTATGCGATGCAGATAGGAGGTAAAGCTGGACATCCCTTCCTGTACATTCTGCTCATCCTCGAAGCCGGCCTCGAAGAGATTTTTCGGCAGAAATATGTTCGCCCCGGAAGCGATAACGGGTATTTCGCTCTTGGCCATGAGAAATACGAGGGCTATGGTCTTCAGGGCAACGGTCTTTCCCCCCGCATTGGGCCCCGATATCAGAAGTCCCTTCTTCTCCTGTATTCTCAGAGAGAGGGGCACCACATCATCCAGCCCCTTCACCTGAATCAAGAGGGGATGGCGGGCCTCCTCTATCTCTATAATCTCTCTGTCGTTGAAGTGCGGAATCGTGCCCCTGTAATCCCTCATGAAGTGATAGCGGGCCAGGAGGGAATCGATATAGGAAATGGCATCGTACATGGCCAGCATATAATCGGCATTCCTGGACAGTCTCTCCACCAGTTCCGACAGAATCCTCCGCACCTCCTCCCTCTCCTCATCTTCCAGTCGGATGTATCTGTTCTGAAGGGGCACCACTTCCATGGGCTCGATGAATATGGTCTCCGTGGTTTTGGAATATCCGTGGATGATTCCCTCCATCTGAACATGGGAATAGACCGGAAGCACCATCCTGCCCCCCTTGAGAACCACATTTCTCTCCCGCAGATACCCCTTCCTGTCGTATCTATCGAGCAGTATGTCGTAGAGTTCCAGGAGTTCCTTTCTTACTTTCCGCCTCTGCTCCCTTATCCTCCTGAGGGTTTCGGATGCAGTATCCTTCACCTGTCCATTCCTGTCGATGCGGGACAGGATTTCCCCCTTCATATACTCCACCAGACGGGGGTCAGGCATGAGATCCTGGAGGGGTGTGTCGATGATCTTCTCGTAAACGCGGGATGCCAGGTCTATCAGCTCTACCACCCTGTACAGCAGGGCGGGTTCCATCAGTGTCCCCGAACGGATGGAGGTCAGTATGGACTGGATATCCTCCACATCCCAGACATCCAGATTGATTTCCAGTTCCTCCAACACATATATGAGGCCCTTCAGGTGCACGAAGGAGGGGTTTTCCTTTGGGGAGAGGCGGGTTATCTTCTCCCTCCCGCCCCTCGTCCTGGCATAGGATTTTATGATGGATTTTACGGATTCGAACTCCTTCAGAATCATCTCAGCTCTTCCTGGAGCCTCCTCAGCTTGCGGAGCCACCTTCTGCGGGCGGCAATGCGGGCCTTCTTCCTCCTCTCGGAGGGCTTTTCATACACCATGTGCCTCTTGTAATCCTGGAGAATCCCGTCCCGCATTACCACCTTCCTGAACCTCTTGAGGAGGCTCTCGAAGGTCTCTCCCTCTCTCAGCCTTACTCCGGTCATTAAGAATCACCCCCTTGAAGTTTTTTCTATCCCGGTGGCCACGAAAATGGTCTGCCCGCCAGAATGTGGAAATGCACATGGAACACGCTCTGGCCGGCCCCCCTTCCCCTGTTGTTCACCACCCTGAAATCCTTCAGGTTCAGCTCCCTGGCCACTTTATTTATCGCCCCTATGATATCGGCCGCAATTTCCCTGTCCTCTATCCGGGTTATGTCGTCCAGGTGCTCCTTCGTTATCACCAGAAGATGAATGGGAGCCTGAGGATTGATATCCTTTATCACTATGCAGTGCTCCGTCTCCAGTACCTTATCCGAAGGAATTTCTCCCGCCACGATTTTGCAGAATATGCAATCCTTCTGCATGGGCTAAAAGTTTAAAGGTTCGAAGCCCCTGGTTTTTATCCATGAAGCACATCACCCGGCATATTGATTACATTCAACCCCGGAAAACTTTCCAATGAGGTAAAAGGCCCATCCTCTCAATCCTCCGAAGAACCCACTTTCTGATAAAAATTTAGAAATTGCTATTTAGAGGGGCAAGCAACTGTCGTGGGAGGAGGGAAAGCAAAAGAGTTCTATCTTTCCATGAGAGAATGTACACGGGGCAAACCTGCTGTATTGCCCATCACTGAAAAAGAGCCTATCCCTCATAAGCACACCTGCAGGGAGGGAATCTCTCCAGGACATCTTCAAATCCCTGAACCATTTTCCACACCTAACCCCTCGAGATAAACATCCTTCTGACTTCTGGCCTACTGGTA
>Ga0256833_1000141_pt1 | contig 56775 bp, 69 predicted proteins | sample 356284metaG_FD_190535 | JGI IMG/M metagenome (GOLD analysis project Ga0256833, IMG submission 190535) | Hydrothermal vent microbial communities from Mid Atlantic Ridge, Atlantic Ocean - 356-284 | ecosystem: Environmental > Aquatic > Marine > Hydrothermal vents | place: Atlantic Ocean: Mid... | reverse complement strand
GGCATCCACCTTTACTGACACCGCATCCGCTAAGAAGAGGGCCTCCCTGACCTCCTTCAAGAAGAGGAGGGAAGAATTCGTTATGACGGCCACCGGTATGTCCAGAGCCTCCTTTATCCCCCTTATCTCCTCCTCTAGATGGAGGTCTAGAGTGGGCTCCCCGTCGGGTACAAACGTCACGATCTCGGGCTTGGTCTCCTCTGCCTTCCTCACCACCTCCTCAACCACCCTTCGGGGATCGTAGAACAACTCCTTCCTCCTGATGTCCATGTGGATCGTCCTGCCTATCTGACAGTAGATGCACGAGTAGGTGCAGTGCTTGGGTGGGATATTGTTCACGCCCAAGGAGAGGCCGAACCTCCTAGATGGAACGGGACCGAACGCTATCACTCGCTGAATGTAGGCTAAAGAAATTAAATCATTGTTGAACATTCATCACGCAGGCTGCTCTTCAGATTTGTCCTTTAGACAGGTTTGATTTGATCTGATCAGATCAGAGCATGAGTCCCAATGAGGAGAATATCCTCCTGAACCTCCGCATCTCGGTCAGGTACCTGAATCCTTTCTCGCTTAGATATAGCCCGCCCTTCTCTCCCTTGTAGATGAGCTCCTTCTCCATTAATAACCTCAAGTACTCCGTCAACCTCGAATAGGGGACATTGACCTCTTGACCGAGCCTCGTGGGAGCTATTCCCGGATTGGTCGATATGGCCTCCAGCACATCCATGACTATAGCTGCTTGGGAGCGGTACTTCCCCCTCACCCTTCCACCCTGAGCACGGGGATGAGCAGAAGCAGGGCAATGGGTCTAACCATCTCTCCAGCGATTAGCAACCAAGGCTTGGCGTAGATGAGTGAGAGGAAGGTCATGATGTGTGAGGCACCGAGCCCCAAGTAGGCAGCAGTGGCGTGCTTGGAGGCCCGACCATAAGAGACTAGGGCCACGTAAAGAATTATCATGGCCGGAAGGAGGGGCACGAGTGAGAAAAGCCTCTTGGTGGGTGCTGTGACCCTGACCGCCAGCAGCTGGTAACTCAGTGTGAAGGAGAGCTGTATCGCGATGAACCAGTGGTTGGCAGCCAAACTGGAGAGCCAGACCTTGGGCGGGGCGTGAGGAGGGGATGAGAGGGTCGCTGAAAAGCTGGCTGAGGATACGAACGAGACCACCATGAGTGAGAAGGATCCGAATATCATTCCCATGCCCGGAACACCCATCTTCCGGGCCTTCCAGGCTTGGAGCGAGAGATAGCTTGCTATGAGGGCTGCCGCCAAGTTCAGGACCGATATGGTCAGTGCCAAAGACGGGGGGATCGCCTGCATCGATATCGTGATTCCTCCTCTATCTTCTATTTAAGACTCAAGGGTAAATCCCGGTCCAAGCCAAGCAGATGAACACCGCCGCGGATGCGAGGAAGAAGGGGACCGCTATCCTGTGGAACTTCCACAGCTTCAGGTCCGCTATCCTCAGGGTGATGAAGTTGGCCATGGATCCGACTATGAAGCCAGTCCCCCCTAGGTTTACGCCCACCAAGAGGGATCTCCAATCCGTCGTGTGGTTGAGCAGTGTTATGGTGGCTGATACATTGCTGATCACCTGACTGAGCAGGGCCGAGGTGGCCAGCAGTGCTACCCCATCTAGGTGGGGTATGACCCCCATCGATCCCAAAACGTGGGAGAGTTGCCCGAAATCCATGAAGAGAAAGGTGAATATGGCTAGAAGAGGGACATCAACCCCTCCGATCACCTCCTTCCTGACCATCAGGGAGATCAGCAGGGAGACCACCACTCCCATGAGGTAATATCCATAGCTAGCAAGCACCAAGTTAACAGCCAAGAGGAGCACGGCCGAGATCGCTGACTTGAGGTCCATCCTTATGGGAACCACTCTGGCCAACCCCTCACCCTCGCCAGAAAGTCTCAGGGAGAAGATGATCAGCAAAATAGAGGACAGGAGAAAGAAGGGGAAGGACACGCGTAGGAACGAGATCGCGTGTATGTGGAAATGACTCCAGATTATGATGTTCTGAGGGTTTCCAAAGGGTGTAAGCGCAGAACCCACGTTAGCGCTTATGGTGACGAGGACGAGCATGTCCGAGGGGTCATCACCGGTTATCCTGTAGAGAGTGACGACAAGCGGAATAAGAAAGAAGAGGGCAGTATCGTTCATGAGTAGGGCGGCTACCAGCTCGGAGGTGATCAGAAGCAGGATGATGCGTTTCCTATCCCTCAAGGAGAGGATCCACGTGGAGACCCTCGAGAAGACCCCTGAGATGTCCATGAGCTTGGACACGAGCATGAAGGAGAGGATTAGAGATATGGCCTCCAAGTTCACGTAGGATGGAGACCTGTAGAGGAAGCTCGGATCTAGGATGAGCAGGAGGACGTAGACTAGGATGAGAGTGGTTAGCAACTTCTCCCGCAGGAGGAACCGCCTGATGAGGCTAGTAAACGTATCTCCTTACCTCCTCCGTCAGGCCGTAGTCAGGTACTACTTCCCTTCCATCGCTGGATATCTTCACATGGGCCACTAGGTACGGCCCCCATGCGAGGGGCACGACCCAGCACTTCTCGGGTTCCCTGTATTCAGCAGCGTCGACCACCCTAAGTTCGCTAACTATCTCCTCCGCTTTACCCCTGATCTCATTTGGGTCCACTTCACGCGACGATCTGGCCGGTCTGCCCTTGGGGGATGGCTCCATTTTATCGACGTCTAAGTGAATCCTGTCTAGGGCGTACCCCTGATACATTACGGGGACGTCCACGTGCCAGCCTTCCGGACCTCCCCTGACCAGCGCAGGTCCGGCTACGAGGAGATGCAGGATCTCCCTCACCGTCTCTATAGCCCTCTCAGCCTCCTCCCTGCTTATGGGAGGTGATCCCCTTGAGTGTCCCTTAATGGGTGGCGGCATCTATCTCTCTCCCCTGTTGTCTTGTCCGTCTAAAAGAAAACCTTTCTCAGCTCCTTAAGTGGAAGGACGATTTGTCCGTACCCGTAATATATTCTGACGAGTGGATGAGTCTGGAGGAGCTACGAGAATGGGGGTTGAGGTGTATAGGAGGTGGTCTGTATGGATCTGACCGCTATAAAGCTCAAAGTCAGGTCAGTGGTCAGCATATCCCAGTTGGTCATGGGAGCCTTCCTGCTGCTGAGCGGAATAGCTCTCTACATAGCCCCCTCTGGGAGGGGGAGCAGTGAAGCCCTGATATGGTTCATGACGAAGGCCGACTGGGAGTACTGGCACACGGTGATCGGGTTCGTCATGGCCGGCTCTGCGCTCATACATGTGGATCTGAACTATAGGACGCTGAGGGTGCTGACCAAAAGGCTGCTGGGGTGATGGCATGAGTTGGGAGGCGGTTAGGTTCTTGTCCGTTATCTCTCTCGCTATGGTGATAGCCACCTTCCCCTTCTGGTACCCGGAAGTGGCTGGGACGGAGAGCAAACTGGTGCATGGAGAGAAGAACCAGACCTCCGTGATAAGGGGTGTGTTGAGTGAGGTGGGTGACTACTACGTGACTGTGCAGACTTCTCAAGGTGAAGTGAAGGTCAGCGTGCATGGGTGGTACAGGGAGAGGACCATGAAGTGGTTCGAGGTTCTGGAAGAGCTGAGGAGATATACGGGCCAAGAAGTGGTCATGGAGGTCGAGGACGAAGGTGGCAATCTGGTGGCCAAATACATAGAGATACCCTCGGCAGGAGTCAAGTACTGAGGATCACGACGAGCCCCATTATCTCCTTATCAGGAACTTTTTTACAGCTTTCTGGATGGTACGCACGATGCCTAGGGGGAAGATAGGGAGATTCCAGGTGATGGGTCTCCTTCAAGCTGCTAGATATTACCTGCTCAAAGGAGATCTAGAGAGAGCGAAGTCTTTCGGTCTTAACAGGGCGATATTCTATGCTTGGGCGAAGAGATCCGGTGGAAGACCTGGGAGGAGATATGCCGCCGGTGCAACAGTTCCGTCTATGCCACCAGCAGCTAGGAACATTGAGAAAATAGGAAATGAGGCAGCTTACGTCTCCGAGGGAGGATTATTTACTATTGGTGAGGAGGTGCAGAGGCCTGAGGACTATGACAGGCAGATAGCCCAGAGAATAGACGCGGTGACTCCATATGAAGAGGCATGGAGCGCAGCGATTAACTATCTCAGGACATTTCCCAAGGAGGTACTACTAGATCAGAGGAAATTCTATGAAAAGGTTTACTTACCTGTAAGAGATCACTTCGAGGAGGTAGTCAAGAGATTCTCCAAATCTAGTGGCTTGGATGAACTATTGAGCTAGAGCAAGGGATTTATTCTTCATTAAGGTGTAAGATAAGGTGTTGAATGGATCTCCCCAGCTACAAGTACCCGGGGCTTGACTCCATAAGAGCTGTCTTGACCACTTTAGGAGATACATGGGTTAATCTTAGAAGAGTTTTGACGTTGACGGGACTGAAGGAATGGAGGGTGAGATCCGCCCTAGCCTTCCTAGTTTCCTTGGGAATAGTCGAGAGGGTTAAGAGGGGGAGAAGGCTTTTCTTCTATAGATTGGGGGAGAGAAGGGATCTCTTAGAATCTTTTCTCAGGAATGAGATATTCTTCTGGGTGATGTGGTCCTTATTGGTGGGTTTACCTATCAGGAAGGGTCCCTGGGTTGAATTTGGGGTCAAATTTGCCATGGAAATGGGGTTGGTTACGGAAAGAGGACTTACCGAAAGGGGAAGGAGGGAAGTTCTGGCAGCTGCGATAGAGAGGGCCTTCTTTGAAATAGCGGATGCAGGGGAAGTTGTCCCTCTATCCAAGGTATCCGAAGTACTGGAGGGGTGGGGTTTCTCTAAGACGGAATTTAGGAAATCGGTGTTGGGCGCTGTCTCCCACCTGAGGGATGCTAGGATAGTGAGGTTCAGCGAGAGGGCCTCGGGAGATTATCTAGAGATCCATGGTCTGACGATAAGTGCCGCTCATAACATTCGATAGGTCATGTAGGACCATCTGGGATTGTTTGCCTCGTAAAAGGAGATAGCTGCTCTGTCTCTCGAATCCAGCTTCCTCCTGAGCCATCTAAACATAGTGAGGTACTTGGAACCCATCTCTTTGGCTAAATCCATGGCCTCCACTAGGAGTCTCGTGCCAATCCTCCTTCTCCACTTATCCCTGACGACATGAACTCCGTAATCTAAGTTGAAGTTCTTAACATTGAGATATGTGAGGCCCACGGGCCTTCCCGAGAGAATCGCCACCAGAACTAAGTGATCCCCCTTTCGAGGTAGAACGTAAAAACCCCAACTCCTCCTCTGTATCTCCCTGAAAACGCTTTGGGAACTCCAAGTTTCGTACTTCTCCACTTTTACATCAGTATTGGGTTCTAAGGTACGGGATGGCAACTCCCATAAGTAAACACATGAGTGCTGATCGTATTCGGGTGGTTCGGAACCCTTAGGTAGAATGAGTATCGATTCACTCCGTCCGGTCCAGTGGTGTTTTTCCAATTGTGGTGCGATGATCATTTGAGTATACTCTATTTTCCCTCTTGAGAGCCACCCGATCCTGAATAAGTGCATGTTTCCCAACTTTTCAAATGAGATTTCGGCTATGGGCTTTGTCCAGAAGGTTCTCGTCTTTCCGGCCTCTCTCAGCCAATCTATGAATTCGTTCGGTGTGAAGGGTGGCATCACATCACCTCGTATCATGACCCCTTATAACGTGCGTTGCGAATCTCGAACTTTATGAGGAAACCGATTTACAACTTAGGTAGTAGAGCTATCGAGTAAAGACCGGGGCTAAGAGAGGACCTCTCCGGTCGCCGCATGGAACGTTTTTAAGTGTCGCGAAGCGTCGCTTCCCCTATGAATGCCAAGACCTTGGCCCTTGCGGCCGTGGTCGTCATCATCATTGTGGCCGCAGCCGTACTATTTATGGCTCCTAAGCCAACTCCTGTTGAGAGGAAGGTACTGAAGGTGGCAATGGGCACCGATATCGTCACTTTGGATCCCCACGATGTCCCCGATAACCCCAGCATCTACGTGATAGACAATATTTACGAAGGGTTGGTGGAGTACGACGATAAGCTCAACATAAAGCCGGTGCTGGCTGAAAGGTGGGAGATAAGCCCTGATGGTAAAGTCTACACGTTCTACTTGAGGAAGGGGGTTAAATTCCAAGATGGTACCCCCTTCAATGCCGAGGCCGTCAAGGCCAATTTCGACAGGCTGTTCAACAATAAAGAGCTGGCCAACAGAAATAGGCTCGTCCCCTTCATAGATAAGGTTGAGGTGGTAGACGAATACACTGTTAGGATCATACTAAAGGAGCCCGTAGCTACCTTCCTCAACCTGCTTTGCCACCCGGCGGGCATGATGATCAGCCCTAAGGCCATAAAGGAGGGCGTCGATCTGAAGCATAACCCCGTGGGAACTGGTCCTTACAAGTTGAAGGAGTGGAAGCCCAACACCTACATAGAGCTGGAGCCGAATCCTAACTACTGGGGAGGGACCCCTAAGCTGGCAGGCATAAAGTTCCTCGTAGTCCCGGAGGACGAAGCTAGGGTCCAAATGGTCGAGTCGGGCGATGCAGATGTGGCCATAAGGGTCCCAGCCATAGACGTGCAGAGACTCAAGCAAAACCCTGATCTCAATGTGAACGTCACGAGGACCATCAGGATCGTCTACATAGGGGCGAACATGAGGAGCCCGAGGCTCCAAGACAAGAGAGTGAGACAGGCCATAAGTCTCGCCATAGATAGGGATGCCATAGTAGAGAAGATACTTCATGGCGTAGGTAGGCCGGCTAAGAGCGTCATAGCCGAGGAACTCATAGGGTTCTACGACACTGGTAAGCTGAAATACGATCTCGAGAAGGCCAAGCAGCTCATCAAGGAGGCTGGAGCCGAAGGCCTGGAACTCAACCTGTGGACGCCCAAGGGAAGATATCCCGGTGACTACGAGGCCGCTCAGGCCATAGCCCAGTACTTGGAGGCTATAGGTCTGAAGATCAAGTTAAGAGTGTGGGAGTGGGGAAGCTATGTGGCTGAGTTGCTAAAGAAGCCCGAAGACGCGAGCCCCGAGAGAGATCTCTTCCTCATAGGATGGGCTCCCAGCACTGGAGAGTATATAGGAGTATTCAGGCCGCTCTTCCTGAGTGAGAGCATTCCGAAGTTCAACCTGTGGTTCTACAGCAACCCCAAGGTGGATGAACTAATAAAGAAGGCAGAGCATGCTCCTAGAGATAAGATAGTCGATTACACGAAGCAGATACAGGAGATACTGCTGGATGACTTGCCTGCCATACCAATATACAATCCGGGAGACGTCGTAGTCTACAAGAAGGACATAAAGTCCCTTTACTACATACCCACGGAGGTAATCCTGACCAAGTACGCCTACTTCGGCTCCGGTGGCTGAACATCTTTTTAACTAGTCCTTCCTCCCCTTTTTCCAATGTCTGACCTCGCCCGATACGTCATCAGGAGGATTATCCTCGCGATTCCCACCCTGCTAGGGGTCAGCGTGATCGTATTCCTAATGATTCACATGTTACCTGGAGATCCAGCCCAACTCCTAGCTCCTCCAGAGGCGACAATACAGGAGGTTGAAATGATAAGGAGGAGGCTGGGTCTAGACAAGCCTCTCTGGGAACAGTACCTCATATTCATGAGTAACGCCCTTAAGGGCGAGTTTGGTAAGTCCCTGTTCACGGGCCATACGGTAAGCGAGCTTCTCTGGCCGGCTTACCTGAATACGTTGACCCTATCCGTGCTAGCCATGGGCTTCGGGCTTGTGATAGGCGTCCTGATGGGAATATATGCGGCGCTCAGGCCGAACACTGTGAGGGATCAAGCTGTCACCTCCCTCTCACTCCTCGGTATATCAATGCCCGTCTTCTGGCTCGGGCTCATTCTCATAGAGATCTTCTCCGTCTGGCTCAGGCTGCTTCCTAGTGGCGGGAGTGGCACTTTCAAGCACCTCATACTCCCCTCCCTCACCCTCGGACTCGTGGGAGCTGCCTACGTCGGCAGGGCCACGAGAGCGAGTATGCTGGAGGTCCTCTCCCAAGAGTACATCAGGACGGCGAGGGCGTATGGCCTCCCTGACAGGCTCGTGATATACGTCTACGCCCTGAGAAATGCGTTGATCCCCGTGGTGACCGTCGCTGGCCTCATCTTCGGTTACATGATGGCGGGAGCCGTTCTGACTGAGACAGTCTTCAGCTTCCCAGGCTTGGGCAGGCTGATCGTCAATGCGATATTCGCTAGGGACTACCCAATAGTCCAAGCAGGAATTCTGGTAGTGGCGACGACCTTCGTGGTGATAAACACGGCAGTGGACATACTCTACGCGTTCATAAATCCGAGGATAAGGTTGAGGTGATCTCATGTTGGTGGAGCTGGATCCTTCGACCAAGAAGACCTTGAGAAAGGCTCTCAGAAACAGGAACATAAGGGTTGGAGGGATTATAGTCGCTACCTTCGTTCTCATGGGTCTATTGGCTCCTTTCATAGCTCCCTACGATCCCACTAAGGGGAATTTGAGGGACAGCCTTTTGCCTCCGTGCTCGAAGTACCCGTTCGGGACGGACTTTGCTGGCAGGGACATCCTCAGCAGGGTCATATGGGGTGCTAGAACCTCCCTCATAGTTTCTACAGTCAGCGTCTTCATAGCCGTGATCGCTGGTGTCCTCGTTGGCGGCCTATCAGCTTATGTTGGGGGATGGATCGACGAGGTCGTGACTAGGATCGTGGATGTGATGCTCTCCTTTCCCGACATCCTCCTAGCGTTGTTCGTGGCCGCCATAGTTGGTCCAGGATTGGAGAATGTAATAGTGGCTGTGGCCCTTTACAACTTCCCCCAGTTCGTGAGAATAATGAGAGGATCGGCCCTCCAAGCGAAGGAGATGGAATTTGTGGAGGCAGCGAGAGCTATTGGTGAGAGCAATGCCTCTATATTCGCTAGGTACCTACTCCCGAACTCGTTAGCTCCGATAGTAGTACACGCCACCCTTAGGACGGCGGCGTCCATACTTACAGCAGCAGGTCTGAGCTTTCTCGGCTTGGGAGTTCAACCTCCAATCCCGGAGTGGGGACAGATGATGAGTGACGCGCGCACGTACCTCGTCACGGCTCCGCACGTCTGGATCTTCCCGGGCATCGCTCTCTTCATTACAGTCCTCGGCTTCAACCTGCTCGGGGACGGACTCAACGATGTCCTCAATCCGAAGATGGAGGTGTGACTATGCTTTTAGAGGTCCATGACCTGAGGGTTAGCTACCACACGGATGAAGGAACCGTCAAGGCAGTCGACAGTGTAACTCTCTCACTGGGTAGGAGGGAGACTCTGGCCATCGTAGGCGAATCAGGGAGCGGAAAATCAACGTTAGCCCTGTCCATAATAGGCCTATTACCGAAGACAGCGCGAGTTGATGGGAGTATCCGGTTCTTAAATAAAGAGCTCACTTCCCTTAGGGAGGAGGAATTCAGAAGGCTCAGGGGGGACAGGATAACCATAGTATTCCAAGAGCCTATGACCGCCCTGAATCCCGTGTTTACGATCGGGAAGTTCATGAGAGACATCTACTTAACTCATAGGGGGGGAACCGAGAAGGATGCTCTCTCCTTGGCCAGGGAGTGGTTGGGTAAGGTGAAGGTCCCGGGACCTGAAAAGGTCCTTAGCAGCTATCCCCACGAGCTGAGCGGTGGAATGAGGCAGAGGGTTCTAATCGCATCCTCCCTCATGTTGGAGCCCGATCTTGTCATAATGGATGAACCGACCTCCGCGCTGGATGTAAGTGTGCAAGCCCAGATACTCAGGCTCATAGCGGAGCTCAAGAGTCAGGTGGAGGCATCCTTCATCTTCATCACGCACAACTTGGGCGTTGCCGCCGCTGTCGGGGACAGGGTGGCCGTAATGTATGCGGGCAAGATCGTGGAGATGGCAAGCAAGGAAGAGATCTTCTCTAACCCCATGCATCCCTACACGCAGGGCCTGCTTAGAGCTGTCCCCAAAGTGAGCGGCGGTGAAGTGGAGCCAATACCGGGATCCGTCCCCAGCCTAGTGAACCCGCCTTCTGGATGCAGGTTCCACCCACGCTGCCCGCTGGCCGATGAGAGGTGCGCTGAGGAGGAGCCCGCACTGATGGAGGTGGGATCGGGTCACTGGGTGGCCTGTCACAGGGTCTCTGGGTCAGGGAGGTGGTGATCGTGCTTCTCGTCGTGGAGGATCTGGTTAAGCATTACATCTCCGGGGGCTTCTTGAGGAAGAAGGAGGTCGTTAGAGCAGTTGATGGCATCTCGTTTTCCGTGAATGCAGGAGAGACACTGGGCTTGGTTGGGGAATCTGGCAGCGGCAAGACTACGGTCGGAAAAACTGTGCTCAGGCTTATCGAACCTACATCCGGCCGCATACTGTTCGATGGTAGGGATGTGACGGCTGTTAAGGATATCAGACCATTGAGAAAAGAGATGCAGATTGTATATCAAGATCCCATGTCCAGCATGAATCCAAGGATGAGGATCGCTGATATAGTGGGGAGACCTCTTCAGATACACGGCATGGTGTCGAGCAGGAGGGAAAGAGATGAGATGGTTAGGCGCCTCCTAGAGAGAGTGGGACTCAGTGGGGACCATTTATACAGGTATCCGCATGAGTTCTCCGGGGGTCAGAGGCAGAGGATAGCCATAGCTAGGGCCCTAGCCCCGGAGCCCAAGTTCATTGTGCTGGATGAACCGACCTCCGCGCTGGATGTGAGCGTGCAAGCCCAGATACTCAAGCTATTGAAATCGCTCCAGGAAGAGAGGGGTATTGCCTACCTATTCATAAGCCACGACCTAGCAGTAGTGAGGAACATCAGCCACAGGGTGGCCGTAATGTATGCGGGCAAGATCGTGGAGATGGCCTCCGTTGAGGAGATATTCGGCAACCCCATGCATCCCTACACCAAGGGTCTTTTAGCCAGCGTCCTCGAGCCATCTCCAAATGCGAAGGCTCCTGATGAGATATTACCTGGAGAGCCCCCGGATCCCAGGAACCCGCCTTCTGGATGCAGGTTCCACCCACGCTGCCCGCTGGCCGATGAGAGGTGCGCTGAGGAGGAGCCCGCACTGATGGAGGTGGGATCGGGTCACTGGGTGGCCTGTCACAAGGTGTAGCTCTAAACCGGATCCCTTTTTAGTTTCAGTAGGATGTTGAGTTCGATCATGCCGACAGCAGGGCTCGACGAAGCGGGCAGAGGACCAGTGATAGGACCTATGGTGATTGCTGGGGTTATACTCTCGCCCGATGCAGCTAAGAAGCTGAAGAGGATGGGGGTAAGAGATTCCAAACTCCTCCCTCCAGAGAGAAGGGAGGAGCTCGAACCTATGATAAAGGAGTTGGCAGATGCGTATGCTGTCAGGGTGGTTGAGCCCAAGAGGATAGATGACGCTGTAACGAGAAATGAGCTAAACGCCTTGGAAGCGGAGGTTATGGCTGAGATAATCTTGGAATTAAAGCCTAGCATGGTCATAGTGGATGCCCCCGGTAGGAATACGGACAAGTTCAAGCGTATCCTAAAATCCAAGTTGGGAGGAGTGCCTGTAAGGGTGAGGGCTGAGAACAAGGCGGATGTGAGATTCGTTCATGTGGCTGCCGCCTCCATACTTGCTAAGGTCGAGAGAGACAGGAAGGTGGCTGAACTCAGGGCAAGGGCTGGCTATGACTTTGGATCAGGGTACCCGGGTGATCCGAGGACGAAGGAGTTCCTCCTAAAAGTGCTCAGTGGCTTTCCATTTCCGAAAGATCAGATAAGGTGGAAATGGGCCACCATGCAGAACCTACTAAATGAGAGGAGGAGGGCGAGCTTAACGGATTTCATGGAGTAGTCGTGAGAGGAGGTCGCTACTCCCACTCAGTTCACCGCGCGCGCTTCATCGGTCTTTCAGTGTAAAGGCTTATCTCGATCCCTAGGGCTCCCCAAAACCCATATCGGATGTGATGAGCACTAGGGTTTCGAGCGATAGCCGTTAGGTGCACATCTATCGAATAAGGGGGGTTACTCCACTTAGATCTTCACCACGAGCCCCTTTCTGGCTTCCATTACCTTCTCAACTATTTCTTCGTCGTAGTAGGGGGGCGAAGAGAGGTACTTGAATCCCATATCCGGTAGAACGACGACAATTAAGCCGTGTTCCAGTTCCTTCGCCACCTCTGCGGCAGCATACATCGCGGCACCAGATGACTGTCCTGAGAATATGCCTTCTTCCCTAGTGAGACGTAACGCCCACTCATATGCGTCCTCAGTCTTCACCTCTATCTTTCTGTCTATGAAGGACTCATCGTATATTGTTGGGACGACGGCTTCCCTCATATTCTTCAGTCCCTGTATTCTGTGACCCATCTCCGGCTCTGCCGCTATTATTTGAATGTCTGGATTCCTTTCCTTGAGGTATCTACCCGCTCCCATGAGGGTACCGCTCGTACCGAGACCAGCCACCAAGTGGGTCACTTTACCGCCTGTGTCGTTCCATATCTCCGGACCAGTCGTCTCGTAGTGGGCCAAGGGATTTGCTGGGTTATCAAACTGGTCTGGCATGAAGTAACGCGATGGATCGTTCTGATATATTTCCCGGGCTTTTAGTATCGCTCCATCGGTCCCCTTTTCTGGTGGTGTGAGTACCACTTCAGCTCCAAGAGCCTTCAACATAAGCACTCTCTCTATACTTACGCTGGCGGGCATGACTAAGATGCATCTGTATCCTCTGACGGCTGCCACCATCGCTAGCCCTATGCCCGTGTTGCCAGAGGTGGGCTCCAAGATGACCTTCTCCTTAGTGAGCTCACCCTTTCTCTCAGCTTCTTCTATCATCTTCACGCAAATCCTATCCTTAACTGAACCTCCGGGATTGAGTCCTTCCAATTTAGCGTAAATCTCCACCTTGGGATTCGGATTCAGTCTGTTTATTCTCACGAGGGGGGTTTTCCCTATGAGGTCCAACACGCTCGCGTACATCGTACCCATCTGAACCTAGATACATTTATTTATTACTATAGTTAATGATGAGGCGTATGAGTCGAATCGTGCTTATAGAGATCGACAGGCTAAGAGCACATGAGTTAGTTGAGCGTGATAGGGTGGAGAAGCTCAAAGAGGAGCTCAGAAGAAGCGGGGTACTTGTGAGACCCATATTAGTGGATGAAAAGAACCTAATTGTTATAGACGGACATCACAGGGTGCAAGCGCTCAGGGAGCTGGGCTGCAAGCTCGTGCCAGCGCTTCTAGTTGATTACGAGAACAGCAATATATGCGTTGTACCTTGGAGAGACTGTGACAAGGTGACTAAAGAGGATGTCGTGAGAGCGGGGCTTACAGGCAAGCTGCTCCCACCAAAAACCAGTAAACACGTCATTCTCTGCGATGGTTGTGAGAGGCATGTGGAGTTTCTTGAGGGAGAACATCCAACTCCCTTAGAGGTATTGAAGGGGCTAAATGTAAGAAAAGGTAGCCCTGTCGTCGATCTTAACCTAGTTTAACCCCTCTGAGTACCCATCCACTTCTATATCCCCACATATCTTGCGTAAAGGGACTTCGCTCTATTGAGATCCGCCCCTTTAACGATCGCTCTCCCGTCAGGGAATAAGATCATCTCAAAATCTCTACCTTTGATGTAGAGGGCATAAGCAGATAGTTTCAGTCGAAGTTCGTCTTGTAGGTCTTGCAGGCTGGTTAGTCTCTGATACAGAGACCTGATATCGACAGGTCCCCTGGAACTCAGGTGGACGGAACTCCTCCCACATAGCTCAGCGTCTTTAACCTCTTTAGACAGGTACTCGAACTTGGAGAGAGCGCATGAGGGGCAATCATCTCTTTTAGCCACTTTGATCTCATCAAAGATCCTTTCCCAGGGATTAAAGAATAGGACCTTCCCTGTCTCTGCCTTACCTAGTAATATCTTTAGGACTTCTGTTATCTGCTGACTAGACACCATCGAGGCTACCGTGGGAAGTATGCCAACTACATCGCACGTCGGCACTGATCCGGGGGGAGGTGGGGAGTCCATGAGGTCCCTCAAGCATGGTCCACTGGGGAGAACTGGATAGACCATTCCGTAAGTTTCCACTGCAGCACCGAATACGCAGGGTTTCCCAAGTTTGATGCAGGCATCATTAAGGAGAAATCGCGTTTCGAAGTTGTCGGTCCCGTCCACGACAATATCGACATCAGTGATTAACGAGACGACGTTTCTGGAATTTACATCAGCAATTACGGGCCCTATCTCCACCTCGCTGTTGACTTTAGACAACCTCTCTGCGAGTGCTATGGCCTTGGGATGACTATTTCTGGCATGTTCCTCGGTATAGTACTGCCTATGGAGATTTTCCAGCTCTACCACATCTCTATCAATCAGTTTGAGTCTCCCAACGCCCATTCTAGTCAGCAACTCTGCAGAGTGAGATCCAAGAGCGCCACAACCAACTATTGCAATACTCGCCTCTCGGAGCTTCCTCTGCCCTTCAATCCCAATTACCTTCAGGGACAATTGCCTAGAGTACCTGAGCAAACCCGTACTCAGCACGTTGCTATAACCATGGTACTACAATTTAATTTAAGTGGCCGAATGGTCTCTGGGCGTTTTCCCTTCAATCCACATTCGCAGATAAAGTGAATGGTCTCCTCCCTTTGTGAGACTCCGGGAATTATCGTCCTTAGGGAATATAGCTCCGCTGCTCATTAAAAGGACCAGATCACTTTTTTCACGGAAGAAATACTTGGATACTCTCGAGGACACACACTAGTGGCGAGACGGCACATAGTCAACCCTATCTGTTAAGAATTCGGACTAGTGGGGAGATAAAAAAAGCTTATTGGGATCTCCCCCTCGCGAAGGCGACCAGAACCATCGCGATTACGATCGCCACCGGGATTCCCAGCAGACTCGTGAGATGATATATTCCCTGATTCAGTGTTGAAGTTCCCACCGTTACGGTCTCAGTGACCGTGACTGTTTTCACCTCTGTAACCGTCTCCAGTTGCTCTTTGAACTCAGTATATGTTAGGGTAAGTGTCTTTGTTTCAAGCGCTGCACTCGCAGTGCTTCCCCTTGGAGTCTCTGTTACGACTTCACTCGACGTGGTGGGTGCGGCCTTTCTCAAAACGATGGTACCGCTTCCCCTCTCCACATGTATATCCTTAGGATCATCAGAATCCCCTATAGCCCAGATCACTGCGTTAGTTCCGATCCTGAGGGGCTTGTCGTACTGATCACCTGTTACCAGCTTCCTAGCGAATTCTATCGTTGTTATGCCGTTGACCTCACTGCCAGCGTATTCGAGGATATTGTTTGATCCCCCAAGCGACGTATCTGGTTTGTGAGGACCAGTTTTCCCAGTCGAGTACGAGTCTAGCACATGAGTCCTCCCTCCCGATACCCAGCCGATTATGATGTCTGCATCTTTCATCCCCTCCGTAGCTCCGAAGCCTATTGCTACCCATCCAGTGGTTTTGCCAACAACAGCGATGTAGGCTACGTCGCCCTCTGTCCTAGTGTATACCGTAACCTTTCCTAAGTCGAATTTGGCGCTGTATTCGCCATCAGACACTATGCCATCGATGGTAGGCGACTCCACTCTCGCGGTTACTTCAGTGGTAGAGGAAGTGGTAGAGGACATAGTAGTCGTTCCTAGTTGCTGCGCACTCCTAGGGTGTATCTCTATTCTGGTTCCGTATACCGAGCTAGAATGGCATTGTCCACAGGTCTTGTCCGCAATACCCGGTTCTAGCGGATCTATTATGAGTCCGGAGTGGGCTAAATCCTTTTCGAGGCTGCTGGGGTCTCCTCCGTGGCACACAGTGCAGGTTAGATTCTTCATGCCACTTATGCCTATGGTGATATTCTGATGGCAATTGAGGCAGCTCTCCGACCCACCTCCTGTCAGATTTGCCAGAACAATTTCTCCAGTAGAGGGATGCATTCTCCTATACCCGTATATGAACTTCCTAACATCATCGCTGGAGAGCCTGTGGCATTGTCCACAGGTCTTGCTTAATACAGATTTGTTTAGGGGATTGGAGATGAGGTTCTTGTGTGCGAGCTCGATAGATGTTGTACCAGGATCCCCGTAATGGCAAGACGAACATCCAAGGGTGGCCATTTCCTTTACCGAGATGGTCACCTCTTTATGGCAGGTTGTGCACAGTTCGGAGCTTATCATGATCCAACTGCCGTGTTCACCCTCGTCCTCGTCGGAATCGGAGTGAACCCCAATCACAGAAGCACTTAGGAGTATAACAGGAATTATAAGTAGCAGTATGATTCGGACAGTCCTCATTCGCTTTAAGTCCTTTCGCTTACGCGCTCGCATATTACCAACCTCTTTGATCGCCTTATAATCTCTTTTGAGTACAGGGTCTCACAGGATTACGCTGTCAATCGGAGGATCCCACGAGCATAACTGCAATAGACGATCTGCGTTTTCTGAGATCCTTAAATCTCAAGAGGAGGGTAGAAAACTTTAGGGCTGAGGATCAACGGACTAGGATCTCCTCACTTCCAATATCTCCAGCCTCGCGTCTACCACATCGTAATAGAGGTTTCCCTCATCCCACTCAGCCTCGCCCCTTTGACTATCAACAGGATCAGACCTGAGGTGTTTCCTTGGGCAGATCGAAAGAATAATTTACCTCAGAGTTGAATGCTAGCCTGTAACCTTCAATCCCCTCGAGGTAGAAGTCCCTCCTCCATTCCTCTACCTCTCCCTAGTGGCCCAGACTACACGGAAGGATATCTCCCCGTCGGCTGTCTCGAGTGATATATCGTCTATCGGCCTGGTCCAGAAGGATCTGGTTTTTCCGGCCTCTTTCAGCCACTTTACGAACTCTTCATAAGTCAGAGATGGTATCACGCGCTCTCAACCGTCACTTTACCTTATAATACATTACGTATGACCGCCAGCTTGAGCTTGCGGAAGCACTCCCGATTTATCGCTTACCGATCAAGGTTCGTCTGGATAACGAACAGGCTGTTAAGAGAGATTATGTTCAAACGAGATCCTTTTTAGTTGCTGAGGACCACCTTTCTCGATCATGCCAACTGCAGGATTGGATGAAGCTGGTAGAGGGCCAGTGATAGGACCCATGGTGGTGGCAGGGGTCGTCTTGACGCCTAGCGCTGCTAGGAAGCTCAGAGCTATGGGGGTGAAGGATTCCAAGCTCCTAACACCTGAGAGAAGGGAAGAGTTTGAACCTGTGATTAAGGAGCTGGCCGAGGCCTACGTGCTCAGGGTCGTGGAACCGAAGAGGATAGATGAAGCCGTGTCCGAGAATGGACTCAACCTCTTGGAGGCGGAAGTGATGGCCGATATAATCCGGGAACTGAGGCCCAGCCTGGCGATAGTGGATGCCCCCGGCAGGAACACGGACAGGTTCAAGCGCGTCCTCAAGTCCAAGCTTGGAGGGATGTCGGTGAGGGTGAGGGCTGAGAACAAGGCGGACAAGAGGTTCGTACACGTGGCGGCCGCCTCAATACTTGCTAAGGTCGAGAGGGACAGGAGAGTCGATGAGCTCAAGGAAAGAGCCTGTTATGACTTCGGATCGGGGTATCCGGGGGATCGGAGGACGAAGGAGTTCCTCCTAAAAGTCCTCGGTGGTTATCCATTCCCCAAGGATCAGATAAGGTGGAAGTGGGCCACCATGCAGAACCTGCTGGACGAGAGAAGGAGGACAAGCCTGATGGGCTTTCTGCAGTGACGAGTTCGAAGCCGCAACTCCCTCCTTACTATAACTCACGATGATAGAGTGAAGGAACTCTGCCTCATCCTGATGTATCCGCCCTTGTCAAAGCCTATGACGTTCCCGCAGGTGCACTTGACTACATCTCCCTGACGCACACTGCGGTCCTCGATTATTCTCCCTTTCCAGCACCTCCATAGCCTCCCCTTCCCCATTTTCTGGTATTTAAGCACCTTACTGCCGCACTTGGCGCACTTTATCGTTATGATCCTCATCCTGAGCCATCGACACCAACTAGAGCTTTAATATCAGGGTATCCGTCTAGAGAGTCGGATTAGCGCGTAGTGCCCATCCAACAGCTCGAGATAAATGGGTACTCCGCTTGAACGAGCCAGCAGAATCCCGTTCCACATCCGGGCTCACGAAGAGGCCCCAGCTCAATCACGCTCCGAGGGGTCACGGGTGAAACGGACTTTACCGTAAAGAGGTATATTGGGAGTTGTCGATACCTATTCACCCAATCTCCGGTCTCTCACCCGCTTTCCAGTATCAGGGCCTCACCTCTAATCCCGGGACCCTCTTGAAATCATGATCGAAGGTATAGACGGGCACCTTGAGCCTCAAGGCGACGGCCGCGAGGAGGGCGTCCGAGGTGAGCAAGCCGTGTCTGCAGATCTCCACTGACCTCTCCCAATCTCCCAAAGTAACTTCCTCTATCGTCAGACCTCTTAAAGAGGAGATATAGTCTCTGAAGGTCTCTAATGCCTCCAAACATGATTTTCTGAACTCTTTATCCTTAGCGAATCTCTTCTTGAAGCCCCAGAAGCTGGTCTCCCCCAACTCGCTACCCTTACCCAGCAACAGTTTGAAAGACACCTCCTCGAGGACATGAGTGGTGGTATAAGCCCTTAAGGCCCCTTCCTCGACTGAGCTGAGGAGAACCTCGGCTTCATCGGCCCTATCACCGTCAAGCAGCAGATGAAGAAATATTGATGAGTCGATGAGGGCGCTCATCTGCCCACCTGATATATCTCCTCCAACTCCTCCAGGCTCAACTTGGATCTGATCAATCCCCTGATCTGCTTCGTCTTTAGATCGCCTCTTCCCGTCCTTAAGAAGTGTCTGAGGGCTATTCTGACCAGTTCAGCCCTGCTCATACCCAAGGACTTGGCCATCCTGTCCAGTTCCTCAGCTAAGGATTTATCCAGCCTCACGAGCACCTGCGATGACATCATGAATTGATATCATGATATCAATAAATAGATACTGTCGGGGACCAGCATCAGGGCCGCCTGACATCCAGTATCTCCAGCCTCGTGTCCACCACATCGTAGTACAAGTTCCCACCGTCCCACTCGGCCTCACCCCTTTGATTATCAACGGGATCAGACCTGAAGTGCTCCTTGGGCGGGTCGAAAGGGTAGTTCACCTCGGAGTTGAACGCTAGCCTGTAGCCCTCTATCCCCCCGAAGTAAAAGTCCCTCCTCCACTCCTCCCCCTCTCTGGGATGACCGAAGCTGGGATCCATGTAGATCCAGTCGAGGGGTTCGATGTAGAGCTGGGCCCAGTCGTGCATTCCCCACCTGACTGGGTTCGCGTACCACCCCGACTGCCACCTCGCAGAGATTCCAGCTATTCGGAGCATCGTTATAAGAAGGATCGCTTGAACTCCGCAATCGCCTCTCCTCCTTTGGAAGATGAACCGGCTTATGTCGTCGAAGAGAGCGTAGTCGTGGACGTAGGTGTAGGCGATGTTGTCGATGACCCAGTCCCAGATCCTCCTCGCCCTCGCGAGCGGATCGTCAATATCTGCTATCAGAGAGTTGACCAAATCCCTCAACTCCTCGAAGAAGGTGATATGAGGTATCCCCTCCTCCAGATGGTGGGGTTGAGGCTTCCCGTCCAGCTCATTTATCTCCCGTGAATCAGGTGCCCGGGGTACAGCCTCGACTTCGTACTCCAACCAGACCTTGGTCCCATCTTCAGAGCTGGTCACCTCGAAGTAGGCCGTCCTCTGGGGGTGGTCCTCGCTGGAAATGTAGGGCTCACCGCTGTGGGACAGCACCCTCACCTTAGGATGGAGGGAGCTTATCCTAGGTATGGGGAGCCATATCCTCACTCTCTCACCTCTAGGGACGGCATCTCCCTTAACCCGCAATTCCGCCCTCACTCTAAATATCAGGGGGGTAGCTTCTCCCTTCAACACCTCCACTGCCCTCTCCTTCAACGCCTCCCTGGCTTTCGCCTTGGTGCCGTTCTCCTCCTTATACCTCCCTTTAAGCTCGGGACATAGCCAGACCATGTTGGGGAGGAACCTCTCGAAGATCCTGATCTCGCCATCTAGCCTTATGTAATCGACGCATCCTGATGAGAGCAGGCGCTTGAACTCTTCAGGAGTCAGCCCTTCGACCCTCTCGGCCGCTACCTTGTAGGCCCCCTCCTCACCGTATGGGTATTGGAGTGGCCACCTCCTCAGCCTGTCCATCTCGAACTCCAACCTCTTTCTGTACCTTCCTTCAGCAGATTTGAGAAGCTCTTTTATTCTTCGCTTTGCCTCCGAATGTCTCCCTTCCCTTACCAAGACCTCCAGATCGTTAGGCAGCCTGCGGACCATGAAGTTCAAGGTGTTTTCCCTCATCCCCTCATCCCCCAGTACCACAAGAGGGCGGCTATGGTTTTCACATCGGAGATCTCGTTGCTCCTGATCATGTCGATGGCTCTACTCACGGGAAGCTCATGGACCTCTATCCTCTCCGAGGGTTCGGGGTGCATCTTCCCCCTCGAGAGCTCCGTGGCTAGGAAGAAGTGCATCTTCTCAGTCCCGTAACCCGGAACCAAGTAAGCCTCGAACATCTTCTCTATCTTCCCCGCCTTCAAGCCGGTCTCCTCCTCCAGCTCCCTGATAGCGCACTCCTCGGGTGATTCTCCTTCCTCGAGGGTGCCTGCGGGGATCTCCCATATGTAATCGTCCAGAGGGTAGCGATACTGTCTAATCAGGAAGACCCTGTCCCCATCTACAGGGAGGATGGATACCGAACCACGGTGGCCCACCACCTCCCGGATCCTGCCGTCGACCTCCCTCACCTCAAGAGTGACAACCCTGCCCCTGTACAGGAGCTTTAGTTCACTGTCGTTTGAGGGCATGAGACACCCCAAGGCTGGTTTCTCCCATTCTTTATATCATCAGTGGTCCTCTGAGTGCTGAGCGTTTATCCGATCTTCACTGATCTCAACCGGTCTGTATATTTGAGGACCCCGGAGACATCTCCCGCGCGGGCGGAGTCGACCTATCCATCCCTTTTATCACCCCCGTTTTCAACAGTATCGGGACGATTAGGTGATAGAGAAGCGTCAGTAAGATCACGCTAAGTAGTATCCATCGCGCGGGTGCCGGGATTTCTTCGAACAGTATGATGAAGGTAGAAACGAGTACAAAGGCTGCTATCGATAGCATCATCCTTTGAGTTTTGGCCCTGTATATCCCTGAGAAGTACACGACTAACGGTATTATGAAAAGAAAGTAAAATAGAATTTCCTTCAGCATGCCTTCATCTCCATTCTCGTTACATCCTATCACGGCTAAATTTTAGTATTAATTTGGGAGATAGCGCACATGTCGAGGTTGTCAGTGTGAGGGTGAGCCACAGGATTCCAGCCATAGCCGAGAAAATGGTAAGGCTAGGGCTGGCCAAGAGTAGAAATGAAAGTTCTGAAAGTCCCTCTATACAGAGGGACCAAATGTATTCTCCCTGAGATCCGTAATGCCATGAATGTTGAGGAGAAATTCGAAGAGTGCGGGAAGAAGGATGGGTGGATTTGAGACGGTGGATCTGGCCGAGTTCGTGAGGAGAGAAGCAGTTTGACTATCTAGTTTCGAGTTACTTAATCTCTGACCCAGCTGTTAAGTGCGATGCGAACCACTAGAGAGACCAGTTAAACTCGCGCGAGCATCGAGCTCATGGGCCCATTTCAGGTTCAGAGCGAGCGCCTGTGCCTTATCATCGAGGCCCGGCCCGCCAATTCCAGTCTACATTTTTATGCTCCCACTTCTCCTCTCCTTTCCACTGTGAATATAGTGGAACTCGATGAGAAGGGCAGGATCACCATTCCGAAGCGAATGAGGAGGATCCTCAGAGGAATGAAGGTGCTCCTAATAAATTTAGGCGATAGGATAGAAGTAGTTCCTATTCCGGAAGATCCTTTCAAAGTGCTCGAGGGATCCTTCACCACAAAAAGGTCCTTCAAGGAGCTGAGGAGAGAGGCCGAGATTTTAGCAGAGCGGGAGGTTGAGAATCGTGGTTCTCATAGAGAATAACGTGATCTTCGCCCATATGAATGAGAACGACGAGAACCACCAAGTCGCCGAGAGGATATTCCACAAACTGAAGAAAGGTAATTTGAAGCTAGATATCTCTGGAGTGACCCTGTTGGAGTTGGAGTTCATATACAAATCTCAAAAGCTGGAGGAGGAACTTCTCAAAGTGATGTCGGCTCTCCTCTCGCTCCCAAACGTAGGTTTCATCTCACTCACTCCTGAAATTGTCATAACCAGTGTCAGGCTCAGGCAGGAATTCGGGCTCTCTTTCTTCGATTCCCACTATGCCACCACGGCTCTCTTTAGCTTTAGGACCTCATCTTTACGGAATTCCTTAGGTACATATCTGAAGGTGATGTAAGTATCTTCCAGCAACGCTAATTCCAGCGAGTAATCACCTATTAGTCGATTGATCCTTTGTGAGAGGGGTGCGCTCATGATCTCTGCTAGGAGCTCTAGGAGTCTACGCACACTATGGGTTCGAGGATAGTCTACTCCACTTTCCGGTAATTTCGCCTTTAAGAATAGCTGTAATGATTATTCCAAGTTCAAAACAGCTGATCCTAGAAAACCTTTGTCTGTTTTCATCAGAACTATCTCATGAAATTCTTCAGATCTTCTCAATAGATATAGATACTCATCCCTTTTAACCATCTTGATTGGAGGCCCTTTCTAGGTATTAATCGTTTCCTGTAATGTTCAGAGGACTTAATGGGATAGGATAATCCTTTCATACCTGGTGCATGGAACAAAAATTTAAATATATGCGTAGCATTATTAACCTTAATAGAGGTGAGGTATATGAGAAGATTTCGTATATCTCCCCTCTTTCTGGCCGTTCTAATAATGATCTCTCCAGTTCTGCTCGCTGAGAGTCCATCAAAGGTGACGTATTATTACAGTAGAAACGCGGTGGCATCTCTTGGAGCAGGAGCTGCTGTAGGAGGATTGGCTGCGCACTATCTAGAGTGGTACTGGGGGCTGGCAATGACCTCTTGGTGCGGCTGGCAGATGCTTGCATGGACTGCGATCTGGGTGACCGCCTCACTATGAACTTTAGGGGGGCCATGACCATACACCTCTCGAATTTTTCTAGTGCAATAAAGAAGCTTCTGCTGTTCGTACTGTTCCCTTCCCTGATCTTTATTCTCGCGGTAGTCTACGCCTTAAATAGAGACATCCTCCTCACAGCTGTCTGGTTGATCGTTGGATTCTCCTACTCAGGTGTAACGCTTCTGATAAGTAAAAGGAAAGCCCGATCTGGCAAGGTGAAGGGATATGCTTAGAGTACTAAACTTAGGAAACACTCGCAAAGATTTACAAGAGAAGCTCGTTTCAAAATGGACCATCCTCCCCGCTCTCTTTTATATCTTAGGTCTGATTTTTGGGATCGCCACGCATAAAGGACCAACATCCCACCTCTACTGTAGGAAAGCCAATGCTATTATGATTCTAGAGGCCAATACCTCCATCTTCATGGCAATATTTATTTCAGGTATTATATCCTACGGTTTCCTATCCTATCTAATCTTGTTCGCCCAAGGGGTGAACCATGGATATACCATAGCAGGATCTGGACTCAGTAGATTGTTGGCGGGTGTTGTCCCCCACGGCATACCGGAGATCTCTTCGTTCATCTTGTCTTCAGATATATCCCGCAGGATGAGTGGAGTCCTCCTCAAGAGGCTAATAAGTAGAGGTGGAGAGAAGCATTACGGAAGCGGAACAGATCACTGGGAGATAGAATTATCGGTTAGACTCCTAATTATGGCCTATTCACTGCTTCTATTAGCGTGCTGCATTGAAACGTTCATCACACCAGGTGTACTAGGTTGCTCCTCATCTTAGGTAAGCCTCAAGACTATATTCCATATCTCGTGCTCCTCGCTATTTCGATCACTACTTACTTCCTCCTGCTTTACTCAGGTGCTCTCATAGATCCCGGGATTGCAGAGATATCATCTCTGATCGTAGGACTTGCAGCAAGTTTGGTGTGTGTAGTAATAAAATATGAGAGACCTTCGAATGGCAGGATAATGAGACTAAGCTATGGGACTACATCCGCCCTCGCCCTAGCTGCCGCAGTAAGCACTTTAGTCTCCCTCAGTGCTGTCTCTTACTTCGAATCGCATCTTCTATCGCATTCGACAGCTACTCCTCCACCACAGCTGGTTACAATTCTACTCATATTAACGAGCTTTCTGAGCCAGTTCGGGGGGCTCGTTCTAATCACCTTCGTAGAATACTTAATTGCTCTTTCCCTACTGGTGGACTTGAGCCTCAGCAACCTTTTCCAAGTAAACTCCATTGCGTACATGGTCTACATACTTTACCTCATAATGTATTCGATCCCTCTCCCCCAAGATATGCTCCCAGTAGTCGGAAAGGGGACTGAAGTACTAGCTGTCTCTCTGTACGCTCTTGGATTCAGGTTAATCAGTAAGCGTGAAGTAAGCAATCTTAAGATCTTAGTCGCTACAGTGATGCCCAATCTCTTATTAATTCTATTTACTCAGGTAGCGAAGGGTTTCAAGATTTAAGTCACTCTTAACGTTTCAAGGTTATTGCAAAGGCTATTGAGAAGGAATCTATCGATGGAGTTATTTCTCCACACGTACTGAGTCACCTTCATAGATCGCGCGATTGAATATAATAAACACGCTGATAGGATACCTCTCATTATTCCAAGCACATTTAGATCCTTTACTCGGTAGATATACTGTGTTGGGACTATGCGTAAATGTATAATGGTAACAGGTAATTTGTTCAAGATGATGTAGTCAGCACCACGTTTTTTATTATCATTTTCCACAGATATCACCTCTTTTGGTAAAATCTATTTTCATTTTGCGAATTTCATTGAAATAGTGCTTATAGAGAAGTCTGAAGAATTTTTCCCGCGTGCGCATTTCCCTGCAAGCCTCTTGGCGAACTTCAGATCCTCCCTCAACTCTTCCTCGCCGTAATGTATTGGTATTCCTTCCCTTGCTAGTAGATCTAGAAAGTCCTATTCGGATAATCTTGCTATCCTACGGGCCTGGCCTAAGCTAGCTATATCCTTCTCATATAATCGCGCGGTTCTAAGAGACTCTTAGCCACTCTATCGCCAGCAAAATATCTAATCACTACATTACTGTCAATAAACACCGAACTCATCTTCAGCTTCCCTCAGAATGTGCTCGAGAGCCTCCTTATCAACTTTTATGGAGCCAAACACTTTCTCCGCTAGTCGTGCTCTAATAAACTTCACAATCAATACTTCGCCCTCAGGAAGGTCTAGCTTCTCTAAAGGCTTAAGACCCCCCTTTTCATATCTCACTCTAACAATCTTGGACAATCTCCCGCACCTCATGTCATATATAGCTTCACACACGCGCATTCCTTTTCTCCTAAAACCATACATTGTGAAACCGTCTCCACATAAGATAGAGATGAGAAGAGGTAATCCCCCCACACTAGCTATCTCACCGTAAACTGCTAAGTAGGGGTCACTACTATAAGGTTGATAATATGCTCAAAGGTGAACTCTACACCTTTGATACGAGCTAATGAAAAGCTAGTGACGCCAAAACCAATAAACATCCAAAACCACGCTACTATGACATACAGAAAGCGTTTATTGCACAACCTCATCCCGTAAGCCCTCCCGGCTATCCAAGGTCTACTCTAAAGAATTCTAGCTCGGAGCCAAATTAGCTAAAGTTGGTCTAAGGGACTACTTTGAGCCATGGAACACGCTTAAAGTCTTCATCGAATGTCGCTATGATGTTTATTCCATGGTGTTTGCATGTTAATGCTATTACGGAGTCGGCTGGCATGAGCCCATATTCTTCAATGGTACTGATTATTTCGTCAGGGAATAATGCGATTGATAGGGTTATGAATAGCCCCAGAACTGGCTCCACGTCATTGCTTATTAGTTCGATGAGTTTCTTGTCCCTTTTCGTTAATAGTTGTCTTATTCGTTTTGAGCTGAGCCCTGATGCGAGTCTTAGGTACCCATGGATAACCTCATCTACTACTATAGCGTTGATGAAGCCTGTGGCCCTATGGTTTTCTATCTCTTCAATAACACTATAAGCCCTCTCGTCTTGACCAGCCAGGAACGCGAGGATGACGCTAGAGTCCGCGAATATCTTCATCTTCTATCTCCTCAATGACCTCAAGGAACTCGCTCCTTGTAAGGCCCGGCCTCCTCTTCTTTGCTACACCATAGAGCCTCTTGGTAAGAGAGTCATCACTAGTCTTCAAGATAACCTGTACTTCCTCACCCTCCATGAGCTCCAATGGTTCCAGCGGCTTCAGCACACCTCTCTCATACCTGGCTCTAATAACCTTGGACAAGCTCTAGTCACCACTTATACTCTATATGTCAGAGCAATTAGCTTTATCCCCAGAGAGATGTTTCCAGATTATCAATGATGATATTCGCGAGTGATAACTGCTTGTGAAAGTTATTTCCATTTGATGGTTCCCTCTGGAAACGTGGTTTTATATCCGGGCCTTCGGAGTCGGAGGTCCCGGGGTTCAAATCCCGGCGGGCTTGCCGCACCTAATAGCAACCTAAATAGTAAAAAGTTGATATCTCAAGGACTTCTTCTAGAAATGCTCGAAGCGTAGGATTTTGTGTTACGTCTCTGGTGTGGTGCATTGCAATCTTCCCTATTGATTAGGGACCAATTAATTATACCAAACAACGCTGTTAGCAGATGTAAATTCATGTACATGACATGAATTATCGCGCGCGACGCAACCACTATTACATACCCGTAGTCTTCATGACACCTAGGATTTATTTCACCTTTGAAGTATTCTAGCTCCTCTATTCTAAATACATCTGCTGAAATCCCTCTTCTCCTAATCTCATTCTCGACTTCACCTACATCTGGTTCTTTATAGAAGGCTCCTCTTTCTCCACCTGCTGACAGAATAGAGTCGATAAAGAGTCGATAACTGGAAGTAGATATCTCTGTTTGTATAAGGTTAAGCCATGATCTGATAGTATATACAGTTTAGTCTTCTTAAGCATTCTCTTTCGTCGAAATCCTTGGCAAATTTATCCTTGCTATGCTATAGCACCTTAATAAGGTTGATGAATTATGTATGCTAAAGGGATAGTGCGAAATGAGTGGCGCTAAGGTTTTGAGGATAAATATACCTGAGCACATTAGTATTGATGAGTATGAAGCTAGGCTTCTCTTAGCTGTTGAGCTTTACCGGGAGGCTAGGCTTACTCTCATGCAGGCTGCCGAACTTGCTGGGCTCTGTGTCGAGGATTTTATGAAAGAGCTCTCGAGGAGGAAGGTCAGCATAATTAACCTGGATGAGGAGGAGTTGAAGGAGGAGCTAAGGATTGCCGAATACACTGCTAGAGAAGCGAGGAGCTAGTATTGCAGTCTCTAACACATCTCCCCTCATAGCTCTTAAACATGCAGAGTTGCTAGAGAAGCTCAATCTTTTATTCCAAAGAATAACGGTCCCACCAAGTGTTATGCGGGAGCTTAGCGTTAAAGAGAAAGAGTATTTCCAGAGCTTAAGCTTTCTATCTGTGGAGGAGCCTCGTGATAGTAGGCTTGTACTTGTGTTAAAGACTATCGTTGATGAAGGCGAGGCTGAAGCTATAACACTGGCCTTGGAGAAAAACAGTTTACTGATAATAGATGATCTCAAGGGTAGGAAGGTGGCGAGAAGACTAGGCTTAGAAATCATTGGCACACTAGGAGTTTTAAAGGCTATGAAGCTAAAAGACGTAATAGGGGAAGTCAAACCGTTTATAGAAAGGCTTAGAGAGAAAGGGTTCTATATTAGTGATGACCTCGTAAACAAACTATTAAGTGATATAGGGGAGGCGTAAGAAGAGAAGCTACACAATTACCGGGAAGAACACAATCGTCTATAACTGTTTCCCAAAAAATGCTTGACATAGCGTCAGGATAACGATACTTAACGGCATCGTCCCATATACTAGAAAACGAGTATGAATTCTTATCGTATCTGTCCCAGTTTCTCATCAATCAGTGGGACATTAGTTTTTAAGGGCCGGCCTTCGGAGCAGGAGGCCCCGGGCCCCGGATCCCGGCGGGCCCACCACCCATCGATAGTGCATCCGTATTATGACGATGAATTCGTTCTAGCTAGGTTAACTGACTATTAGTTTGCTTATGAGTGTGCTATAGTCGTTGTCGCTTAGCAAGTAGTAGGCCTCGACTCCAACTTTTAAGGCATTATATTTCATGACTCTATCGTTAGTAATTAGGGCGGCATTGACGTGATTAGTTGTTGCTATGTAGTATGCGTCAACTGCCCTACAACCAGTAAGAAGGGCTATTTCCACGCGCGCGAGACTGGTAAGCCTAGACCAGACAGCTTGTCTAGAATCGTTCTTGCTCTTTCGTGTCTCCTCCGGCTTTCCAGGATAAAATAAAGTAGTAGTCTGCAAAGACACTAGTATCTACTACGGCAGCCTGGATATCTCTAGATATCTACCTCCTCTCCTCTATGAACTCCTCAACAACATCCCGGTCGACCCTGAACTTGTATCTGCCTGCCTCCTCTCGGAACCCACTGAAATTCTTTCGAACAATTATGACATCCAGCTCCTCACCTTCTCTAAACTCAACATCATCAAGAGGCCGCAATACGCCTTTCTCATATCTTACCCTAACAACCTTGGACAAGCTTTACACTCATGTCAAATATAGCTTCACTTGCCAATTAGCCTTTCTCCAGACCTTAAGTGTTTCCAGATAATCTTTAAGGATATCCTGCATGATGATCGTTGCCAAAGCTTGTTTCCAACTAATGGTTTTCGCTGGAAACATTGTTTATATTTCTCAGGCCTTCTGAGCGCGCGGTAAGAGGCGTCGCGCATCCCTCTCCTCCATTCTCAGCATCCTTTTTATATTGCCAATTAGTATACGTGGTGGTACACATGTCGAAGGTCGTCGGTGTAAGGGTGAGTCACAGGATTCTGGCCATAGCCGAGAAAATGGTGAGGCTAGGGCTGGCCAAGAGTAGAAACGATGCTCTGAACATCCTTCTAGAGAGGGGCGTGAAAGATATTCTCCCTGAGATCCGTAAGACCATGAAGGTAGAGGAGAAAGTCAAGGAGTACGAGGAGGAGGGAGGGATAGATTTGGGACCGGTGGATCTGGCCGAGTTCGTGAGGAGGGAGAGGAACAGGTGGACTACCTAGACACGAGTTACATCATCTCTCTTGCTGTGAAGAGCGATGTGAATCACCAGAGGGCGGTTAAACTGGAGAAATATCTTAGAGATCCGGTTATATCGAAGCTGGTGGTTGTGGAGATATACTCGGTCTTCTCTAGGCTATCTGACGATCCCGTACCGCTGGCCGAATACGCGATAAGGAGGTCTAAAGCTAGAATTGAGGAGGTCAACTTCAACGAGGCCCTCGATCTCTCCATCTCGCTCTCCGAGGAGCTCAGACTGAAGACCCTTGATCTCATGCACGTCACCCTAGCTAAGATGATCGGGGCCGACAGGTTCGTGACATTTGATAGGGACATTCTGAGTAAGGGACTAAGCCCCCTAGAAATAGAGGTTGTCGGAGGGATATCCTAATCCCCAGTTTAATCGTGGAGGCAGAACGCTCGACAGTATAGCAACGAACAGCGACCCTCTACCAGCTGGGCATTTACTCCATACGTACCTTTCCGCCTACCCACGGCGCTCAGCGTCGATCCCCCTATGAAGCTCAAAGTAAAGTGGGATCCATATTCTTACTAACAGGATTAGACCCCACCCATCCAAATCTATATTTTTATGCTCCCACTTTACTGCCATATTATGAGTATAGTGGAACTCGATGAGAAGGGCAGGATCACCATTCCGAAGAGGATGAGGAGGATCCTCAGAGGAAGAAAGGTGCTTTTAATCAGCCTAGGCGATAGAATAGAGATAGTGCCCATTCCAGAGGATCCTTTCAAAGTACTCAAGGGATCTTTCAACACTAAAAAGTCCTTCAAGGAGCTGAGGAAGGAGGCTGAGACCTTAGCGGAGAGGGAGGCTGAAGCATAGTGGTTCTCATAGAGAACGATGTGATCTTCGCCTACATGAACGAGAACGACGAGAAACATCATATCGCAGAGAAGATCTTCAATAAACTGAAGGAAGGCAGGTTGAAACTGGATATCTCCGGAGTTACCCTCATAGAGATAGAGCTCATATACAAATCCCAGAAGTTGGAGGACAGACTCCTCCAAGTGATGTCTGCTCTCCTCTCGCTGCCAAACGTAAGTTTCATCCCGCTTACGCCTGAAACCGTCATAACCAGTGTAAAACTCAGGCAGGAATTCGGGCTCTCTTTCTTCGATTCCCACTACGCAGCTACAGCCCTCTATCTGGATGGCAAGATCATATCCTTTGACAGGGCCTACGATAGCATCCCAGGGCTGGAGAGGATAGATCCCGTTGAAGAGTCGGAATCCGATTAAATCGCACGACACTAGATAAGGTCACTAATTTTTGGGGAGGGACTCAAGTCCTTGCAATGAGAATCTCAGTGTTCCAGCTTCAGCGCTCCCACCCCATAACATCGGCCACCACAAGGGCGAACCTCCTTATCTCATCCTGCGCGTGGACATCGGTCCTCAACTCCAGGAAGTGATGCCAGTCTGACTGTCTCCCGCTGACGAATAGAGCAGTTTTTAAAGCTGCGGGGAGCACGTATCTGGCATCCTCCCTCTTTACGCCCATTTCTAGGAGCCTCAAATAGACCTCGTAGCTGAGCTGCGCGTGTCTCCTCATCACCTCCAAGGCCTCCTCGTCGACGGTTCTGGGGAACACGAACCCGTCAGGCTTGGTGTACCTTCCTGAACGCTGGGTGAAGCTCAGCCTGCGATGTCTCACGAACTGGTGCGAGGCGACGCGGGACATCTCCGTCCAGAATGAGTAAAATCCATGCTTGGGGTCCTCGTGGCCGGAGCTGTTGAAGGCGTAGACCGGGGGATCCTCGCTAACTCTCTTCATCTCCACATCTAAGAGGGGTTTCATATCCACGTGTATGCCAGCTGCCTCTGCTACTATCGGGGTGGTCTTCAGGGCCTCCCTAGCTATGGAAGAGGTGCGTGGATCCTCCAGCATTTCCAGCGCTGTTCGAGGATTCAGGGACAGGAGTATTCCGTCATCCCGGTTGCTGGCCTCGACATACTTATAGTGGAAAAGCAGTCTCGTCATCTCGTCCCATTTAGCATCTATCCACATCCTCACCAAGGAGTGCTCCAAGACGGATAGGTGTCCCGCCCTTACTATGTTGGTAAGGAGCCTCCTCACCCTTCTTTCGTCCTTCAGCTCCTCAGCTATCTCTTCAGGGCCTCCCACCTTCCTAGAGATCCTCGTTGCCAAGTAGATGAGGCCCTCTCCTCCCACTATCTCGATTCTCAATACCCTCATCTCATGGCTTTGGATAAGGGGAAAATAAAGCTGTGCGGACTAGGTGATGAAGGGGATTCTTAAGTTCCGCCCACCTGATCAATACGTTACTCACTCCGTAAATAACACCAATTCATAATCTCCTTTTGCAGCGTAGTGGGGGTCAAATGGATCGTTAAAGGCGATTATTCATACCGTATGGTAGATAATGGCTTTGATACTGATTTTACTTGCCTTAATTCTTGAATGTGGCCAATTTGTCAGGCTAGGAATTGATACATTAACCCCATTAACTTCCCAAGCTTTTAGAGAGATACCATGATTTAGTTCACTATTTATTGGAAACCTCCGAACACGCCTCGAATAATCTGGTGTATTTTTCAATAATATAGTCTGCTCTGTAACGTTCTGCGGAGGATTTTGCATTTCTAGCTAATTTTAAAGCCAACTCCCTATCTTTTAGGATTCTAGCTATACTTTCTGCTAGCTCGTTTGGTGATCCCGGTTTCACTAATAAGCCATCTATGCCGTTCCTAACGGCCTCGGGTATGCTGCCGACCTTAGATGCGACGATCGGTAGACCAGCTGCCATAGCTTGGATTAACGCGTTTGGAAGGCCCTCGTTAAGAGAGGGGAGGACGAATAACGTTGAGTTCGTGAGGTACGTGTGGACAGCCTCGTATGGCACTTTACCAGTTATCTCCACTTTTTCTTGAATCCCTTTATCACGGACGTATCTCAATATGAAGCCCAAAAGAGGTCCTTCTCCAATCAGCCTCAACTTGGCATCGGGGAGTTTTCTAGCGACTATCTCGAACGCTTTTAGAAGAATTTTGATACCTTTCTCCTCAGAGAATCTCCCCACGTAAACGATATCGTTTCCTTCCAATACGCTCTCGGTTGGATCCACACGGAAAAACCTCTCTTCCACAAACCTCGGTATCACGACTATTCTACCTCTCTTTACTCCGGCTTTAATCATCTGTCTCTTCATGAGCTTAGTAGTAGCGATAAACACAGAAGTCGGATTGTTCAGGGTTATTGCGAGTTTTGAATAGAGATAGTAATCCATTCTCATGTTCTCCAGCCAAATTCCTGTCATTGATGATATAGCAGCATCTCCCCCTGAGAAGCTGACTATGTGGCATTTAGGCCGAAGTCTCCTAGCCAACATGTATCCGAGAAGGGAGGAGTGCAGCATTATGGAGAGTACTATTGAGCAGTCCTTAGAGCTCAAATTCCTTATTAGGTTACTCACGTGAAGAGGCAGGGCTAACCTGTCGATGAACCTCCCTAATGAGGGAGATGTCGCTAGAGCGTATTCCCTCCTGAGTGAGCCAGCATCTAGGTCTTGATGTGATTTGCTGTATCCGAGCAAGGTGACATCATATCCTCGTCTGACCAAGTGATTAGATAGAGTGGGCGAATATCTCAGCTCCTCCAATGGTGTGCGGATATATCATCCCGTTGTTAACAATGAGTATCTTCACAGTCACTCTGCAGAGATGTTACTATCCTACTTAATAAATTCCCATCTCAAACAGGCATAGAGGGAGAGATTATCCCATCATCAAGGTACAAAGAATGTGTACTGGTCACTGGAGCGGCTGGGTTCATCGGTAGACACCTAGTAAAATCGTTAGTTGGAGAGGGCTTCGAGGTCATTGCCATGGATAAGAGGCCCCTCGACTTCGGGGATCCCGGTATTAGGTTCATCAGGGAAGATATTTTGAGCTACGATTTCGAGGATCTGTTCAGGCGTGAGGAGGTGGGGGGTGTTTTTCATCTAGCTGGGCTCCTCGGAACCACGGAGCTATTTCATAGGGTAGTAGAAGCGGAAATGGTCAATGTAGTTGGATTGCTTCGGATCTTAGAGGGGATGAGGAGGTGTGATTTGGAAAAGATATTATTCACATCTAAACCTAATGTATGGAGGAATAACGTATACACTATTACAAAGGAAAATGCTGAGAGGTATTTGAACATGTATAAAGAGGTCTATGGGTTGAAGACCATCATAACAAGGCCCTTCAACGTTTATGGGCCTGGTGAGTATCTCAATGAGTACAGGAAGGCGATTTCCTACTTCATAATAGCCTCTCTCAGAAACGAACCAGTTGAAATCTTCGGAACGGGAGAGCAGACCATGGATCCTATATACATCGATGATGTGGTTCAGGCTATCGTAAGGTCGTACGTAGCTGAGCCGGATGAAGTGGTCGAGATAGGTAGCGCTCAATCGGTAAGGGTACTCGATATAGCTAGGAGGATCATTGAGCTGACGGGAAGTTCATCTCAGATAGTCCATTTACCCATGAGAAGGGGCGAACCACTCGATCCTCTCGACGTAAGGGCAAATGGGAGAATGAAGTACTTGATAGGGTACGAGCCTAAAGTCGACTTGGAAAGCGGTCTGAGGAGAACCATAGAGTGGTACAGCGAACACCTCCAAGAATTCTCCTATTATTATAGGTATAGTGGGGAAGACCTCGTTGAATGAGATTGGAGCTGTCCACATCGTCTTCTCGGGAAAATCGCCCCCGATTAGTGAGGTGGTCAGTGTTGGATGATGTGATTTCCGCATCAATATTGGGTAGAATGCTGGGGGCACTCCAATCAACCCCTCAGCGAGTACCAAGCCAAGATCCCAACTATTACAGCTAGGATCACAAGTAGGGCATGAGATATCGTGAAGTACATGGGTCTAGAGAGATCCAACGCTGCATCTATCACTCTAGCGGCATTCCAGCCAGCTACCCAGACCAAGGGAATCTCAGGGTACCTCCCCAGCCTAAAGTATCCCCAGACAAGGTAGGCTAAACCGAGAAGTATGTTCTCGGCGAGTAGCCACCAAGGAGCCCCTCCGAACACCAGAATGAGTAATACATCTTGAACCAAGTAACCTATTCCCAAGAGGAGGGATAGATCCTTCAGGAATCCTCTGGGATTCATAGGGTAGGGGAACTGATCACAAATTTACAGTTTTCTCCCCTGCTTCTCGTAAAGTTCCCTCACCTTATCCAAGGTGTCCACCTCGTCCGGCGCCTTGTCATCCCTTATCCTCAATATCCTCGCAAATCTTAGCGCGAATCCGCTCCTGTACTTTGAACTCCTCTGGAGCTCGTTAAAGGCTACCTCGACGACTATCTCCGGCCTTACCCTGATCAGCTTACCCTCCCTCTCCACAGCCAGCTCCTCCAGCCTGCGGGTCATCCACTCGAACTCCTCGTCAGTAAGTCCCTTGAATGTCTTTCCCACCACCAAGAACTCGCCCGTTTCAGGATCCCTCACAGCAAGGTAGTAGTCGCTGTACCAGCGATGTCTCCTCCCGTATCCCCTCTCCGCCGCCACTACGACCAGATCGAGCGTGTGCACCTCTTTGACTTTGAGCCAGAATCTCCCTCTCACCCCTGGCACGTAAGGGGAGTCCAGCCTCTTAGCCATGATCCCCTCATGCCCCCTCTCCAAGGCTTCCTTCATGAACCTCTCCCCCTCCCTTGGGTTTGACGTCACTATCGACTGGACCAGTCTGAGGGGCTCACTTACCACCTGCTCCAGCTTGGCCCTTCTCTCCACGTAGGGCCTCTCCAAGTAGCTTTCGCCGTTAAGGAGGAGGAGATCGAACAGATAGAGCCTTAGCGGTATTTCTTCTAACAGTTTGGGGTCGAAATTCGTCCTCCTGAACCTTCTGATGAGCATCTGGAAAGGAAGGGGCCTTCCATCCCTCTCCGCTATTATCTCTCCCTCCAAGATAGCTTCCTCGGCCCTAACTCCTGATCTTACCGATTCCACCACATCGGGCACGCTTCTCGTTACATCGCTTAGCCTCCTGCTGAAGAGTCTCACCTCCTCGCCCTTCACGTGGACTTGAACCCTGATCCCGTCCAGCTTGTACTCCAGCGCGCATTTCCCTAGTTCGGTTATCGCAGCCCTCACGCCCTCAGCCCTCTGGGCCAGCATGGGCCTCAACGGGCGGAAGACCACGGGTTTGAACTCCAGCCTCCCTCCCCTCCTCACGATCTCGTAAGGATCGCCCAGCACCATAGTGGCCCTCTCAACATCCTCCCTCCTGCGCCGATATGCGTGAGCAATGGCATCGATAAGGAGACCCTCGCTCAGACCCAGCCTAGTCTCTCCGATTATGGCGTTGGCCAGAAGCCAAGCTTCCTCCGGCTCCATCCTAGAGAATAGAGTCTTGAGTATTGACTCCTTCTTTCCCTTCGATCCGGGCCCCTCAGCTTCGGCTATAGCTTCCAATAGGCTGTATACCTCTTCGATTGTCAGGGGTTCCTCGAAGAGGATGGTCTGCCTTTTATCTCGGGACTTGAGCATGGACTCCACTAGTTCACCGACATCCACGCCTTTTGGCTCACCTCTTCGCGTGAGCTCGCTGACGACCTTCCAGAGAGTAGCCCAAGACACATTCAACTCCCTAGGATCAGAGGGAGGGAAAATGCGCCCGGTCAAGATGAGGAGGGCCTTGTAAGCCTCCTCGGGATCCAGTTTCCTTATGAGTTCCGCTACTATCGCCACCTTTTCCCTTCTCGATGATGTGGAAGCTATTCTCCTCGCCAGCTCGGCCAGTTCCCTGAATAGCACATGGACATGAGCGGTGAAGGAACTTAAAGATGGAGGGCAGAGATGATCGCTGAGGCACGGACGATCTGCAAGCAATTTTCCACGAATTCGAGGGGTTTATCGCCTCCACACCGTCGGTTCCATTGAAGATTCTCCAATGTGATTGACGAACTGATAAGGAGAGACATTGAAAGGAGGGTGAGGAAGATAATCGAGATCTGTTCGGCTCCACCCTCCCCCTGAACTTGAGGACATAGTGAGGAGGGTTAGGAAAGATTTTAGGGCGAGAATATGAGGCTCCTGGTGGATACCTCCTTCCTGCTTGAACTGCGGAAGGGTAAATTTGCTGATCTCCTCAGGAAGGAGAGTGAGGACGCTGGAGATGTGAGGGTATCGATCCTCTCACTCTACGAGCTTTTGATGGGAGCCTACCGCCTCAGGGAGAGAGGTGACTATAGGGATATCCTCTGGGTCGATTCCCTGCTCAAGTGGATGAGCGTCTATCCTCTAGACGAGGAGGGTGTGAGACTGGCTGCTCAGCTCAAGGCAGGCTCGCTGATAAGGGGAGAGACCTATCCCGACATGGGTCTCCTCATAGCTACCTCCGTTAGGCCGTCGAAACTTCTGACATGCGATGAGGATCACTGAAGGACGAGGGGAGATCTTGAGGAGCACGGTGTGAATGTGGTGATGTGCGAGGAAGCTTAGAGAAGGTCAACCCATTACCCTCTCGTATATCTCGATGTACTTCGCGGCTATCCTGTCCCAGTAAAACTGGCTCCCGTACCTAGCAATAGATTCTCGGTCCCACTCCCTTTCCAGCGCCTCCTCGATCGCGTCCGCCAGCAGATCGGGACGACCTGCTTCCACAAGGATGCCGATTCCCTCCCTCACCACTTCAGGTATTCCCCCAACTCTCGTCCCCAAGAAGGGGGTCCCGCAGGCAAGGGCCTCAAGCATCACTGTTGGCAGGCCTTCCATCAGGCTAGGGAGGACGAACAGGTCAGCAGCGTTCATCCACAGTGGGATCACGTTGTGCGGCTTGGGACCCACCAGCGCCACCTCCTCCAAGCCCAAGGAGGAGATGAGCTTCCCCAACCTGCCCCTGAGGTGTCCCTCACCCACCAGATATGCGAAGAATTTGTATCCCCGTTCCTTCACGATCTTAAGGGCCCTGATCAGGTATTCGTGACCCTTGACCTCTATCAGGCTACCCACGGATAGGATCACCTTACCCTCCACCGGGATCCCCAGCTTCTCCCTAGCCTCCTCCCTGCTGATCGGTCTGAAGATCCGACTCACCCCGTTAGGCACCAAGTGAACCGCCCCCTCCCTCAATCCCAGCTCATCCACTAGTATCCTCTTGTTGGAGCCGCTCACCGTTGTCACCGCGTCTGCCCTCGAGAGGGTCCAACTCACCCTCTCCCTCCACTCCTCGCTTCTGAAGGGAAGGTCGTAGACATCATATCCGTGCCCGGTGATCACGAGAGGGAGGCCTAGAACCTCCTTCAACTTGGCCCCTATGTATCCAGGGGGCCAAACGAAGTGGGCGTGGATCAGATTAGCCTCTATTCTCTCCTTCCTAACGACTTCGAGCATCTCCTTGGCAAATATATCACCAACCCTAGGGTTCCTCGAGCTGGGAGGGAAGTAAGGCTTAGAGATGAAGTGTATTCTCACGTTTTCGGGCTTCCCTTCCGTATTCAGAAGCTTCTCCCTAGTGAACCTCCTAGCGTAGTCCAAGTACCCCCCGAAGGGTATGGCCCTCAGCAGGTCCGTCAGCTTGTTGTGGTGGACGAGCACCTCAATGAACTCTACTTCCCGGGCTAGAGCTTCAACAGCGCCCTTGACGAAGGTGTTGTAGTGAGGCGAGATCACTAATAGCTCCATCTTTCCCCTCCTGATCCTTCCACATTAAAAACTAATGCTTCATGAACCTCCTGAGCCAATCACCCATGGGATAGATGAGCATCAATATATAGGCGACCTGCAGAACGGGCTTGAACGATATCGCTAGGGTAGTTAGGGCGCCGAAGAAGGTGGCCGCCACAGCTAAGGATATAGCTTGTGACCTTGCAATTGCTGCCAGCAGGAATATGAAGCCTGTCTCATATCCGAACCTCAGGATCTTGAGGCCGATGAGCGCTAGGATCGTCTGTATCAGGTAGAACAGCAAGAGCGAGACCGCTATGAACCCCAGTATAACGGGCTCCCTCAGCACGATCTTGGAGGATTTAAGCGAAGCTAGGAAGACTATCAGCACGATTCCAAGAGCTGAGAAACCCGGCAGGATCTGTCCAAGTGATTTGAAGTAAGGCATCCCCTTCCTCCTGATAATGGTCCTCCTAGTGTAGTAACCCAAGGCCATCGGCATTAATATGTAGCCGAGTAAGGCTAGGAACAGCTTAGCCAGATTTACCTGCAGGGGGGATCCTAGGTAGAGCCCGGTGAGTAGGGGAGAGAGGAAGGGTATTGTGAGAAGGCCCACTACGGCAACGATTAACGCATCCTCGACGCTGGCCCCGGCTATTCCAGACCATCCTATGATCATATTACTGCAAGGGATCGTTCCCACCAAGATCAGAGCAGCATAAAGCTCTGGAAAAGGTAGTAGGAGATGCTTGGCCACTAGGTAAGCCACTAGAGGCCCTATGCCGTAAGCATAGATTAAGGAGGCTCCGATGAGCCGGAAGTTCTTAGCGGAGTCTTTCAGTCTCTCCATGGCAGCCTGATCATCATGGGGTAGAGCATCAGGAAGACGGCCACTACGCTCAGGTGCCTCAGTAACTGTCCGCTGACCTCCATCCAGTTTCCCAAGATGATCCCAATTATCATGTCTATGACGACGTAGAGGTACAGTCTCCTCCTCAGATCAGAGAGAAAGGCACCTACCTTCCCGAACGGCGGTCTAGGTTTCATGGGGCTCATTCAAACCACCAATGTGTCGAGTGAACAGCGGTAATAAGAGCATCGTCAGGCTATTGGGGAAACGAGCTCCCAAGAATCGCTGTCCGGTTATCCTCACCTTCCATGTAGGGAGCATACTAACTTTCCATGAGCCCGATCAGCTGCCTTATCACCTCCTCATCGGAACTGGATTCGTCCACAAGTCCCAACTCCACAGCAGCCCTTGCAATCTCTCTGCAGTGTCTCTCACTGTCCTTCCCTGGGCATAAGGGCTCCATCCCGAAGATTGCTCTGAGACCCTTTTTAGGAACGTATATTACGTAGACCCGCAGCCCGAGTTGCCTACTCCTCAGAACAGCGAATCCCCTGACAGAATCTAACCTTATCAGATCGGAATTGAGGAATTCCGCCTTCTCGACGAACCAGTGTGCTAGCCTGGCCCTAGCCTCCTTCACCATCTTGTTCACCGCTTGTCTCGTCGTCCCCAGCTTTCTTGCAGCTTCAGCTTCGCTCAACCCCCTAGCTGTCAGAGTCCAGACCTCCTCCATTCTATCAGGAAGTCTCGGCATTCTTAATGGCCTCCATCACAGTTCTCTTGAAGGAAATTGCATCGTCAAGGGAGGGGAGGGATACGTAGATCAATCGACCTCCTGAGAAGCGAAGCCTGAACACCCTTCCCCAAGTGCTCGATCTACTCAGCAAGGCATTGATCATTCCCGCAAGGCCGACTCCGGTCATCGAGCCTGCCGTGGCCATCCTCTCTAGAGAGTTTCCGGGAAATCCTTGGACCAACACAGAGATGCCCATAATCAGGGTGGCTAGGGAAGATATCCCGATGAAGCGGTTATCGAGCTGATTTCTTCCTAAGCTTGGGGAGATCAGCACAGATATCTCCAGAGACACGAAGCATATTCCTGAGAGCACAGCCCCTATAACGGCTAAAGTAGGAGGTAATGCCTTCAAATAGGCCCACAGGAACGCGGCAGTCGTAGCCATCAGGTTTGATGCAGTACTCATCAGGAGACCGGGTATCCTGCGAAGGGCCACGAACCACTTGACCGAGGTCAGATCGATGAACTCCACCAATGAGGACAGTTGGTACCTCTCAGTAGGAAGGAGCCTTCCCTTCACCAATATGTACGAGTCCTCCAAGTAGACCCTCGCAGTGCTGAGGGCCAAGAGTATGATCCCGATCCCCAGGGAGAGAGTCAGATATGAGAGAGATCTCGAGAGTGAAGCCCCGAGCATCGCCGATAGGAGGGAGAAAACGACTCCACCTGATGAAATCGCTCCCCCTACGGCGAAGAGCAGAGATCTTATTCCCGTCCATGGTGGAGAGGAGGCCCTTCCCTCACAGTCAGGCAACGTCCCCATCTCCTGACCCCGACCCCCTCAATCCTAAAGCTCCCTCCGAGATTCTTCAGTATTCTGCGCGCGTGAGTTCTTCCATCAGTTTAACTCCGTCCTGGGCGATAAGTGGGTGAACGCTTCCGTCCACAGATCTTATCAGAACTATCCCCTTCATCCTACCAGGAGCTACGGAGAACGCGAGTGAGAGGAGGAGTGAGCTGCCACCTATCAGCATCAAGGTAAGCTTGACCCCATCTGGAGATATTAAGGATAAAGCTAATGTAATGGCTCCAACTGACATTCCTAAGATATGCCCATAGCCGAACTTCCTCCCCCCACTAGGTGAGATCGTAGATATCATTAGGGAGTACTGGAGCGACATCCCTCCAGCTAGGGAGGCTATTGCAGCGAGGGGTGTGTCCCAGACGCGGGCGAGGAACCAATGCAGAGCCCAGCACCCGGACAGTGTCGAGATCACCATCGATATCGCTAGCTTGGGAAGAGTTCTAGCTAGGAGGAGACCCGACAGGTCACCCCCACTCAACAGCTCTCCGATGTCGGAAAACCTGACTTCTCTCTTGAGGATCCCATAGACTAGGATCACAGACCTGTCAGAGATCTCTACACGCCTCCCCCTAGAGATGAAAAGGATCACCGTTCCGGTGACCATGAGGGCTAATGAAAGGACGGCGATCTTATCCTTCTCTAAGACAAGTGCCGCGAATCCGAGCGGAATCGCCGCACTGATGGCTCTTTGCTAAGGTTGAGAGGACTAGGGGCCAACCGGTCCATGGAACGGGCCAAGCTCGAGGATAGGCCAGCACCCTCACTTTGGTACCCATGTTAACCTAAGTAAGTTTACATTATAATACTTTTGGGGGGGGATCGAGTATAACCTTACCGCTTCATTTGAGCCCTGAAACAGGTTATAGGTCCGATTGGTTTATGAATTACAGCAAATACGAAAGCTTATAAGTTGAAAAGTCGTGCAAAGCATTGAGAGGTTGGCGTAAAGCTACTAAATGGTATCTTGAGGGTCCCAGGGATCTTAAGGAAGAATGCAATTGAAATTGATGCAGATGTGAAGAGGCCATAAAGATTAAGGGGGTAAGGGGATCCAGCACCTATCCATTGAATCAAGGCGCGGAGGCTCAACGAAAGGTTTTTGACTTCATCTTAACCACCTTCCATCGGTAGATGAATGAGCAGCTGGGACTTGAAGAGGAAGATCCTCACCCTGCTCAGGGAGGATGAGGAGTTCAAGTATGCGGTGGCTGGCCTCCTCGGGATGGAGGAGATCCTCAGGAAGCTGGCCGAGCACGACAGGAAATTCAACGAGATAGTCGCCAAGCTGGCCGAGCACGACAGGAAATTCAACGAGATAGTGGAGAAAATAAAGGAAATTCGCTCATACATGGACAGAACGAGCATATCTCTTGAGGAGGAAGCTAGGGAGGTCATTTCCTATAAGTTGAGGGAGAAGGGCATCGACATAAGTCTGAGGAGACTCTTCATCGAGGGACTTGAGGTGGACATCTACGGTTGTGCCGATGACCTATGCGTCATCGGAGAGGTCACCACTCGCTTGGGCGTGGGTCTGGTGAAGAGGATCTTGGGGTTGGTGGAGGAAGTGAGGAGGAAGGTCCCGGACATCAGGGACAAGAAGATACTTGCGGTGATATACACTCTCTGGGCGACTCCTGAATCCATAAGAGAGGCAGAGAAGAGAGGCATATGGGTTGTTGAAGCACTAAGGGAATTGACCCCTTTTAAGCCTTTGAACGATTCGGGAATTGTTAGTAAAGAAACTTAGGTAGCACCTATAGCTCGGAGCTACCCGAGCGGGTAATCTGGTGACTAACCCTTGCGCGCCACGGTAAACGATTCCTTCAAAATTCAAGATCGATAAGGGATCTAGCAGGGCCTTAAGCATCTCTTCTTCTCTTCTTATCTTATACTCTAAAACTCTAACTTATGTTATGTGAGATGAAGGGTAAGAGGGGGAGTGGATACTATCCATCGGTAGAACTTGAGGAGTGCAATCCTCTAGGAAAGGCGTGCGAAAGTATAATTAATGCTATTCCCCTCCCATTCAGGATGCGAAATGGATCTTGCACAGCTAGCTCTTGTCGTGTTCCTGATGAACCTCCCTTTCGGCTACTGGAGAGCTCACGTGAGGAGAGCTAGCAGGCAGTGGTTTCTAGCGATACATATTCCCGTCATAATGGTCATAGCCTTGAGGTTCCTTTCGGGACTCGGATGGGCTCTCATAACCTTTCCAGTTCTCGTGGGAGCTTTCTTTCTCGGGCAGCTATCGGGTGGCTTGATCTATAGGTTAATGAGGAGCCTCAACATCAGGACGACGGCCTGCATATTTATGGACGTCTTCAGGTGGGAGAGCCTAGAATGATGAGCATCGATCTGACAGAGTTCCTGAAGGAACTGCCGATCCGCCTAGCTAACTGGATGGACTCCCTAGTGAAGGATACGCTCCTCCCCCTCCTCACCAAGGTCGGGATGAGCGAACCCGTGGCTGGCGCGGTCGCGACGATAATTGAGCTGCTCGTGCTAGTCACCCTCATAGCCAAGATATCAGGGATTATCAGGTGGATCCTAGTCGCCATACTGGCCCTGCTACTCCTAGGCGCCTTCCTGCCTGCGAGCTGACCCCAGTAACATTTTAAGTTCCGTCACCAATTCCGGACGGGATGGAAGAAGATAAACTGTTTCATGCCTTGGCGCATAAGACTAGGAGGATCATCCTGAGATCGCTGGCCGAGGAGGGCCCCCAGACCTATACCTCCCTCCTCAGGAAGACCGGCCTCACGACAGGCACCCTCAACCACCATTTGGAGAAGATGAGGGGCCTCATAACCTCCAACAGGGGGCTCTACGAACTGACTGAGGATGGGTGGAGGGCCTACAGGGCCATGCTCGTCATCGAGGAGGGATCAATCGGCGCTTCCCGGGTAGAATCGCCCTTGGATCTGATTCTGAGGCCCTTTATCGGTTTCAGGGCTCTAGCCGAGCTTAAACCTTCTTTCATAGCCCTATCACTGCTCATAGGTTTGGCGGCAATTCTATCCACGATCAGATACTTTGGCATTCCATCCTTAATTGGAAACGCCCTCTCCCCTCTGGTCTTCTCCCTAGCCGGAGCCAAGGTAGGGTACAATGCCGAAGATTACGGCAGATTCCTAGTCTCCTTCCCCGCAACACTCCTCCCCCTCTTCGTATCGTCCCTCATCGTCGCACACCCCGAGTCGGTGGCCGAACTGGTGGGAGTTCCCTCATACCTGATCTCCTCCGCCGTCCCCAAGGCGTGTCTCGTCTGGTTCTTCTACCTACTGATGACCTCGGCTAGGCATTCCCTCAAGTTGAATCCCAACGAGTCGTTCGTGGTGGCAGCAGTCGGCATCTTCGCCGGGAGGGTCGTGCTGGACTCGGTGGGTGGCGTTAGTCTGGTGCTGGGCTAGCTACAAGGATGAAGACGACCCTCGTCAAACGTTTCTCTTCAACCATCTCTATTAGCTGAGGTTTGAGATCCATAGTGGTGTCCACATGGGACAGGTAGTGGACTTCCTGGCCGATTTAGGCGAGGCAATGGAGAGACACCTATCCTCAGGTGGCATAGCTGTGCTAGTGGTGCTCCTAGCGTGGATCCACCACGGTCTAGCGGCGATATTCACCACCCTCCTAGTATCAGCCTCCTATGTGAGAGGGAGGTACGGTTACGAGAGGGTCGAGCGCGAGGAGGGGAACGGCGACTTCGCCTTGTTAGTTGGTGTCATCCTCATACTCGGAGGCGTTTACTGGCTCCTCAAAGAGATGTTCCCGCAGATCGAAGTAAACTGGCCCGTGGCCCTGATCCTCTTGGGCATTCTGATGGTGGTGCTGGGTCTCAAGGGGAGAACAGAGGGACTGAGGTCGAACGGGGCGGGAGACGGTCGAGGGAACGGTGGTAGTGAGGGAGGTGATCTCCTTGAATAGGGCCCTGCTCGGCGCCGGAAAGTTCTTCCTGTTCGTGGGAGTCTTGGTCCTATCGCTGGAGTACCTGCCCTGGTGGAGCATACCCGACTACGGCAAGGCGGCCATCTTGATAGGCTTGGGGCTGGTACTGCTGACCCTCAGCTACTTGATGAGGAGGGCGTCTGCCGTTAAAAGGGAGTTGGTCAAGGTCCTAGTCGTCGTGCTGGTGTCCCTAGCCCTGTCAATGGTGTTCATGACGGTTTCTGTTCACGCAGGCAGGGCCTTGGGGATGAAGTTCGCGGAGCCCGCGCCGCACTCTACCGTAACCCTAGGCAGCTTCAAGTGCAACGGCACGCTGGTACTTAATGTGACGGCGGTACCCTTCAGCATAAGGATAATGAGCGGTGATGAGGACAATTTAACCGTGAAAATGATGGCTCCAGCCAATTTGGTCGAGGAGATTAGGAAGAGTATATCTTTGACCTATTGGGAGAGCGATTCAGTTGGTGAGCCCTCCCAGCTCAGCATATACACGGAGTATGAAAGGCCTCTGATCCTAGTGGGTTTCCCGGTGTACAAGCCGGAGCTCCGCATGGAGATTCTCATACCTAAAGGGTGTGAGACCACGCTAGCTATGGTGGAGTCCGTCAGCGGGGATGTAGAGATGGAGACGGGTGGATTAGACGCTGAATTGAGGACTGTCAGTGGGGATGTGATCGTTAAAGGAACGTATGCGAGTCTACAGGTGAGGACAACGAGCGGGGATGTGAACCTCGATGTGAGGATCGGGCACTCCGGCGATGTCAAAACTATCAGCGGAGACATAATGGGTCGCGTGCATGCATGTTATGGGGTTTACCCCAGTATAAGCGGATCGAGGGGCTTCTTCACCGATACTACTAGTGGCGACATCGTCTTGGATCTGAGTAAGGATGATGACATCTTCCTGAACGTAACGGCCGAGACAACGAGTGGTGACGTCAAATTCGAGAGCATACGCCTCCTCCACTCCGGGGAGGATAGGAGCATCACGAGCGTAACCAAGAGATTTGCCCGAGGGATAGTCGGTACCGAGTCATCCCAAGAGTTCGTCGTGTGGGCACATTCGACCAGCGGGGACATCACCTTGAGGTACGTCGGAGACTAGAGAACCACCTCACGATCTCAGCATATCCCTTAACCGCCCTCTCCACCTCCTTTATCGGGACCATCTCGTTAGGCTGGTGGGCCATCTCCTGATTGCCGGGACCGTAGCCTATCGTAGGTATGCCGGCCTCGCCGGCCGTGTAGGAGCCATCGGTGCCGAACCTCCACACCATGAGTTCACCCCCCAGTATGCGGGCGAGCCCTCCCAAGGAGGGATCCTCGTTCACCCAAGCAGGAAACCACGCCTCCACATCCTCCTCGTAACCGGTATAGCATCTCAGTCTCCTCCTGACAACTCTGCCCCCCAGCTGGGCCTCCACGTACTCCTTGGTCTCTCCGGGGACGGTTCTCCTGTCGAGGAGGATCATGCACCTGTCTGGGATGACGGGTATCGTGCCCGGACTGACCTCCACGTCTACAGGTTCGACCGAACCCTCCCCGAGGAGGGGATGGGAGTTCATCTCCAAGTCCCGAAGTTCGGAGAGGTATGCGCAGATCTTATGGAGGCAGTTCTCCCCAAGTTCCGGCATGCTCGAGTGTGCGGTCCTCCCCATCAGGGTCACGAGCACCTCAGCCCTCCCCCTGTGTCCCCTAGATAAGTTTAGGGAGGTCGGTTCACCCAGCACGACGAGGTCCGGCCTCTTACCCAAGGAATCGATCACATGTCTTATCCCGAAGCCCTCCTGATCCTCCTCGTGTACCACGAATGCGTAAACCAAGTCCGCATCTTCCTCTCCAACCAAGGAAGTGGAGTGGACCATAGCTGCGAGGCCGCCTTTCATGTCGACGGAGCCCCTGCCGTATACATGACCCTCAACCACATCAGCGGAGAAGGGATCCCTCCTCCAGTTCCTCAGATCCCCCTCAGGTACTGTGTCCATGTGGGCATCGAAGAGCAGGAGGCCGTTGTCTCCTCCCCGTATCTCGGCTATCACATTACCCACTTCGTCGGTCCAGACCCTATCTATCCCGATCCTACCCAGCTCCTCCTTTATCAGGGATGCTAACTCGCCCTCATCACCCGAGAAGCTCTTCACCCTCACGAGCTCGCGCAGGAAGTACACGACCTCTGAAGTCATCCCGCATTGAGGTGAGGGAAAGATATAACTTGGGCCTTGAAATGAACATCCCTTTAGCGGCGATGCGAGCACTGGCAGCTGCCTGTTAATATTCAGCAGGGGTTATCCCCTCTGACTTGAGCCTCGCCCTCACCCCGTGCATGTCCGAGATCACTATGGAATGCTCGAGGGCCTTCCCCCGAGGAGGCTTCCTCACCATCTTCTCGAACTCCTCAGGGGTCCAGCATATAAGGCTCAAGTTACCGGAGGGATCTCCTATACCCGCACCTCTCTACGAACCTGATGTCCCTGAAGCCCTCGGATACTACGATCACATCGATGTCGCTCCACAGGTTGTAACCTCCCCTAGCAAATGAGCCGAAGAGTATCACTGACACCTGGCCTAAGTCCTCGCTAAGTCTCTTGGCGTAGTCCCTGAGTTTCTCTATGACCTCTTTCCTAGCCCTTGTCCTCTCCTTCAGTATATCTCTCAGCGCTGAATTGACAGGCATCTCTCCACCCACTCAACAATTTCCTCGCGCGTGAGCAAGCAATGTGAAGTGAAAGATGTTTACAGATCGAGGAGAACCGGAGATAGTATTGATCTCTCAGACGTAGTGATCCTAGCAGAAGGGTTATCTCCTTTAGTTGAGGGATAAATGGATTAAGGAGCGAGGAGCTTGGCGTTCACCGCCACTATCACTGTGCTCAGGGACATGAGAACCGCTCCCACGGCTGGGCTCAGGAGGATCCCCATGGGATAGAGGACCCCAGCTGCCAAAGGGATCGCCAGAGCGTTATACCCTGTGGCCCACAGCAGGTTCTGGTACATCTTCCTGTAGGTCGCCCTAGCTAGGTCCATTACCTGCACCACATCCCTAGGGTCGTTCCTCACCAGTACTATGTCGGCGCTCTCGATGGCCACATCAGTCCCAGCTCCGATGGCTATGCCCACATCCGACTGGACCAGAGCCGGAGCATCGTTTATTCCATCGCCCACCATGGCGACCACTCCAAGGGACTTCAGCTCCTCCACTTTCTCGGCCTTCTCATGGGGTAGAACCTTAGCGAAGTACCCATCCAGTCCCAGCTCATCGGCGACCCATTTAGCCACCTTCTGGTTGTCTCCGGTGAGCATGTAGACCTTGACGCCTCTCTCTTTCAGTTTGGATACTGCCTCCTTCGACTCGTCCCTTATCCTGTCAGCAAGAGCTATGGCCCCAGCTAGCTCTCCATCCACTACGAGGAATATCACGGTCTTCCCCTGTCCCATGACCTTCTTCACATCCTCTACCTCGATTCCGTCGCCTAGACCCAATTCTTCGAGGAGCTTTGGACTGGCGACCACGATCCTCCTCCCGTTTACGAAACCTTCAGCTCCCTTGCCTGGAATGGCCCTGAATTCGCTCGCTTCCTCTAGCTCCAACCCCTCTTCCTCTGCCCTCTCCACTATTCCCCTAGCTATGGGATGTTCTGACCTAGATTCTAGTGATGCAGCGAGCCTGAGCGTATCATCGCATTCAAGCCCTAGAGGGATCACATCCGTCACCTCAAATCTTCCCTCCGTGAGGGTACCAGTCTTGTCAAAAACGACAATATCCACATCCTTTGCCCTCTCGAACGCCTCCCTGTCCCTTATGAGTATTCCCTTCTTGGCCGACAGGGAAGTGGAAACTGCGACCACCAGTGGAATTGCTAGGCCCAAAGCATGGGGGCAGGTGATTACCATCACAGTAACGCTCCTCTCCAAGGAGAAGACGGGAGGCATGCCCGCCCACAGCCAAGCCAAGAACGTCACGGTCCCCACGCTTATGGAAATGATGGTTAACCAGCGGGACGCCCTGTTTGCTAAGTCTTGGGTCCTCGACCTAGATTCCTGTGCTCTCCTCACGAGCTCGAGCACCTGCATCAAATAACTCTCCTTCCCGGTTCTTCTGACCTCCACCTTCACCGATCCCTCTAAGTTCACCGACCCTCCAACCACCTCATCTCCCGGGCCCTTGTAGATGGGATTCGACTCGCCCGTCAGCATAGATTCGTCCACGCTCGTCTCGCCCTCCACGACGATGCCGTCTGCTGGTATCTTCTCTCCCGGTTTCACCAGAACAACGTTTCCCGGCTTGAGATGACTCACGGGAACATCTCTGACCTCACCATTCGTGATCAAGTGAGCCTCCGTTGGCATGAGTTTGACCAGCTCCTCCAGCGCCCTCGAAGCCCCCAGAACGGACCTCATCTCTATGTAATGGCCCAGCAGCATTATGTCAATCAATGTCGCCAGTTCCCAGTAGAATGTCCTTCCCTGAAGGTCGAAGCTCACGGCCGAGCTATAGAAGAAAGCCACGGATATGGCCAGTGCGATGAGCGTCATCATGCCAGGGGAGCGTTTCATCATCTCGTCTCTCATTCCAGCCAAGAAGGGCTTCCCTCCGTACAGATAGACGAATAGCGAGAGAGCGAACAGGAGAATATTGCTCCCAGGGAACTCCACCTTTATTCCTAGGAAGTTCTGAACTAGGGGCGAGAGGATGAGGATGGGTACCGTTATTAGGGTGGATATTACGAACCTCCTCTTGAAATCCTCCATCATCCGCTTATGGTGGGAGGAGTGATCCGCATGGCCGTCATTGTGGGAGTGAATCTTATCATGCTCATGAACCTGATCGTCTTCAGCATTCCCGATGTGCTCATGACCATGACGTAGATGATGGGAATTATCCTCCATAGGCCCACACTCTCCCCTTGATTAGAAAGAGAATAAGATTAGCGCTCCTTCCTCAAGGATTCCCTTCCCAAGAGGAAGAACAGGAGTGCTATAGCTCCGATCAGGATAAGGGGACCGATGAACCAAGTGAATCCCCACCAGCCCATTCCCCAGCCCCAACCGCATCCCCAGCACATCAGTCCTCGACCTCCCTCATACCTATGAAGTACCCATGCCATGTATGATACCAGATCTCGCCGGAGAAGGCGTTAACGCTGAGCATTCCCGTCATCCTCCCGTCCACGCTGTAGTCGAAGGTGTAATATCCGTAGAAAGGTATAGCCTCCTCAACGTTCACCTCGCTACCGGGGAACAGTTTTCGGAGGGAAGCTAGAGCCATCTCTCTAGCGTCATCTTCACCTAGTGTTGGAGCGTAGTCGCCGTATGACCTTGCCATTCTCATGCCGTACTTGAGGTTCCACATCATATTAGGTCCGGGCTCTGGAGTTATTCTCCCATTCCCCTTCCAGAGGAGGAGTTCGAACGCCCCCATTCCAGTGTCCTTCTCCTTGACAGCAGCGTAGAAGTTGTGTTGAAATTCCATTACCTCCAAGAGCTCTAGATTGGATCCTATGCCTCTGATATACTGTCTGAAGGACTCTATGGCGTCGTCCATGGAGATTTCGGCGTAGGTTCCAGTATAAGGACCTCCGGTTCCCCAAGGTCCTCCCATTCCTGGCCCCATATCAGACCCGGGGCCGGATCTGGGCTGGCCCGTCATCGGGCCTCCCATGCCACCGGACGGAAACCCGGGTTGGGTAGAACTGCCCCCCATAATCGGTGTCTGAGGATATAGCGGGGACCAAGGCCTTGCTATCACGAATACTGAGATAGCGAGGACTGCAAGGGCCGCGGCCCCCACTAGAAGATTTTTTGAATTCATCATATCAGCCAATTACTATAGTAAAATGAAATATATAAACTTAGATATCTCTAACTTCTCTCCTTCCCATCAGTGATGACGGTCTCCGGGGGAGCTATCCTATTTAGTGGTTGAGGTGTGATTAGGAGGGTATTATGAGAGCGGTTGTCGTCTTCGAGCATGGTGGACCGGAGGTCCTCTCTCTCGTAGAGGATTACAGGGACCCTGAGGTGGGACCCAGAGATGTCCTAGTTGAGGTGAGAGCTACAGCGCTAAATCACTTGGATATTTGGGTCAGGGAGGGCCTCCCAGGCGTCGTCTTACCTCGAATCCTCGGATCAGACATCTCCGGAGTGGTGAAAGAGGTGGGAGTGGGTGTAGAAAGGTTCAAGCCAGGTGATGAGGTGATAGTGGCTCCCGGCTATGGCTGCGGCGTCTGCGAGTTCTGCCTGAGCGGGAGGGAGAGCCTATGCTCCGAATACACGATGCCCGGCTATCATGTGGATGGGGGTTATGCTGAGCTGACGGTTCATCCGGAGAGGGCCATTCTCCCCAAACCCTCCAGCCTTACGTTCGAGGAAGCTGCTTCAGTTCCCCTAGTCTTCCTGACATCTTGGCACATGTTAAGGACATTGGCTGACGTGAGGGAGGGACAGTGGGTCCTCGTGTGGGGCGCTGGGAGCGGAGTCGGCATTTCGTCCATACAGATTGCGAAAATGTTGGGCGCTAACGTGATAGCTACTGTTGGAGACGACTGGAAAATAGAGAAAGCTTACGAGATAGGGGCCGATCATGTAATACAGCGCAGGAGGGAGGATGTCGTGTCAAAGATCAGGGAGATAGCTGGGGGCGTTGATGTAGTGATAGACTCGGTGGGGAGAGATACATGGCCCAAAGACCTGAAGGTTCTAAGGAAGGGAGGAAAGCTCATCAGCGTTGGAGCCACTTCAGGACCGGAGGCTGAGGTAGATGTAAGGTACGTGTTCGCGAAGCAGATCTCCATAATAGGTGCTTATATGGGCAGTCGGGCTGAGCTCATGGAGGTGCTCAAGTTCATCGAGCGTGGAAAGCTGAAACCCGTGATAGATAGCGTCTTAGAGCTAGAAGATGCTAAATTCGCCCATGAGAAGATGGAGAGAAGCGAAATGTTCGGAAAAATTATCTTAGCGACTGGGGACTAGTTCTGTATGTAATGAGAGAGAACATTGAAGGAAGAATAGGGACAGGGATGATGCCTCTAATTTCCTGCTTTAAGCATCAGTTCTCGTTTTTACGTCTCCCTTCCCCCGGAGACAAGGCACATTCATTATTCGACCTGAGCGATGAACCTCTTTGAAAAGTAAGCCATAGTTATGAAGATCGCAGCAACAGCAATGATCAGTATGGCAATCCCCCTTAGGTAGTAAGGATCGATGAAGCATGGATTCCATATCTCCAGCGAATGAACCTCCTCTACTTTCAGTTTTTTACTCTCTGTGGCTAAGTTCATCTTCGTTAAGATCACTTTAAGGTCTCCCACTTCGGGCTTCACGTGCCTCATCGCTAAGTTGAATTCTCGCTTAGGTAAGCATCCGCTCCCATCTTTAGAGATCCTCGCGAACATACTGTAGAAGAGGGATCTGGTGACATCTCCTTCAGAGGTTCCTGCTATTACATAGGAATCCTCTAAAGGAAGCACTGACGAGGCCTTCTCCACCTTAGTGGTACCCAGTCTCAAGCCTGTCGAGCGATCACCTTTGGAAGCAACTTTGACCGCGAGTACATCGCATCCCCCTTCAACGAAACAACCCCCCATTCCAACCGCGATGAATTCGCCTCTATAAGGATCCCACCCCACCTTGTATAATTGGTTCCCACCATTACCCCCTACAAGTAGGAAATTGAGTAGGGTTCCGTTTCCATCAAAGATAGCTACGAATCCATCGGACCTCTTTGGATCCCCCATCCAAGCAGTTCCTGCGACAGCTATCGTACCATCACTAGAACCAAAAGAGATCGAGTTAGGTTCTAACCTTGCCCCTTTCAACAGAACCTCCCTGCTCCAGTCGACTCTTGAGCCCCTAAGGAGGACCACTACCATGCCGGGAGAAGAGTATGAGGCCCCAACTAGAGCTATAGATTCTTCCTTCACAGCAGAGTCGTAAGCTTCTATACCTTCTGATCCTGATATCGTGAAAGCCTCCTCTACACCACTTTCTCCCATCTTAAGGATGAACGGCGACCATCTATCGGAGATTTCAACGCTACCAACCAGCACTAATTCACCGTCTGTCCTTGCCATAGAATGCGTCACAGACGAGTTCCTTATAATCAGTCCATTCAGAAAGTCATCACCAGGTCTCCAAGTCATCATAATTCCATTTTTCTTCCCTGAACCTGCTAAGTATCCGAGGACGACGATCTTTCCGTCTTGCTCGAGTATTGAAGTCGGCTTCATTCCGTTCACCTTATATGAACCGCTAACCTTGCCTGAAGAATCTACGGTTAGAAACAGAGTTCCCTCTTCTAAGAGGTTATTTTTAAGCTCCGAAAAGGAAGAGGTAGCAACCAGAAAGCTTCCCACTTTTATAACATAAAGCCCCTCATAGAAGCCATTTTTCCCTACAAAAATCATCCACGATGCCGGGAGAGTCAATGCGATGAGCGTCAACGAGATCAAGGCTCTGCTATTCATCTACTATACTATACCATAGATCAACAATAAAAGCAAATCGCATGTACATTCAGTCATGAACGGGATAAGCCTAGAGAGGTTTTGGGGAGAGGGAGATCACGATGGGGAGTGAAATGTACGATGTCGAGGAGTTCTGGAAGTTCGATCTAAGGGTGGGATACGTAAAGAGAGCGGAGAAGGTCCCCAAATCCAAGAAGCTGATAAAGCTCGAGGTGGACTTCGGAAATGAGGAAAGGACCATCGTAACTGGGATAGGGGATCAGTACCGGGCGGAGGAGCTGGAGGGCAGGAAAATGATATTCGTACTCAATCTGAAGCCTAAGAAACTTATGGGGGTAGAGAGCAGAGGTATGCTCCTTCTAGCTGAGGAGGAGGACGGGAAGGTTCATCTGATAACGGTGGGAGAGGAGGTACCAGTGGGTGTGAAGGTGTGGTGAGAGATGCGGGCCCCCGTCTCTCAAAACGAAAACTGAGATATAACGGTATTAACTGAGAAATTTATCGGAGCATCGTAAAAAACACGTCCATCCTGAAGTTATCGTCGGCTACTCGGGGAAATTTTTTATCATTCCGATGGCCTGTACAACCGATGTATGAAGATAAGTTAATTCTTGTATTCGTCACTATGTCAATATTATGCCTCTCAATCCCCCTACCGGTCACTCTTAAGGGGGATCTCGCCTCTCCGTCCTGGTGGGATCCGGATGGTGTCTCCAACGGTCACGACTGGCACTATAGGGTTCCGGTCCAAATATCTGCGGGATCCCCGGGGGACTCCATCAGGATTGCCGTAGACTTCGGGTCCTTGCTCTCTGAACTAGGGGTATCAGGGACCTTCGACGCTAACTCCATCAGAGTAGTCTCCTCAACTGGGAATCTCATAGCCTCACAGAAGTTCGACGATGAACATTACATGGGAAGTGACGACGACTCTGGTAACGCGAGAGGGGACGTGAGCTTCGTTCTTGAGGACGCGGCACCAGTCACTTACTACATATACTTCGACATCGAGGAGAACGGCGTGAAGCCGCAGCCCAACTTCCCCGATCCGGCGCCTGTCAACCTAGTTGGTGATGGAGACTTCGAGGGCAGTCCACCAGGCACGGAGGATCCAGCTCCTTGGGTAGAAGGAGGAGTCGATCACCCGCTGGCCGCTCATTCCGTCGTTAGCGGAAGCGATCCCCACTTGGGGGGAAGCGTGGCTTATTCCGGTGCCCAATCTTATAAGATAGGGTGGGATTACGCTGGCTATGGACCTAGCGCTGCCAGCAATAAGATGGGTGGCTATGTTTACCAAGAGATCACCATCCCGCCGAGTGGTGCGACCCTCTCCTTCTGCAGGAGGATAGTGTCCTACGACTACGCCAACTACGACCGGTTCAGGGCCCAGATAAGGAGCACATCCAACGCAGTTCTTCAAACTCTCGTGGAGGAGACCGCTCCTCCGGGAGGGACTGGATGGAAGGAGAGACCGTGGAAGTGCTTCACCTTCGATCTCTCAGCTTACGCGGGACAGACTGTGAGGGTGTACTTTGAGGCAGGTAACACGGCAGACGCTTTATACGGCACTTATGCTTACGTGGACGATGTGAAGGTCCTCGCGTGGCTCCCGGCCGAGCTCGGGGATCCCGAGGGTTTCGGCCTGGATGTGGTCGCGGTCACGAACGCGGCCGATCCTTCACAGCCTCTGAAGTGCGGTGATACTGCGCTAATCGAGGTGAGATCGGACGTCGGCCTCTACCTCAATAGCGGCGACGGGTCTTACCTCAAGGCCGAGGTAAGGGACTCCTCCTTTAATGTGATCACCACAGTCACCCTTAGAGACGATGGAGTCGCGCCCGATGACGTCGCTAGCGATGGAATCTTTCACGGCACGTTCACACTACCCTCGGTGCTAGACGAGGCCGGAGGTACGTGGACCGTGATAGCTTGGCCGGGCGATCCTCCCGATTACGATAACGGATACCATGTCTCTGACAGTCTCCAGTTCCTAGTCGAGGGATTGGACGCCACGCCTGAGGACATCAGCGTGACGGTGGTCGAGGGCAACCCCGTCCAGGTCACCATACATGTGACCAATGTGGGCGTGCAGGATGCTCAGCATGTCAAGCTGATGGTGGACCCTGCAGGCCAAGTAGATCCGTCTTACGTGAGTTTCTCCTCAAACGACTTCATCCTCGCTGCAGGAGATTCCACCGATGTAGTCATGACCATCGACGTGCCTCCTGGGGACCCAACGGGCACCTTCTCCACGACCGTCTATGTCTTCGATGATGAGGACCTAAACGACCTGCCCGATGACTGCAGGGTCGACGCCCTCTCGATGACTTTGACCGTTGAACCCCCGCCCCTTTACGTCACGGCCGATCCCGCGTCCACCAGTTCAACCGTGCAGCCCAAGTGCGATCAGAGCATCACCAAGTACTACTACGTGGTCAGCTTTCACAACTCCGGAGCCCTAGATGACGTGTACGACATATCTGTGAGGTCTGATCCCGATAGGAACATTTCCGTATACTTAGATGTCAATGGAGACGATGATCTGGGCCTGTCCGACTCTGAACCGGCTAACTTTGCCGACGATGTTTTAATAGCCTACGACTTGGATGGTGACAGTACGAACGGCTGGACATACGTGAACGACGCTCTCGACACGTACTCGGATGGGATTCCGGACACCGGCACCGTCGCCTCTGGCAGTTCCGTGAAGATAGTGTTCGTGGTGTATCTCCCGAGGGACGAGGTCTTGGCTGGCGATAACTACGACTTCAGGTTCAGGGCCTCCTCCTACAACGACTGGCAGACTAACTATCCGGCGGACCCATATTACAAAGACGATATAGTGCACGCGGACTCCTTCCTAACCCTCAACATCGGGCCAGTGCCGTGCGGCTTCATAGATCCTGACTCGGGATCCGTCTCGATCAGCCCGCTGACCAACGTCACGGTGAGCTTCGTGCAGAACTGGATCAACATCGCTCCCGAGACCGACAGGGGGAACGTCAAGATCATGGAGAATACCGGCTCCTTCAGGATCAGGCTGCTCAGGGACGAGGGATTGAACGACCCCATAGGGGCTTTCGATTTCTCGGTGAAGAACGGTGACGATGTTCTCTTAGCTGAGGACTCGAATGGGGATGGCGTCTGGGATGTCGTGGTCCCAGAATACGACGCTGGTGGCGACGGGATCCCCGACACAGGTGACCTGACCCCTCACGGTGGCCTAGCTAGGATGGTGTTCCTGATGGATGTCCCCAGGAGGACCCCTCCAAACACATATCAGGTTGTGATCAGGGGATCGAGCAACCTCGACTGGCAGACTAATTATCCAACGGATCCGTACTACGCGGACGAGATCTTCCACGATGAGACGGTGCTTAGCCTGACCGTCCTGCCCGTGGCTCAGCCGGACCTGATGGTGACGTTCCCGAACGGTTCCACCTTCTGGGACGATGTTTATGACTCTACAGGGGAGGTCCAATACGCTGCCCAGACTCAGAAGTCGTCCGAGACGGTGAGCTACGTGGTGACGGTGGAGAACGACGGCAATCAGCCGGACAACATAGTGGTCAGGATCATCACGCCCGGGAACACCGTCAGGACCGTTGTCTTCGATGGAGCCAGCAATGTGACGAACGAGATTACCTCAGCTTCCGGTTACTCGATACCCCTGAATCCTGGAGAGAAGAGGGACCTCGTCGTAACAGTGACGCCGCTCGTCTCGAGGGATAGGTGCGTGCTCAATTACTATGTGGAGGCCAAGTCCTCTAACGATCCAGCCAAGGAGGAGAGGGTGAGGGCTAACCTCATCATACTGGACGACGCCCCGCCAGTGGTCATGCTTGCCTCTCCGGCCGACGGGTCGACTGTGGAGGAGGGGGAGGTGACCTTCTTCGCCTCGGCCCACGACGATACCGGTGTTAAGAATGCCACGATAACCGTGTACAAAGGCAACTCCATCGTCTACCAAGAGAGTAAGGATCTTAGTGGGCAGGATGTCTCCATGAACTGGACCTTCGATCTCGATGAGGGGGCCTACTACTGGTGCGTGACCTCTTGCGATATAGCTCTGAGGGAAGG
>Ga0256833_1000140_pt1 | contig 56929 bp, 45 predicted proteins | sample 356284metaG_FD_190535 | JGI IMG/M metagenome (GOLD analysis project Ga0256833, IMG submission 190535) | Hydrothermal vent microbial communities from Mid Atlantic Ridge, Atlantic Ocean - 356-284 | ecosystem: Environmental > Aquatic > Marine > Hydrothermal vents | place: Atlantic Ocean: Mid... | reverse complement strand
CCCTCCGCAGGCTTCGGCCTCTGCACCGGAGCGAGGTTGAAGACCAGAACCTCCCCGCTCCTCTTAACCTCCAGCTCCCTCTCCACAGTTTCGTATCCGGAGGCCCCCACAATAAATTTGTGCTTTCCCCTGGGAAGGCTCACAGGGATAAGAGTCCCCCTCCCCACAAGCTCCCCGTCCACCCTGAACTCAGCAGCAACATTGGCCTTTAACCTTATGTTTACAATAAAATCCTTCCTCACCTCCTCCGCCAAGGTTAGAAATTTAGGGGGATAGTATTCCGGGTCCAGAACCAGCCTGGGATTTATGGAAAGGGCATTCCTGAGGGCCTCCCTGGCCTTCTCCGTCTCCCCGATGGTAAAATAGGTGAGGCCCAGCTCCAAGTAAGCCTCCACCAGCCTCTGCCTGTTCTGAATGAGGGAAATGGCCAGTTTCAGCTTGGAGATGGCCTCCTCAAACCTCCCCTCAGCATACGCCTTCTTTCCCTCCTGAAGAAGCTTCTCCACATCGGTCTTCTGGGAAAAAAGCCCAAGGGAAAGGAAGAAAACCGAAAGGATCAAAAAAATCCTCTTCATTTCCCCTCCTTTTTAAGGGTTACGGAAACAATCCTCTCCTCCCCCGGCTTCAAAAACAACTTCACCTCCTCCGTTTTGTATCCGCTCTTTACAAATTTAACCACATGCTCTCCGGAAGGCAAGGACAACCGGTATATGGGGGTGGTGCCCTTGTACTGACCGTCCATATAAACATGAGCCCAGGGAATGGCGTTTATGACCTTCAGCATGGATTTAAAACCGAATTCCTTAGAAAGGGTCCGTCTCTCCCCTTCCCCCAGATTGAGTTCCTCTTCCCGGGCCTCGGCGTAAAGGGGTAGATATCTTACCCTGTGCTTCCCTGGTTTTATCTTTATTATCAGGGCCTTGCCCGGCATGGCCCTTCCCGCAGGTTTTCCGTCTATTTCAATGTCGGCGGGATAATCCACCCTCAGTGTAAGGAGGGCGGGGGAAGGAGCTGGCCTCTGTTCAGGGGGGAATGGGGAGACCCGGGGACCGCCTTTGGATGGTTCTTTCTTCTGCTCAGGGAGGGTCTCCTTCTTTACCTGCGGTGCGGTTATTGAAGACGGTTTCAGCTCGGAGGGGACGAGCTTTTTCGCCGGTGGCAGCTTCGTCTTTTCTCCTTCCTCTGTTTTTTTAGGAGGAGTTGGGGGAGGCAATGGGAGATTCCTTTTTACCCCCAGGAAATAGCCCAGCGCCCCTAAAATTGCCACCAGGAGCACGGAGGCCAGAAATAGGGGAACCCGGCTTCTCCTCTTTACCGCTGGCCTCATCCTGCCCCTCAGGGCCTCTATGTCACGGAGCATTTCCGAAGCGTTGGAATATCTGTTGGTAGGCTTCTTTTCCGTGGCTTTAAGGATTATCCTGGTCAGTTCCGAGGGAAGGGAGGGATTGAACTTCTGAGGCTCAGGAAGGGGCTCCCTTACATGCTTCCAGAGGATCTGAAGGGGGGATTCTCCCTCAAAGGGAAGCTTTCCGGTGACCATCTCAAAGAGGGTTATACCGAAGGAATAGACATCGGAAGCCGGGGTAATTTTTTCTCCCCTGGCCTGTTCAGGGGAAAGGTAATGGGGGGTTCCCAGGAGCTCTCCGGAGCGGGTAAGTTTGGTTACCGCATCCATCCTCTTGGCCAGGCCAAAGTCAGCCAGTATGGCCTTTCCTGTGCTCTCCTCTATTATTATGTTGGAAGGTTTTATGTCCCGGTGCACTATACCCTTGCTGTGCATGTATGCCAGGGCTGAGAGGATGTCCCGGCTGACCCTCAAGACCGCCTCCAGGGGAAGAGGGCCGCCCTCGGATATTATGTTCCTGAGGTTTTTCCCCTCAATGTACTTCATTATTATGTAGGCCCTGTCCCCCTCAAAACCCACCTCGTATATGGGAACTATGTTGGGATGCTCCAGCTCGGCGTAAAGTCTGGCTTCCCTCAAAAACCTTTCCACGGCCTCGGAAGAGAATCCCGTAAGCTCCGAGGAAAGTATTTTGAGGGCGCATTTCCTCTTCAGTATTTTGTCCTCTATGAGGAAGACCTGGGAAAATCCCCCCTTCCCTATGAATCCCAGAACCTTGTATTTTCTTGAAAGGGCTTCAAATATCCCCCTGAACTCTTCGCTCACATAATCGGGTACTTTTTTTATTTCTACGGTATCCCCCTCAAGCTGGGGAAATCCGCAGTATGGACAAAATTGGGCTCCCGCGGGAACCTCCTTCCCGCAATTAGGGCATGTTCCCATGCTTTTATGATATAACCCCAGGTTTAAAAAGTCAACGGGACTTTCCGGAGGAGGGGATTATTTCAGTTGAAATTAACCTTCTTCTGGAATTTTCCCTCTCGGTTATGCCCAGGGAATCCAAAAGCTCCAGCAGGGGTATGGCGTACTTCCTTGAAAGTCCTGTGATTTTTTTAAATTCCTGAATACTGAAACCTTCCCTGCCCTTGAGTTTCTCCAGCACATCCTCCAAGTAATCCCTGTGGACGAGAAAACCGTCGGTAAAAAAAAGAACCCCTTCGCTTATAAGTTTGGCTATTACCTGCTCCACCATGCGGCGGTTTTTAAGGCCCCTTAGCAGTTTTTCCATCTCCACCATGGAGGGCCTGACTAAACCCTCTATTAAATCCTCCAGCTGCTGAAGTTTCCTTTCGCTGTCTGGAACGAAGTCCCTCAGGCTCACCGTATCCCCCCTCATCTTCACCCTTCCCTCGGCGATGGCGGTGGACAGGGCCAGGGAAAAAACCTCCCTTCCCACCCCCAGCCTTTCCCTTAGTTTTTCCCTTTCCATTCCCATTAGCTCCGGTTTCGCCCTGTGGAAGGGTTTAAGCTTGGCTTCCATTTTACTGATTATCTCCTCTATTCCCTCCCGGCTCAGGGCAGAAAGCTCTGAAAAACTCAGTATCCTGAGCTTTCCTTCCCCGCTGAGCTTTACCATAAGCTCCTCAATATAAGCCCTCCTCCATCCTGTCTGAAGGGTTATCTCCCAGGAGCTTATGGGCCTTCGGGCAAGGAAAAGAAGCACATCCTCATCGGAGCCCACGGGAACCTTTTTGCCCTCCCCCCTTCTGATCCTGAGGACTTTACCGCACCACTTCTTCTGTTCTGAGGAAAGAATTATAAAATCTCCACGGAAAAACAGGAAAGGGTTGGATAATTTTAAAATCCCCCGGGAAAAATAGCCGGAAGCCGAAAAACCGTGGCCTGCCACCCTGTAGTTTCCATCCGGGGCCTCCGTTGCCACTTCGTACTCGTGGGAAGGGGGAATCTCCTCCCCTACAAGGACCTCTCCCCTTTTAATTTTCCTCTCCTCCTCAAAGGATATTTTAAGCACCTGTGGGGAAAGTATGCTGGATATGGGTTGGTTCAAGAAAAGAATTTCCTTCACCCTGACCCACAAACCCCTTAAAGGGTTGTAAAGGCTCATTCCCCTCCTGAGCCTTCCCCATTTTTTAATAAAGAAACCATCGCCGGCGCTTACAAGATAGGCGGTGGCAGGGGAGCGGAAGGGAAGAACCTCCCCCCTCCAGGGGATTAAACCGCAGGCGGGAGAAACCTCCGGGGATGAGTGATAAAGGGCCAGGGTGGACCACTTCAGAGGTCCGCAAATCTCCCCTACTCTTATTTGCCCCTCCATTCTCTGACGGACGGAGAACCTCCCCTTTTTTAAATATATGAGGGCATCCTTCATGTGGTTCTTCTCTCGCCTGCCCCCCTGCTGCCCAGGATCATCTCCTTGGCCAGCCTCTTCATCCTCTCCACCCCCGGTTGGTTAAAGGGCTCAACCCCGGCCATCCGGGATATGAACCAGACCTGGGCCTGTAGAACGGTTAAAAATTGTCCCAGAAACCTCTCCTCTATCCGGGGAAGAACAAAGGCCATGGTGGGCCTTTTGCTCTCAGCCAGGGCCATCTCCGTGGAAAGGGCCATGGCCTCGTAAATTTGGGAGAGCTTCCTTCCGAAAAGGCCGGCCTTCAGCCCCTCCAGTTCCGGGACCACGGCGTCCCTCCGAAACTCCCTTAACCTCCAGAAGGTGTAAATTTTATCGTCAGGACCGTCTAAGTAAAGCTGAAGCTTGGAGTGCTGGTCCACAGAACCCAGGTCCAGAACAGGGGTGGGTCCCCATCCGGCCTTTCCCAGGCTTTCGCTGAAAAGCTGTCTGTACCAGAAACCCATGAAGTAGAGGTGTTCGCTGTAGGAGAGAACCACATTTATGTTCTTGCCCTTTGTCCATTCACGATATATGGCGGCGGCGGAAAGTAGGGCCGGATTTTTAAGGTAGGGCTGAGAGCTGAGCTCTATCCCCTCCAGGGCTCCCTGAAGGAGGGACTCCACCTTCACCCCCGCCAGGTAGAGAGGAACCAGACCCACCGGGGAAAGCACCGAATACCTTCCGGGAAGATACCGGGGCACGGGGAAGGAGAGGAAGCCTTCTTTGTCCGCCATTTCCTTTAACCTTCCGCCGGAGGTTATTATTATGAAGTTATCCTTCAGGGGAAACCGGCTGTACAGCAGGGAGAAATTGGCCAGGGTCTCGGTGGTGTTTCCGGACTTGGAAACCACCACGAAGGCGGTCTGCTGAGGTTCAATAAGTTCGGCGAGCTCCAGGGTCCTTTCAGGGTCAACATTATCAAAGACGAAGAACCTCCGCCCCCTGGAGTTGGCGCTGGCTGGAAGAAGGGCCCTGAGGAGCGCCTCGGTCCCCAAGGAGCTTCCTCCTATGCCCACAAGGACCATGTGCTCAGGGTTGAAACCCCTGAGATTCTCCCTTATTCCCTCCGTCCAGGGCTCGTGAAGGGTCCTTACGAAGGGAAGGCTGTTTTTTTGCTCAAGAAAATCCTCCAGCAAATCCTCGTAACCAGAGGGAGGCTCGTAGTAGGTATAATCCAGGATTATCTTTTCCATGAGGATATGATATCATCTCAGGTCTTTTTTCTTCCCCTTTTCTTCCTTTTCCTCTTCGCCTTTTCCTGACGGGCCGGGAAAAGGTAAATCGTTCTGCGATACGGGTCTATTGAGCCGAGGACCACATCTATCTTCTGGCCTATTTTATAGGTTTTTCCGCTCCTGCGTCCCCGGGCCACCCACCCATCGTTCACCACGAAATAATCTTCCTTCATTTCGGAAAATAAAACCGAGCCCTGAATCATATATTTGTCCAGCTCCACATGGAGGCCGTCGTTCCCCATCCCGACGATAATGCCGGAAAACCTTTCTCCAATTTTATCCATCAAGAACCTCACAGTCCTCCAGTGTATTATTTCCGCCTCCATCTGGTCGGCCTTCCTCTCGGTGAAGGAACAATGGGCCGCTATTTTCTCCAGTTCCTTTTCACTGTAAGGAGGAGCAGAGCGGGACAGGGCTGCCTTTACCGTTCTGTGAACCACAAGGTCAGGGTATCTCCTTATGGGGGATGTAAAATGAAGATAATTTTCCTTGGCCAGGGCAAAATGCCCCAAGGGCTGGGGTGAATATTTGGCCAGCTTAAGGGAGCGAAGAACCATTATGTTTATGAGCTTCTCCTCAGGCTTTCCCTGAGCCTGTTCCACGACTTTTTGAAGGTCTCCCACCTCCACTTCCTCCGCTTCCAATCTGTAGCCGAAAACCCCCAGAATTTTCTTGAGTCCCTCTATTTTTCGTGGCTCCGGCGGTTCATGAACACGAAATATGGCGGGATATCCCTTGGCCGTGAGAAAGTGGGCCACGGACTCGTTGGCGGCCAGCATGAACTCCTCAATTATTTGATGGGCAAAATTTCTTTCAAAGGGCATTATATCCAGCAAAACCCCCTCTTCGGTGTAAATGAACTCAGGCTCCGGAAGGTCAAAATCAAGGCTACCCTTCCTTTTTCTGCGGTTCAAGAGGGCCTCCGCTGCCTCGGCCATGGTCTCCAGGGCAGGGAGGATGTGGGCGTATTTTTTCCTGAGCTCTCTGTTTCCCTGGAGAATCTCCCACACTTTGTTGTAGGTCATCCTCTCCATGCTGCGAATAACCGATGGAAAAATGCGGTAGGACCTGACCTCCCCCCCATGGGTTATGTCCATCTCCACAGTGAGGGTGAGGCGGTCCTCCCTGGGCCGCAGGGAAGCCAGGTTTTCGCTGAGCACGGGAGGAAGCATGGGAACCGCCCTTTCTGGAAAATAAATGGAATTTCCCCTCAGGCCCGCCTCGGCATCCAGGAGGGTTCCCTTTTTCACATAGTGGGAAACATCGGCTATATGAACCCCCAGTCTGTAGCCTCCTCTGATTTTCTTGATGCTTACAGCATCGTCAAAGTCCCTGGCTGTTTCTCCGTCTATGGTAAATACAACTTCCCTCCTTAAATCTCTCCTGGGTAGCTCCTCGGCCTCCTCCTCTATTTTTACCTCGGGAAAATCCACAGGAACATCGTAATGGACAAGGACGGCTTCTATGTCCTTGCCGGGCTCCTCAGGGTCTCCAATAATTCTTTTTATTATGCATTTTTTCCCCGCCAGCTCTGCCTCCACCAATTGCCCCTGAATTATTGGCTCTGTGGGAATTTTCTTTACCTCCAGCTCCGGAAGTTTCCTCTCCACCGGAACCACCACCGGCATTTTCCTTTCCCAGACGAAAAATCCCGCCACCTTTTTCCTCTTCCTTTCCACCACCCGCAGTATCCTCGCCTCCCCTCTGGCGCCCTTTCTTATAATAAGGGCCTCCACAGTGTCGCCGTGCAGGGCGTCCTTTTTAAACCTCCTGGGCACGAAGAAATCCCCCTGGGAGGTTATGAGGAACCCATAACCGAACTGGGTGTTTTCAAATCTACCCTGAACCACATCCACATTGGAGGAAAGAAGGTACTTCTTACCCACCTTCACCGCCAGCCCGCATTTAAGAAGGCTGCTCAGCTCCTTCCTCAATTGCTTTTCCTTGCCCTTTTTTACCCCCAGCTGATCCCGGAGCTGTCTCAGGGTAACCCCTTTTCTGTTCTTTTTAAGAACCTTTAATATACTATCCCTCCATCCCATACTTTCTCCTTAAATTATCGCTCCTTCTTTTTCCTTATTTGAACTGAATGGTTACCACCTTCCAGACCTTAACGGGAACCCCCTTCTTGCGGGGAGGGGAAAATTTCCATTTGAGAAGGGTCCTGTAAGCCTCCTCCTCAAAGAAACCCTTGGGGGTAGCTCTGATTATCCTGACCTGGGCCACATTCCCGTTCTCGTCTATAAGTATGGAGGCCATGACGCTCCCCCTGACCCTTAGCCTGATGGCCTTTATGGGCATCCTGGGGGAGACCCTCTTTACCAACCTCAAGGAGGAATCCAGCTCGTTTATGAGCACCACTGAACCGGGAACCACCGCAGGTTTCTGAGGTTCAGGAGGGTTAACCTGAGTTTTAGCGGGGGCAGGGACAGGGGGCTGGGCCTCTTGCTGAGGCTGAGACTTTTCTTCTTGAACAGATTTTTGAACTTCCTCTGGCTGTGAAGGAGCCGCCTTGTTCTCTTCAACCCTGGCCTCCGGGGCTTTCTTCTCCTCCTTCTGGGGTTGAGGCTGGGGTCTGGGGGCAGGTTTTTTCTGGGCGGTCAGCCTGGCCATTTGCTGTCTTCTTATTTCCGCCAAAAGCTTCTGCCTCTCCTTCTCCAGTGCCTTTTTAAGCTCTTCCTCCTTCTGGGAAGTAAGTTGGCCGTACTTCTCCTCGTATTCCTTCCTTATCTGGGCTTCCCTATCCTTCATTTTCTGCTCCACAAGCTGGTTAATTCTCTTCTCCAGTTCCTCCGGGGTTAAACCTTTGGGGGCTGGCTTTTTCAAAATTAAAATCCCCGCTATAACCAGAATGAGAAGGGCCGCCACTGCCCCCACGATGGCCACCGGAAAGCCCCTTTTCTTCTCCTCCTCCACCACCACGGGTTTTTCCTCCTCGGGGGGCTCCTCTATTATTTCCACGGGAACCTTATCCCTGCTCTCTTTAACCAGCCTTTTCCTCTCTTCTCTCTCCTCCTGAAAGAGGGTGTTCATGTAATAGGCAAGGTTGAAGGTGGTGGGGGTTATGTCCTCCTCCGCCACGAAGGAGTCCAGAGCCTCTGTAAACTCCGTTATGTTCCTGTATCTTTGGTCTGCAGGGGCCAGGGCCTTCTTAAGTATTTCCCTTAAGCCCTCCGGGATTTCCTCCCCTCCTTCCCACTTGGCTATCATTTTAGTTCCCTTTAACTGAGATTCTACGTCCCTCTCCGGGGAGAAAAGCTTTCCTGTAAGCAGAAAGAAGAGCAATGCCCCAACCGAATAAACATCGGCCTGGGGCGTGGGCTTCTTTTTGTCAATAAGCTCCGGGGCCAGAAAAGCCGACCTTTCCATGGCCAGGTCGTTGGCCAGCTCTCTGTCGTTGGAATAAACCGTCTGATATATACCGAAGTTGGCTATATAAACCACACCGTCCAGGCTCACCATTATGTCGTCCGGGGTTATCAAATTGTGAAGAAGGGGAGAACCCTTATAATTTACATTGGATAGGTATTGCAGACCCGTGGCAAGCTGGAAAATGGCCTGAATGGGTATATCAAAGGAAAAGGGAAGATTTTTCTTCTTTATCTGGGAAAGCACCGCGGAGAGGGAGAAAAATTCCCTGCACTTAGTAGCTGCATAGTATCCATCCCTGCAATTTCCCCAAAGTTCGTAGGTAAGAATGTTAGGATGGCTTAGCTTTCGGGAAAACTGAAACAGCTCCTTCAGGGCGTCCCAGAGTCTGGGCTTCTGGTATTCCTTCCTTACTTCCACCAGCATATAATCCTTCAGCTGTTTTTCCTCATCCCTGGTTACCGAATAAAAAACGCTCCCCAGGGCGTTGGCTCCGACCTTTTTAAGCTCATAAAATCTACAAAACTTTTTCATGATTTACCCCCTTTCTTTATCATAGGACTTCACCTTTATTTTTCAAGTTTTTTAAGCCTCTCCTCCGCCTTTACCCTGAGCTCCGGCTCCACGGGAAGAACCAGGACCTTCCCGTAGGCAACTTTGGCTCCCTGAAGGTCCCCCAGTTTTTCCAGAACCTCCGCCAGGGCAAACCAGTACCTTCCGTTTTCCCTGTCCCTGTCAAGGGCTGCCTTGTATAGCTCCTTCGCTCTCAGGTAATCGCCCTGCAGGGCGTAGATGTATCCCTTGAAGGCATAGGCAGGGCTGTAGTCCTTGTTTATTACAATGGCCTGGTCTAAGGTGGAAAGGGCCTTCTGCCTTTTTCCCATCTTTAAATAAAGCTTGGCCATATTTAGGTAAACGGCCTCCTTGGTGGGATACGCAATGTCTTCCAGGGCCTTTTTGAACTCCTGCTCTGCCTTCTGATAAAGGCCCTTCTGGGTATAAATTACCCCCAGAAGGTTGTGGGAGGGACCGTAGGCCGGGTTCAGGGATATGGCAATTTTGAAGTATTCCTCTGCCCTGTTTACTTCCCCCAGCATGGAATAGGCAATCCCTAAGGCATGGAAGATCTGAAAGTTCTTGGGATTCATTTTAGCGGCCTTCTCCAAAAAGGGGATGGCCTTTTCTGGGTCCTTCTTGTTGAGGTAGGAAACCCCCATATTGTAGTAATAAAGGTCGGTTTTCTTCTTTTTTTTCTTGGCCTCCAGGCCCGGGGCCATGAGGGCCATCAAAAGTATAAAAACACCTATTCTTTTCATCTCTTAACCTCCTTCAGGAGAAATGCTTCCACTTCTTCCTTTATCCCTTTAACCTTAAATCTTCCCTTACGCTCAAAGACGAAGCCTTCCCCGGCGCTTTCCACCGTGGCTCTGCCAACGGCTATCTCGCCCGGGGCCGCCACCTCGCTTTGCAGGCGGGAAGCCAGGTTTACGCTGTGTCCCAGGACGGTAAATTCAAGCCTCTTTTCAGAGCCGAAGTCCCCGGCAATCATGGGACCGGAATTTATTCCAATCCTTATTTTAACCTCCTCCCCTTTCCATTTAAAGTCCCCGGACTTCCTCTTCATTTCGTAGCCGGCCATGAGAGCCCTCCGGGCGTGGGCCTCCATGGGAAAGGGAACTCCGAAAACCGCCATAACCCCGTCCCCCATGTACTTATCCAGGGTTCCTTCGTATTGAAAGATTATATCCGTCATGGCCGAGAGAAAGTCGTTTAGAAATGCGCCCACTTCCTCGGCGGAGGCGGTCTCCATCATGGAGGAAAAGCCCACTATATCCGCAAAAAGAACGGTCCCCACCGCATGAAAGAACCTTCCTGGAACCAGGGTAGTATCGGAACCCTCGGCCAGCATTCTCCTTATAACCGCGGGGGAATGGTACCTCTCCAGCCTCTCCCTTATCCTCATCTGCCTCTGAAGCTCGGAAAATAGCTTCCTTTGCTCTAAAACTATCCCCACATAATTCCCGAGGACCGTGAGTATTTCCAGATCGTCCACGGTCTGGATCTTCCTGGCCATGGAGCTGTCCACATATATGGCCCCCAGAACCTTCCCTCCCTTCCATATAGGAACACAGGCCGCGGAGCGGATTCCCATCATGACCACGCTCTCCTCCCCTCCAAACCTTGAGTCCGAAAGGGCATCGCTGGTGAGCACACCCACCCTTTCCTCTATGGCCCTCTTCAAAATGGAACGGCTGAGGCTGATGTCCCTCTCGCTTCCCTCCTCAAAGGAGCTGGCGGCTATCCTGTCCTTACCCCCTTCCCTCACCACCACCACGGCCCTTTCTGCCCCCAAGGCCTCCCTGGCCACCTCTGCCACCCTGTAAAGGAGCCTTTCCGCAGAGGGAGAGGCTATTATCTCCTTGCTAAGCTCCTCAATGCTTTTCATTATCCTCTTCCACTTCTCCGTATCCACCCCCGGAAGGTCCTCCCTTATGTGTTCATCCACCACTGTCTCCTCCACCTTTAAAGGGGAAGAGATCTCCAGGACCTTCAGGGTCCTATTTCCCAGAGAAATTTCGTCCCCGGGAAAAACTCTGGCCGGCTCTTTCAATAAACCTCCGTTAAGAAAAGTTCCGTTTTTGCTTCCCAGATCTTCCACAAACCAGGTTCCGTCCTTAAAGAAAAGTCGGGCGTGCCTTCGGGAAACCGTGGAATCCTTCAGAACCAAGTGGTTGTCGGAGGACCTTCCTATTTTGACTTCGTCCCGGGAAAAGGAGTAATTCCTCCCCTCCTTCAGGTCCTGGAGCACTATTTTATCAATACTCACTTTTAAGTCTCCTTAGCATAAGCTCCCTCAGAGCCAGGGACGGCTTTTTCCCCTCCCACAGGACCTCCACCACCTTCTCCGTAATGGGCATCTCCACCCCTACTCTTTCTGCCAGGGACAAAACAGCCCGGCTGGTGGTTATTCCTTCTGCCACCATTCTCATGCCCCGAAGGATTTCCTCAAGGCTTTTCCCCTTTCCCAGCTCATAGCCCACCCTCCTGTTGCGGCTCAGGGCGCCGGTGGCGGTGAGAACCAGGTCCCCCACACCAGCTATCCCCGAGACCGTCTCAGGACTGCCCCCCATGGCCACCACAAACCTCCTCATCTCCGCAATGCCCCGGACTATCAAGGCCGCCAGGGTGTTATGGCCCAGTCCCAGACCGGAAACTGCTCCGGCGGCGATGGCAAGAACATTTTTGACCGCAGCACAAAGCTCCACCCCCAGGACATCCCCGGAGGTATAGGCTCTCAAATACTCGTCGGAAACCAGGGATTGAACCCTGAGGGCGAAATCCTGGCTCCAGGAAGCCACCACCACCACCGTGGGGCTTCCCTGGGCCACCTCCCTGGCAAAGCTCGGACCCGAAAGCACCGCATAATCCAGTTTTCCCAGCTCCTCCCTTACCACCTGGCTCATGGTAGCCAGGGTGGGCTCCTCTATTCCCTTGGTGAGGCTAACCAGATATAGGGGACGGATGGGGAATTGCCTCAAAACCTCCCTGACGAATCGGGAAGGCACGGCTAAAAAATAGATTCCCTCGGGGGAAAGTTCGGAAAAATCCTGAAAGGGCCTTATATTTTCAGGCAGCTTGATGCCCGGGAGAAATAAACGGTTTTCCCTTTCCTCCTTTATCTGGCGATAAACATCCTCCTCCCTCACCCAAAGATTTACATGAAGGCCCTTCCTCGCCAGGTGGTAGGAAAAGGCGGTTCCCCAGCTCCCGGCCCCTATCACATAAATCCTTTCCATACCTTCCTCTCCTTTCCCCCAAGGATCCTCCCTATGTTGCCGCGATGACGGTATATTACCACCAGGGAAGCCAGAATTTGAAGGGCCATAAGCACCTTTGAGCGGTAAAACAAAAAGCTTGCCACGGGCACAGCCAGGGCGAAGGAAAGGGAACCCACAGAGACCATACCGGAAAAAAGGGCTGCCAGGAGGAAGAGACCAAGGCCTGCTAAAGCTGAGAGCGGGGTGGAAACCAGGGAAGCGCCCACATAGGTCGCCACCCCCTTTCCCCCCTTAAACCCAAGCCACGGCGTAAAACAATGACCTGCTACCGCCGCAAGTCCACAGGCGAAGGCAAATTCCCTGCCCTGGGAAAGGGCTAAATAGACAGGCACCGCAGCCTTGGAAATGTCCAGGGCAGCCACCGCCAGACCAATCCCCGGCCCTCCGGCCCTGAGAGCATTGGTGGCCCCCACATTGCCGCTTCCTCTTTTTCTTATGTCCTCTCCCCGAAAAACCCTGTAAAGTATGTAAGCGAAGGGAACCGACCCGGAAAGAAAGGAAAGGAGTAGAAACGCCGCCTTCATCTCAGCTCCGCTGCATAGAGTTCTGTGTATATTGGCCCATCCGGGGTAAGCCTTGAACGAAAGAGGACTATTCTTTTAACCTCCACGCGCCCGAATACCTCATCCCTGAGCTCGTCTATCTCCCCCACAACTTTCCTGAGGGCAGAGGTACCCTTAACCCTTCCCACCGTCACATGAGGATGAAAGGCCCTGGTCTCCTTCTGAAAGCCCTCCCTCAGCAGCTCGTCCTCCAGGATCTCCTGAAGCCGGGAGATTTCCCCTGGGTCCTCCACCCCAACCCAGAGCACCCTGGGCCTGGAAGAAGCCAGGGGAAACCTACCGCAACCCCTAAGTTTCAGGGGGAAGGAATTCACCTTAGAGGCTGCCCTATCCATAGCCCTCTCTATGGCTTTCACCCTGGCCGGTGAAACCTCACCTAAGAACTTCAGCGTTATGTGAAGGGCATCCCTTTTAACCCACCTTATGTTTCCCCCCATCCGCTTTAGCCTGTTTATCTGCTCTTCAATTCTGTCCTTTATTTCCTCTGTAAGCTCCACAGCTATGAAAAGCCTCAAATCAGCCTCCTCCTCAGCATATCCAGGGCGTGGGAGGTGGAGTAGGTCTTTATCTGCAGCCTGTTTCCGGAAAACCTCTTCCTGTGGACCTCCGTGCCCCCTTCCCAGCTCAGGGCTATGTAAACCAGGCCCACCGGCTTTTCCGGGGTTCCCCCTCCAGGCCCCGCTATCCCGGTTATTCCTATCCCGAAATCCGAACCCGCCAATTTCCTTACTCCCTCGGCCATCTGCTTGGCCACCGGTTCGCTAACCGCCCCGTGCTCTTCAAGGTCCCGGGGATTTACACCCAGAACCTTCACCTTGGCTTCGTTGCTGTAGGTTATAGTTCCCAGAAGAAAATAATCGGAACTTCCCGGAATATTCGTTATTCTGTGGGAAAGAAGTCCTCCGCTACAGCTTTCGGCCACCGCCAGGGTTTTGCCCTTCTGCCTGAGCAGGTCCCCCACGACCTTCTCTAAGGGTTCATCCTCAAAGGAATAGATGTTATCGCCGAGAACCTCCCTGAACTTTTCCACCATAGAATTGACCAGTGCTCCGGCTTCCTCCAGGTCTTTGGATGTGGCCAAAATATGGAGCTGAACATCCTCCGGGGAAGCCAGAATTATAACCGAAGGGTTCTTGACCCCTGTGATAAAGGGAGAAATCCTGTCCTCTACCTCCGCCTCCCGCAGACCGGCTATTCTAAGAACCCTCCTGACTATGTTTTTTTTGCCCAGGGACTTCAACCTATCCTTTAGCGCCTCCAGCATGGGCCTCCATTCGGCCGGGGGACCTGGAAGGGCTAAAACCCTCAGGTCCTTTCCCTCAACCTCCAGCCAGAGGCCGGGGGCTGTCCCCACGGTGTTGTGAATTATCTCAGCCCCCTGAGGCACGAAGGCCATCCTGGCAAGGTTGTCCGGGGGTTCCTTCTTGGTCAGCTGCCTGAACCTTTCCTTTATCCACTGATGGATTTCCTCATTAAACTCAAGGTTCAGCTTTAAGGCCTTGGAAATACCCTCCCGGGTCCTGTCGTCGGCGGTGGGCCCCAACCCACCGGTTATTATAATGAGTTGGCCCCTTCCCAGGGCGGATTTTATAACCCTGGCTATCTCTTCATCGTTATCCGGCACCACGCTTATACTACCCACCTTTATTCCCATATCCATGAGAATCCGGGCTATCTCCCTGGAATTGGTGTCCTGACGGTAAGGGGTAAGTAGCTCCGAACCCACTGCGATTATGTGAGCTATCATTCTTCCCTCCTTAGGAATAATATACAGTTCTTACCTTCCTTTATCTCCCTCTGCACCGGGAAAAACATCTTTTTTACCCTCTGCTGGCACCCCTTTTGAAAAAGAATAAGGCCACCTTCCTTGAGTATATCCTTTTTGTAAAGTATCTTCAGGGGGTTGGCCCTTTCTAAAAAATCGTAGGGCGGGTCAATGAAGACGAAGTCAAATTTCTCCCCCTGCTGGTAAAGCTCCCTCACCCCCATATTAAACTCGGTCTCCAGAACCCTTATCTGAGGGGGATTCCCCACCCTTTCTATGTTCTTTTTGAGGATTTTTACGGCTTCCGGGTCAGATTCTACGAAAACCACCTTCCCTGCACCCAGGGAATAGGCTTCCAGGCCCACGGCCCCGGTCCCTGCAAAGCCATCTAAGAAGGAAGCCCCCAGAATATCGTAGCCCAGAATGTCAAATAGCCTCTTCCGTAGCCTCACTGGGGTGGGCCTTATGTCCTTGCCCCGGGGGGTTGCCAGTTTCTTCCCCTTGACCCTTCCAGAAATTATCCTCAGCATTTCTTATCCTAAGGTTATCTCCTCTCTTTTTATTATATTAGAAACCTCCTCCCTGTGGGAAGAGAAAAACTCCCGGGCATCCCTGGCCGCCCTTTTCAAAAAATCCTCGTGAAGAAAGGGATGGAGAAGGCGGAACCTCGGGAGCCCCCACTGTTCCTTTCCCGCAAAATTCCCCGGCCCCCTCAGGCTCAAATCGTAGGCTGCCACTTCAAAACCGTCCTCGTGGTCCTTCAGGAACCTGAGCCTGGAGGAGGGCGAGGGACTGAGGAGGAAAAAGAAACCCTCCTTTCTCCCGCGCCCTACCCTTCCCCTCAGTTGATGTAGCTGGGCCAGGCCGAACCTCTCAGCGTTGAATACCACCATGAAGCTGGCCCTCTCTATGTCAATTCCCACCTCCACCACGGAGGTGGAAACGAGGAGCTGAACCTCGCCCCTCTCAAACCTTTCCATCACCTTCCTCCTCTCCTCCAGCCTCATCCTCCCGTGGAGAAGCGCTATTTCAAACCCCGGGAAATAATCCCTCAGCCTTTTAAATCCCCGCTCCGCATCCACCAGCTCCAGTTTTCCCTTTTCAATTACGGGAAAGACGGCAAATCCCTGCTCTCCCTTCCCCATGAGCTCCGCAAGGAAGGGAACTATGCTTTTAAAATCCCTCAATTTCAGCACTTCGGTTTTGACCCTTCTCGGCCTGGGAAGTTCCTTCAGAGTTGATAGGCTCAGGTCCGAATACAGGACCAGGGCCAGGGTCCTGGGTATAGGGGTTGCAGAGAGCAGGAGAACATCCGGCAGACTTCCCTTGGAATAAAGCCTTGCCCTCTGGGAAACCCCGAAGCGGTGCTGCTCGTCCACTATGGCGTAGGCCAGGTTTTTAAATTTGACCTCATCGTAAATTAGAGCATGGGTCCCGAAGACCACCCTGGCCTTCCCGGAGGCTATTTCCTCCAAAGCCTTCCTCCTGGGTCCTGAGCCCAGGCCTGATACCAGCAAAACCGGATTTAAGCCCAAGGAATCCAGGCCTTCCCTTAACCTGGAAAAATGCTGAAAGGCCAGGATTTCCGTGGGAACCATAAAGGCCACCTGGTATCCTGAAAGGGCCACCACCACCGCCGAAGCGGCCGCCACCGCGGTTTTTCCACTACCCACTTCTCCGTGAAGGAGCCTTCTCATGGGATAGGGCGAGCGGAGCTCTTCCAGAATCTCCTCCAGAGCCCTCTGCTGCGAAGGAGTAAACCGGAAGGGGAAAATGGAAAGGACCCTGGAGAAGACCTGCGGCCTCGTATCATAAATTCTTAACTTCGGCCTCCGGCCTTTTTCCATGAGCCAGCGAACCTTCAACTGATAGAAAAAGGCCTCCTCGTAAATCAGGCGGTGATGATAGGGGGTGATGGCCTGATTCAAATCCTGCAGGGAAGCATCCTCCGGGGGGGAATGAAGGTAAGACAAACTGTCAGCCCGGGACGGAAGGGAGTATTTCTTCACCAGAGAAGGGGGTAGGTTTTCCTCTATTTCCGTCTGGCTCAGGGCCTGCAGGACGAGCCTTCTTATGGTTCCAGAGCCCATGCCGTATATCTTCTCATAAACCGGCAATAGGCCCCGGGGTACCCCCTCCTTTACCTCCGGAGAATAAAGCACAGGTCTGTCCCCCTCCTTCCTCACCCTCCCCCTCATGTAATACCTCCTGCCGGAGAATATTACTTTGAGAAGCCTCCTCTGGTTAAACCAGACGGCCTTCCCTTCCCCGGACTCATCCCTTATCTCCGCTTCCAGAATGAAATACCTCTTTCCCCTCCACCATCTTCTCCTCACCACCTCCACCACCACCTCCGCATCGCCCCGGGCCTGGGAGAGGGGACGGATTTCCCCCCTCCTTTCGTACCTCAGGGGAAGGTAAAGGAGAAGGTCCTCCACGGTGCGCAACCCTTTTTGACGGAGGAGAGCAGCCCTCTTTTGACCTACACCCTTGAGGCGGGAAAGGGAGGAATGGGGGGTAAGCATCAATAATAAACCGTGACCTTCCCCCGGTGGACCTCCACCCTCTTCAACCCGAAGGGAAGAGGCTTCCACCTTTCTTGATCGAAGTTAAATCCCGTGGCGTCTTTTAAAACCGGGAGCAGGGTGGAGAAAAGCTTCGGGTTAATTTTCGTCCTTCCCAGGAAGCTTTCCTGCAATTTCGTCCTGTATTTGTCCCCCGCCTGAACTATGCTGAATTTCATCCTTATGGGGATAATCTTCCATCCCCTGGCCCCTATTTCAAAGCCCGGGATGGGCTTTTTGAGGATAAGGCCTCCACTCAGGATAACGGCCCCCTCCTGAAGAACCACCCTGACCCCTCTGAAAATGACATCCCCCTGCCTTTTTTCCAGGGCATAGTTTATGTAGGAATTTACCTCCTGCTGGGAGAAATCCTCCTTTTTGGAATAAAGCCACCTCAGAAACCTTTTGCTTTCCCTTTCTATCCTGAGAAGCCTGTCCTCCACCTTCTTGGCCAGGGCCGGATCGTAATCCCTGGGAAGAAGGAAAAGGGAAAGAAAAATTAAGGGTATTAACCTTCTCAAAGCAATTCCCCTGCCATGGCTCTGAGCCGGGCGATCCTCTTTTCTACGGGAGGATGGGTGGAGAAGAGGCTTGCCAAGGAAGAGGAGGAAAATCTCGGAGCCACTATGAAAAGATGGGATGTGGCGGGGTTGCCGGAAAGCGGAACCCTGGAGGAAAAATAGTGCAATTTTTCCAGAGCAGAGGCCAAGGCCAGGGGGTCGCGGCTGATCTTTGCCCCTGTCTCATCGGCTAAGTACTCCCGGCTACGGGATATGGCCATCTGGATTAAAAATGCCGCTATGGGGGCGAGGATCAAAAGCACCAGCAGCTCCAGGGGATTGGTATCATCGTCCCCAAAGCCGAAAAATCTGGAAAAATAGGCCATCCTGGCCAGGAAGGTTATGGCTGCCCCCAGGGTGGCGGCTATGGTCTGAACCAAAGTATCCCTGTTCCTTATGTGGGAAAGCTCATGGGAGAGGACTCCCCGAAGCTCCCTCAGGTCCAGGGCCCTTAGGATACCCTCGGTGACAGCAACGGCGGAATGGGAAGGGGACCTTCCGGTGGCGAAGGCATTGGGGGCTTGCTGGGGCACCAGATATACCCTGGGTTTGGGAATACCCGCCACGGCGGCCAGCTCCTCCACAATTTGATGTATTTCCGGGGCCTCCTCAGGGCTCAACTCCTTTGCCCTGTAAAGGGAGAGAACTATTTTGTCCGAATACCAGTAGGAAAAGAAATTAAAGGCCCCGGCGAAAAGAAGCGCCAGGAGCAGCCCTGTTCTTCCTCCCAGGGCCTGCCCTATCCAGAGGAAAAGCACCGTAAGGACCGTCAGCAATATCAAGGTTCTGAACTTCATATAAATATTATACCAGGTGGCGGGGACCGGTTGAGCTCCGGGGTGAAATTTGTTTTAATTTCACCATGGAAAGGGTAAGGAAGATTCTCAAGGGTTATAAAGGGGGAATAATAGCCTTTTCCGGAGGCAAGGACTCCCTGGCCCTTTGTCTCCTGGCTAAGGAGGTCTTCGGAAAAAACCATCTCTGCATAACGGTAAAATACCCCTACACCCACCGATGGACCGTGCAGAAAGCCGAAGAACTGGCGAAGGAGTTCTCGCTGAACCACAGGATAGTGGAACTCCCACTTCCCTATGAGCTTCGGGAGAACCAGCCCCTTCGTTGTTATTGGTGCAAGAGGAGGATGTTTGAAAAGCTGACGGAGTTCAAGGAGGAAGGCTGGGGAATTTTTGAGGGGAGCCTTCAGGGGGAAGAAGCCCGGGAGGGCCTGAGGGCAGCCTGGGAGGTAGGGGTCCTTTCCCCCTTAGCCGAAGCCAAGGTGGGGAAAAGGGCTGTCATGAAATTTCTTAAGGAAAGGTCCGTGGAAGAAATACCCTCGGAAACCTGCCTTTTAACCAGGCTCCCTTTGAGGGCGAAGTTTGACCAGGCTCTGCTCCGCAGGCTGGAAAGCCTGGAGGACTTTTTGAGGGAGCGGGGGATTCCTGCTCCCAGGGCCCGGTGGCATTCCGGGGTGGTGAGGCTGGAGGTCAAACCCGCCTACCAGCGGAGGGTTATGGCCATGAAGGGAGAGCTCACCTCTCTGGCTAAGGAACTGGGCTTTGAATTCCTGGCCCTGGACCTGGAAGGTTATAGAAGGGGTTCCATGGAATTCAATCCCGGAAAAGGGTGAGGAAGACCGAAGCCTTGGTGAAGAGGTAGGCGGCCCTCTCCACCTCCTGCGGATCGGAGGAAGTTCTTAGAACCTTCAAAGCCCTCTCCTTTTCCGCCTCCAGTTCCTTTCTCTTGAGTTCCTCCGGCCTCCAGGCCATTTTGGCCAGAACCTCCAGCTTCTCCTCTTCAAAGCGGAAAAATCCCCCCTCCACCGCCACCCTCTCCTCCCCGAAGGAAACCACCCCCACCCCCAGGGTCCCCATCACCGGAAAATGACCGGGAAGTATACCTATGTAGCCCGCCGGGGTTGGAACCTGCACCTCCTCCACTTCCCTGTCCAGCAGCAGCCTCCTCTCCGGGGTTATTATGCTTATTTTCATTTTCCCCTCTTTTTGGCCTCCTCCCATTCCTCCATAACTTCCTCTATGGTGCCCTTCATGTAGAAGAACTGCTCTGGAATCTCGTCCAGCTTCCCTTCTATTATCATCTTAAAACCCTTTATGGTATCCTGGATCTTCACATACCTCCCCGGCCTTCCTGTGAACTCCTCGGCCACAAAGAAGGGCTGGGAAAGGAATCTCTGAATCTTTCTGGCCCTCTCCACCGTGAGCTTATCCTCTTCGGTAAGTTCCTCCATTCCCAGGATGGCTATTATGTCCTGAAGGTCCTTGTATCGCTGGAGGATTCTCTTGACCTCCATGGCCACATTGTAGTGCTCCACTCCCACCACCCTGGGGTCAAGGATTCTGGAATAGGAGGTGAGGGGGTCCACCGCCGGATAAATTCCCATCTCCGCCAGCCTCCTGGAGAGGTTGGTGGTGGCATCTAAGTGGGCGAAGGCGGTGGCAGGGGCAGGGTCAGTGAAGTCGTCGGCAGGCACATATATGGCCTGGACCGATGTTATGGAACCCTTCTTGGTGGAGGTTATCCTCTCCTGAAGCTCCCCCATCTCGGTAGCCAGGGTGGGCTGATACCCCACCGCCGAGGGAATTCTTCCGAGAAGGGCAGAAACCTCAGAACCTGCCTGGGTGAACCTGAAGATGTTGTCTATGAAGAGGAGAACATCCGCCCCCTCCACATCCCTGAAATACTCCACCTGGGTTACGGCAGTAAGGCCCACCCTGAGCCTGGCCCCAGGGGGTTCCGTCATCTGACCGTAAACCAGTATAGCCTTGTCCAGAACCCCGGATTCCTTCATCTCCAACCAGAGGTCGTTTCCCTCCCTGGTCCTTTCCCCCACTCCTCCAAAGGCGGAAACCCCTCCGTGCTCCATGGCCACATTGTGTATGAGCTCCATTATTATGACGGTTTTCCCCACCCCGGCCCCACCGAAAAGCCCTGTTTTCCCGCCTTTAAGGTAGGGCTCCAGAAGGTCTATGACCTTTATACCTGTTTCAAACATCTCCATGGTGGTGGACTGCTCCTCTAAGGGAGGGGCCGGGCGGTGAATGGGATAGTAATCGTCCCCCTCTATGGGACCAAGCTCGTCTATGGGCTGGCCCACCACATTCATCATTCTTCCCAGAACCTTTCTCCCTACCGGGACCTTGATGGGACCTCCCAGGTCATAGGCCTTCATTCCCCTGACCAGCCCCTCGGTGGGATGCATGGATACGGTCCGGACCCTCTTTTCCCCCAGGATCTGTTCCACCTCGGTGATTATGTCAATGGGCCTGGGGACCTCAAATCCCTCGGAGGTAATTCTTATGGCATCGTAAACTTCAGGGACCCTGCCATCGGGAAATTCCACATCCACCACGGGTCCCACCACCTGAACCACCCTTCCTATGTTCCTGTATTTGCTCATCGTCCCTCCTAAATCTGGCTTTTCTTCATGGCCTCTATGGCAGTTACTATATCAAGGAGTTCCTTGGTTATTTTCTCCTGACGAAGCTTGTTCATCTGAAGGGTAAGGGTCCTTACCATCTCCTGGGCGTTTCTGGTGGCCTGGTCCATGGCGATCATTCTGGCAGCGTGCTCTGCTGTGGAACTTTCCAGAAGGATCCTCCAGATCTCCAGCTCAAGGTAATGTTTCATCAGGGCGTCCACCACCTCCCGCAGGCCGGGTTCAAAGATGAACTCCTGGGGAGCGCCCTTCTCAAAGGGGGGGATGGGGATGAACCTTTCTACCGTGGGGTAATACCTTCCCACGGAGAAGAATTGGGTGTAAAGAACGAACACCGAATCCCATTTTCCAGAATAATATCCTGAAAGAAGGTAATCGGTTATCTCCTTGGCGTGGGAGAAATTGAGCTTCTGGAAGATGTTAAATATACTCCTTTCTATTTTGTAATTCCTCCTCAGGCCTTCCTTGGCCTTTCTTCCCACCACCGCTAAAAGTGCCTCCGGCCTGGGATGGAGGAAATCCACTGCCTTCCTTATAACATTGTAATTGAAGGGACCACAGAGGCCCTTGTCCGCAGCGACGACCAGGAGCAGGGGTTTCTTCTCCTCCGTGGGCTGGAAAAGCCGATGGGCCTGGGGAATGGCGTAGGCCAACTCGGAAAGCATGAGCCTTACCCTTTCTGCGTAGGGCTTGTAGTTTATCACCTTGTTCTGGGTTCTTCTGAGGCGGGCGGCGGAGACGGTCTTCATGGCCTTGGTGACCTGGATTAGGTCCTTTACCGCCCTTATCCTTCTTCTGAACTCCTGAAGGTTCCTCATTCTTCCTTCTCTATCCCCTTATCCTTCATGAATATTTCCTGGAATTCCCTAACCGCTTCGGCCATTTTCCCCTCCAGCTCCTCGTCTATGTCCTTCTTCTCCTTAAGCTCCCTGTAGATTTCCGGATGAATCTTCTCCACATAATCAAGGAGCCCCTTTTCAAATTCCTTTACCATCTCCACAGGAATGGGGTCAAGGTATCCGCGGGTTCCCGCGTAAACCGCCACGATTTGCCTCTCCACGGGAACGGGCTGATACTGGGGCTGTTTCAGAAGCTCCGTAAGCCTCTTACCCCTTTCCAGCTGGGCCTGGGTAGTAGGGTCAAGCTCTGAGCCGAACTGGGCGAAGGCCTCCAGTTCCCTGAACTGAGCCAGCTCCAGGCGGAGCCTTCCCGCCACCTTCTTCATGGCCTTTATCTGGGCGTTGCCGCCCACACGGGATACCGATATTCCCACATTTATGGCGGGCCTTATTCCCCTGTTGAAAAGGTCCGTCTGAAGATATATCTGGCCGTCGGTTATGGAGATAACATTGGTGGGAATGTAGGCGGAAACATCCCCCTCCTGGGTCTCAATGATGGGGAGCGCGGTGAGGGAGCCTCCTCCGTGTTCGTCGTTGAGTTTGGCCGCCCTTTCCAGCAGGCGGGAGTGGAGGTAAAAGATGTCTCCGGGATAGGCTTCCCTTCCGGGAGGACGGCGAAGAAGGAGGGAAATTTCTCTGTAGGCAGCGGCGTGCTTGGAGAGGTCGTCGTAGATAACCAGGGCGTGCCTTCCGCTGTCCCTGAAGTATTCCCCCATGGCACAGCCTGCATAGGGGGCAAGGTACTGGAGGGAGGCTGGCTCCGAAGCCGTGGCGGCCACCACTATGGTATAGTCCATGGCCCCGTAGTCCTGGAAGGTCTTTATAACCTGGGCCACGGTGGATGCCTTCTGTCCTATGGCCACATATATGCAAATAACATCCTGCCCCTTCTGGTTGATTATTGTATCCACGGCAATGGCGGTTTTTCCCGTCTGGCGGTCACCGATTATAAGCTCTCGCTGCCCCCTCCCTATGGGGATCATGGTATCTATGGCCTTTATCCCTGTCTGGAGAGGCTCCTTAACCGGCATGCGCTCCACGATGCCCGGAGCAAGCCTTTCCACCGGAAGGTATTTGTCGGTCTTTATGGGACCTCTTCCGTCCAGGGGATGACCCAGGGGATTTACAACCCTGCCTATCAAGGCCTCCCCCACCGGAACCTCAAATATCCTCCTGGTCCGACGGACCTTGTCCCCTTCCCTTATTTTTTCGTATTCTCCAAAAAGCACCGCCCCCACATTGTCCTCTTCCAGCTGGAGGGCCACTCCGTAAACCTTGTGGGGAAATTCCAGAAGTTCCCCGTACATCACATTCTCAAGGCCATACATCCTGGCAATGCCGTCCCCTGCCTGCACCACCACCCCTTCCTCCTCCACATCGATCTCTGGTTTGAACTCGGAGATCCTCTGCTGGATTAGCTTGCTTATTTCCTCAATTTTTATTTCCATCCTATTCCCCCTCTATTATTTTTCTTTTTATAAGCTCCAGCTGTTTCTCTATGGAGCCGTCGTATACCGTATAGCCCTTTTTCAAAATAAGACCACCTATAATGGAAGGGTCCACCAGGGTTTTTATCTTCACTTCCCCCTTAAATCTTTTCAAAAGGGCCTTTCTCACCCTGTCCACCAGGGCTTCCGGGGGAGGAACTGCGGATATGAGGGTGAACTGGTGAATGTTGTGGGCCGAGTTCCAGAATTGGTGGAAGAAATCCAGAATCAGTGGAAAAAGGGCCATGCGGTTTCTCTCCGCTAAAAGGCCCAGGAAGTTCCTGACCTTTTTCTGAAAATCGGGGGTTATCTCCTCCACCAGGGTCTTTTTCCGGGAAGGGGGAATAAAGGGGGAGGAGAGAAATTCTCCCAAGGGCGTTTCCATGAAGGCCTTTAGAAAAACCTCCAGCTGGAAATTCACCTCCTGATATTCCCGGTCCTTCACCGAGGCCACCAGGGCCCAGGCATATCTTCTCGCCACAGCCCTTCCCCTCAATTTTCCATCTCCTCTATGTATTTTTCCATAAGCCTTTCATGGAGTTCGGGGGTCATTTTCTTCTTTATCCTCTCCTTAGCCATCTCCACCGCCAGCTCCGCCGCATAGGCCCTGAGCTCCCTCCTGGCCCTTTCAAAGTAAGCATCCATTTCTTCCTTAGCTATTTTCTTTATTTTCTCAGCCTCCTCCTCCGCTTCCTTCAAAATCTTCTCCCTTTCCCTCCGGGCGTTTTCCAGGGCCCTTTCTTTGAGCTCCTGGATCTCCCTGGAAAGATTTGCAAGCCTTTCCTCCGCTTCCCTCAGTTTCTCCTCCGCCTCCTTGGCCCTTTCCTCTGCCTCCTTCAACCGGTTTCTTACCGAGGAGGAATAGTTCAGAAAGGCCTCCTTTATGGGCTTTCCAAGGTAGTAAATCAAAATCCCCAGCAGGATGGAAAAATTAAAGGTCTTCCAAAGAAAATCCGTAAGCTCCGATGCCAGGAGCCTTCCCGGCAGGGCGAGAAAGAGAAGGGCTACCAGGAAAGCAATTTCTTTTCTATCTCTTCGGCTATCCATTCTATCCTCTCCTTCAGGGATTCCTTGGTTTTCCGCAGCTCACCCTGAATTTTCTCCTTGAACCTCTCCTCTTCCCTGGCCAGAGCTTCCCTCAAGGCCTGGAGCTTCTCCTCCCTGGCCCTTTCCGCCTCCTTTCTTATTTTATCCACCTCCTCCAGGGCCTCCCTCCTGGCCCTCTCCAGCTCATCCTTTATAATCTGTATCTTTTCCTCAAAGGAAGAGGTGGCCCTGGCGTATCTTTCCTCCCTTTCTGCCAGAAAACTCTCTCTTTCCTCTATGACCCTGCGATAGGGATCAAAATACAGTTTTTTGAGCAGAAGGAAGGTAAGCCAGAAGATAAAGAAAATCGCTATAAGGGAACCGTCTAAAGTAAGAGTCATAGGTTCATTATGATATCAAAAAAAATTTAAATTTCCAATGCCACGGCTTTGACCCCGGCCGGGATTTATGGGAAAATTTTTGACCTGATAAAGGAGGTTAGCAAATGAGGAAAACGGCCTCAGTCTTTCTCCTTCTCGTCTTTTTTGCACCGGGCTTTGCCTGTACCAATGTTTTAATAACTAAGGGCGCCACCGCCGACGGCAGCACCATGATAGCCTATGTGGCGGACTCCCATACCCTATACGGCGCCCTGTACTTCATCCCGGCCCAGGACCACCTCCCTGGAGAAAAGGTGGATATTTACGAATGGGACACCGGCAAATACCTGATGAGCATTCCCCAGGTTCCCCACACCTATCAGGTGGTGGGCTTCATGAACGAGTTTCAGGTTTCCATCGGGGAGACCACCTTCGGAGGAAGGCACGAGCTGCGCTCCAAGAAGGGTATAGACTACGGAAGCCTGATGTTTCTGGCCCTTCAAAGGGCCAAGACAGCCAGGGAAGCCATCAAGGTAATGACTTCCCTGGCGGAGAAATACGGTTATTACAGCGAAGGGGAGAGCTTTTCGGTGGCGGACCCCAGGGAGGTCTGGATTTTAGAGATGGTGGGGAAGGGAAAGGAGAAGGGGGCGGTATGGGTGGCCTGCAGGGTTCCCGACGGCTACATTTCCGCCCACGCCAACCAGTCCAGGATAAGGAAATTCCCCCTCCACGACCCGGAAAAATGCATTTACTCTAAGGATGTGATTTCCTTCGCAAGAAAGATGGGATATTTCAAGGGAAGGGACGAGGACTTCAGCTTCGCCGACGCCTACGCTCCTGTGGACTTCGGGGCACTGAGGTTCTGCGAGGCAAGGGTCTGGGATATCTTCCGCAGGGCAGCCCCATCCCTTCACCTTCCTGACGACTACATAAAGGGAAACCCCAGAGCGAAGCCCTTGCCCCTCTGGATAAAGCCGGACAGGAAATTGACGGTGAGGGATGTTATTCAGCTTTTAAGGAGCCATTTTGAGGGCACGGATCTGGACATGGCCAGGGACATAGGCGCAGGACCCTTCTGCCTTCCCTATCGCTGGAGGCCCTTGGTCTGGAAATACAAGGGGAAAAAATACTTCAACGAAAGGGCCATTTCCACACAACAGACGGGGTTTTCCTTCGTGGCCCAGATGCGGGCCTGGCTTCCCAACCCCATAGGCGGGGTTTTATGGTTCGGGGTGGACGACACCTACAGCAATGTTTATGTTCCCTTCTACGCCGGGATAAGGAGCGTGCCCAGGGCATGGTCCGTGGAGGGAGGGGACTTCAACCACTTTTCCTGGGACTCCGCCTTCTGGATCTTTAACTTCGTGGCCAACTACGCCTATTCCCGATATTGCGACATGATAAAGGACATTCAGAAGGTGCAGAGGGAACTGGAAGGGAGTTTCTTCGCCTCCCAGAGGGAAGTTGAAAACACCGCCCTGGCCCTTTACAAGCAATCGCCGGGCCTTGCCAGGGATTATCTAACCCGCTATTCCCACCGCCAGGCAGAGTATGTTCTCCGTCGCTGGAAGAAGCTCGGGGAGTTTCTCATATGGAAATATTTAGACGGGAATGTAAAGGACGAGTTCGGAAGGGTTACCCACCCGGGCTATCCCAGGCAGTGGTACGAAAGGATAGTTAAAGAGACCGGCGATAAGTTCCTCTACAGGGAGAAGAAAAGACATTAATCCACGAAGGGATTTTCGTAGGAAAGAATTACATCCGCCACCTCGGGCCTCATAAGAAGCTCGGGGGGCCTCTCTCCCTTCTGGAGAAGTCCTCTTATTTTAGTTCCGGAAAAATTAATGTGTTCCTCCTCGCCGTGGGGACAGGTCTTGTCGTTGGCCACGGAGTTGCACTTCTTGCAGTAGAAGAAGCTGCGGAAGAATATGGGCTGAATTCCCAGGTCCGGGTATTCCTTGAATATCTCGTGGGCGTCGTAGGGACCGTAGAAATTGCCCACGCCGGCGTGGTCCCGTCCTACTATGAAGTGGGTGCAGCCGAAATTTTTCCGGATTATGGCGTGGTGGATGGCCTCCCTGGGGCCCGCATACCTCATCTCCATGGGAAGGATGGAAAGGACCACCCTGTTTTTGGGGTAGTAGTTTTCTATAAGGGCTCTGTAGGCTTGAAGGATAACCTCGTCTTTGAAGTCCCCCTTCTTCTTCTTGCCTATTACGGGATTTATGAAAAGCCCATCGGCCACGGTGAGGGCAGCCTTCTGCACATACTCGTGGCCTATGTGGGGAACATTTCTGGTCTGGAAACCCACCACCTTCTCCCAGCCCCGGCTTTCAAAGAGGACCCTGGTTTCCTTGGGGGAGAGGTTAACCTGGGGAAAGGGCTCCTCTATTCCGTCCAAAAGGAGAATATCCCCGGAAAGGAGGTAGTCCTTCATGGCGAAGGTTCTCTCCACCCCAGGATGGGCCCTGTCGGTGGTTCTGTAAACCTTCAGGGCAAATTCCTCTTTATCCCAGGAATATATGCTCTCTATTTCCAGAAAGGCCACCTTCCTTCCGTGGTGGGTGAGGATAACCCCATCGTGGGAAATAAGGCGCTGTCTCTCGGCCTCGTCCACATCTAAAACTATGGGCACCGTCCAGGGAATACCGTCGGAAAGCCTCCCCTGGTCCAGGACGCTTTGAAGGTCCTTTTTGTTAAAAAAACCCGTGAGGGGTGAATAAAGGCCCCGGGCAATGTTCACAACATCCTTGGCCCTCTCGTAAGAAACTTCCAGGGTCGGATAATCCCTGGAGAGAACCTCCTCCCTCTCCCTGGTGGAGGCCACCCTTTCAATTAATTTTCCTCCGTGGGGTTCTATAAGCATGGCTCACTCCAGATAACCGAGGCTACGAAGCCTTTCCTTTATTTTTTCCTTCTCTTCCGGGGAAAGGTCCCGGGAGGTCTCCTGGGCCAGAGGGGTCAAGGCGCTGAGGACCAGTTTTTCAAGGCTCATCCCCTTCTTTTCAGCCACCTTTCTTAGTCTTTCGGAAAGATATCCTGGAATTGCCACGAACTCTGGCTTTTTCTTCTCTATGTATCCCAGTTCCTCCAGCTTGCGGATCACCTTGGAGGCCGACTCCTCTATGGTTTCCTTATCGGTATCCACTATAACTTCCGGATGGCGGGGCTCCTCGTAGGGGTCCGAGATGCCGGTGAAGTTCTTTATCTCCCCGGCCAAGGCCTTCCTGTACATACCCTTGACATCCCTTTCAATGCAGACCTCCACGGGACAGCGCACATAAACCAGAACGAAATCCTTTATTTGCTCCCGAATTTCCTGGCGTATGGCCTCGTAGGGAGAGACAAAAGCGGCGGTTACAATGGCCCCTGCCCTGGTGAGGAGGGAGCAGACGAAACCCACCCTCCTTATGTTTTCGTCCCTGTCCTCCTTGGAAAAACCCAGTCCCTTGGAGAGATATTTTCTCGTAACATCTCCGTCCAAGGACTCCACATAATAGCCCCTACGCTCCAGCTCCTCCCTTACGGCCTTTGCCAGGGTGGTCTTTCCGGAGCAGGGAAGCCCGGTAAACCATACGGTAACTCCCTTTGGATTCATATCTCCTCCTTAAACCTTTTTCTAAATTGAAGAGAAGTATTTTATTTTAAAAACGGGTAAACTTCAATTTTTTCCTTACCTTATCTTAAGGGAGGAAAGGGCGATGAGGAAGAGGAGGAAGGATATTATCCAGAACCTCACCACTATCTTGGTCTCCCCCCACCCCATGTGCTGGAAGGTGTGATGCAGGGGAGCCCTGTAGAGCACCCTCCTCTTGAACCTCCTTATCCCTACGAAGTCCTGAACAAAGGTGGAAAGAAGTTCGGCCACGAAAACCCCACCGGCGATCAGGAAAAGGACCTCCTGCTTTAAAAGCACTGCCTGGGTGGCCATGAATCCTCCCAGGAGAAGGGAGCCGGTATCCCCCAGAAAAACCTGGGCAGGATAGCTGTTATACCAGAGAAAACCTATGCCGGCGCCCACTAAGGCGGCGGAAAATATAACTATCTCATGGGCCCCAGGGATAAAGGGAAAGAGCAGATAACCGGATATCTTTACATTTCCCATTACATAGGCAAATACCCCGAAGAGCCCGATGACCATAAGGGAGGGCACTATGGCAAGGCCGTCCAGGCCGTCGGTGAGGTTTACCGAATTGGTCACCAGGGCGTAAAAAAGGGTGATGAAAAGACCGTAAAGCAGGGGAGGAAGAAGCAAAACCGGGTTTTTGACGAAGGGAAGGTAGAACCTGAAAATTAGCTGCCCGGGAAGGGGGGAGATGGCCGGGGTAAGGATTACCAGGGAGGCCAGTACTCCGAAGGAGAGCTGGGAGAAAAGCTTGGGCCATCGGCTTATTCCCTCCCCCACCCTGACCTTCAAAACATCGTCTAAGGCTCCCAGGAAGGAAAACCAGAGCATGGAAAGGAAAAGAATGTAGACGAATTTATTGGAAAGGTCGCACCAGAGAAGGGCAGAGATCCCTGCGGAGAGAAGTATAATGGCTCCCCCCATGGTGGGGGTTCCGCTTTTGGTTCTTGTGTAATCCATGTAATCCCTGGGGTTGTCCCTGAGCCCCCGGCGGTAGAGGAATTTTATAAGGGGCCATCCCAGAAAAAGGGCGAGAAGCAGGGATGTTAAGCCCGCAAAAATGGTTCTGGAAGAGACATAAACCAGGAGCCTGGAGGCAGGAAACTTGCCCAGAAAAATCTTTCCCAGAAGGTAAATCATCCTTCCTCCATAAGCCTGGCTATTTTCTCCCTTATGGGAAACCTCGGCTGGAAGCCTTCGCTAACCACAATTACCCCCATGGCCTCCTTCCGGGCTTCTTCCCCGGTTATCACTCCCCTATCCCTTAAAATAAGAAGGGCCTCCACAGAAGCCAGCCTCAGGCGATAATTTATGTGCTGGTAAAAGGGCCTTATCGTGGGAAGGACTTCCCTTCCCCCTGTTTTAGCCAGGGAGATTATGGCCTTCTCCTTAACCTCAAACCATTTATCCCTGAGCAAAGCCAGAAGGACTTCCTTTCCCTCAGGGTAGTTGCCCAGAGCTTCTGCCACCGCAGAGCGAACTTCAAAATAGGGGTCAGAAGCCGCTGCTCTCAGGGCCTCCAGGGTGGAAGGTGCGGGGGGGAGTTTTCCTAAGGAGGCGGCGGAGTTCCTCCTTATAAAACCGTTTCCTTCCCTGAGAAGCCTTTCAAGAACTGGCCTGAACTCTTCCAGGCCCATTTCCCCCACCAGCTTAACCCCCCGGTTGACCTTTTCCCAGCTGGGGCTGAGGAGAAGGGCCTCCACTTCCTCCTTGGTAAGCTCCCCCCTGCGGCCCTTTCCCGCTGGAGCAGAGCCGTTTCCCCCTCTGGTTATGAAGTAATAAACCAGGAGAAATACGGCGGAAATGGTCAGGGAAACGCTCAGGGCAAAGAGGTTAGCGAAGAACCGGGAACCCAAGGAAATTCCCGAAAAAAGCCTGTAGAAAAGGTATCCGCTGGCTACGCTGAAGACGGCTCCCAGCCCCCAGCGGACAAGGGAAACAAAAATTTCCCTCCATTTTATACAGACCCCATCCTTTTTCATCCTTTTGTTTAGTATAAAAAATCTAAGGGCTACGGCAAAATAAAGGGAAAGGGAGGTGGCCAGGGCCAGGCCTGTGTATCCCATTTTCCTTACGAGTATTATGCTGAGGGCCACATTCAGGGATATGGCCAGGGCGTTGGTCCACATGGAAAGGTGGGTCTCCATCCTGGCGGCGAAGAGCTTCCCGGCCATGGCGCTGAGCCCCCAGGCCAGGATGCCCAAGGAATAGAAGGACAGGGCAGCGGAGGTCATCTGCAGGGCCCTGGTTCCAAAGGCCCCCCTTTGAAAAACCACCGCTATAATGGGTCTGGCGAAGGCAAAGGTAAAGACCGTGGCCGGAAGGAGAAATACGAAATGATACCTGAAACCGCGATGTACGACCTCCGAGGCCCGCCCCACATCCCCTTTGTGAAAATTGTGTGAAAAATCCCTGAGAACCACATTGTTTATGGAGTTTCCTATAATGTTGGCGGGAAGACGGAAAAATATGGCTGCGAAGTAAAGGGCAGCCACCGTCCCATCCTGAAGAGGGGTGGCCAGGATCTTGTCCACCACATCCGAAAGTCTTGAGAAGGAAACATCAAGAAGTATGGGCAGGGTGAGCAGGGCCACCGTCAACACCCCGGGATCCCATCTCAGCCCTTTTTCCCCTCCTTTCCCCATATAGCCCTGCTTGAGGTTGGCAAGAAGAAAGCCGCTCTGTAATACCCCCCCCAGAAGGAAACCTATTCCCAGAGAGTAAAAGGAAAATTTTCCGTAAAAGAGCAAGAGGCCGAGTATAATTCCCACGCTGTAAAGGGCAGAGGAGCCCTCCGCGGTGGCGAATCTGTTGTTGCCCTTCAGTATGGCCCCTGCCCATCCGATTACCGTAACGAAGAGCAGATAGGGGAGCATCAGTCTGGTAAGGGTTATGCCCTCTTTCAGCACCCCTTTTTTTACAAATCCAGGGGCTATGTAGTGGAACCAGTGGGGAAGGGTAAGCTCCAGAATGAGAACTATCAGGGCCGTGGCCAAAAGAAAAAAGAGCAGCACCGACATGGCTAAGGACCTGCCCCTTCCCCTTTCCTTAGCCTTAAGGAAGGAGGGAAGGAAGGCGTTGTCCATGGCGTTTTCTCCCACGACCCTCCTGAAGAAGCTGGCCACAGTAAGGGCCACGGCAAAGATGTCCGTGGCTAAGGAGGTTCCGAAGTAACCCCCTATGAAGACCTCCCTCAAAAATCCAAAGACCCTGGAGATGGAAACCCCCAGGGCTGAGGAAAATACCCTCCTGGCGAACCCCGGTTCCCTTTCAGTCACCTCCCTAACAAGTTCCCCGAAGCTTATCTCAGGTTCCCTCACCTTCATCTTACTGTAAGCCTCTTCCATCCTCTGGCGGTTAGCCACCGCCCGCTCTAAGGCCGCCAGGAGCTTTTTGGGGTCCACCCCCCGGGGGCCCTCCACCACCACTTCCCCTGCCCCTATTTTTTTAAAGAACATGGCGTTGTGGAACTGGTGCTCCGCTGGAAGTCCCATCTTCGGGACCAGCACCGCAGGCTTTCTCACCCTTCTCAATTCCTCCACCGCCCCGGCTCCTGCCCTGCATACCACCACATCCGCCGCGGAATAGGCGTTTTCCATGTCCTCAATGAACCTCCTTAAGAGGTAGGAAGGACTCCCCCAGGTTCCCTTCTTCTTTAAAAGCTCCACCGTCTCCTCAAAGGCCCTGTATCCCGGCGTGCCTATTCCGCAGGAGTGAAGGACCCGCCATCCCTTCCTTAAGAACTCCGTAGAAAGCTCCGCCATGGCTTCGTTGATGTTGCGGGCTCCCCGGCTTCCTCCGAAGGCTAATATCACCACCCCCTCCCGGGGAAGACCCAGTCTATCCCTGGCCTCTTCCTTGGGAATCCTCTTTATCCTCTTCCTCAGGGGATACCCCGTGTAGTAGGCCCTGGCAGGAAAGACCTGCTTCGTCTCGGGAAAACTCACCGCCACAGCAGAAGCCAATCGGGAGAGAACCCTGTTGGCTCTGCCTGCCACTATGTTCTGTTCGTGGAGTATTACAGGTATACCCCTGAGTTTCGCCGCCAGCACCGCCGGCACGGAAACATATCCTCCGCTGGATATCAGAACCCTGGGCCTGAATTTGCCCAGAACCCTCCAGGCCTTCAAAACCCCGGGGATAAGTTTAAGGAAGAACCTGAAAAATCCCGGGATGTCCCATGGGGAGGCAGGAAAAGGGGCGGCGGAAACCGCAACGAACCTCATCCTCTTCACCATCTCCGCCTCTGCTCCCCTCCGGGTGCCTATGTAGAGGAACTCTCCTCCGTGGAGAGATTCTGCTATGGCCAAGAGGGGATAAACATGCCCTCCTGTCCCTCCTCCGCTCAGGGCGATTTTCATAAATCCTATATTACCATCAGGACCCAGGGCCGGCAATTGAAGGGACGAAATTTGAAATTTATTCAAAACCATGTTAAAATAAGAAAAATTTTTTTAGCAGGAGGTTAAAAATGCACGGTGAACTTCAGGAGATAGGAGAGGAATTCTATCTCTTAAGGAGCGAGGAAGAGGACTTCCATCGCAACATCTACATAAAGAGGTTCGTCGGGCCCGACGGGGACAGCCTCAACATGATAATGGACCCCGGCACCCCCCTGGATTATCCAGCCCTCAGCAAGGCCCTGAAGGACCTGATAGGAGGAATAAGAAACCTGCACATCATATTTTTAAGCCATCAGGACCCGGATGTTTCTTCAAATGTAGGAGCCATTCTGGCCTCGGCCCCCAGGGCCCTGGTATTCACCTCCATAGATACCTGGAGGCTGGTTAAAATGTACGGAATTCCGGAGAATAAATTTAAGCCCATTGAATCCTTCAAAAGGGAACTGCTCAAGGTCAAAAGGACCGGCCACTGGATACAATTCGTCCCGGCCCGATATTGTCATTTCAGGGGCGCCATGATGCTATACGACCACGAAAGCAGAATCCTCTTTTCAGGGGATTTCATGGCCGGGGTAAACACCAGAAAAGGGCCGGGAATTTATGCCACAGAAGAATCCTGGGAAGGAATATCCCTATTCCACCAGATATACATGCCATCCAAAAAGGCCATCCAGAGGACCGTTGACAGAATCGGGATGCTCAACCCCCTGCCTCAGGTAATCGCTCCTCAACACGGGGATGTGGTGAAGGGGGAACTGGTGGACGAATTTTTGCACAGACTTTCTTCCATGGATGTTGGACTGGATACGGAGGAAAGCATTGAGGCTGAGAAGGAAAACCTCTATGTGGCATTAAATTCTTTTCTTGACATGCTGAAGCTCACCTATCCTGCAGTTCACTCAAAACTGATTTCCACTCTGACCACCGCCGGGGAATTCACCACGGTATTTAAAATTGTAGGAGACAATGTGCTGGAGGTAAAGCTTCTCCCGAAAACTGCCCTGGAACACTTCTGGAAGGCTATGAAAAGCTCCGCTGAGGCGGACCTTCACGAAGAACTGGCAGGGCTATTTGTAAATTCCCTGCGCAGTTTTGGAGTAGAACCTCCCCCTGAGCTTTCACGGCCGGCACCCGAGGATAAGACCCTGACCACGGAAATGGTAAACCTGGATAAAATCTTCGGCTGAAACCTATTTAACCAGAACTTCCGCCGGAGCCCTCAGGCTCATCCAGGCTCTGGTTAATCTGTCCTTTTTCAATTTTTCTATGAGGAAAGGAAGTTTGAAAAGGTAGTCAGGGGAAAACCCCAGGTAAAGGTAAAGGCCGGTGTAATAAGCTCTGTTTATCTTCCTTTCGCCGTATCTCAAAATTCGGCTGGCCAGGGATATTTTCAGGCGGCGGAATTCCCGGGGGTTCAGGGCAGCGGGAGAAAATGCGGAAAGGACCTTACCCACGGCTTCCCTGACCTTTTCCACGGAACCTTTATCCGTGGGTATTATTATCCTTAACCAGCCTTCCCCGTTGCTGTAAGGGATGAAGGAAACCTCCACGGAATAGGCAAGCCCCCGCTTTTCCCTCACCTCCTCCACCAGAGCGTCCCTGAGGGCCCAGGCCAGGAGTAGATAGGAAGGATAATCCCGGACCTCCCACTTAAACTTCCAGCCAAGGCCGTAGGAAGCTCTCTTTGGCCGGGAGAGGTCTTCCTGGCCCTGCGTTCTTATCCGGGACGGCCGGCCTCCCCGGTTCCGGAGGTTTTTAAGACATGGGGGAAGTGAAGGCCAGGAAGCAGTGTAAACCAGGTTGGAAGGGGAAAAGGCCCTCCTTCTCAGCCTCTTCAATCCCTCAAGGTTTGCTGAAGTTATTAGTTTCCTGTCTCCGTAGAGGGGGCAGGAAAGGGGAGGGATGAAGAGGGAAGCCCTGAGGCGCTCCTCCGCCATCCAGGAAGCCCTGGACTGCAGATACCCCAGCTCCCAGAGGACCTCCTCCTTAGCCTTTTCAAAGGCCCCTGGAGAAAGGGGCAGGTTCAGGGCGTCGCAGAGGAACTCCTCCAGCCTTCGGGGGGAATATCCTTCCATCCTTATGTAAGCGTAATCCTTACTGAGGTAAAAGTCGTCAAAGGGGAAAAAGGGATAATCGGTAAATTGAACGGTAAGCCCGAGGCCCCTCGCCTTTTCCTCTGTCTGCTTTTCCAGGGTTTTCATCAAGAGGTGAAGCTGGCCAGGGAAATCCTCCAGCCAGGGGCGCTTCCCCACAAGAAGGTGGGCTGCATGGACCTGCCCCATTGCGGAAAAAAGGGCATACCTGAGGCCGTTGGGAAGGCGAGAGGAGGTAATTTCAGGAGAAATGGCCTTGAACAACTCCTTTTTAAACTCCGGACCCTGAAGAAGGGCATAATACTTTCCTTCATTCTTCGCCCTCTCAACCTGCTTTCTTGCCTCCTCCAGCTCCTTCAAACCCGCCTTCTTCACTTCCATTAAAAACGCCTCCCATCTTCCGGGACAGAGAACCTCCCACCCCGCCACCTCCCTGGCAAGATGGATTTTCTTTTCCAGCAGCATAATTCTGGAGGAAAAATAGGAATTTCTGGCGGAGGAAAGTTCCCGCCTGGAGATCGGCCAGGAAAGGGCCGCCGAAAGGAGGTCGGGAATCTTTTTGGGGTCCACGCTTTTCCTTAAAAGGCTGGAAAAATGGAGGAAGGATACGCCCCTATGCTTTTCGTATTCAGCGGAAAGGCGAGGGAGGGAAAGGAGCCTGCGGAGTCTGGAGGAAAGGACCTCTGCCAGAATTTCGTAGGGACCGGAGCCCTCCTTACAGGGGGAAGGAGCTCTAAAGGCAAGGTCCAGCCTCCTGACCGGTCCCTGAATCGACTCCACCCTTCCCCAGAGGGGAAGAACCTTCTTAATTTCCGCATCCACCCCCTTTCTGGGAAAGGAAAAAAGCCTCTCCAGCTCTGGCTTGATTTCCTTAAAGGAAAAATCCCCTATGATTACAACCCTCATCCTGGAGGGGGCGTAATGACGGGCCCAGAAGTCCATGACTTCCTGTCGGCGGAGGTTTTTGATGACCTGGGGATAACCCAGGACCGGCTCCGCATAGGGGCTGGCCCGGAGGAATCTCCTGTAAAACTCGTAGGCGCTGCTGGAGGCGGGGTTGGCGTAATCCTTCAATATCTCCTGGTATACCACCTTCTTTTCCTTTTGAAACTCCCCCTCCGGGAAGGAACTCAAAAAAAGCATCTCCCCCATTAGCTGAAATGCCTCCGAAAGGGCAGAGGGAGGAGCCACGAACTCAAACACCACATAGTCCTTCCTGGTGAAGGCGTTGTAATAGGTGCCTATGTCAGCAAAGGACTTTTCCAGGGAATCCCTGTCTCTGCGGAAGGTTCCGTCAAAGAGCATGTGCTCCAGGAAGTGGCTGAGGCCCCTTTCCGCCGGAGCTTCGTAGGCGGAACCAGCCTCTATGCCGATGGCCACGGAAACCAGGGGGTAAGATCCGTCCTCCTGGTAAATCACCACTGTGCCGCTTGTCAGTTTGACCCTTTGAAAGGCCAGGAGATAAAGGCTCAGGACAAAAAACAGGATAAATTTCCTCATAGTTAAATTTTACAGAAGGGCCAGGGCAAAGGGAAATTTTCCTTTTACTGAGAAGATATGGGGAGCTTTACCCCGGCGCTGGAAAGCCTGTAGAGCATGAAATCGTATCCTCCGTAGGTGAAGGAATTGGTGCTGCCGAACACATATATGTGTCCCTGGGAATCGGTTATCACCGCCTCGGCATTATCCTCCCCGGTCCATCCTAAGTGTTTGCCCCAGTTCTTAACGAACCCCTGGGTGAGGTCGTAGACCACCGCGTCTGAGCCTCCGTAGGTGTAGCTGTAGCTGACGCCCACCGCCACCAGTTTGCCGTCGGAATTGAGGGCTATCCCATGGCCCGTATCGTCCTGGTCTCCGCCGAAGTGCTGCCCTGAGACCTTGCTTCCATCCTCAGGGTTTACTTTGTAAACCACCAGGTCCCAGCCTCCTTTGGTGAAGGAGGTGGACTTGCCCACAAAATAGAGATAACCTCCGGCCAGCAAGGCGTCGTGCCCCACATCGTCGTTTCCCCCACCGAAACGGGCTCCGTAAAGGCGAACACCGCTGGAGGAAAGCTTCCAGAGGGCTATGTCCTTTCCTCCCACGGAGAAGCTGGAGGTTTCTCCCACGATGTAGATGTTGTCCTCCCTGTCCACCGCTACCCCGTAGGCCACTTCGTCAGACGCTCCACCCAGATGCTTCATAAATACCACATCGCCGTTTTCGCCGCTGAGCCTGTAAACCACCGCATCAAGACCACCGTAGGTGTAGGAGGCGGTATAACCTACCACCACCAGGTCTCCGTTGCTTAAAACCGCCGCGGCTAAGGCAGCATCGTCCTGGTCTCCACCCAGGGTTCTGGACCATATCTCGTCGCCGGAGGGGGTAAGTTTCTTCACCAGGATGTCCTGCTGACCGTCCTGCACGGAATAACCGGCTATGAATATGTTATCGGAGGAATCCACAGCCACGGCCCTGGCGTGCTCCTCCCCCATGGTCCCGTAATTCCTGTGCCACTCCTTGCTTCCGTTGGGATTTACCACATAAAGGAGCATGTCGTATCCCCTCCAGGAGATGGAGGTGGTGTCCCCCACCATCAGGAGGTCTCCCTGGCTGTTTACCGCTATGTCGTAGCCCATGTCGTCACCGGCGCCTCCGAAGTGGGCTCCATATCCGGGGTGAACATAAACCGTTATTCTTCCGGAGCCCGCATTGGAGGCGGTATCATAGGCAATAACCTTTATCACATGCTCTCCCAGGGTGGCCGTGGTGGTATCCCATTGCCACCTGGCGTCGCAGGAGACGGCCCCTGAGCAATCGTAAGTTTCCTGGTAAACATCGTCTAAGTAAAACTCCACCGTATTGACCCCGTCCGGGTCCTCAACCCTAACCCTCACCCATATAACCGAATAGACCGGAGAGTTGTCCTGGGGGAAGAGGAAGGTAACCGAGGGTCCAGGACCGGGGGTGGGTGGGAGGAAGAAGTCCAGGTACTTCTGAATTATCCCGGGCCTGTCCTCGGAGGGAGCTCCGCCGAACTCGTGGGAAGCTGCTATGGTCCTGTAGCTGCCGGTATCCCTGGCCACCCCGGTGTAGTAGACAGGGGAGCTGTTTTCCCAGATGTTGAAGGAATCGGACTGGTTGGCCCCTAAATGGTCTATGTAGTTGTTGTCGCCTCCGTAGGACCAGCTCATACCCTCGGTGAAGGTGCCGGAAATTCCCTCTACGGTGGCCAGGTCCCCGCTTCCGTCGGCACAATTGTTTCCGTACTGGCCGGTGACGGTGCCGAAGTAGGGGTGGACCGAGGTATCAGGGTCCCAGCACCAGGTATCCCCTCCCTCCATGTAAACCTTCCCTCCGGCATCTAAGTAATCCTTAAGCACATCCCCCTCGGAGGAGGAAAGCACATGGTTCTGGGGATATATTCCAAGGCAAACCCAGACGGCAGGCACCTTCGGGTTTATGGAAGCAGGCACCGCGGTTTCGTATTGCACATAATAGCCCTTGTTCTCCAGTTCTTCCTTTATGTAATTGCAGCTGTTTTTGTTGCCGTCCAGGTCCAGCACCAGCATGGGAAGGTTTCCGTTGTCGGTGTTGACGGTTATTTGCTCTGAGGAGGCCTGATTGGAGGTATCGTAGGCAGTGGCCATTATCCTGTGGTCCCCGTCCACCACCGAGGAGCTGTCCCAGACGAATCCGTAGGGGGCCTCCCGGTCCACGAACTTCAGGACCCCGTCTATGTAAAACTCAACCCTGTCTATCCCCTGGTCGTCGCTGGCGCTGGCTGAAATGGAAACGGCCCCGGAAACCGTGTCCCCGTCGGAGGGGGAGGTGATGGAAACCGAAGGGGGAGAGTCCCCTTCCACTGCAAATTTGAACTTTCCTATCCTGGTTCTCCAGGAGGAGCCGGTTACGCTGTAGTACTCGTTGGTGTACCAGAAGGTCAGGTCGTCGTCCGGGTCCACCGTCAGGTAGGTGTAATCCCCCCACCTGCCGGTGTTGGTCTGGGAGCCTCCTCCTTCGTAAAGGGCCACTTCCCCCTGGGCCAGGGTCCCCAAGGGATCCGCAGCCTTCCTCCCGGCGTAAAAGATGGAAGGATAAGTATAAGGGGAGGACTTGCTATAGCCTACCGCAATGTTTCCGCTGGCATCGCAGGCGGCGGAGCCCATCCACCGATGGGCGGAGTCCGGAGCATAGGTGCCCTGCTGATAAACGGTAGGGGTGCCCCCGGGATCCCTTATTTCGTACCAGCGTATCCCGGCGTGGTCTCCCCCGGCGTCCACCGTGTGATTCACCACTATGCTCTCGTGGTCGCCGTAATTCCAGTAAAAGGCAGAATGCATGAGCCTGGAAGAGAGGGGGTCTAGCCTCTGGGAAGTGGAGGGCTGGGGGATGCAGTCGTCGTAGTCACAGAGGTTGGAGTCAAAGCTGGCCACCTCTATTACGGTGGGGCCGGAAATGCTTCCCTGGGAGTTTTCAAAATCCACATCCAGCGCGTAGATGGCCAGGGAGTCCTGGTCAATGCCTCCCCAGGCATCGTCCCCCATGGTTATAAGGTATTCAGGGGAGCCTGAGGGAGGGGGTGTGGGGCTCTTGGCGTTGGCCGGCAAAAGGGACCAGGCGTAAGGGTCGCTGGAATAGTCCAGAAAGCCCAGCATTCCGGCAAGGGTGCCTCCGGCCATGGAGTTTTTGTCTAAGGCCCAGATGGTGACCCCCAGATAACTTCCCCCGCTGTCCATGTCGTAATCGTTGAAGGTGAAGTAATAACCGTCCTCCCAGACACCTGCTTTAGGATAGGCATTGAGAACATTGGAGGAGGAGTTTACCCCGTCGTTGTTTTCAAAGTTCAGGGCCCATATGTACCAGCCTCCGGAAACCGGGTCGTTGTTGATGCTCATGGCTATGCACTGGTAGTGGGGGGCAGTATCCACATTCTGAAAGGCGTGATCCGTGAGAAGCCAGCGGTCAAGGTAGCGGTCGTAGAGGACTATGGGGTCGCCCATGTTGCTGTCGTCGCATGGGGTACCTGTTCCGTCAAAGAGGTCGTCAAAGGTAAAGGCCGCCACCAGCTCCCCGGTGGCCTTGTCAAATATGCCCACCGCGGTGTTTATGACCTGGATGTAGTATCCCCTGTTTTCTGCGCCCACATTGCTCCTTCCCACATCGCCGTTTACATCCGGAGGCCAGCCGGCGCCCCAATTGGCCAGGTCAAGGCCATCAAAGGTGAAGAGGGGTTGCGGCATGAGAACGCTCCCCGGCCTCGTCTGAACCACAGGGTCCGCCTTTCTCTCCTTAAATTTTAACAGGAACTTCCTCCGAAGTTCGGGCATTTCTCTTCTGGGGAAGGAAGGACTCCTTCCAGGGGGGGTGGCCCTGAGCCTTCTGAGGTCAACCTTCCGCAAAAGCCCTCTCCTGGGCCTCATCCACCTCAGTTTCGCCTTATTTACAGGGGGGGTGGCTAAGAGATTAAAGCCAAAAAGAAAAAGCCCGAAGAAAAGGAGAATTTTCTTTACGGAGGACTCCATAACACACCTCCGTTTTTCCTTGTTCTATATATATTTTAGAAATTTCTCGGAAAAAGTCCAGATGCAATTTAAATTTAAAAACTTTTAATTTTGAGCAGGCCCTTCAACTCTTCAAACCTTCTTTCCAGGGGTTTTCCTATAGATAGCCCAGGTCGTGGAGCCTCTCCTCCAGGGCTCCCTCTTCACCGTAGGTTTTGCCCGGTTCCCTGCGCGGATCCATCTTAACCCTTTTCTCCTCCCTGGAACCCGAAAATTCTTCCCGAAAGGCCTCCTTAACAACTCTTCCCTGGGCATAATCGGGGATGGCAAGTCCCAGGTACCAGAAAATCGTGGGAAGGAGGTCTATAATATGGGCATCTACCCTACCCCTTTTAACCCCCTTCCCCTCAACTATCCAAATCCCCTCTATATGATGGGTTCCTGTATAATCGGCTCGCACATAATTTTTAACATAGGGCTTGTTTCTATCCACGGAAAGATAAGGAGAAAAAGCATAACCCTTCTCTGGAACGACCACCAGGTCAGGAAGCGATGCTAAGTTAGAGGTTCCAAAAGCTTCTTCTCTCAGAAGAATCTGCTTTACCCCCCTTTCATCCTTAAGGGCTTCCTTTATCTCCTCCCTTATTCTGAGATAGTCCTTTTCCTCCACTATTCCGTTGGGCTGCCTTCCTTTAAGGTTAATGTATATGTTCCCATAAATACCCCCATTTAGGGAAAAGGCTATGCTCTCGGATATACCCAGTTTTCCCTGGCGACGCAGGAAAAGAATAGATTTTTCTCTCTTTTCCCAATCAACAAACCACCTCATGAACTTTACAAAGAAATTACGCCTCATTCCCCTCAACAACCTCCAGATAACTTCTCCTGCGAGAGAACGGGACTCTGGCCTAAAAAATCCGTGCTTAGCAAGAAGAGAGTTGAGCAATATGGTTGTGTGAACTTGCATAAACCCGTGGTCTGAAAGGGCTATTTTGAGAGAGACTCCTCTCCTATCCGCTGCTTCCAAAACTTGACCTATGGCCTTGTCCAGCTCCTGGTAAAACCTGTAGGCTTTCTCCATGCAAGGAGGATGGTGATGGGGATGGGTCGGGTCAAGGCAATGAAAAGCAAAATGCTGAAGGACATCGGTGGAGAAGAAATGAACCATGGCAAGGTCCCATTCCATGGTGGAGAGAAGGTAAGAAACTACATCGGCTCTCAACTTCACGGTTTTTCTTAGCTCCTGGAAAAATCTGTCCAACCCGTGGAGGACATAAACCTTTCCTGTGGTTACTATCCTGTATTCCCCAAACTCCTCAAGGATTACCTTCCCTAAGGAGGGGGGATAGGTGAAGCGGGAGGTATCAGGGGTAAGCATCCCGGTTACCATAAAGCCACGAACAGGAAAGGGGGGGTAGGTAAGGGGGACATTTACGCTTATAACCCTCAGGCCCATTTCGCTGGCCAGTTCCCAGATGGTTTTTTGCTTTATGGAGGCGTTGGTGACGAAGTATGTGCCGTAGGCTCCGTCGTAATTGTTGAACTCTACTATCCCATGTCTGCCGGGGTCAAGACCCGTCATAAAGGTGGTCCAGGCGGGAGCGGTCAGGGGAGGGATGGTGGACTTCAAAATCCCCCACGCTCCCCCATCCACCAGGGATTTGAGGTTTGGCATGTATCCCTTTTCCATGATGGGTTGGAGAATCACCCAGGTTCCGCCGTCAATGCCAATTAAAAGGACCTTACCGCTCATCCCTAACCTCCCCCATGAGCCCCGCAAAAAGCAGGACGAGGAAAACGCCCAGGAAAAAGCCGGCTAAGGGCCAGGAAATTAAAATGGAGGAGCTTTTGTTGGGCAATTTTCGCCACTGCATCTGGGAGAAAACCGCCTTCTCCTTCACGCAAAGGGAATCCCTTTCCGCCTCTAAAAGAAGGTCTCCCTTTACCAGAGATTTACCCCCGGCGGAGCAGAACTTCTCCCCCAGCCATGAGGGCTTCTGGTTTATTATGCTCTGAAGTCTCTTCAGCCTTATCTTCTCCTCCCTCAGCCTCTCCAGGTTTATCTCGTCCGCGGCATCCCTGGTGGTAATTCGGTAGCGGAAGACGAATTCCTGGGCCCTGGGGGGAAGAATCTCCACCTGCTGAAAGAGGAAGGAATCCCTGGAAAAATCCCGGGGGTAATAGGGCTCAAGTTTTTTCAGGAGCTCAATCCTCTTCTGGAAGAAGACCCGGTTCCTCCTGTTCTTCACCATCCCCCAGGCCATGTTATCAAAGACGACGGCCCTTTTCGCCATGAATTTTGAGAGGTTGAACTTTATGAAAAGCCCCTTCAAGGTGCTCAGGGCTGTTTTTATAGCCCCCTCTTCTCCCCTCATGGAAACCGCCACCACCTTCTCACCCTGAACGGCCTGGGAAAGGGAAACGCCCCGGAGAAGGGGCCTCACACTGTGGAAAAACAATCCTTTCTGAAAGAAGTAGGATTCCTCCTCCTCGCTTCCCGCACCGAAAAGGAAGGAATTGCCCAAGGAAGATATGTTCAATTCGTAAATCTGAGGAGAGACCCTGAGGGAATAAACCGCCAGAAGGAATCCCGCCAGGGTCAGCCCTAAGATTATATACTTTCCCTTCCAGAGAATCTTCCAGAGCCAGGAGACACTAATTTCCCTCATGGAAACCTCCTTTAAGATTGTATCTTATCAGAAGCCCGGATATGACGAAAAAAAGGAAGGCTGTAAGGGATGGGGCATCTATGTCCTCAAAGCCCATCCAGCCCAGCATACAGAGCAAAGAAAGGGCCAGGAAGGGTAAGTTTCTTTCCTTAAAGAAGGCCCTAATCTGAGAAAAAGCGTAGGCAAGAAAGGTGAAAAACCCAAGAAGGCCCGTCTTCAGGAGAACCCCTATGTAGGTGGAATGGGAACCCAGGGGCACCCCCTGAAGAAACCTGGGCTTTATTCCTATGCCAAAAAGGGGACTTTCCTTGAAAAACCTAAGGGCCTCCCCGTAATCCAAAAGGCGGGACTCGGTGCTCCCTCGGGCTATTCGGGTAAAGATCGCCACAGGGTTTATAATTCCGAGGACGGAAAAAAAGAGAAGAAGGAAAACCAGGGATAGCAAAATCGCCCCGCCCGCAGGGGGTAAAATCAGAAGCTCCGCAGCGATGAAATTTCCCAGCCCCAGGAGAAAGGAAGCCCTGGACATGGAAAGGAGGAGCAGGAAAAGGGCCGCCAGATTAACCGCTTGCTGCAGCCAGATTTTCCTCTCATTCTGGTAAAGGGTCAATGTGGCCCCCCAGAGCAGGAAAACCAGGCCGGCAAAGGCGTTGGGGTAAGGAGAATAAAAGGCCACCCTGGGAAGGAAGTCCAAGGGCCACCTTCCTATTATGTGCATTTTCGCCTGGAAAAACTGTCCCACCAGGCTGGAATGGAGCTGGGGGGGATTAAAGAAAGTTCCGAGAAGGGTGGGAAAGGAAAGCCATCTGGCCCTGCGATAAAGGTAAATGTCCAGAAGGGAAAGGGCCAGGGTAAACCAGAAGAGGAAGGCCCCGGACCTGAGAAATTCCTTAAGTTCAAGGTCCCTGTCCCGGTAAATTCCCAGGATTAGTAAAAGGCCCATAACCCAGATGCTCAGGTTGTAAAGGGAGGCCAGGGCCCTTTCCAGGGGAAATTCGGCCCAGTGTAAAAGAAAGGAAAAGGCATAAATTGAAAGGAAAAGAATAAGAAAAAGAGAAGGCAAGGGCAGCCCTGAGCCCTCCTTTTTCATCACGGAGAAAAAATAAAGAAAGGCGGCCATGTGAAAAATCACAGGCAAAAGCCCCAGGACCCACCACAGGGGCACCAGATAAAGGGTAAGGGCCAGGACTTTAGAAGGTTTTATCTCTTTCAGGATTTCATCCTTCATTGAAGTGAATTATATCACCGGACATAGCCCAGGGAACGAAGCTTCTTAAGAAGATCCGGAGAAAGGTTTCTCTTATGTGAGAACCTACCCAGGAAGGGAATTTCCCGCAAAAGGGGGGCCAGCCGCTGGAAAACCTCCGGGTGGTTTTTAAGGAGGTTTTTTCTCTCAAGGGGATCCTCCTTCAGGTCAAAAAGCTCAAATTCCTTCCTTTTCCCGTTCTTCATGATCAGCTTCCAGGGCCAATCTATCACCGCGACCATTCCGCGAACCACCTTGTAAGAGGGCTCCCCAAGATAGGAAAAAATTCTTCTTCCCTTTACCCCTCCCGTGATGGTCTTTGGAAGGGGTACGCCATCCATATCCGGAGGAGGCTCCAGTCCCACAATTTCCAGAACTGTGGGGGCTATATCCACCAATGAAACAGGCTCTGTCTCCACATGGCCTGCCCAGCGGTTGTGGGGAAATTTTACGATGAGGGGAACCCTTATAAGTTCATTGTAGAGACTATGGCCATGCTCCCAGCCTCCGTGGTCCTGGAATTCCTCCCCATGATCGGAGGTTAAAATGATGGTGGAATCCTCATAGAGTCCCTTGGCCTTCAACCATCTCAGAAATTCACCGAAACGATAATCAAAGGTATAGACGCCAGCATCGTAAATGAGCCTTATCTCGTCCTTGATGGCCGGGGGTACCCACTCCCTGGAAAACCCTTCCAGGAGCAAAAACCCCAGAAGGTTAATTTTAGAATCCCTGGGAAATCGCCCCACCTCCTTCCAGAATCTGAGGGCCAGGGGAAATTCCGGCCTGTAGTCGTTGTGCACCTGATATGTGTGGAGAAAGTAGAAATCGCCCTTGTAGGGCGAAAAATCGCGGGAAAGTTTAAAGAGCAACTTTGCTGATTCCCTTATGTAGGGGTCCCTCAGGTTCTCAATGTAGGCGTAGAACCCCCGGAAAAAGCCAAAGGAAGCTCTCAAAAAGATATCCCCGTTTACGGAAAAGGACCTGTGGTCCCTCCCCAGAAGTTCAGGAAGAAGTTTAACATCCGGGGGTATTCCCCGGGGATAAAGGTCAAGGGATATGCGGTAGGGATATTTCCCGGAAAGCATGGAGGCGTGGGAAGGCAGGGTCCAGGGGGAAGTGGAAAAGGCCCATTTAAAAACCACCGCGTCCCGGCTGAAGCGGTCAATCTCAGGGGTGGCTTTGCTTTCAGGATTGTACACCCCCAGGCTGTCCCACCTCAGGGTATCCGCCACCACCAAGAAAACCGGTCCATCCCCCCGGCCCGGAACAATAACATCCGGCTTGAGCAAAACACAGGCCCTTCCGGCAAAGCTTACATCCACCCTATCCCTGGGGGAAAAACTCAGATGTAATTTTATTCTTTTTAGCCCTTCTGTGGAGCCTGAGTAAACCTTTTTGAAGTTTCTTCTAACCTCCAATTTGCAGGCTCCTATGGCCAAAAGATTCACAACCCCCTCCCCTCTGATCCCTGGAAACAGGGAAACCCTGGCTTTCCCCCCTTTCAAATAAAAACCCCTGGATACTGTATGAAGATAGCCTGCCGCCTTCTCCCCTTGCCTTCCATTATAGAAGGTGGAGAGGAAAATAGGGGTTATTAGAAACAGGCTCAGGGCTAAAGCCTGGCCAGTTCCCTTAGCTTCCATTCCTCCAGCTCTCTCAAAGCCCTGCGGGAAAGGGCGAGCCTTCTTTCCTTACGGCTCCTTATTTTCCTTTTAATGGGAGGAAGCAGTCCGAAGACGAAGTTCATGGGCTGAAAATTCCTCCAGTCCGCGTGAGAAACATAATGGAGCAGGGAACCTATGGCGGTGGTAAGGGGAGGGGGTTCTATCCCCCTGCCCTTCACCATGGCAGCGGCGAAGATCCCCGCCATAATTCCGGTGGCGGCCGATTCCATGTATCCTTCTACCCCTACTATCTGACCGGCAAAAAGAATTTCCGGCCTCTTGCGAAACTGAAGGGTCCGGAGGAGAACCGCCGGAGAATTAATGTAGGTGTTTCTGTGCATCACCCCGTACCTTACGAACTCCGCCCTGTGAAGGCAGGGAATCATTGAGAATACCCTCTTCTGCTCTCCCCACTTAAGCCTCGTCTGAAAACCCACCAAGCTATAAAGGGTTGCTGCCAGGTTGTCCTGTCTGAGCTGAACCACGGCGTAGGGCCTGCGGCCCGTTTTCGGATCCGTCAACCCCACGGGTTTTAGAGGGCCAAAAATCAGGGTTTGAGGTCCGCGCCTTGCCAGCTCCTCTATAGGAAGGCAGGATTCAAACAGGTGTTTTTCAAAATCGTGAAGGGGAACGGTCTCCGCCTCCACCAGGGCTTTCCAGAACTCCATGTATTCCTCCTCGCTCATGGGACAGTTTATGTAATCGGACCCTCCCTTTCCGTACCTTGAAGCCACGAAGGCCCTATCCATATCTATGGAGGAGGCGGAAACGATGGGGCTGGTGGCATCGTAGAAGAAGAGGTTTTCCCTCCCGGTAAGCTCCACTATGGCCCTGGAAAGCTCCGGGGAAGTAAGGGGACCGGTGGCTATGATGACAGGCCCCTGGGGAATGTCCCTGACTTCCTCCCTTATTATCTCCACCCCGGGCTGGGATTCCAGGGCTTCGGTCACCTCCCGGGCAAAGACCTCCCTGTCCACCGCTAAGGCCTGACCTGCCGGCACCGCCACCTTCCTGGCCACTTTCAACACTAAGGAATCAAGAAGCTCCATCTCCGCCTTTAAAAGACCGGAGGCCGTGGAGAGGGAGGTGGCCCCAAAGGAATTGGAGCAAACCACCTCCGCCAGATATCCCGTGGAGTGGGCAGGGGTCATCCTTTTGGGCCTCATCTCATAGAGCTTCACCTTCACCCCTACCTTGGCCAGGGCGTAGGCCGCCTCAACCCCGGCCAGGCCTCCTCCTATAACCTTAACTTCCATGGGACCTCACCTCGGCGCCGCATTTTGGACAGAGGAGCTTTCTGCCCTTCTTCAGCATGTAGGGGAAACCGCACTCAGGACAGGCCTGCCTCACAGGGGGATAAGGGGTGAGGAAGTCGCATTCCGGATAATTGGAGCACCCGTAAAAATACTTCCCCCCCTTTCCTTTCCTTTTTACAAGATGACCTCCGCAGCCCTCCTCAGGACAGGGAAGGTCTTCGGTTTCGTTGTATATGTAATTGCACGAAGGATAATTGCTACAGGCGATGAACTCCTCCCCCCTCCTGCTCCTTTTCACCGTCAGGGGAGAGCCACACCTGGGACACCTCAGGGATATGGCCTTTGTAATAAGGTCTGAAAACTGGGATTTGTACTGGCAACGCTCGCACTGGAAATAAAGCCCGAACCGGCTCCTTTTGAGGAGCAGTTCCCCTCCGCAGGCAGGACAGCGGAGGCCGGTGGGGATTCCCAGGGTAACGGAAGGCATTTTCTCCTGAGCCCTTTTCAAATTGTCCTCCAGGGTTGCGTAAAACCTTCCCACCACTTGGGACCATTCCCTCTCCCCCTTTTCTACCCTGTCCAGTTCCTCCTCCACCTCTGCGGTGTACCTGTAGTCCATTATGTCGGGGAAGCTTTCCTTTAAAAGCCTCACCACCAGCCTACCCAGGAAGGTGGGGACAAATTTACCGTCCTCCTTGCGGACATAGGTCCTATCCTGGATGGTGGAAATAATGGTGGCATAGGTGGAGGGCCTTCCTATTCCCTTCTCCTCCAGCTCCTTCACCAAGGTGGCTTCGGTAAACCTGGGAGGAGGCTGGGTCTCCTTTCTCTGGGATTTGACCTCCAGAAGCTGCAAAAGGTCCCCAGGCTCCAGGGGGGGAAGTCCCTCCTCCCTGAAGGAGGGCTCCAGTAGCTTTCTGTAGCCCGGAAAGAGCACCTGCCTTCCTTCGGCCTCTAAGGTATACTCGCCGGCCTTTATCTCCACCTTTGTCTCTCTGAACCTGTATGGCTTCATCTGGGAAGCCACGAACCTTTTCCAGACTAAGGTGTATATTTTAAGCTCCTCGGGTTTAAGCCTCCCCCTCAAGCTCTCCGGGGTAATTTCCACATAGGTGGGCCTTATGGCCTCGTGGGCCTCCTGTGCCCCCTTTTTCGCCCTGAACTGGTTGGCCTTAGGGGGCAGGTAGTCGCCCCCGTAATTTTCCCCGATGAACTTCCTGACGGCCCTCAACGCCTCCGGAGACACCCTGAAGGAATCGGTCCTCATGTAAGTTATAAGGCCCACAGGCCCATCTCCAAGGTCAACCCCCTCGTAAAGCCTCTGGGCTATTTGCATGGTCTTTTTCACAGGGAATCGGTAAAGTTTGAAGGCCTCCTGCTGTAAGGTGCTGGTAATCAGCGGCGGCGGAGCTTTTTTCTCCCTTTCCTTGGCCTCCACCTTCTCCACCTTGAGCTGGTGGTTCTTTATAGCATGGACGGCCCTTCTCGCCTCTTCCTCGCTGGTTATCCTGTACTTCTTCCCTCCCTTCCCGGTGAGTTTAGCGGTGAACTCCCTATCCTTTTTGAGCCTGGCTTCTATGACCCAATATTCTTCCCTTACGAAACTTTCCCTTTTCTCTTCCCTCTCGCAGATCATTCTCAGGGCAACGCTCTGAACCCTCCCGGCGCTGAGGCGCCCCTTCAGTTTCTTCCAGAGAAGAGGGCTTATGAGATAACCCACTAAACGGTCCAGAACCCTGCGGGCCCATTGGGCCTTTACCCTGTTCATGTCCAAGTTAGAAGGGTGGGAAAAGGCATCCCTTATGGCCCCGGCTGTTATTTCGTGGAACATCACCCTGTAAATCTGGTTATTTACAGGCTCCACCTCCTCCTTCAAGTGATAGGATATGGCCTCCCCTTCCCGATCGGGGTCGGTGGCCAGAAAAACCGAAGAGCTCCTGCCGGCGGCCTCCTTTATCTCATTTAAAACCTTTTCCTTGCCCGGGATAACTTCATAATGGGGGAGGAAGCCATTTTCTATCTCCACCCCCATCTCGTTCTTGGGAAGGTCCTTAACATGGCCCATGGAAGCCTTTACCAGATATTCTTTCCCCAGGTACTTGCCTATGGTTTTAGCTTTGGCCGGAGATTCCACTATCACCAGTTTCTTAGACAATTTTCCTGTACCTCCATCCGGAAATCCCAATTATAACACCTTTCATTTCTAAGGATAACAGAAGGGGAAAAAGTCTTTCCGGAGAAAGGCCGCTGGCCTCGCTGAGAAATTCCACATCCACCTCCTGGCCAGGGGGGAAAAACCCCAGGAGGAACTCTTCTTCCTCAGAAACCTCCACCCGGGGCTGAGAGTATTCCCCTATTATGTCCTCCACGGAAAGAACCGGTTTTGCTCCCTCCTGAATGAGCCTGTTGGTCCCCTGACTGGTGCTTCTGTTTATGTCCCCGGGTACCGCGAAAACATCCCTTCCGTACTCTAAAGCAAGGCGGGCGGTTATAAGGGCACCGCTTTGAGGGGGAGCCTCCACCACCAGGGTGGCAAAGCTCATTCCTGCTATTATCCTGTTTCTAAGGGGGAACCGGAACCGGGCCGGGGGGTCTTGGGGAAAAAATTCGCTGACCAGGGCACCCTTTTCTGCAATTTCCTCCGCCAGGGATCTGTTGGAGGCCGGGTATATGTGAAGGGCACCTGAGCCCAGCACCGCCACGGTCTTCCCTCCCCTGAGGGCTCCTTTATGGGCCCAGGTGTCTATACCGTGGGCAAGACCGCTCACCACGGTTATACCTGAGGAAGCCAGCTTCCAGGAAAACTCCTGGGCTATTCCTCTGCCGTAGGAGGTGGCCCTGCGGGTCCCCACCACGGCGATGCAGGGGGGTTCTATTTTCCCCTTGACGAAGAGCAGGATGGGCGGATGGGAGGTCTCCCGGAGAAGGCCCGGATACTCGTCCTGGTCGTAGAAAACCAGCCTCCAGCCGCTCTCCCTAGCTTTTTCAATCTGATGGAGAAGGTCCCCAAGAAGGTTGCCGTCCTCCAGCCTCCGGGCTTTCCTTCTGCTGATGCCGAACCTCACCAAATCATCCGGGGAAATTTCCTTAGAGAAGGCCAGCTCCACTAAGGGCTTGGGTGTGGGGTTAATCAGCCTGTGGAGAAGAATCAGTTTTTCCCTCATCTGGCCGGGAAAGAGCCCTCCTTATTTTCCACATCAAAGGCCGTCCGTAAAAATCCTTTCCCCCGGGGAGGAAGGACTTTTTCAAGTATACGGGCTGGCGGGCCACCGCCACAGGGAAGAAGAACTCCCTGGAAGCCATGTACTCGTAGGTGCTGGAGAGGACCCTTTCCAGCTTCTTTTCATCCTCTCCCATGTAAAGAAGTATTTTTTTCTTGAGTTTACCCAGATAGGGATAAAATCTTTCCAAACCATACCTCTCTATCATCCCCACCACCTCTTCGGCTTCGCTCCCCACAAAGGCCGCCTGGGATGGAAAAAGGGCTGCATTGGCCCTGCCGGCCAGCAGCTCTCCCAGGGGGTTCTCGCTGATGTTTGCCTCCAGCTTCACTCTGGCCAGGGAAGCGGTATCCTTGAGCTCCTGGGCCATGGAGGCCAGAGCAGGGGAGACGGCCAGAATTACCTTTCGGCGGAGGTATCCCCGGACCCTTCTCAATCTTATAAGGGGAAAATCTAAGGAAAACTGGCTCAATTGCGATGGAAGGTAGGAATCGGCTCTGGTCTTCCAGGAAAGGGAGCTCAAAAGGGAAAATATAGCCCGCCGGGAAAGCTTTCTCCATTTTCTCGGGGATACCATTAAATAAACAAGGTAGCTGACGGAAAAGGCAGCCCTGGCCTCAAACCCCTGGGTAAAGCTCATGTCCGGAATCTCAGGAGGATAAACCAGCAGCACCCTATCAAGAAAGGCCCTTCCCCCCGGGAAAAAGGGATTGGCCTCAAAGGAATTGTCCTGACGGGGCACGAAGGGCCCGGAATATTTACCCTCCCTCCTCAGGAAAAGATAGGGGGTGGAAAGTAGCAGGGGAAGGTTAGCGGAGGAGGCAACCTCTATCACCACCCTGTCCGGGGGCTCAACCCCTATGGATTTTATAATGTTCCTCAGAGAAAGAGCTCCCGGACGGTTGCTGTGTATGAATGAGTTTATGGAGTTGGCTATATCCTGTGGGAGAATAGGGGTGGCGTCTGCGTAAAGGATACCCTCCTTTAGCTTAAAATACCACCGTCCCTGCTCTTCCCACCAGCGGGAAAAGAGGAAACTCCAGGGCTTCCCCCTTGAATCCAGATAGAAGATGTTTGAAAAAGCCAGACTATCCTTCAGAAGCCCATCCCAGAAAAGGGGATTTCCAGAGGCAGGAAGCTCAAGCTTAAGCTCCCCTCCGTAGCGGGGTCTGGTATAGGGGAAAAGAAGGAAAAGAAAGAGGAAAAACACAGAACACTTCCTCATTCTATCTTTATCTCCTTTATCCAGAATCTGGAGGCTTCCTTCTCCAACACCATCACGGTGCCCGAGGCCGTGCGACTCATGTAAACGATTTTTCCTGACTGCTTAAGTTCCCCTCTCTTTTCCAGGGCGGAGAAATCCTGATACGATATCCTCTCCCTTTCTCCAAAGCCGGTGGAGATAAAATAATCTCCCCAGCACTCCATCTCATCTCCCAGGGACTGGCCAGGGGATGGAATTTCTTCCTCACCCTTGAAAACCCTTCTTTTTCCCTCTTCGTCCACTATGTTTATAAGCCCCTGATAAACACATATATCGTAAAAGGGAGGAAAACCCCTGGTTTCTGCCAGGGTCAGGTCCTGAAGGGAGGCGGGGAGGGAAACTTCCCCCAGAACAGGGGCAAAGTAGTTTTTACCGGGGGCAAATTTACCCAGGAGAATTTTTCCCTCCTCCTCGGCCAGAACCAGCCAGGGAAGGACCATGGCCGGAGCAAGGTCTGAATACCGGAGGTAAAGGTAGGAGGCAGAAGAACTTATTCCAACATTCAAGTAAACCCCATCCTGCAGACTCACCTTGCCTATGAAGCCCCGCAGGTCCTGGGAAGGATAGGCCGGGCTCGGCCAGGAAAGCTCAGCCTCCTTCACCTTTCTGAGAACACCCCCCACCTTCTTGAGCTTCAATATTTTATCCGGATAAAGGAGGAATATATCCTCACCGTTTTTCAGAACCGCCAGGGGCTCGCCGGGAACCTGCGCGTCCCAGAGGACCAGCAGTGGAGAAGCCCCCGGGGCCGAAAGCTCAAATTCCCTGTAAGCTACCTCCTCCACCTTACCGGAGCACGAAAGAAAGTCCTGAAACCTTCCGTCCCTGGAGTAAATTCTTATAAAAAGGTAAGCGTCACCGGCCAGCTCCCTGTAAACGATCCTCAGAAGGTAATCGTATCCCGGGGGAGGGGAAAAAAAGCCTCCCCGCGAGTCAAAGCCCAGAACCCCTTCGCTGGGCATAAGGTAATCGGAAAGTCTGGCGGCTATGAGCTGGTAAAGGTTTTCCACAAATCCCTGGGACCTCAGGGAGTGATTTCTTATGGAGGCTATGGCCAATCTGGGAAAAATTTCCCTGGAAAGCACGAAAGATTCTACCTTCAGGCTGCATTCCTCCACCAATCTGGAGGGAGGCTGGGCCTGCAGCACCGCAAAAAATACCAGCAGCAGGATAAGCTTCCTCACCAGATAAATTCCTCCTCCAAGAACCTGGTGGTGTAATTTCCGCTCCTGAACTGGGGGGACTTGAGAAGGCTCAGCAAAAGGGGAAGGTTGGTTTTAACCCCCACTATGGAAGTGTGGTGAAGGGCAACCTCCAGTTTATGCAGGGCCTCCTCCCTGTTCCTTCCGTAGGCAATGAGCTTGGCTATCATGGAATCGTAGAAGGGGGGGATCTCATATCCCTGGAAAACCGCCGTGTCCACCCTTATCCCGTTTCCTCCGGGAAGGAAAAGAAATTGTATCCTTCCGGGGGAAGGGGCGAAGCTTCTCGGGTCTTCAGCGTTAATCCTAGCCTCAATGGCGTGGCCAAAGGGCTTTACATCCTCTCTGGAGAAGGAAAGTTTTTCTCCAGAGGCTATCAAAATCTGCTCTTTAACCAGATCAAGTCCGGTGACCTGTTCGGTGATGGGATGCTCCACCTGAATTCTTGTGTTGGCCTCTATGAAGTAGAAATTTTCATCCTCGTCCACTAAAAATTCAAAGGTGACCAGGCTTCTCAAACCCAGCCTTTCGGCGGCCCTCTCCACGGTGGTCAGCATTTTCTCCCTGGTCTGCTGGGAAATGAAGGGGGAAGGAGCCTCCTCCACTATTTTCTGGTGCCTCCTCTGCATGCTGCATTCCCTGTCCCCCACGGCAATTACCCTTTCCCCGTCCCCGATTATCTGAACCTCCACATGGTGAGCCCTTTCTATGTACTTCTCTATGTAAAGGTCCTGGGAATTGAAGGCTAAATAGGCCTCCCTCTGGGCAGTCTTGAAATTTTCCTCCAGCTCCGCCGGGGAGTTTATTATCCTCATACCCCTTCCTCCCCCTCCGGCCACGGCCTTAAGAATTATGGGATAACCTATTTTCTCAGCTATCCTCCTGGCTTCTCCCACCCGGGTAACAACCCCTTCGCTACCCGGAAGAACGGGAACGCCCAGCTCCTCCATGGTCCGCCTGGCCCTCTGCTTGTCTCCCATGAGCTTTATGTGCTGCGGAGAGGGACCCACAAAAATAAGACCTTCGGCTTCCACTATCTCAGCAAAGCGGGGGTTTTCGGAGAGAAAACCATAACCGGGATGAATGGCATCGGCCCCGGAAATTTCCGCAGCGCTCATTACGGCCGCCATGTTCAGATAGCTGTCCTGGGGTTTTGCAGGACCGATACAGTAGGCTTCGTCGGCCAGCTGAACTGGCATGGAATCCCTATCCGCCTCGGAAAAAACCACCACGGTTTTTATCCCCAGTTCCTTGGCCGAGGCCATAATGCGGAGGGCAATCTCCCCCCGGTTGGCAATGAGAAGTTTTTTAATCATTGTCCGGTATAATTGCGAACAATTTCTGTCCGAACTCCACCGGTTGAGCGTTCTCCACCAGCACTTCCTTTATTACGCCGCTTACATCCGCCTCCACCTCGTTCATGAGCTTCATGGCTTCAATAATGCAAACCACATCCCCTTTGTTCACATGGTCCCCTTCCTTGACGAAGGGGGGAGAGGAGGGATCAGGGGCCCGGTAAAAGGTCCCTATCATGGGGGCCGTAATGTAATGAACCTTTTCCTCTGACTCTTCTTTCCTGGGCTCCTGGGAAAGTGCCTGGGACGCAGGGAGCTGAGCCGCCTCCACCACCTTCACCTCCGGTTTGGGTTTAACCAGCTTAAGTCTTAGGCCCTCCACCTCAATCTCAAATTCCTCCACCTGCTTGGAGAGAATAAAGTCAACCAACTCTTTAATTTCCTCTATTTTCACTATACCCTCCTTTCCTAAGGATTTTATCTTAAGGAATTTTCAGGGACAAGAAATTCAGAGTTCTATTTCAGAAGCCGCCATCTGAAGGTAGAATTTTATTTTTCCCTCATATCCCCCTCTGCCCAGGGCTATCAGGAAAACATCCTCGCCCACAGGAACCACGAAGATACTCCTTTCCCCGGCCTTCACCGACATGTAGTTTATCGGCTGGATTTCGTAGGAGAGGGCGCTGGAAACCAGGGCCATTATTCTGGCAGCCATCTCCTCGGAATCCTCCCTTCCATCCCTGGACACCACCTCTATGGGAAGACCGTCGCTGGCAGCCAGCAATACGGCCTCCAGCTCCGGGTTTTTCTCCATAACTTTCTCCAGAGCCTCTTTATACATACTAAAGGCCTCCCAGCTTTTCTTTCATTCTGTTCAGGGTTTTAATTATGCGAATTGTTTTAAGCTTCTCCTCCAGTCCGGAATCCCGGGCGGCGAGCTTTTCGTATATTCGCTCCGCCTTCTCCAGCTCCCCTTGCTTCAGGAGCACAAGAGCCATGGATTCGGTCTCAAACACGGGCTCTTCCTCCTGTTCCGCCTTCTCCTCCTTAAATTCCTGCGGGGGAGCCTGGGGCTCTTTCCTGCGGAGAGGCTCAGGGGTAAAATTCAGGGGAGCCTCCTGCTGGGCAAAGGGCTCCTCCTCTGGCTCCAGGGGCTGTTCTACCTCCTCAAAGGGAACCTCCTCTTTAACGGTTTCCTGCCTTATGCTTTTTTCCACAATATCGTTTATCTCCTGAAGCCTGCGCTCCACTTCCTCGTCAAAGGGGTCAAGGAAATTAACCTTGAGGAAAACCTCCTTGGCATCCAGGTATCTACCCCTGCTGAAGAGAATTTCCCCCCGAAGCTTCAGGGCCCCCAGGGTATTGGGGTTTCTGGAAAGCACGAACTCCACCTCCTTTAGAGCCTCTTCTTCCTCCCCTTTCTGGTGAAGGAGTTTGGCAAGGTAAAGCCTGGCCACCAGGAAATCAGGATAGGCCTGCCGGCACTCCCTCAGCAGAGCAATGGCCTCTTCCTCTTTTCCCCCTTCTGCCAGCTCCTCTGCCCTGCGAAGGTATTCTCTTCTTTCCATTAACGGAGAATTTTTATCGGGGTTATCGCATAGACCTCGGAAAGGTTATCTTCAGGCCACTGTTGCCCCCTCCAGGTGGCCTTTATCAGAACGGTCATCTCGTTAATTATGTATGCGTAGATAATTGGATTTCCGGAATCGTCCTCCTCTCCGGTGTCGCAGTAAACCTTCAAATCGCCTACATGGGGAGGCGTGTACTTAGCTATGGCCACGCCGTTGGCGTTGGTGGTGGCCCTCACGGACTTCACCTGGTCCCCGTTTAGAAGCCCGTAGCCTCCCCCGAACCAGCAATTCCAGCCCTCCTGCGGGGTAAAGGGAATATTAACATCGTAAATGTAGAAATAAACCGTTCTGTTGGCCATGGGGCCTTTGTCGTAGCTGTAAAGTCTGGCCCTCAGGGTGACTTCGCTATTGGCAGGGTTACGGAGAGGGTCCAGGGCCTGAACCACCGAGGGATGGGCGGAAAGGGTGAGAACATAGGCCGTGGAGGAAGGACCGAACATATCCCCGGGTCCCGGAGATTCGCTCCTCTGGCAGGCAGAGAAGCTCAAAAGCCCGATTATAAGAAACACAAATATTATCTTTCTCATCCTGGTCCTCCTTCTCTTACTCTTTGTTAGCATAGTTGGCAAAAACCACGGGGATGGTCCCCTTTACATAAACCTTGTGTCCTGAAAGGTCTTCTCCGTAAAACTCCACCACGGCAGTAACCTCCAGTTCCTTTTCCTCTGAAGCGTACCTAAGCTCCACCAAGGGCCTTTCCATCTTGGCATTGGCCCTTACCAGAACGAAGACCACCTGGTGTTCGCTTCCGTCGGGCGGGATCATGATCGATATCCTTCCCCAGAAGGAACGGGGCACATCAACACCTTCCTGATTCCTCCCGTCTGACCTGACATAGCTCACATGGTACTCCTTAAGCTGCACATTCTCATAGAAGGAAGGGGTGTCCTCATTGGGGTTGTAAGGATAGGATACTATGTAGGCGTTCCCGTAATCGTTTTGTACTGTGGTCTCTCCTGTGTCAGGATTTTCCAC
>Ga0256833_1000139_pt1 | contig 57163 bp, 61 predicted proteins | sample 356284metaG_FD_190535 | JGI IMG/M metagenome (GOLD analysis project Ga0256833, IMG submission 190535) | Hydrothermal vent microbial communities from Mid Atlantic Ridge, Atlantic Ocean - 356-284 | ecosystem: Environmental > Aquatic > Marine > Hydrothermal vents | place: Atlantic Ocean: Mid... | reverse complement strand
TGCTGAAAACATAAGTTCACAGATGTATTTGTTGAACCTGATCTTCGGCAACCATAACATTACTGTTGTTCCAAGTACGGCTTACGGAGAGCGTATATACTACCCCACATCAACGATCCAGTTCATAAATAAGAACACTAGCGTATCGCTCATAATGCAAAGGAAGAAATACTCATTAACTTTATCGATTCTTGATGAGCTAACAGGCTCTGTTGTCACAACACCTGTCGATGTTATAACAAACGTTAGTTCAGGAGTTTTCACAATAATTAATGGCACAGCAAAACTCGAACTGCCAGCCGGACCGCTAGCTCTTAAAATTGTGACGAGGGATGATGCAGCCAGGATATATCAATCATCACCGGATATAGAAGTTGATCTTCTTAGGGATACTGCCTTACCTATTACTTTAAACAGAACAAGGTACACAGTTGTGCTTAGGATAGTGGATAGTATTACGGGTAGGGATGCAATTGGTAGCTTTAAGCTCAAAATAGGGGATATGGATTACGGCCTTGTGCAATCCGGAACAGAATTAGCGGTACCATATGGCGACTTCTTGCTAACTATTGAGCCAAGCAAGGAAAATTCCGCAGTCTATCGTGGCATTACTGACGCAATAAGTGTTAGAAAAGATATGAACTACACAATTATTGTAGCGAGGAATCAATACAAAGTAACTTTAGCGATAGCTGATAGTCTCGTAGGTCCGTTAGCGGTGCCAGTAAACGTATTTGATAACGGAACTTTAATAGGTATTATAGACGCTGGAGAAACACAGGCACAGTTTCAGCTAGTATACGGTGTGCATAAGATAAAGATCATGCCTAAGCCTGGATACGAGTATGTATATGTTCCTACTGAATTAACCGTGAATGTAACGAAGCATCTCACAGTTTCAGCAACCATACAGAGGCAGGTATACATGATTAACATAACGATAGTTGATCAATTAACAAAAGGGAAGCCCATTGGAGCTTTCATGATATATATGAATGACACCGTGGTTGCAAAGAATGTAATAACAAACGCAACTATAAAGTTACCATACGCTAATTATATTCTGAAAGTAGAACCCTTAAAGAACTTCGAAAAAATATACGAGCCATCAGGTGAAATCAGTATCGTTCTTAAAAATAATATGAACGTTACTGTGAATGTGAAGCGTAAGTCCTACGTCCTCACACTAAAGATAATCAATGATATGGGAGCACCTCTCCAAAACGCCGAAGTACTAATATACAGTTCAAGTAGGGGGATGCTTGTTGCTAGTATGCTGAGCGACAGCAACGGGATAGTAACGCTTACACTGCCCTATGATATATATAACATACATGTGACCTTCGGAGGTTATAGCGATCAGGACATTAGCGTTGAGCTTGATAGCACGAAGGACGTCTCGATAACAATGTATCCGCTACCTCTCACATTGGTGTTTAGGTACCTTCCGATAATAGTAGTAATGATAGTAGCAGGTATAGCGGTGTATGTAGCTCTTAAGATAAGGGCGAGAATAGCTATGAGAATGAGTTCAGCCGAAGAACTATTTTAGGCAAGTTCTCAAATCCAAAGGATTTTTAAATTATGTTATAAAAATTAGCTAGACGACTCTTATTAGTATAGTTCTGGGCAATCCATCAACATAGATTGTCGTTAATTTTACTTCAACATCTATACCTCCTAGAATCTCGAGGTCTTTCTTTATCGCTTGAAGTGCCGTTATCTTATTATTTAAATTCTCTACGGCCTGTTCGAGAGCGACGACCTCCTGCTCGGCAGTTGGATTCATTATTAGTCTTATGGTCTTTAGCTCAATAACATTGGAAGGGGTAGCTCCCTCCTGGGACATGCCGAGTTTTGTTAATAGGCTTTTTAGTTTTCTCTCTTGCTCAACCTTTACTCTGAGTTCTTCAAGGCGCCTTAAGAGTTCCCCTAATTTCCTCCTCATATTACTCAGTTCTTCATCGACGGTCTTCATGAACTCTCCAATACTGTCGAACTCCCTAATGATCTGGGACATGACAACACCATGATAAACTCATAAAGTTTCCTTAAATAAGCTTTGGCGATGCGAATCATGGCTAGCATACTAATAGCCGATGGGCATGCTCATGTCTCAACGCTGGGCATAGGCCCGGCTAAGTTAGCAAAGAAATTCAAGGAGTCAGGCGGATGGTTCATAGTGCTTGTATCACTTCCACCCCACTACTACGGGCTCGACGACACTACTGAAAACTTGGTGAGGGCAGCCAAAATACACGCTGAGCTGTGTTCAAGGGTGAGAGGGGAGGGTATGTCAGTTGCCTGTATAGGCGGGGTTCACCCGGCAACAGTTGACAGAATAATAAAGACGGCTTCAGGAGACCCTATGAAGGCGCTGGATAAAGTGCTCCAAGCTGTTGAGTCAATAATAAAGATGGTAGCTAATGGCGTTATCGATGGTCTAGGAGAGTTCGGGAGACCACACTACAAAACACTACCCGCTTCATTCGTAGCTAACGAGCTCGTTCTATTGCGTGTACTAGAGGCGTCAAAGGACATGGATGTCCCGCTTCACCTTCACCTGGAGGAGGCGGGTACATTAACGGTTCACATGATAGACAAGCTCGCGAAGGTTCTAGGTGCTGGAGGGCTGAGTAAGGTCATATTTCATCACTCTTCTATTGCTATAGCTAAGGAAGCGCTGAAGAGGGGATACTCAGCAACACTGACAGGGAGAAAGCAAATAATCGATAAAATGAAGCCCGCCGGCGTCATCGTGCCTGGTGCCATGCTTGAGAGCGACTACATAGACGACCCGAAGAGGCCTGGCTTAGTGATGTATCCTTGGGAAATAAGCGAGAACGTGAAGAAAGCCATTGAGGAGGGCGTCATCGACGAAGACGACGCGTATGTCCTCGGCGTCGGAAGCGTTAAGAGAATATATGGGGTAGAGCCTTAGGCGGCTACATCCTCGGTTTCATGCCCTCAGCTATGGCTCGCTTACCGTACTCGGTTATTCTTATCAGGTAGGGTTCTCCGCTCTCTCTACTACTTATCGAGATATACCCACGAATCTCGAGCACCATCAGATACTTCATTATGTCGCTAGGACTCAGCTTAAACATACTGACAAGTCTCGAGAAGAGGTCAGACGCCTTTATCTCTCCCTTGGCCTTAACTATCTCCTCAAGCACAGTCGTCAGCACAATCACAGGGTATCTAGGTGTTGGCATCAAAACTCACCTGACACCTCTACGCGGAGCGGCTAAATAACTACACGCCGCTTACAGACTCATAGGGGAGTGCGTTATCGACCTAGGTAGCCTCTGCTTCAGCACCCGCTGCCAGGACTCGTAGAACTTGAGCAACGACCCATTCAACGAGGGCTGAACAGACTTCATGGACTCGACGAAGTGTCTCATTGACACCTCCATCGCATTTATGTCTTCCCGAATAGCGGTCAACGCTGCCTCCCTTACCAGTGCTTCTAGGTCAGCTCCTGTGTATCCTTTGGTTAGCTCTGCTATTCTCTCGAGGTCGACGTCGTCTGCCAGCGGCACTTTTCTTGTGTGTACCTTGAGTATCTCTAGTCTTGCTCTCTTGTCCGGCGGGGGCACATAGATAACCCTGTCGAACCTGCCGGGCCTCAGCAGAGCAGGGTCGACTAGATCAGGCCTATTTGTTGCCGCTATAACCACGACGTTCTTAAGCGTCTGAATCCCATCCATCTCAGCCAACAACTGATTAACAATCCTGTCGCTTACGCCTGCATCGCTATGGTAGCCCCTGGTTGGGGCTATCGCGTCTATTTCGTCAAAGAACACTATTGCCGGGGAGTAGAGCCTGGCCTTCCTGAATATTTCTCTTATTGCTTTTTCTGATTCTCCTACCCATTTGCTTAGTATTTCTGGGCCCTTGATCGCTATGAAGTTCGCTCCCGACTCTGTGGCCACTGCCTTAGCGAGCAATGTCTTACCACAGCCAGGAGGACCATAAAGCAGAATACCCCTAGGAGGCCTGATACCCATCCTCTCAAACACTCCTGGGCTCTGGAGCGGTAGGACAGCGATCTCCTTGAGCACCCTCTTGACCTCCTCGAGGCCCCCTATATCGTCCCACTTCACAGTAGGTACCTCTATCATCACCTCCCTAAGCCCGGAAGGTTGTATGCTGCGGAGTGCGTACATGAAGTCTGCCATCGTAATCTCCAGTTCACCCAGCTTCTCATACGGTATGCCCTCATTGGCCTCTATATTAGGAAGGAATCTTCTTAGTGCGCTCATTGCTGCTTCTTTTACTAGCGCTGCTAGGTCAGCTCCTGTGTACCCGTGCGTCAGTTCGGCGATCTTCTCGAGGTCAACGTCGTCAGCAAGGGGCACGTTCCTAGTATGAACCTCGAGTATCTCCAGCCTTCCCTTCTTATCCGGTATAGGAACCTCTATTTCTCTGTCAAACCTGCCCGGTCTCCTCAATGCCGGGTCAACAGCGTTCGGTCTATTGGTTGCCCCAATCACTATGACGTCTCCTCTCCCCTCGAGACCGTCCATTAGCGTTAGTAGCTGCGCGACTACTCTCTTTTCGACCTCGCCGACAACCTCCTCTCTCTTGGGGGCGATAGCATCGATCTCATCAATGAAGATTATCGACGGGGCCCGCCTCTTCGCCTCCTCGAATACTTCACGCAGTTTCTGCTCGCTCTCGCCGTAGTACTTGCTCATTATCTCCGGGCCGTTTATGGCTATGAAGTAAGCATCTGATTCACTGGCAACCGCCTTAGCCAGCAATGTCTTGCCCGTGCCGGGAGGGCCGTACAGAAGTATTCCCTTGGGCGGGTCTATGCCCAGGTACCTAAATAGCTGGGGGTACCTAAGGGGTATTTCAACTAGTTCTCGTATTTTCTGGATGGCGTCTCCCAGCCCCCCTATGTCCTCGTAAGTTACACGAGGTATTGAAAGCATTACGTCGTGCTTTTCCACGAGTTTTATCTGGGTCTTCTCCGTTACCCTAACCGGTCCCCTGGGTTTCGTCTGTAGTACCACGGCATATATTTCTCCTCCACTCATTCCGACAAACGCATGGGTGAAGGGGATCTGTATTATGTCCCCCTCAGCCATCGGCACATCTATCAGAGCGTCCTTTATCGTTCTTAATGTCCTGCCTCCCTTCCCCAGAGTGATGCCTGATTGAGGAGCGAGCTTAACGAGCTCGGCTTCTTTCAGCTCAGTCTTCCTTACATAGACGACCTCATCAAGCGATACACCAGCGTTTTTCCGTATTATCGACCCCATCCTTATGATGTCCTCGGTCTCGTCAGAGGGCCTCAGCGGCCACGCTATCGCAACCGTTACCTTCCTCCCGATGATCTCGACAGCATCACCGATTTCTATGCCGAGTCTCTGCATGACCTTCCTAGGCAGCCTGACCAGCCACTTCTTCGCCTCCCTTCTGTACGCCTGCCTCACTACAAGGGGGTACCCCCGGGGTTGCTTCTTGCGCGGCATACCTTATCCACAGCCTAGAGAAGGCGTGCTTCAGGCCTAATTATATTAATTAAAACGCACTCACCCTTGTAACCATCTCAATGTCTACGGAGGAGACACCAGGGATGCTCTTCACTACCTCCTCAAGCCTTTCTGTGCCTCCCTCGTACTTCTCAGGCATCAGCACATAGACCCTAAGGGCGTAGAGCCCGAAAGCCACGTACACCTTATCGTACCTCACTACCTCCATCTCCGGCGGTAATCTCGACTTGAGTTCCTCCACGACCTTCTCGAGATCCGTGTCTATGTCTTCCGGGTTGATCTTTAGGGTCACGAGAACCTTAGGCTCACCGTTCTCTCCCATAACCCATCACCTAAACAACGCTTAGGGGCCCTCGAAGCCGCAGTTCGGGCACCTATACGGCTTAGCCAGAACCCTGCACTTTTTGCAGCGCCAGATTATTACAGCGCCGCAGTTCGGGCACAGGAACTTGACACCCCTCTCATGAGGGGGTATGACCCTACCGCAGCTGTTGCATATCGGTGGAGTGGCGGACTCTATCACCACGGGCCCGCTCCTTGCCTCTGTCACATGGGCCATACTCACTCACCTACCTCTACAAGGATTAGTGCAGGGGTTATAAATGGGATGAGGCGTACGCGGAATTAAGCCCCCGAACAGCAGTAGAGTATGGGGGGCTTAATGGGCGTTAACCTCAAGGACATAATACCCTCGGACGCCGTGAAGGCGGTGAATGACCTCCGCGAGCTTTCGGGCAAGGAAATGGCTATAGACGCGTACAACGCTCTTTACCAGTTCCTGGCCGCCATAAGACAGCCTGACGGCACGCCCCTCATGGACCGGAAGGGTAGGATAACGTCTCACCTCAGCGGCTTGTTCTACAGGACGATAAACATAGTCGAGGCAGGGATAAGGCCTGTATATGTCTTCGATGGAAAACCACCCGAACTCAAGGCCAGGGAGATAGCGGAGAGAATGAAGATCAAGGAGGAATCTAGAAAGAAGTATGAGGAGGCTATCCGGAGAGGCGATGTTGAGGCAGCAAGAAAGTACGCCCAAATGACTTCGAGGCTCACAAGCGAGATGGTTGACGCATCCAAGGAACTCCTTTCAGCGATGGGCATACCCTGGGTACAAGCACCCTCTGAGGGCGAGGCACAGGCAGCGTATATGGCTAAGAAAGGTGATGTGTGGGCAGCGGCCTCCCAAGATTATGATTCCCTGCTCTTCGGTGCCCCAAGGCTCGTGCGGAACCTAACAATTTCCGGTAGGAGGAAGCTGCCCAACAAGAACGTCTACATCGAGATAAATCCCGAGGTCGTCCACCTAGACAAGGTGCTAAAGGGCCTCGGCATAACCCGTGAGCAGTTGATAGATATAGCGATACTTGTAGGGACGGACTACAATCCCGAGGGAGTTAAGGGCATAGGCCCTAAGCAGGCGCTCCGCCTGATAAGGACGTATGGTTCGCTGGAGAAGGCGCTGAAGGCTATCCCGTCTGCTTCATTCCCTGTGGAGCCCTCTAAGATAAGGGAGCTGTTCCTTCACCCAGAAGTAACCGATGACTACCAGCTGAAGTGGAAGAAGCCCGATCCCGAGGGGATAGTCGCGATCCTAGTGAAGGAGTACGATTTCTCTGAGGAGAGGGTGCGGAACGCTATCGAAAGGCTCGTGAAGGCGTACAGGAGCAAGATAGCGACCCGTGCCCGCGGGTTAGATGCCTGGTTCAAGAAGTGAGGAACGCATCACTAGCAGAGCTCAGCATCCTCTATGACATAGTAACCACTCCATGCCTGTTCGCTCCACAGAATCCTGGCCTTATGCACGCATACTGCCTTCTTCATAAGCGGTGACGCCAAGACGAAAGTCTCGAATTCACCGCCTTCCCCCACAGTGCTTATGCCATACTTCGAAAAGGTCTGAAGCAGCCTGTGCGGCCCCAAGTACCTGATAGGCACCCCCAGCACCGACTTGCTCAGGCCGTATGCCTGCACAGCGACAATCATGAAGTCGAGTAAGTCGGACTCAAGAAGAAAGATCTCTCGCTGATCTCTTAGCCAGAGGGGCGCCACGTGCTTCACGCCGAGGACCTTAGCAATCTTATCAACCCTCTCCTTCTGGTACCGGGAGGCTACAGCCCCCGTAACTAGGGCATCACATCCGTATCTCGCAATGACTTCTTCGAGGTGGCCTCGGAGCTCATCGATCTCGACCTCCTTCTCTCCACTTACTTCCACAACCTCGTACGGGACGCCGATGGCGTCGGCGTGGAGCGTTGCCCATATAGCATTTATGGAATGAAACATCCAGGAATCGCTTCTGCGGGGCCTGACAATCACTAGCACAGCCGGCTCAACGTTATGGTGAAGCCATGCCTCAATCAGCGCATAGTGTGAGTCCTTACCGCCAGTGTATAGGATGGCTCCTCTCACGACCTGCACCTTTCGGTGAGTAGCCAAAAGACAGCATTAAACGCTATCCTCACGCAGGAACGGGGATCCATGTCTCCACATATCGATAAAACTGCTGTGTCGCCATCTCTCATCAAAGTCCTCAGTGCCTGTCCGAGCTTGTGAGGCACTCTCCCTCGACCTCCCCCAGGGAGAGGTAAGTACAGATAGTGTCCCTCAGAAGCTATGACAAGGGCCCCCCTCGCTCCTTCCCTAACCGCGGTGTCCCGTATAGCTAGCACTGGCTTGCCCCTGAGCTCCGAGCTCAGAGGCCCACGAAGCACCACTCCGGAGAGAGTGCACTCGCTACATACTTCATCTGGAGGCAAGTGCTCAACGTCGAGTATGTAGTTGTTAATTAAGTCTGCTATGTGCCTACCATGTTCTGTGACTACGAACCCGTAACCTCTAGAGGTGATTAATCCCGCTTCCGAAAGCCTCCTCAACAACGTCCTCGTGCTCGCCTCGCCTAGGCCAAGCATCCTCATGAGCGTAGGTCTTCCTAGGCCCCTCATAGAGCTATGTATCAAGGTGATCGCTCTAAGCACCTCGTACGCCGTGAAAGCCGGCCTCACCCCTCTTCTGGGCTCGATCACGGACTTCACAATACATAACTCGCTGTAGTCGATCAACACTCCTCCTAACAGTGTATAAGTTCCTAAAGATTAATTGTTTAGCATCATAACTTTCAGCTGGTGAGTAAAGGATGTTCAACATTAGGGGAAGACACTTTCTTTCTATAGGTGATTACACATCAGAGGAGATCAGGTTCATACTAGGTGTGGCCAAGCAGATGAAGGAGAGATACTACTCCGGTGAGAAGGTCATCCCTGTACTAAAGGGGAAGCACCTCCTGCTGATATTCGAGAAGCCGAGCACGAGGACGAGGATCTCGTTCGAGGTAGCGATGAAGGAACTCGGTGGGGACGTCATAGCTCTCACGTCGAGAGAGATGCAGATAAGCAGGGGTGAGACACTTGCCGACACAGCGAGGGTGATAAGCAGGTACGTAGACGGCGTCGCAGCTAGGGTATACTCGCATAAGTCGCTGGTGGAACTCGCCAAGTACTCGAGCATACCCGTGATAAACGCCTTGAGCGACCTAGAGCACCCCATGCAGGCACTCGGCGATATGCTGACAATACTCGAAAAGAAGGGCAGGGTAGCGGGGCTTAAGATAGTGTTCCTCGGCGACGGCGCTGACAACGTGCTCCACTCACTGATGCTGGCTGCGGCCAAGCTGGGGGCGAGCGTGTGGGTGGGGACAGCTAAGGGATATGAGCCCAACCCGGAAATCCTCAAGGCGGCTGTGGAGGAGGCCCAGCTCCGGGGTGCGGAGATAGTTGTGACCCATGACCCTGTTGAGGCGATAAAGGATGCTGACGTGGTCTACACCGACGTATGGGTTAGCATGGGCCAGGAGGCCGAGAAAGAGAGGAGGCTGAGGGACCTATCTCCGTACCAGGTGAATAAGGAGTTGATGACGCACGCGAAGAGGGACGCAATATTCATGCACTGCCTCCCAGCCCACAGGGGATATGAGGTAACTGACGACGTTATTGATGGTCCCTGGTCGGTTGTGTGGGATCAGGCGGAGAACAGGCTTCACGCACAAAAGGCGGTGCTCTCACTTCTTCTTTGATTTTCTCTTCTTTTTCTTCCTTCTCGGTCTTGTCTTTGTCCCCTTAGTTGATGACTTGGCAACGGTCTTGCCTGATCTCTTGCCGCCTTCTTTTTGGGGGCTTGTGGTACTTTTTTGCTGTAAGTTCTCTCTGGCATCACTCCTTACTATGGCGTATGGCCTGAGTGTTTGTTCCTTTAGTTCCGTTCTCATTATGTACCTGATGCCGTTACCTGTCTCTAGACCTATCCCGACCACGCTGTCCTCTCCCTCGAGGAACCTTATGTTACCAACGAAGACAAGCCCCTCACCGTCTACTTGATAGTACTCGCGGATGAGGTTGCGAGCGAACATCACGTTCTCTTCTCGCTCGCCTTCCTCCTGCTTCCGCAGAATGATTACCCCCTTCAGGGGCGAGGGCTTGGTAAAGATGAGGACGTTCCCCGGCGGCTTCCTCTTGTACACCAGCACCTCGCGGAAACCTTTCCCCCGCTCCGTCCGTAGCAGGGCGATCTCGCATCCTTCGAGGAATTCCTCGAACTTCTTGTACGCTATGACGGGGTGCTCATCTATCTTTATCTGCGCCCTCGATACAAACTCGAGTTCCTTCCTTATCTTGTAAGCTAGGAGAACCACCTTCGGCTTGTCCCTCGGCACACGGATCTCTGTTGGCTCTAGGCACTTCGCTAGGTAGGTCGGCATGACTGCTATCTTCACCTCTTATATCCTATTTTGCGCAGGAATTCGTGTCTCTCCTCCCTATCATCCTCGGACTCCACGCCAAGCGGTGTAAAGCCGTCTACCACGCCCAGGACGCCCCTACCCTGATCAGTCTCTGCCACAACTACCTGAAGCGGGTTGGCTGTCGCGGCGTAGAGCGTGATTACCTCCTGCACCTGCTTCAGCCTGTTGAGGACGTTTATGGGCCAGGCGTTCCTCAGGTAGACAATGAACGTGTGCCCCGCGCCGATGCGCCTCGCCGCCTCTATCGCCAGCTTGACCAGCTCGTCATCGTTTCCGTCGTACCTGATCAGTCTCTTGCCGCTGGCCTCGAGGAACGCTAGCCCAAACTTTATGCATGTCGACGAGGTGATCAGTGCCTCATATATGTCCTCGACCGACTTGATAAAGTGAGTGGCGCCAACGATGACGTTGGTGCCCTCGGGCACAGGGATGTCCACAACCTCTATCCTCTTTAGTTCTCCCATCCCCTACCCCTCCATAAAGAATTGGGTCAACCCTTATTTCCTTGTGCCATTCTTCTCTCCCTAATGATGTAGAACCTATCCTCACCCGTTTTCGTAACCCCAACACACACGAGCTCCTTACTCACTGGCTCGACATGAACTGTCACTGTGCTGCCCCTCCTGCGCATCGCCTCCAGTACCTTAATGAGGTTGCTCGGTATCCCTCCCTTCCTACCTATCCTGACATTAGCCACTGGTCCCACCTCGCGGAGGAGCCTGTCCACACACCTCGTAAGCTCCTCCACCCTGCAGCACTCTCTAACAGGCACTATCCTCTCCACGTTCACGGGCGGGAAAACAGATAGTACACGTATTAGCTTATCGTAATCCAGCGCAGTATCGAGGAGAAGGACCCCGCCGAACTCCGTCCGCGTGATCTTGACTCCCGGATCGTGCGGGAAGATCGCGTCACCAAGTTCTAGCTCCGCTGCTCTCTCCTTCCCGTACCTAACGGTTACAATGTATAGCATCCCGTTACTCGCCGCATATCCTCCGCTTCGTGTACTCGAAGAAGGAGGACGGTGTCCACGCTATCCACGCGGGGAGCCTCTTTACGAGGTCGTAGGCCTCCTCCCAGTTGTCGAGGCCGAGGTCCCTCGCTAGGGCTTCGAGGGAGTACTCCGATCTTATGTACTTGTAAATAATGGCCAGCGTGTCCTGGTCAAGCGGCACCTCCTTGCCGTTGCTCAGCCTCACGACGAGCTCGCACATTGTTCCCTGCCCCTAGTGGGTTTGGGTAAGGTCTATAAAAGCTGTTCACTCAACCGGTGCGTAGCACATGTACCTGGGGACGTACACGTCGCCGGAGCGCTTGAGGTTCTTTATTATCTGCTTGAGCGCGTCATCCGTTATCCCGTGCTCCCTCAGCTCCTCAAGCAGCTCCTTATGGAGCACGCACCTACCGTACTCCGAGTACCTCTCCTTAATCAGCTTGAGAACAAGTATCTCCTTCTCCCTCATGCTTTTTGGCTTGCCCGTCATGATCAGGTCGATATCGATCATGTTTGACTCCACGTCCAGGCCAACGCTCTCGAGCATGGAGTTCATCAGCCTGATAGCTTCCGCGGCATCCTCAGCGTCCACAGTGTCCTTCAAGGCCATCTTGGCGTAGGCCTCGGCCAGCCTTATCAGGCCCTCTCCCTGCCTCGGGGTTAGGGGGAGCGGTACCTCGGGGTTCTGTGCACTAAGCTTCCTGAGGCTCACGAAGTACTCCGTGATCAGGTTGATCGCCTCCTGAGTTAGCTTGGGCCTCACGTACTTCCTCGCGTACGCTATGTACTTCCTAAGAAGGTCGGGCGGGATCTCGGGCTGCACCTCAGTGGGTTTCTCGTGCGCTGTGAGTATGTGCTCGATCATCGCCCTGTCTCTCTCGACGTCGGCGACGTCCCTCACTATGAAGATGAGGTCGAACCTCGAGAGTATGCTGTCCGGCAGGTTTATGTTCCCTTTAGGTCCCAGCTCAGGTATGTACCTCCCGTGCTTCGGGTTGCCGGCGGCGAGGATCGCTGCCCTAGCGTTGAGTTGGGCCACGATACCCGCCTTGGCTATGCTTAGGAAGCCCTGCTCCATAGCGGTGTGGATGGCTGACCTGTCCTCCTCCCTCATCTTGTCTATCTCGTCGATGCAGACGATCCCCCCGTCCGCCAGCACCATGGCACCTGCTTCGAGGAAGTACTCCCCCGTATCCTTATCCCTGAGCACAGCCGCCGTCAGACCAGCAGCCGATGATCCCTTACCGGTCGTGTAGACAGCCCTTGGCGCTATCTTGGCGGCGAACTGCAGCATCTCGCTCTTCGCCGTTCCAGGGTCGCCGAGGAGTAGCACATGTATCTCCCCCCTCTTCCTTGTGTTGCCCACCTCCTTCGTCACACCTCCGAAGAGGAGCATCGCCACTGCCTCCTTGATGTCCCAGTGGCCATAGATCGTGGGGGCTATGGACGCTATGATCTTCCTCCTTATGAGTGGGTCCCTGCTCATCCTCAGTATCTTCTCCTCGTCCTCGGGGCTCAGCTTAACCTCCTCGAGGTACCTCTGGGAGACGATGACGTTATTCGCTTCAAGATAGATGGAGAAGAGGTTCCTTACCCTCCTCTTCGAGGGACCCATCGATAGGAGCTTGGGCACGCCTATCACAGAGACCCTGTCCCCCGGCCTCACAGCGTCCACGAGGTCCTCGGTGAGGATCACGTCAACCGACCTGGGTATGGTGCCAGCAGGCACGTCCTCGGGCTTCTCCTGCACGGTTATTTTCTGCCAGTCTATGAAGACAGACCTCTCGGGCACGAGCTTGAAGACGCCCCTACCTCTTCCTTTCCCTTCCTCCCCGAGAATATTCTCGGCGCAGATCGGGCAGTAGGTAGGCTTCTCGGACTCGTCCTTCATTTCCTCCTCACCAGGCGGCCACTCGAACTCGTGAGACTCGCCCGTGGGTAGGACATGTAGGTAGACCGCCTTAATCATTCTCTCTTTTTTCGTCGTCATCTTAACCACTATACCGTCAACCATTACCAGCCTCCCCACGTGCTGGCTCCCAAGTTCCCTGATCGATAACCTCGTCTTCCAGCCAGTTAGCCTAGGATAGAACCTCCTCACCGCCGCAGCGTAATCGGGGTCCAGTGACTCTACCAGCTTCTTCACAGCCTTCGAAAAGGCCTGGAGAGCATCCTCGGGGCTATTTTCTAGAATAGACACGAGCTTCGGGTCAAAGCGCAGCAGGTCCTCATAGTCTATATGGAGCGATATCCTCCCTTCACGGATAAGCTCCTGGATCCTCTCTACATATTTGAACCTGTTATTCTCTCTAAATGTTCGGAGGAAGTCGTAGAACATGAGCATGTAATCAGCGACTAACTCCTCACCTCCCCCGAACTCCTCGACGAACTCAGTGCCTGCCAAGGGCAACACCTCTCTCCCAAGCCTCGATGCTGTCTTTCAGCTCAAGAAAGAGAGCGATCTCCTCAGGCGTTAGCTTGTCAGCTATGTCATCGATCTCGGCTCCCAGAAACGCCAGCCTCATTATTTTGTTCAGCCTCCGCTTCATCAGTGCCATCAGGTCTGCCTCGACCCTATCGGCCTTAGCCAGGTCTCTGGAGTCGCTTGAGTTCCTCAACTCGGTGATCAGCTTGGCAGCCTCATAGTAGAATGTTCGTTTAAGGGGTACGAGATCGCTGGGGCGAGCGCTCTCCTCGGAGATCGAATAGTTAGCTATGTCGTGATCCCTTATTGTGGGCTCGCGCAGCTCGAGGCTGTCAGGAAGGGCCTCAGCGATCCACAGGGGCAGGACGGCCTCCTCGCCCCTCGAGAACGACTCGTGCTTGCCTTCATAGTAGACCCTACCTATATCCTTCAGTACCGCAACGCTCACAAGCGTCAGCATGTGCACTGCCCTGACAAGGGCTAGCTTGTGCTTCAGGGTCCTCCCTCAACTAACCAGGTCTCAAACCGAATTACTAATAAGCTATGCGCCCCATTAGGCCGTGAGGGTCAGATAGGTAACACTCACCTACTGGGGATGAGGACAGACGCCACACAGATGATCGATGAAGAGGGCTCGTGTTACCGACCCTAAACTATTTTCTTTTTCCTCGCCTCCTCCCTCACCTTTAGCTCCTCAGCAAACTCCCTCACCACCCCCTCCGCCGCAGTGGACGCCGCCTCACCCAGCTCCTCAAGGAGCCTCCTCACAAACTTCAGTGCGCATACCTTACTGTGGAAGCTATACTCCTTCCCCCCTATGACCAGTATGACACCTTGACCACGTGGGAATTTTCGCCCGCACACAACACAGACAAGCCTCTCCTTAGGCATCCCGCTTAACCAATGATGATGAGATGAGGAAATTATTGCCTTTCGGTTAATAGGTCTGAACACATTACTCTGGGAGCAGGGGTAGCAACAGCAATGACGGACGCCGCCGCTGTCATCCGTAGGGTGCTGAGGAGTCTGGGGATAACGCCGTTCGAGTACCAGCTAAAGGCATTCGACGCCGTGCTGAAGGGGTGCAACGTCATAATAACGGCGCCGACTGGGTGGGGGAAGACAGAGGCGTCCATCGTACCCATAATCTCGGAGATCCATGTCAAGAGACCGGAACCCGTAGCAGCCCTCTACATCACTCCCCTGCGGGCCCTCATCAACGACATAACGGCGAGGATAAGCCGGCTCGGCAGGACACTCGGCGTCAAGGTTGCGAGGAAACACGGTGACGTCGCTCAAGCAGAGAGAAGAAGGCGCCTGAAGGAGCGTCCCCACATCCTTGTCACAACGCCGGAGAGCCTGGAGTCCGACATCGATCTCTCGCCCGGGATGCGTGACATGCTCAAGAACGTGAGGTGGGTCATCGTTGACGAGGTTCACGAGATCCTAGCTACGAAGAGAGGGGCGCAGCTCGCCGTATTGCTCGAGAGGCTCAGGGGGTTAGCAGGTGATTTCCAGCTGATAATGCTCTCGGCAACAGTGAGTAACCCGATAGGTGTCCTCGACGCCTTCTCCAGCTCGAGTAAGAGAGGGCGGATGCACGTAGGCTCGGAGGAACTAAAAAGCATAAGGGTGGAGGTCATCCCACCTACCGATGACGTATCCGGCGCGATAAAGGAGATCATGAGGAATCATCGTAAGCTCCTCATATTTATTGACTCGAGGAGGTTAGCTGAGAGGCTTCACTCAGAGTTAGAGGGAATGGGCCTCAGCGGCTTCGCTGTTCACCATTCCTCTGTATCAAGAGGGGTTAGGGAGAGTGTCGAGAGAATGCTTAAGGAGGGGGGCCTAAGGGCTGTCATCGCCACGAAAACCCTGGAACTCGGAATTGACGTGGGTGACGTGGATGCAGTCATAAATGTGGGGCCGCCGTCCTCCGTGACAGCCCTTCTTCAGAGGGTGGGGAGATCGGGGCATAGAAGCGGTGGTGTTGGAATCGGCTACATCATTCCAAGAAACGATTACGAGTACTTGCTATCCCTTGCCTCGGCATCGGCCGTGATGAAGGGGCTCCTTGAGGAGAGGACTCCCCTAGTATGCTTTGGTGATGTTGTGGCGAGGGCGGTAGCCGGTATGCTTCTTGAGCGCTCACCGAGGGAGGAGGATGAGGTACTCGTTATAATCACCAGATCGCTTCCCTGCGGTGCGGAAAGGGTGAGGTCAATAGTTGAGGTGCTCAAGGAGGCGGGCATTGTGCGCCGACATAACAACGAACTCAAGCTCACGAACAGGTTCTATAGGATATGGAGTCAGCAGGGCCCAGGAAGGGATTTTCGGAGGTTCTTCTCACTTATACCGTCATTGGATGATAAGGTTGTTGTGGTGTTTAGGGAGAGGGAGATAGGGTTCCTGGACTACGCGTACGTGATTAAGTACCTCCGCCCAGGTGACAGAGTCCGGCTCGCCGGCAAGAACTGGGATATCGTTGGGATAGACTTGAGGTTAGGGCGCATAGAGGTGGTGCCGAGCACCGGTGGAGGCGAGCCCCCTGAGTGGCACGGATCCCCTGTGGTGGTGTCTGAACTGATCACGAAAGAACTTTTTAGAATGATAAATGAGTGCGTAAGTGGCTCGTGCCCCAATAACTTCATTGAGAGGGTTGCCAGCTGGTTCAGGAGATACCCCGGTAGGGCGCCGTACCCGGGGGAGCTATTCGTTGAGCAATATGGTGACACGCTGATCCTCTACGGCCCCTACTCCCAAAGAGAATTCGAGCTATTCTCATTACTGCTGCACTTCCTGCTACACACGAAGCGTAGCAGGGTAAGGGAAGTTACTGTGAGGTCTTCAGCGTTGGGAGTAGCTGTTGAGGGTGGTGGCGACTTGATTAAGGAACTATACGGGTCGGGCTACTCGGAAGACCTCGTGAAGGGAGCGCTGAGCATGTCGCCTGAGTACACAGTGTTGGAGAAGGAGGTCCTCCCGAGTTTTGGAGTGGCCAAGAACGACGTTGTCCGTGCCGAGATACTGAGGCAGCTGCGCGTGCTATACGGAGCCGAGGATAAGGGCCACCTGGCTGAGGCGTTCATGAACGCTGAGCTCGCTCTGCGGTTCGTGAGTGGCGCTGGTGTCTCACCCATAGCGAAGGAGATCTTGAGGTCTCCTCGGACAAGGCCCTGGTACAGAGGCGTCTATAGGTTGCTGGTTGATAGTGTGACCGGCTATGCCTTCACGGTGGAGGAGTTAGCGGTTCTCACGGGCCTTGACGAGGGCTACGTAGAGAGGAAGCTTAAAGGAATGAGGAAGTTTAGCGGGCGATATAGAGTTGTGGAATTTTACGATGTCAGTACGGGGGAGAAGAGGTGGGCCCTTGCAAAGGATCTGAGGGCATTGGCTGAGAGTGATTTCAAGGAATGCTTTGACCCGCCCTCGAAGAGCAGTGTGTATCAGGTAACGATTTACTATGAGAGAGGAGAGCAGCCCTCATCGATTCTGTTATCGGCTGAAAGCGTTGAGAGAGGAATATTAAATAATCTACTTGCTGACACTGATAACGTCTACAAACTCACAGTTAAGGGGGGATGCGGGTCCGTGACGTACTACCACATCCCCCTGGAATTGCTCGACCTAGCTATCCTCAATGCTATGGCATACCTGCAGGTGATGAAAGGATGCGGGTAAAGGCGAGGGCGGAGATAGCGGGTGTAGTGGATCAGCGCAGGGTCGCGCGCCTGGAGAGGCTCCTTAACTCCGTCAAGGCCAGGCTGGTTTTCCTCGACTACAACCACGGATCAGTTCTCGTCAGAGCCGACCCCTGCCTTCTTCTGGATGTCGTGGGTGAATTGAAGAAACTTATTCGTAATTGCATCCTCAGGCTGACGCTCTTCGTGAAACCTGCCTCGAGCGCGAGGGAGCTGTGCAGTGATATCGTCAAGGTCTCGAGGGATCGCGAGAGATGCATAGCTGGCAGAACAGATAAAGTTGTCTTGATCGCCGATATATCACTCGCTAGGGACTATGCTAGGGTTATCGTTGCCAAGCATATGGGCCCCGGCACTCTTGATCTCTCTAACCCGCTCCTTCTCAGCCCTACTGAGTTCTCCTGTGTCGAGTTACCAAGCGTAGTTAATGAAATATCCCGCGTGTTGCCTGTATGTAGGGTGGAGTAGGTGTTCAGTAGCGAGCTGAGGCTGAAGTCTGTCGCTGGGGCGATCGCTGGCGCGGTATTGGGTATGGTGTCAGCGGTGCTCAGCCCCCCATCAGAGACGGTATCGTATCTCCTGGTAGCCCTGTATCTGGCGGCGTATCCCGTATTCGTTATGATCATGCGGATTTCTGGCGGGGGCGCAGGGCTCAAGAAGGGTGTCTCAGTATTCTACTCCCTAGAATTCATCTTCTGGGCAGGGATCTATGAGGCACTGAGTTACACAGCGGCGATGAGGTGAAGAGATGGGCAAAGCTCACGACTCCTATGAGGTAATGGAGTACTATGACGCTATAGCACCCTCTTATAACGAACTCTACGGCGATGAGCAACTCAATAAGTACAGAGGGATAGAGTACTTATGCAGGGGTGCGAGGATACTTGACATAGGGTGCGGCACTGGACTACTCCTCAAGCACTTAAGAGATTCGGGCGCCGATCCGGAGCTGTACTTGTGTCTTGACATCAGTAGGGAGATGCTTGAGAGATGTGATGAGTGTAGGAAGAGTGAAGTGGTGGTTGAGAGAGTGGCCTCCGATATGGTGCTTGTAAGTAATCTATTCATTGAGAAGTTCGGGTGCATAACCCTCTTTACGGTACTCCTTACTGGGTACGACCTTCAACACCTGCTCAAGGGGTTTATGGGTGTTCTCTCGCCGGGAGGAAAGATAGTTTATACGGTACTAGGCGACACTGCGTCCTGTCCTCTAGGACATGAAGTCAGGAGACTAGGTAGGATGGAGGTGCTTTGCATTGTCGACGGCGTATCGCAGGCCTAAGTCTTCCTTCACGTCCCTTGATACGGCGGTGATGGCACGAGAGCTCAACAGGGTTCTCGTGGGCGGAAGAATTGATAACATATACAGGTCCTCGTCGACCATGCTCCTCAAGATTAAGGGCGGGGAGATCGGGTCCGGCTACGTACTCATTGAACCTGCCCGAAGGGTGCACGTGACGTGGAAGATAGGCGAGAAGGACGCGAGGGGATGGGTGCCTACATTTAGAGCGTTCATGAGGGGTGCCGTGATCGAGGGCGTGGAGCAGGTGAGGTTCGAGAGGATCCTCAAGGCAACCTTGAGAAACAAGGGCTCCAGACTGTTATTTTACGTCGAATTAATTCCAAGGGGAATCGCCGCCCTGGCGAACCGTGAGGGTAAGGCGCTCGCTGTCACTTCATCGATAAAGGCTAAGGACCGAACTGTCGTGCCTGGTGGCAGGTACTACCTGCCACCCCCGCTCCCCGATATCCTAAGGGAGGATGAGGGGGTTCTCACGGACATCATCTTGAGGAAAGGAAAGAATGTGGGCTCAGCCTTGGTCAGGGAGCTGGGCATACCTCCAGAGGTTGTGAATGAGGTGATACAGCAGGAGGTGAGGGCTAGTAAGCCTGAGGAACTGGGTGCGGAGGCTATTATTGAATTAATAAGGAAAGTGAAGACTTTCATACTTGCCGTTATTGAGTCGCCAAGGCCCGTCATCGTGAAGGTCTCGGGAAGGCCGATCGCTTTTCACCCATTCATGCCGGAGAACCTCTACAGAGGGACAGAGGTTGAGTACACGGAGTATGACTCGTTCTCTAAGGCCGTCGATGATTACTTCTCTCAGGTGTTGAGCGAGGGAGTGGTCAGTGAGGGTGAGGTAGCCAGGCATGAGGCCCTCCTCCAGGAGGCCCTTAGGAGACTAGAGGAGATTAAGGAGGCGATAAACCGCCTTGATGCGGAGGCGAGGGTGTTTTCCGAGAATTACTACATTGTCGAGAAGCTCTGGAGATGTGTTCGAGAGACGGTTAAGAGTGTGGGGTGGGATAGAGTACGTGAGTTTTGCAGGGTAGATGACGTAGAGCCTTCCAGAGGTGTGTTTAAGGTCACCATTAATGGTACCGAGCTCTCATTGAATGTGATGGAGCCTCTTCACAGACAGCATGCCCTCTTAATGAAGAAGCTAGAGAAAGAGAGGGAGAGGCTAGAGAGAGGGAGGAAGGCGGTGGAGGAACTCGAGAGGAGACTAGCTGAAGTGCGAGCGAAGGCCAGTGTAAGAAAGTTGCGGAGGATTATCGAGTGGTATGACACATACCACTGGCTCATCACGAGCCACGGATTCCTCGCAATCGGGGGGAGGGATGCGCAGCAGAATGAGAAAGTGGTGCGGAAGTATCTGGGCCCCCGAGACATCTTCGTCCACGCTGACGTGCATGGGGCATCCGCTTTTGTCATATTAACGGAAGGGAGGGACGTCCCGGATAGCGATATAAGGGAAGTTGCAGTAATGGCTGCATCATACAGCAAGGCCTGGTCTTCGGGATTTGTTGCCGTTGACGTGTTCTGGGTGCGTGGTGAGCAGGTCAGTAAGTCTCCGCCTCCAGGCCAGTACCTGCCGAAAGGCTCGTTCATGGTTTACGGGAAGAAGAATTATATAAAGGGGGTGAGGCTACGCCTGGCAATAGGGGCGGAATTGGTCGGCGCAGACGGGTACAGACTGGTCGCTGGTCCAGAAGAAGTTATCGGGGGCCGTGCAGAGGTGTACGTGGTTATAGAGCCCGGCAACATCAAGAAGGGTAAGGTAGCTGAGAAGATCGTGGAGAGACTCAGAAAGGTGGTCCCGGGCTTAATCGACCTTAAGGCTGATCACGTAATCAACAAGGTTCCGGGTCCATCAAGAATCGTTGGTTACGGCGGAAGGGCGGTTAGAAGAGATAAATCGCCTGAATGACATAGTATTAATGGTGACTCCTTGAAGGTTAAGCTCCTTATCGATTCTCACTACCCAACCGTATCACCCGATGACCCTCTCACCAAGGCTCGAGCCTTGATGAGGGATATAGGACTAAGAATGCTACCCATAGTTGAGGAGGATTCACTTTATGGCGTTATAAAAAGAGAAAGCGTTCTCCTACTCACATCGACACGCTCAACAGCAACAGTCCGCGACGCCGCTGACAGGCCCCGGCTAATATTCCGTCCCGACGATGACATGTTCGAGTCTGTAAGAGCCATGGTCGAGTTCGATGAGTGGTATTCGCCAGTGGTGGATGAGAGGAGCGGGAAGTACGTAGGTGTCGTGAGCTTGGCCTCGTTCCTTGGATTTATGTTAAGGAAGGGTAGGCTGAGGGCTGGCATGAAGGTTGAGGAAATAATGACTACATCGCCTCTTGAGTACGTGCTCCCCGATGAGCCCATATCGAGGGTATGGAGAAGGATGGTTGAGCTTCAAATAAGTGGATTCCCTGTCGTTAGAAGCGCGAAGACTCTCGAGCTAATTGGGATGATAACACAGCACGACCTCCTTAGGAGGGGTTACACGAGGATCGAGTTGGAGTCCCCTGGTGGGCCTAGGAGAGGGCCGAGGGTCAAGGACGCCATGACGACGCCGGCTGTGTCAGTGTCTCCGGACGATGAGGTTGTGAGGGTCGTTGAGGTACTGTTGGATAAGGAGATCGGCAGGGTTCCTGTGACCGATGAGAATAGTTCTCTGGTTGGCATTGTTGACAGGAGTGATGCTGTGAAGGCTTTTCTGAGGTGAGTTCCGTGGTGAAGAGGCCCGTATACAGGAGAGTAGTTGAGAAGAACAGATGGTTAAGAAGTGACGGCAAGCCCAACTTCCGCGATAACATACATGAGGTCATACCGAAACTCCAGCCGCTCCTCGATAAGAAGGTGCCCACCTTAAGTGAGGTATCGACGGTGCTCAACGCCGCGGAGGCGATGACGTCATCAAGTAAGAGGGTGCTCCCGGTAGTGGATCCGGGCAACAACCTCGGTGGCGTGGTAGCTGGTATGGACATAATCGAGTATCTGGGCGGCGGGCAGAAATATAGAATAATTGCTCAGAGATTCGGCGACCGTATCTACGACGCCCTCTATGCGCACGTGAGGAACATCATGACAACAAAGGTGATCTCGGTCGACATAGACACTGACCCAATGAAGGTTATCGAGGTAATGGTGCTGAACGGGCTAGGAGCCGTGCCTGTGGTTGAGGAGGACGGTAAGTTCGTTGGCATGATCACGGAGGAGATACTTACGCGGTATGTCCACGCATTGGTTAGGGGCACCACCGTATCCGAGGTAATGAGTAAGTCAGTTATAAGCATAGCGAGGGAGGCCAGCATAGGAGCGGCCCTTAAGCTTATGGTGTCTACGGGTGTTAGGCGTCTTCCCGTCGTGGACGGAGCGGTGTTAAGGGGTGTGGTAACGTGGAGGGAAATAATAGGGTTCGTAGGTTCTCACGAGGTATTCAATCATCTGAAGGAGTACACGGTAACAGAGTTCAACGACCTGCCTTTAGCGCTAGTGACGACGACGGACTTTGAAAGGGCGTCTCCAGGGGAAGACCTCGCGGACGTGGTGATTAGGATGAAGGAGAGAGGAAAGGACTACGCCCTCGTCATGAGGGGCGATGAGGTGGTGGGAATAATTACTGAGAGAGACATTCTATACGCCGCGCTCACGAGGTGAGAGTGATGCCTCCCAGAGTGAGTAAATACATGACGTCGGAGGTCGTTACGGCTGATGAGAACGATAACCTCGCCAGGATAAGGAACCTCATGATAAGGTACGGCATAGGCCGAGTAGTGATCGTGAGTTCGAAGAGTGGGGGCAGGGTTGTCGGCATTATAAGCAGGAGCGACTTCGTGAGGATAATGTACAACAGAAAGAGGATGTACAGGCCGTTAACGGACATACTAGCCAAGGAGATAATGTCCACACCTGTTTACTCGATAAGGCCTACTAGGGCGATCAAGAGAGCAGCCCACATAATGCTTACTAGGAAGATAGGCTCCCTCGTGGTCATAGATGTTGTGAACGGTGTGGAGGAGCTCAGAGGAATAATAACGAAGACGGATATCGTTAGGGCATATGCAGAGAATTATAAAGGAGCGCATAGAGTAGAGGAAATGATGATAACTGAGGAACTCCCAATAGTCCATCCACAGCACTCATTCTTCTATGTCGCTGAAGTTGTGGGAGAATATGGTCGGGCTTTAGTGGTTGACGGTGAGAAAGTTGTTGGTGTAATTACTAAAGCAGACATAATGTACAGTAACATATTCCCTCTCGCAAGGACAGGCACAAAGTTCGTCAAAAGAGCTGGGTTAACCGGTAGGGGAATACCGGGTGTCGTACGTGTCTACACAATGCCTGTTGCCTTCGACATCATGACACCCAACCCGATCACGATCTCGCCCTCGGAGGACTTGGCTGAGGCAGCTAGGATAATGATAACTAACGGGATAAGCACCCTCCCGGTGGTGAACGGCTCTGGCAAGCTCGCCGGCTTGGTCACGAAGAAGGAGATCCTTAAAGCAGTGAGGAAGGGGTAGAGGTGATGGAGCCTACTCTGATCGAGATCGGTAGGAAAGACTTCATGAAGACAAACAAGAACGACACGCTATACAACCTCATAAGGGAACTCTTTCGCAGGGGGGAGGACAGGGCAATTGTCTATCACAACGACAAGCCTGTCGGGATAGTGACGCTGACAGACATAGCCCTAAAGCTAGCGCCGACAAAATCTAAGAGAGTTCCAACCACAACTCTCCACGTCTCCGCCGTCATGAGTTTCCCACTAATAGCATTGCCCCAGAACTCACCAGTAACGAAGGCCGCTAGGGTGATGGTTGAGAAGGGGATAAGCAGTATACCAGCGCTCGATGAAGCTGGTGAGGTATCAGCCCTGGTCACGAAGTGGGAGATTGCTGCGATGTTAAAGGACGAGAAGGCGGGGGTTACCTCAGCGTTGACCAGCGTGGTGAGGGAGGTGAGGGAGACTGACTCTGTGCTCATGGTTAGGAGAATGATCATTGATGAGGGCGTACAGCAGGTTCTCGTGCGCAACCTCGAAGGAAAACCGGCAGGAATAGTAAGCAGTTACGAGATCGCCAAGCTACTGGCTGACCTCATAGATTACGCAGCTGAGTACGGGCCGAAGGACTACCTAAGAGAGGTGAGGGTAGGCGAGATAATGAGACCCTACGTACCCATCCAGCCCCTGGACTCTACGATCTCGGATGTCGCCGCACTCATGAGCGAGAAGAGGGTGAAAGCGGTCTACCTCGTTGAGGAGAACGAGATCAGGGCGGCAGTGACGCTCAATGACCTAGTGAGGTACTTCGTGAGTAGAGCAGTGCTCTAAGAACTTGCCGAGATACTGCGACGATCTCTCATAATTCAGGCGGGGTATCCTTCGGCAGAAACTCGCATGGTCGAGGAAAGGGTGTGCGCTGATTCAGCTGAGACAGGTTTCGTCACATGATCCCGTTATCTGCTGGGTTCATCATCCGTTTTGTTGGTGTAGCGAACCCTATATTAGTTTAGTTGTGAAGCTCCTTTGTGTGATGATACGACGGTCTCCTGAGGGCAAATGATGAGTCTTCTCTTCACTGAGTTTTGAGGTGAGCATAAATTTCTAATACTTTAGAATCCGCCTACTCAACGGCGGTAGCGATTGGGTGCTGCTCCAATTTCCCCGGTAGATGCTGAGGCCGAGAGATTCGTCAGCGAGGTCGCTCGCGCTAGGTTTGTTGTTTACCTTAAGACGTGTCCCGTGTGCGGTGGGGCTATAAGCGATGAGAGGTTGAGGGCAGGCCTTCCGTGCTCGAAGTGTATCCCTGACGACGTGCTAAACAGGCTTAAGGGAAGGGGTGATTTCAGGAGAAACATATGTGATTACCTTGAGGAGCGTGGGCTACTCAGGAACACCTCCTATGGAGTCTACTGCAGAATGATAAAGGAGTCAGCAAAGATCGAGAGTTTCTTCACGCAGGTCATGGGCAGTAAGCCCTGGGCGATTCAGAGGCTCTGGATAAGGAGGGCGGCGAAGGGCCTCTCCTTCGCTATGATAGCCCCAACCGGAGTTGGCAAGACGACATTCGGCGTGGTACTCGCCCTCTACCTAGCTAAGGAGAAAGGTCTCAAGTCATACTTCATGGCGCCCACAACGACACTCGTAATGCAGATCAAGGAGAGAGTTGAGGAACTGGCCCGGAACATCACCGGGTGGGAGCCGAGGGTCGTAGCTATTCATTCCAAGCTACGTGCATCCGCCAGAAAAGAGGTGCTGGAGGCGGTAAAGAACGGTGACTTCGACATCCTCATCACAACCTCCAACTTCCTGCTCAGGCTGGGGAAGAAGCATGAGGAGAATGGGGACGAGATCTTTGAGGGCCTCGTGCGCCTCGGGAGGAGAAGGAAGTGGGGGATGATATTCGTCGACGATGTCGACGCAGTCATGAGATCTTCGAGGGTGATAGAATTCATCCTTATGCTTGCGGGGTTCACCAAGGAGGACATACAGGATGGTATGGAAATAATAACACTCAGGAGGAGGCTCGCCTTCAACCCACGCCTGGAGAGAGATAGGCGGGTGCTGGAGAAGCTGAGCAAGAAGCTACAGAGGAGGAGGGAGCAGATAAGCACCCTCGTGCTTCTCGCCTCTGCCACCGGCAACCCCCGCGGGCCCAGGGTCAAGCTCTTCAGGGAGTTGCTGGGCTTCGAGATAGGTGCTAGGCCGGAGTTCATACGTAACGTGGACGACTACCTCATCAAGGTGGAGGCCCCGTACCTTAGGAAAGAGAATCTTGATGAGCTGGTGAAGGCTGTCGAGTTCCTGGGTGTTAGAGGAGGCCTGGTCTACGTCTCACAGGACCTTGGAATAGAGGCTGCCGAGGCCATAGCCTCATACCTTAAGGACGCAGGGATCAAGGCCGAGGCCGTTCACAGCAAGAAGGACGCTGTCTCGATCATAGAGGCGTTCAGGAAGGGGGACATCAATGTACTTGTCGGTGTAGCGACATACTACGGTGTTCTTGTAAGGGGGCTGGACATACCGGAGATCATTAGGTATGCGGTTTTCGTGGGTGTTCCTAGGCATAAAGTGAGGCTCGAGATAGGGGAGGAGACCGGGTCTAGGGACCTCCTCCAGCTAATACCGCTGGTCAGAGACGCCATAAGGGATGAGGCGAAGAGGAGAGCCCTTAACGCAGCACTCAACATCGTGAGGAGGGAGATCAGGCGCAGGGGCACTTACATACTCAACAGGCTGGACGAGTTCCTGTCCCAGATCAGGGGGCTGAGTGACGAGGAGATCCGCGAGCGTGCCTCGACCATGAGCAGGCTTGAGAGGGTGTTCGCGGAGGCCTTCATGATTGTGAGGGCGGCCCTCCGGGACAAATCCGTTATTGAGGCGATCGAGAAGAACCCGGAGGTCTCTGTTAGGGTCGAGGCCGGCGCCCTCTACGTGCTAATACCTGACGTTAGGACGTACATCCAGGCGAGCGGGAGGACATCGAGGCTCTTCCTGGGCGGCATAAGCAAGGGTATAGCGGTGATCCTTGAGCACGATGATCGCCTCGTCTACGGGCTCGAGCACAGGATAAGGTGGCTAATAGACGAATTCGCCCTCCACGAATGGGACCCCGAGAAGGTCAAGAAAACCCTTGAGGAGGTGGACAGACACAGGGAACTCATAAGGAGGCTGAGGAGCGGGGAGAAAGTGAGCGCTGCCGAACTACCGAGGGTAACGGACATAAAGACAGCGCTCTTCATCGTTGAATCACCCAACAAGGCCAGAACAATAGCGAGGTTCTTCGGCCGCCCGAGCTCAAGAACCTACGGAAGGTTAAGGGTATACGAGGTATCGATAGGTTCCCTCACACTACTCATAACGGCCAGCGGCGGCCACATATACGACTTGATAGTCGATTTTCAGAAGATAGTGAAGCATGAGAAGGTAGCGCCCCACATAAGGCACTACTACGGGATCGCCGGAAGGGAGAAGCTGGTCGCCGGGAGCAACAAACCTCCCTTCGTCCCGATTTACTCACCCAGAAGGAGAATCATAAGAGGCGACGAAAACAGGCCGGCCACGACCTTCATAGCAGAGCCGGAATACAGTGAGGCATGGGAGAGATACGCCACAGAAGGTGAGATAGAGTCCGCAACGGAGATCATAGAGGCCCTCAGGGACGTCGCTATGGAGGTCGACGAGGTACTCATAGGGACGGACCCCGACACCGAAGGCGAGAAAATAGCGTTCGACGTATGGAACATCGTCAGACCGATGCTCCCAAGCGACAACGCCCTCAAGCGCGTCGAGTTCCACGAGGTGACGAGGAAGGCGGTCCTGAAAGCCATCGAGAACCCGAGGAACATCGACGAGAACCTGGTCATGGCTCAGCTCATTAGGAGGATAGAGGACAGGTGGATAGGGTTCCCACTCTCGAAGGATCTACAGGAGAACTTCTGGCCAGTGTTCTGCGAAAACATTAACAACTACATGAAAAGGAACAAGATGAGACCCGACGACCTTCGCACCAGGTATGACGTGGATAAGTATGTCCTTCTGGACGTAAAGAAGCTGAGGAAGTTACTCAGAGCAGATCGCGATAAGAAAATAATTGTGAAGCTCAGGCAACCACTACCCTCAGTAGTTCTAACAAACTGTAAGAAAAGAGGACCGTATAGAAATCTGAGCGCTGGCAGGGTGCAGACTCCCGTTCTTGGCTGGATAATCGAAGGACTGAAAATGCACCTCTCTGAGTGGGGTCCGAGGATGAGGCTCACCCTCAGACCAGACCTAATAGCTAATGCTGGGGAGGGCAGGGTATTGGCACCCTCTCTAAGGATTGAGCGCGAGTTCACTGAAGAGGACGCAGAACTCCTTAAGAGAATAGGCGTAAAGCCGCTCGGCATAGACAAAAAGATTACGAGAAGAGTCTATGTCCCAATGTCAGCTCTCTACGGCTCGCCGCAGTGGTGGATGCTCACGCCAAGGAGTAAGAGTGGCATAGAGCACGCGGAGTTAGCAATCACCGCAGAATTACTAGAGGAGCTCGCGGAGATTAACCCGCCGCCACCGTACACAACGGACACAGCGATCAGCGACATATCCCAGAAGCTGAGGATGAGCTCAGAGGAGATAATGAGGATACTCCAGGACTTGTTCGAGCTGGGCTTCATAACCTACCACAGGACTGACTCAACGAGGGTCTCCGACGCCGGGATAGCGGTGGCCAGGGAGTACATCACGGAGAAGCTAGGGGACAGGTACTTCAGGCCCAGGAGGTGGGGCGAGGGAGGTGCCCACGAGTGCATAAGGCCGACGAGGCCGATAGACGAGCAGACACTAAGGGACCTCATCAATGAGGGAGTCATAGAGCCTGTTAGGAGGTTAGAGTCGAGACACTTCGCTGTCTATGACATGATATTCCGTAGATTCATGGCAAGCCAGGCAGCCCCTGCTAAGGTAGCTAAGGCGAGGCTTAAGGCTGACATCAAGCTCGTCGGGTACGTTGGGGGCGAGCGTCACGAGGTCCGCATAAGCGACGTTGACGCTGGCGAGGCCTACGTGCTCGGCCTTGAGGACACCTTCGATGGCTATCTCAGGTTCTATGTCAACGTGCCACTAGTTGATACGGGTGTTCTTGAGAAGCTCAGGGGCGTTGTCTGCAGACCCCCACCGCCGAGGGAGAGGAGAAAGAAGAGGGTGGTTCACCCGTGCGAGATCAGGTTCGTATGGATAGGGAAGAAAGGCACTCTACTGAGTGAGGCTGACGCTGTTAGGAAGATGAAGGAGAAGAAAATAGGTAGGCCGAGCACATACGCAAAGATAATGGACACCATAAAGAAGCGGAGGTACGTCGAACACAACAGGGTGCTCGTGCCGACCATCCTCGGCATGGAGGTCTACAGGCACCTCCTCAAGAAGTACAGGGAGTTCGTTACCGAGGACAAGACCAGGGAACTCGAGGAGCGCATGAGGACTGTGGAGGAGGTAGGTGAGGACGGGTTCACACTCTACGTGAAGCTACTCACGGACATCTTTGGCGAGATGAGGGAGATCGAGAAAAGGATGATGGGTGCAAAGAGCTAACCGTTTTATCCCATTACTCATTAAACTCTCTTGGTGCACTTATTGAGTCATGGATCACTGCTCATACTTCGCCAAGAACTGAGACAGAAGGCAAGGGACTTTGCTGTTGACCTCATAGCGACGCTGAGGGAAGCGCCAGCTAGTAAAACTGTCGTCACGCTGGCGCCCCCGCATCCGGTGTACCAGTACATTAAGGGGAAAAGAAAAGCATTCAGCGCCAGAGCATCGTATAGCTTACTCCTCACAAAGCTAGGGGCATTCGTCGACGAATTCGGGACGCCAATCATTATTGGACCAGTCATGGTAAGGAGCGGTAATAAGAACTACCTGGACGTAGTTGGCATATTACCCCACGCCGCGCCAGTGACGCTTGCGCGGAAGGTCGTCGAGATAGAGGACAAGATAAGTGGTTCATTCAGTGTGGGTAAGTTCAGGGTTGATGGGGCAGAGATATGTGCTGTAGTGGGGGATGACATGAGTTACCCGGAGATAAGTAGGGCCTGTGCGCTCCTTGGTGCCGACGTCATAATGTTCTTTGTGCCACCCCTCATAACCCCGTACTCGCCCAAAGAGACTGAGTGGCTTGCCTCGGTCAGGTCTCACGAGAACGGCGTGCCTGTGATCGTCATAGGCGGGTATGCTGATGAGTTCATAGCCCAGCCAACGATAATCACAAGTAGCGAGGGCGAGATCCTGGAGAGCAGAATGGATGCTTCGAGGTTCATGCTCGAGGTAACGATCAAGAGATTGGGCAGGAGCGGTAACGAGCGCCTCGCCAAGAGATACATCAACATGCTGAAGAAGTCCAAGGAGTTGATAAGAATTAAAAAGAAGAAGATCGGCTCATAACCTCACTTAACAACCGGCCCAATGACTGTCTTGCCGACGAGCCTGTTAATTCGCTCCACTTCCTCGTCAACCATACGCTGTATCTCAGCAATCTCCTCCTCGGTGAGGTGGCGGAACCTCCCTTGAAGCTTCAGGTAATCCCTAACAGGCTTCCTCCTCGACACTGGCGTCGTCACCCTGAACTCGCCATTCTCCACTTCATAGTTAATCCACACTCCGGTCTGCACGGCTAGCCTCGCTACGGTCACTGTGAGGGCAGGGTCTATCCTCCAGCCGGGCGTGCACGGCGAGAACGCGTGTATAAAGGTCGGCCCCTCGATCTCGACTGCCTTCCTCACCTTCATGTAGAGATCCGTTATATACGCCGGGTTGACGGTGGCTGCGTAAGGCACTCTGTGCGCTAGCACGATACCCATTATGTCCTTCTTAGGCCTCCACTCACCGCGCCACACCTTACCGACGGGAGTTGTGGTGGTCCACGCCTTATATGGTGTGGCACCGCTGCGCTGTATTCCTGTGTTCATGTATGCCTCGTTGTCGTACACTATGTAGAGCACGTTATGCCCTCTCTCCAGCATGCCGGAGAGGGCCTGCAGGCCTATGTCGAAGGTTCCGCCATCACCGCCTATCGCGACGACCTTGACCTTTTTGTCCTTCGGTATTACTCCCTTTCTCTTCAGGGCCTTTATCGCCGCCTCAACACCTGACGCACCGGCGGCAGCGTTCTCGAACGCTATGTGCAGCCATGGGTGCTTCCACGCGGTCTGCGGGTAAACAGTCGTGGTGACCTCGACACAGCCAGTGGCCTCAACTATTATGGCGTCTTTCCCCAGGGCCTTCGTTATGTGCCTCATCAATATGGCAGCTCCGCATCCCTGGCACATTCTATGGCCAGGCGCGAAGAGTTCCTCCCTCGGTATGTCCCAAATAGTTGGGATCTTGGGCTTTGTGCTCATTCTCTCACCCCTATAAAGTAAGGCTCCTTAGGAACATCCTTCCTGGTCTTCCCGTCCAACGCCAGCGTGGCGTCAACCATTGTCTTGATATCGTGGAACGTCACCGGTCTACCTCCTAGACCTGCAACGAAGTTCACTATCGGTGTATCGATCCCTCTGATGTATGCCGCTGATAGTGTGTCCCCATAGAGTGGCCCGCCATAGGATGAGCCGAAGGCTAGGGCCCTGTCTATCACGCCTACGGCCTTCAGGTTGCTTATGACCTCCGCTATCTCCTCAGCAGGGAACGGCCTGAAGAGCTTGACCCTTATGAGCCCCAGCTTTATGCCCCTCTTCCTTGCCTCCCTAACTATGTATGCCTTCACGTTGCCCGCGACGCTGCCCATCGCGACGAGGGCGTACTCGGCGTCATCCATCATAAAGTACTCAACGGGCTCGTAGTTCCTCCCAAACGTCTTCTCGAACTCCTTGGTTGCTTCATCAAATACCTCCCTCGCCTTCTTCATCGCCTCATGCTGCTGCCTCTTAAACTCGTAGTACCACTCGGGCGTGCCGAGCGGGCCCATGGTCACTGGGTTGTCGGGGTCAAGAACTCTCCACGTCACCTTCTTGGGTATGAACTTCAGTGCCTCCTCTCTCTCAATAGGCTCGACAGGCTCAATGGTATGGCTCATGAAGTACCCGTCTATGGCCGTGATCACTGGTAGGAGGACGTCCGGGTGCTCGGCGATCTTGTAAGCCAATATGACGTCGTCGTGAGCCTCCTGATTGGTGTGGGCCATCATCATGACCCACCCGGTGTCGGAGGCTGCCATGAAGTCGCCGTGGTCGTTCCAGATGTTGATGGGCGCGGAGAGGGCCCTTGTTGCCATAGCCATGACTATCGGGAGCCGCATCGAGGACGCTATGAACATTATCTCATACATGAGGGCAATGCCCTGCGACGAGGACGCCGTGAACACCCTCGCACCGGCTGCGGAGGCGCCGACGGCGGCCGACAGCGCTGAATGCTCGGACTCGACATGGATCACCTCAGCATTCAGCTCGCCGTTGGCTACGAACTCGGCGAGCTTCTCCACGATGGTTGTTTGTGGGGTTATTGGGTAGGCGGAGATCACGTCGACATCAGCCGCTTTAGCGGCGTATGCTATAGCGGTGTTGCCTGAGAGGGGTAGCTTCTTCTTGCCCGCCATCCTCACCTCACCTCTTCAATCATTTTTATCGCTTTAGCAGGGCACTCCTGAGCGCAGATCCCACACCCTTTGCAGTAGTCGTAGTTTATCTCGTAGGTCCTCGTGTATTTTCTTCCCGCCTTGGTGGTGTAGGGCTTGTCGAGCTCAATTATGGTGCCCTCCGGGCAGTATAGCCAGCAGAGCCTGCACCTAATGCACCTCTCCTGGTCGATGACCGGCCGCAGGGTTCTCCAGTCATGCGTCTTGTACTCAACCGTTGACCCCGGCCTTGTTATGACAGCGCCGGGGGGCAAGGATTTCCAACCGGGTAGTTGAGCGGTCATTCACACCACCACCCTCACGGACTCATATGCCTGCCTGAGGAGTTTAATGTTGGGACCCACGTAGCGCTCGGGGAACCTGTCCCTCACAGCTTCCTCGACCTTCTCCAAAGGAACTATGCCTGTCGCGGCGACGAGAGCACCGATCATTGCTGTGTTAACTATAGGTGCCTTAAAGACCTCCATCGCGAGCTTAGTGGCGTTGACAGTCGCTACCTTCACGTCATCCCTCCCAATGATTCTCCGGATCTCCTCCGGGTCCTTGGCAGTGTTGGCTATATACCACCCACTGCTCTTGAGGCCGTGGAGGACCGCCTCCTGCCCAACCATGGAGGAATCGAGTACTACTACGGCGTCGGGCTCCTCAATAGGTGTCTTCTCGTATATGGGCTCCTCGTCAATTCTCGTATATGCCTTAACCGGGGCACCCCTCCTCTCCGCACCGAACTCCGGGAAGGCGACAGCGTAGTAGCCAGCCTTCACGGCGGCCATGGCAGTCAGCTCGGCGGCGGTGACTGCGCCCATGCCGCCCCTGCCGTGCCATCTTATCTCAAAACGCCCCAAGCTTGTTCCCTCGGAGTGATCTCGAGATTATCCTAAAATAGATGAAACCAGAAGTTCTACCATAGCAGGGTGTCTCGCCATGGAGGACGTGAAAATAAGCAAGGCGTACGGAGTGAGGGTCGCCAGCATGAACGACCTCGCCAGGCTGGCTGCCTCCAGCGTTGCTATGGGGCAGATAACCTATGTAGTGAGGATATTCAAGGGCGAGGATGTGATCTACGCTGTCCTCGCGGTGTTCCGCGACTACTACAGGCTCTACGGGATCCCGATAATCTACTACTACGTCGACGCGGAGAGGAAGTACCCGATCGACGGAAACTATCTCCTTGTGAAGGCGGACTCCGAAGGCGAGATCGTCGAGATAGGAAAGGGCGGTAAGCCTGGCTACGTAGTCGTGCCAATAATAAACCTGGCCGAGATACCGGACTTCCTGCCCTTCGGTAAGTGATCCCTCGTTGGTCGAATGCCATTTAAGAAAAAAGCTTAGTAAGTGTTTAGATGAAGTGATGATGACGTCGACGTAGCCTGAGCAACGCTATGAGGAGGGGTCGATTTGCTGAACTAACGCTTTTAAGCCCCACACATGTTTAAGGGCTTGGATGGGCCCGTAGCTCAGCCAGGTAGAGCGGCGGAGCCCTGGCCCTGGGCACCGAGGCTCTTAACCCGTAGGTCCCGGGTTCAAATCCCGGCGGGCCCGCCACAAAATCACAACGGGCTCCACGACCACTTTATAAGCATAGCTTATTATGGGGGCACGCTGACGGTCATAACGTGCAGCATGCTCGACCGCTTCATAACCCCATTACCCGAGGTATGGGCAATCGAGTTCTACGGGGCGGGCAGTATAGTCACTACCCTAATGCATAGGGTGACAGCATGCAGGGCGAGGAGAGGGGACGTGGCGATAGCGCTTGTCCAGGACTTCGGCGGCCTGAACCCCTACATGCTCCGCTACTTCACCAAAGTCCTCGGCAGCGGCCTCGACAGAATAAAGGTCTCTAGAGCCTTCCGCGCAGAGGACGTGCCGACACTACTTAGGAGCGTGCCACAATGGGTCGACACAGTCGTGGTGAGAACCCCCTTCCTCTTCTCCCCACAAACCCCTGCGGAGTACAGCAGGGTTACGCCCATCGTCGCAGCGATCAAGAAGCTCATCGACTCGGGGGTTAGGGTGGCAGTCTTCAATACGGTGAGCAAGTTCGGTAGGTTCCTGCCGGAGGGCGGGAACTACCACCACCACGTAATGCACGCAGTGATCAGGCTATGGGAGATCGACAGGAAGAGGTTCGGGGCAGAAATCGTTAAGCACGCCTGGAGAGCGCCCGGGATAACCATTCTCCCCAAGGCGGAGGTGATGAGGGAGTGGGGCGGACTATCCCCGCACCTAGGCCTGTTATAGAGGCGGAGATCCGCCGCCTCATGAAGGTAGCGAACGCCCTCAAGGACCCGGAGGACAGGGAGGTCGCTAAGAAACTGCTCCAGTGCGCCTCCCGCGCCGCCGACGCCTACCGCTTCGTCCCACTCTCAGACCCTCTGGAGGCAGTGCTCATCGGCGTCATGATCTGCTTGGCGAGGGAGCGCCTGTGGAGGGGTACCTCATAGATGCATCACCTGCAACAGAGGGCACGGAGCTGGTTCTCACCACGGAGCACGGCCTGGCGAGGGTCAAGGCCCGTATCAGGTACTCAGCCCACGTGCTGACGAGGCCGGACCCACAGATACTGGCGGAGCAGATCATGTCTAGCGAGGACTCAGTGGAGGCGTTGGTGGAGGAGATGCTCGCGCCGCCCGACTACAAGGTTAGGGTACGGGTGCTGATGCTAGCGAGCGATGACCTGAGGGCGCTGGCGAGAGTCGTGCACTGGCTCGAGGCCCGCGGGATTGGCAGGGAGGTCAACAGGGTGCATAAGCTTGCCGTCGCCCTCAGGATGAACAACACACCGCCTGGCTCACTAGTGAGCGTAGAATCTGGGAGGGTATCCCCCCTCGAAGACATCGATGACCCACTCTACGAAACCCCCAGCATACGCTACGCTGAGGTCACAGCGCTTGCCTGGCACGGGCCTGCCATACTCGGCGACAGGGTCGGGGGAGTAATGATTAGGTGTGGTGAAGAGGAGTTCGTTGCGAGGCCGGAGGAGGTTGTTGATGGAGTGAGGTACTGCAGGCCCCACGTAGTCATCGCCAGATTCGAGGACAGGGCGCTGTTCCCCGGACTAGACAGTGACGAATGGATCGTTATGGAGCCACCGCTCGCTGGCTCAATGGAGGGCGTGATAGAGTGGTCAAGGATCTCCGGCCTACCCCTCCCAGAGGCGGCTGCGGCCCCCATCGGTAAGGTGCTCACAACAGCGGAGGCTGCAGAGGCGATGAGGAGGGGCTACATACTCGACCCCTCAACACCCAGGATCGAGGGCTGGAGAAAGGTCTGGGAACTGGCAGCAGCCGATCTCGCCGGCGGCGGGAGGGTGCCGGAGCCGGGTACCTACTGGGGCGTGGCGCAGCTGGACTTCAACAGCCTCTACCCGAGCATAATAGTGAAGCATAATCTCTCGGCCGAGACCGTGGGCGTGGCCTGCCGGGGAGGGACAGTACCGGAGGGCGGGATACACCCGGTCTGCATGGATAAGGAGGGCGTGGTGCCGTCCGTGCTGAGGAAGCTCATCTGGAGGAGAGCCATGCAGAAGGATGCGGGGCTTGTTAAGAGAGCGGACGCCGTTAAGTGGTTGCTGGTCGCTGCGTTCGGCTACCTAGGCTACAGGAACTCGCTCTTCGGCTCTATACAGGCGTACGAGAACGTGACCTCGATCGCTAGGCACACGCTTCTGAAGGCTGAGGCAGTCGCTGAGAAGATGGGGTACAGGGTCATACACTCGATAGTTGACTCAATATTCATACAGCCAGCGAGCCCTAGTGTCCCGCAACCCGAGGAGGTGGCGGCAGAGATCGAGATGGTCACCGGTCTATCAATAAGGGTTGAGTCAAGGTATGTGTGGCTAACGATACCAGCCATCAAGGACGGGTTGCGTGGTGCGGCGAACAAGTACTTCGGCCTCACAGCGGAGGGGCGGGTCAAGGTCAAGGGGCTCGCAATGGTTAGGAGGGACACACCCAAATTCGTTAAGGACGCACAGAGCGAAGCACTAACGATCCTCGCATCGGCCCGGAACCCAAGAGAGTACGAGGAAGCCCTCTCATCAGCGTCAGCGCTCTTCGCTGAAAAGGCATCACTACTCCTCAATGACGAGGTATCTCTCGCCGACCTAGTAATAACGAAGAGGTCGTCCCCCACCCCTAGGAGGGTTCCCCAGGCACTCGCTGCCGCACGCGCGGGTCTTATGGGAGGGGTTGTGAAGTACGTCATGACCCAAGCGGGCCCGTTACCCGTCACACACGTAAAGGAGGGGGTAAGAATCGATAAGGTGTACTATCTCGGTCTCCTATATAGTGCAGCTAGAGAGGTCGGTGTGGACGCGTTTACCCTACCGGGGAAAGGCTTGGTAGCGGGATACAACGCTCTAACTAATTATCTAGGATAGGAGTAACCTTAGTGAGTAGCCGGGATGATGTGTGTGGCGGTCACCGACCTCAGTGATGACTTAGGAGCCCCCTGACCGGCTTAATAGCCCTGCAGAGGATAGGTAACGGTGTTCAGAGTGCCCTTACCAAGGTTCGAGACGAAGGAGTCCGAGGGGTACAAGACCGTTCACGCCACAGGCGCCATAGGCACGCTTAACCCGGGCGAGGGCTCGATAATATTCTTTGTCGACAGAATAGTGCCCTCCACAAACCCCGATGGCACGATGAGTGTGGAGAAGATAGTGAGGGAGCTCCTCATAGAGATAAAGCTCTCCCCCCTCCAGTTCAAGGCACTGGCTAACATGATGGTCGCTAAGGTTAGGGAGTACGAGCAGAGGTTCGGAGAGATAAAGATGCCGGCGATGCCCGGGCAGTCAAGAAAGGACGTAGAGAAGTTTTTCCACACATAAAGACACCCTACGTGATACCCTTAAGGATCGGGGGCGTGACTCCCCTCTGACCCTGGTACTTCCCCTTATACGGCTTAGTGACGGGCGTCGTCAACTTAGCGAACACCAGGTGAAGGAACCTCGCCATCACCGGGAGCTTAAGGTGGAACGGCGGGGCAAGGACCTCGATGGTTATCTGGCCCTCGAAGCCCCCATCTATTATTGTAGGCGGCATCATGAGCCCGAGGCGAGCGAAGGTCGACCTCAGCTCCACGAACGCCATCAGCTCGGGGGGCAGGGCAACGACCTCGAGCGTGTGCAGGAGGTACCTCCCACCGGGCTCCAGCTCGATGAAGTCATCCGACAAACCACACTCGTACGCGTGGCTCACGTCCTTGCCCTCCTCAACAACGACCACCTCCCCCGGCCTCAGCTTACAGTACCCGCGCCCGAGCCTGAGGTCAAGCCCGTTCTCCCTTATCGTGTCGTTGAAGAAAGGCTCTATCTTGAGCCTTCCTGACTCTATATATGCCTTAAGGTCAAAATCCGAGAGGATCATACGTCACCATCCCTGCAGTACACCTTAACCGCCTCCTCTATCTCTGGAACCACTCTCGCGGCCTCCTCCATCATTCTGCTGACCACGTACCTGGTCTCCCACTGAGCCTCCCTCGCAGTTCTCAGGCACGCTATGTGGAGCAGCTCCCTCAGATTAACGGTCATTACGAGCCTGGATGTAATGCCCTGCGGCAGGGCATATCTTGCGTCCTCGTAGGGCACCCCCCTCTCCAGAGCCTTCAGATACAGGCGATTAGCCTCCTCGAGCAGAGCCAAGTAATCCCCGCCCAGACCTGCCCGCTCAATAGATTCCGGGAGAACAAATGAGGGCTCGATAGCTGAGTACCTCTGTGATTCCTGCGTGTACGATGCTATCCTGTGCCTCACGAGCTGGTGCGTGCACACCCTCGAACAACCCTCTATGAGGAAGGTCATCACCACGTGCTCGAGCACCGACGGAAAGCCCCTAGCCGCGGCTATGACCCACATACCGACCTTCTCATCGGGGTAATGCTTGAGGTAATACTCAGCCCCTTTCTCCTTGACCTTGCCCGCGGAGGTCTTGACGGCGAGGACGATGAGCCTGCGGGGATCGTCACCCTCAATGGGTCGAGAGATAGCAATTAACCTAACCCTTATCCCCCTCACTCCTTCAGCTACCTTGACGTTCTCGGCACTAGTGACCGCCAAGCACTCCCCTTCTTTAGGGAAGTGAAGGAGCTAATCCTATAAGACCGTTACCTCTTCAGCTCCCTAAGACCTCCGGTGGGCACCTACTTTCGTACTCGGCCCTCAGATCCCTTTCCACGACATCTCCTCCTGGCTGGGTCTCCCTGAACGTCCTGGCACTGAACCTGTATACTTCGGTATCTTCGTCAAGCCAGCAGTCAGGGCGGAGACCGGCCTTCATGCAGGTCTCGCTGAGAAACGTCTCCTTATCCCAGCAGTACTCTACCGGAACCTCGGGTAGCAAGAGCCCCGTATAGAGCCCCCTCTTGACGACGAGTCCGTCCCTCCCGATCACGAAGTCCTCCATAAGGTTCTCCTTTGCCACCTGTATGAGGGGCGAGAGAACGGATACCTCAATAACTATCATGCTAAGCTCCTCGGGTTTCACTGGAGGAAACCTAGGGTCCTGCGTGGCGGCAGCGATCGCTGCCGATATGACATTCTCTACGAGAGGTTGGAACGCTGCTGTATATCCAATACACCCTCTGAGCTCTGTCCTCTCTCCTACGAGTTTAAGAAGGGTGACGAATGAGGCCCCTGGTTTCCACAGCTCTCTCGGCGTATTACTTGGTGGTGCGATCTTTCTTCTATTCATTACGAATTCTTCCACAGCTTTTCTAGCGAGCCTTACCAGGAATTCTCCGTGATCCCTGCTTAGCTCCTCCGGCATAATTGCTTCTCCCATCAACAGCCGACACCCTCACTAACTCCTTAGCTCTCTCCAGTTTATCGGTTATGGTCTCCCAGTGCCTTCCCCTCCAGTAAACCTTTCCGCACTTAGGGCAGCGCCAGAACTCGTCGTATTTGCGCCAGATATCCTCGAGCACATACGATAATGCCTCAGCCTTGCTTATCCTCACGAGCCTGGTGTTGCACACAGGGCATCTAGTCTGCGAAGGATCGAAATCCAGTGATATTCCCGTACTTAGCGCCACGGCCGCCAGCGTATCTACGAGGTCCACGCCGTCCCCGTAAGGTGCTAGGACCGCTTGAATACCCTTCTTCACTGCTTTCTTATACAGCGTCTTGTCCCTCGTGATCACGATACGCCCGTCCTTCTCAGCCCGCTTCAGTATCTCCCAGTCGCTGTACTTGTTGGAGTATAGTGTGTCATAGCCCAGGATCCTCAGCCACTTGGCCAGCTTGCCTAGCATCGTGTCTACGATGAATTTCATCGCCACGTCCTCACAGCCTGATAGTGTTGGGCACTTATATACACAGATAATCGTTATAAGCCCGTCGAACTCAGAAACCTGAGGTGACGCCGATGTCCGCAACACCAGATGTCATTGTGCTCGGTCACGGTATCGTGGTAGGGTATAGGAGAGGTATGAACACACAATATACTAACCAGGTGCTCGTAAGGGTTATTGACACCGTAATGAAGAGGGTTGACAGCCTTGTAGGGGCGAAGGTTCTCGTCAAGGATCAGTGGGGCAATTCATATGTAGGCAAGATAGTGAAGGTGCATGCCCACGGAAGAAATAATGTCGTCATCGTGAGGTTCAACAGGAATGTCCCCGGGCAGGTTATTGGCGAGCCTGTGCAGATATATGTCTCGAGGTAGAGCACACAGTAAAAACTACTCGGAAATCTTCTTGAGCTGGGACTTGTACATCTCCAGGAGCTCCTTCGTTGTCGTGGCATCCGTCGGCCCCTTATCGTCCCTCCACCTGATGAACCTCGGGAACCTGATCGATATGCCGGTCCCTTTCCTCACCTCGTCCCTGCAGCAAGTGTGTAGGGGAGATAGTGTGAGTTCAGCCCCTATTATCTCCGCTACTAGAGCCGGCTCGATCCACACGTCGGGCTTCATAAGTGAGTCAACGTTCCTGGGTTTTGATTGCCGTATATAGGGCTTAAGTATCTCCGGTAGCTCAGCCAGGTCCTTGTCAGTGAAGCCGCTCCCGACTTTGCAGACGCTGCGGAATAGGTCGGCATCGGGGTCGTAGGCTGCCATGAGTAGGGCACCGTATGTCCCGGCCCTCCTACCTCTCCCAGCAAATGCGCCAATAACTACCAAGTCTACTGTGTCTATCATCTCGCTCTTGTAGTCCCTCTTGTACTTGATCCATAGCCAGCCTCTGGCACCTGCTCTGTAGATGGAGTCCTTGTGTATTGCCTTAACCATGACCCCTTCGGCACCGTTCTCTATTGCTTCTAAGAAGAACTTTTCCAACTCCTCTGGGTCGTCGGTGACTATGTACTGCGATAACTGGATAGTCTCGTCTGGCTCAACGATCTTCTCCAGCACGGCCCTCCTCTTCGGGAGGGGCTTGATCGTGAGGTCCTCCCCCTCATTGAAGAGGGCGTCGAAGAGGAACACGGTGACGGGGTACTCCTTTATGGCCTCGTGGATATCGTGCTTTCTCTTGCGGTGCATCAGCTCCTGAAAGGGCTTCATCTCCCTCGTCTCGGGGTCTACAGCGACTATCTCGCCCTCTATTATTGCTTCCTTGCTCTTCACCCTCTCCCGTACGGCCTCCACGACGTCCGGGTACTGATGCGTTATGTTCTCGAGCCTTCGCGAATAGATGACGACCTCGTTCCCTTTCTTATGGATCTGTGCTCTCTCGCCGTCATACTTGTACTCAACCATTCCTCTCCCACCAACCTTCGCCAGGATCTCCCTAGGATCGTTGAGCCTCTCAGCGAGCATGGGCCTTATGGGAACGCCGACCTCAGGTGTTAGCTTTTCAAGAGCCTTAAGCCCCTCCCTCACGAGGATACGGGCGACCTCACCCAGGTCGGCCCGGATGTTGTACGCCCTCTCTATTATGGGCCTCGCGGCGGTGCCGCCACCATAGGCTATTGCTAAGGCGTCCATTATAGTGGCGTCACCGACCCCTATTCTCCCGCGCCCCTCAACGAACCTGACTATATACCTCGCCTCAATGGGTTCAGCGTCAATGAGTAGGCCGCTTATCAATGAGATCTTGAGGTCCCTGCTGCCCTCGCCCATCGCTAGGGCAACCCGTTTCAGCGTTTCGTAAACCCTGTTGACCGTCAAGGCGTTAGTGGCACCTGAGAGGAACCTGGCCAGCCCGCCGCCCCCGGCCTTCCTGCTCTTTAGGGTCTCGGCGACCTTGCCGAGGTCACCCAGTTTCTTATACAGTGACTCGACCTCCGACTCCCTGGCACCTGCCGCCTTCGCTATCGCTTTTATCAGTAGCTTCTCACCGACCCCCAGCTCGGGCAGCCCCTTCCAGTCAGGCCAGAGCTTGCCCTGGATCAGGTAAACGACCTTATCGATCACCTCCGGATCGGTCTTCCGAAACAGGTTGGCGAGTAGCTCGGTTATGGCGGTCCTGGAGGTTATGGCCTCTATCTTGCTTAATGTCTCGGCAACTACGCGGAACAGCAACGCTACCTACCAAAATGAGAGACTTTAACCAGGGTAAAATAGGAATAGTGGCCCCGTGATGAGAACCCGGCAAGAAGGTATCGGTGCCTGATCAGTGTTACTCTGAGGGTCACCTCTGCCTTGTCTTCACCCACACGTATTGGAGGGCTGAGATGACCTGCTTGATAGCGTACTCGCTCCGGACGCCAAGCACATCGATCTCCGCGAGCTGCCCGTTCTCCCTCTCGCGGATGTTGAATGATTTTATGAGCCCGGCCCTCTGAAGATCGTTCAGCTGCGGGACAAGGAAGGACTGCACCTCCGGGGAATCAACCGGTATGTTACTGGTGATGATGAATCTGTAGTTACTGCCTGACTTAGCGAGGCTCGCTATGACCTCATCGCCCTGTGATATAAGGGAGATCTTCTCGTACTCCCCACCCACCCCCTCCTCCCTACCCTCGAGGAGGGCCAGCATAGTTCTGTACATCTGCAGTCGCTTCTCTAACCACCTGATCTTCTTCTTAAGGTACTCGATAACCTCCTCACGGGCCGAGCCCTCTTTTTCCCTCAACGGAACCACCCCTCAACCACTTAAGAAGGCCCTGTCCCTCCTCAGTGCTTTCCTCCTTTTCCAATACTGACTTAACAATCTTAAAGTCGTTCTCTATGGTAGGCAACAGCTTAGGGTTGTAGAGAGCGGCTGCGGGATGGTAGGTTGGGATAACAACTACCTCAGCGCCCTTTACCCTAACCCTCCTCACGCGCCCATGCTCAGCAGTGATGCCCCTCCACCTCCCGCCTCCATATCCCTCGATGAGGAACTTGCCGGCGTGGTTACCCAGGGTAACAATAACCCTCGGTGAGACGAGCCTTATTATGGACTCAGTGAATGGCCTGCACGCCTCAACCTCATCTTCCTTAGGGTCCCTATTGTTAGGGGGCCTGCACTTCACCACATTAGTTATGAATACGTCCTCCCTCTTCAGCCCTATCCCCTTGAGGAGCCTGTTGAGCAACCGCCCCGCGGCCCCTACGAAGGGCCGGCCCTCAAGATCCTCCATCCTCCCAGGGGCCTCACCCAGGAAGAGGACGGCGGCGTCCAGGTTTCCTTCGCCCGGGACAGCGTTTCTTCTGTTCTCCGCGAGTCTGCACTTGCGGCAGGACTTTATGGCGGTAACAAGTCTCTCCCACTCCTTGAGCTTATTGCCCGTGCCTGGCATTCGCCAGTACCTTTGATGTATTCCTTAGGCGAACCTAAAACGCTTATATGTTCCACGACCTTAGAGCCTTCGGTGAGCGGTGATGGGTCTCAAGCACGGTAAGTACGTCTACATACAGCTTGAGAAGGGCAAGTACGTTAAGGCCAGGGTCCTTAAGGGTGTCAAGGACACGGACCCGGAGAAGTACATCGTTGTCGGCCCCCTCACGAAAAAGCCGCCGTATACTGCGAAGATTGTTAAGGTGGAGGAACTCCCGTCAGCGGTCAGGGAGAAGGTGCTTGAGGACATATACAAGCTATGATAAAGCGGTGCGTTGAATTATTTATCGTTCTCACTTCTTCCCCGCTGGAGTCGCAATTATCAGCTTACTGCTCTTGAGCACGACCTGGAGAACGCCTTGCCTTACTAGCTCCCTCATAACCGCCTTAGCCAGCGAAACCCTGATCCCCAGCTCTTGAGCCAAGGAATTCTGGGTGACCACATCCATCCTCCTCACTGCGCCAGCAGCCCTACGAATGAGTGACTCATCAACCCTCTGATACGTTACCACAGGGCCTCTTCCACCCTCACTTCCCCCCTTCTTTTTCTTCGCCATACCACGCGCACCGAATACACTCACAACAAAGGAGCCTTATATGTGACGCGGGGGAGTCCGGTCTTTTAGCATCTTAAGTCCACATCAGATAAGCGGTGCAGGCACGTGAAGCTAGTCACGGTCAAGATGCCCGAAATATATGTTGAGGGTATAGACGAGCTCGTGAGGAACGGGAGGTACTCCAGCAGGTCGGAGGTCATAAGGACGGCCATAAGGGACCTCCTCATGAGGGAGCTCTGGGACATCAAGGTCTTCTCACCATCAAAGATAGCGGAGAGGGACGAGCACCTAGTGGTGAAGAAGGTAGAGATTGCGTGAGGCACTCCCTTATTAACTTAAACCTCTTTAACCCTCTCGGATACGGCTGTGAGGAGGGCTGGTATTTCTGAATGAGTGATGAAAGACGCCAGAACCGAGCCGTAGTGAAGGAAGGCGAGCGGGTGCTCGTGTACATCGACAGACGCAGGTCTAGGGTAGTGAGGGCAGGGAAGGGGGAGTACGGGACGGACAAGGGGTACATCAAGTTAGAGGACATTGTCGGCCTCGAGTACGGCAGCGCTGTGAGAACATCTACGGGAACCGGGGCTAGGGTAATGCGTCCTCTGCTGGTCGACTACCTGATGCGGGGGTTCAGGAGGGCAACTCAGGTGATATACCCGAAGGACCTGGGCTTCATCGTACTACTCTCCGGGATCGGCCCGGGCTCGAGGGTGCTGGAGGCAGGCGTTGGCACAGGCTTCTTAACCGCCACCCTGGCGCACTTCGTGGGTGATGAGGGCCATGTGTACGGTTACGAGGTGCGCGAGGACTTCGCGAGGGTGGCGAGGAGGAACCTGGAGCTGGCCGGCCTCTCTCACAGGGTCACAATAAAGGTGAGGGATGTGAGGGAGGGCGTGGATGAGAGGGGGCTTGACGCGGCGTTCCTCGACCTCCCCGACCCATGGGGTGTTCTGCCAGTGCTTAAGGAGGCGCTAACCCCCACCTCCCCTGTGATAGTGTTTCTGCCGACAACCAACCAGGTGAGTAAGCTCCTGCAGGCCGTGAGGGCGGGGAAGTACGGAGTTGATATTCACGTGTACGAGATACTGATGAGGGAGTACCAGCCGAGATCCGACGCCCTGAGGCCCGAGAGCTTCATGATTGGGCACACGGGCTACATAGTCTTCTTCCGGATGATCTGAGGGCTCAGGACTCCGCCGTTCTCTCACCCATCGATCCTAGCGAATATCATCACAGCCCTTTACCGGCCTTAGAGAACCACTCCCTAACGATAGGGCCGCCATATCTCCCAATAAGCTTCTTCGTTAACCTACAGAAGGAGCAGACGCCTCCATCAGATATGAGCCCGCAGACAGGGCACCTGGAGACGGACGTCTCACCGCCTCCCCGGTAGCCCCCACTCACTAGGTTCTTATAGAAGCGGCGGACTAGCTGAACCTTTATCGATGGGTGATTCCTCTCGAGGGAACTCATGAATGCCTTCACCTCCCTCTCTATTGACTCTGGTGCCGCGTTAGGGCACTCGGCGTGGTTGAAGCTCAGTCCCTTCATGAGGGCGTAGGCAAGTGCCTCCCTCTCGCTGGTGTCGTACAGCGGCCTGATCCTGCCCACAGCCCCTTTCAAGCTCTCTGTCCTTGGGCCCAGCTTATGTATGTTGCTTATGTCCTGGGTTATGAAGGCCTTCATGATGTAGGCGATCATGTCATCCATGTTGTGGCCCAGAGCAACGGCGTCAACACCTAGCTCCACAGCGGCCGCGTTGATGACATACCTCTTCACCAGCCCGCACACGGAGCAGGGCGGCCTCCTACTCATGAACGCCATCTCAGGTATGCTCATCCCGAGAACCTCTTTCACGTCGAAGACGAGGAGCTTCGTCCCTAACTGAGCGGCGAGTCTCTTCACGGCCTCCCTGTTCCTTCTCGAGTACTCGCCTATGCCCAGATCTATGTGAAGAGCGATTATCCCAAAACCCAGCTCCTCCCCAGCCCTCTTCATTGCCGAGAGAAGGGCGGCGGAGTCCTTGCCCCCCGAGACAGTAACAAGTACCCTGTCGCCTTTCTTCGCCAGCCCGTACCTCCTGATCGCCTTGAGAACCCGCGTCTCAAAAAACTCTATGAAGTGATCCTTGCATAGCCACATCCTTGCATAGGGTATCCTAATGACGGCTTGCCTGCCACACTTAGCGCACTTAGCCACCTGAGACCACCCTATATATCACTACATCGCTCGATTCATTCAGCACGTAATCCTCCGCAACGACCTCTCCGTCAACGGTCACAACAACAGAGTCTGGGCTAATCCCAAGGGTCTTGAGCAGGTCACTAACCCTCGACGATGGTCTCAGCCTAACCACGCCCTCACGCATCTCGGGGAGAACCCTGTACTTAATCTCAATTAGCTCACGGGTCATTTATCAGCCGCACCCCCTGCCCCAGCAATCCTGGAAATGTACCTGCCCAGCTCGGAAGACATGAGAACCTCATTCGTATACCTCAGCCTCCCCTTAACACCGCCCAGAAGACGTTCCACAGCCTCCATCACAACGCGGTGAACAGCGTCTGGTGAGCTCTCGGCATCGATCCTTACCCAGGAGACATCGAATAGGTTGTCCCGCATCTGCCTCTCGTAGAAACCCTTAACGGATAGCAGAAAGGACTTATCCTCCTCAAACTTGTCCAGATCGTCCCCTCTCTTACGGGTCCTGTTTAGCGACGTCTCAACAGAGATATCGAGGTAAACAACGATATCGGGCACTATGAGTGACGCAGCGGCGACTATCGAGGTAACGAAGCCGTAGCCTGCGCCGCCAGCTGACTGATACGCTATGATGGAGGGGAAGTACCTGTCTAAGAGGACTATCCTCCCCTCACTAGTGAGCCCGCGTATCTTGTCAACGTCCTTAAGCATATCGACAGCGTACAGCATTGCCTGCTCCCTAGCCCCTACCTCAAGCCTCTTCATCAGGAAGGACCTGATCAGTGCCCCGTAAGGGGAACTATAGTCGGGGTAAGAGAATATCGATGCCTCGAGGCCTATCTCCTTGATCCTCTCTGCAAGCAGTCTTGCCTGTGTGTACTTCCCTGCACCGTCTATACCCTCGAACGCTATTACCGCACCTCTCACCAGAAATAACCCACACAGTGATTGGGTCAGTGTAATATCTCGTTTTCGTGTCGGATCCTTATATTACGGTTAGATATATTTCTTATTCAATTTCAAAACTGCTTTAATGTCGCTTAGAATATATTAACAATTAAATAGGTAATTCGTGCCGATGATCCGGTGATCCAAATGAGCATCTCCAGGATCGGTTCGAGAGGAAGGAGAAGGCCCATAGCCAAAGAGATCATACTTGAGTATCTGAGGAAGGTCGGTAAGCCCGCCACGGTGAGGGAGATAGTGGCAGCGACTGGCCTGAACTACAACACTGTTAGGGGCAGGCTCCAGCAGCTCAAGAAAGAGGGGAAGGTCAAGCGTAAGGACAACGGCTGGATAGCCATCTGACGACCAAGTAAGAATGTTTTTCTAAAAGAATAGCTATTATTCACAAAAATTCTAACAACACATCCCATAATTCGCTATATTCTTTTATCCTTAGCTCAGATCTATCTTATTGAGGGGTTAGAGCGATGGCAAGCGAAATAGACATAATCAATACGTTGCTAGGGTTTCTCTTCTGGTTCATACTGCTCTTCGCAGTGCTCTCCCCCTATCTTTCGCTGAGGTCGGTTAAGGTTGCTAGGCTAAGGCTGATGTCGCTGATCGAGCGGAAGTACGGCTACAGAGTCATCACGATGATTCATAGACAGGAAAAGGTAGGGCTCTTCGGAATACCTATACACAGGTACATCGACATCGAGGACTCGGAGGCAGTCATTAGAGCTATAAGGACGACGCCTAAGGACAAGCCGATAATGTTCGTGATCCATACCCCCGGGGGGCTCGTCCTGGCTGCCTCGCAGATAGCTAGGGCCCTAAAGGATCACCCAGCTAAGACGGTGGTCGTGGTACCGCACTACGCAATGTCAGGCGGCACACTAATAGCGCTGGCGGCGGACGAGATAATCATGGACCCGCACGCCACCCTCGGCCCGCTGGACCCGCAGCTCATGGGGCCTAACGGCATATACATGCCCGCCCCCTCGGTGGTCAAGGCAGTGCAGCTCAAGGGCGTCGATAAGGTGTCTGACACGACTCTAATACTTGCCGACGTCGCCGAGAAGGCCCTTAACCAGATGAAGGCCCTAGTCCGGGAGTTCCTCGAGGGGAAGGTCCCGGAGGACAGAATAGACAAGATAGTTGAGGAACTCGTCAGCGGTAAGTACACGCACGACTACCCGATAACCGTGGATATTCTGAAGAAGTGGGGAATCCCTGTCAAGACAGAGGTTCCTCCTGAGATCTACGAACTCATGGAACTCTACCCGCAGGCAAGGTCCTCCAGGCCAAACATAGAGTACCTCCCATACCCTGTCCCAGCACCTAGGGGGGACAGTGAGAGAAGGGCTCGATGAAAACCTCGTTTATGGCTTGAACTCTTTTTTGAGCAACTCGCTTATGCTCTCCTTGAAGGGCGCCCTAGCGACCCCGACCTCGGTTATGATGCCATTGACGAGTTCAGGCGGCGTAATGTCGAATGCGGGATTCATCACCGGGACGTCGGGCACCGTGATCAGTACCTTGCCGAGAACCCACCTAACCTCGTCGGGGTTCCTCTCCTCTATCACGACGTCCTCAACCCTCGTCTCCGGGTCTATTGTTGAGCGTGGGGCGGCGGCGTAGAACTCTGCTCCATGCCTCCTAGCCAGCACCGCTATCGTGTACGTCCCTATCTTGTTTATCACGTGCCCGTCCAGAAGCACCCTGTCAGCACCGACAACGACCTTATTCACCAGCCCCTTGCTCATGACATACCCGACCATGTTGTCAGTGATGAGAGTAACCGGTATGTCCTCCTGCACGAGTTCCCACACAGTAAGCCTCGCCCCCTGGAGAACGGGCCTCGTCTCCGTCGCTATCACCCTAATGTTCTTCCCAGCCTCCCACGCAGCCCTGATCACTGCGAGGGCCGTCCCGTAGCCGGCGGTGGCGAGTGTGCCCGCGTTGCAGTGAGTCAGTATCGTGTCACCCTCCTCTACCAGCTCCGCGCCTACGCGGCCAATCGCCTTGTTCACAGCCACGTCCTCCTCGTGAATGCGGACCGCCTCGTTGATGACCGCCTTCCTCAGCTCGTCAACTGACGTGTACGGCCTCTCGATGACCGCCTTCATCCTCTTTAAGGCCCAGAACAAGTTCACTGCGGTGGGCCTTGTCTTCGAGAGCCTCTCAATGGCCTTTAAGAGTTCCTTCTTCAGCTCCTCAACGCTCTCGGCCCGGCTGCTGCACGCCGCCAACGCGACGCCGTAGGCGGCGGCGACACCTATTGCTGGCGCCCCACGTATCTCCATAGTCTCTATGGCTCTAGCTACCCTTTCGTAGGAGATTGTCTCTATGTACTCCTCCTCCCATGGTATCTTGAGGGTGTTGAGCCACCTGAACTTGCAGCCAAGCCATTCCAGAGACTTAACCTGCTTCAAGAGACGCACCAAAACCTACTTTCGGGAACCGGATATTATATGGGTCGCAGGATGAGGGTGCTGGGAGTGCTCGAGGACGGCTCGATAGAGGTCGAGGCCTCGCCAGAGGTCGAGCGCCTGGGCCTGGGTAGGCGGGTCGGGAAAACAGTCCTCCTTGATGTTTCGGAGCTGGCGTACATAGTGTATAGGGGGATAGAGGTCATCCATGAGGGAAAGGTGCTCACCCTACGCGATGTCTTCAGGTATTTCAGCAGGAGCAAGTACGACTGGATAAAGTTCTCCGTACTTGTGGACCTACGGAACAGAGGGAGGAGAGCTAGGGCTGCATACGGCGTCAACACACTCGTCTACGAGAAGGGATCCGAGAAGTTCATGGTATTCGTCACGGAGGAGAACGCGCCGATTACTGCCTCAGAACTCGATGCCTGGTCTGACATAGCTGCGAAGAAGGGCTTTGAGGCGGTGATAGCCGTGGTGGACGCCCACGGTGACGTTACCTACTATAAGACATGGAGAGTACATCTTGAGGACCTGATCGAGAGGGGTGGTTAATCATGCCCAGGATAAGGACTGAGCCAGTGAGGGGCATGAGGGATATACTGCCCCCTATGTCCGTTCTCTTAAGGGAGCTTAATTCGGCCTTCTCGAGAGTGGCCGAGTCCTACGGGTACACCCACGCCGTGCTGCCGACGATCGAGCTATTCGAGCTGTTCGCCGCCAAGTCCGGGCCCGAGATAGAGAGGAGCATGTACGTGTTCAAGGACAAGGCTGGGAGGGTGGTGGCCTTAAGGCCTGAGTTCACCGCTTCCGTCGCTAGGCTATACCTAAGGCACTTCCTCCCAGAGCCGAAGCCTGTGAGGATATACTACTACGGGCAGGTGTTCAGGTATGAGGAGCCCCAGAAGGGGCGATACAGGGAGTTCTGGCAGGCGGGTGTCGAGCTAATAGGCGATCCCTCACTCTACGCTGACCTGGAACTCCTTATGATGATCAGGGATTACTACAGGCTCATCGGCTTAAGCGACTACAGAGTCAGGCTGGGCAACGTGGGCGCCCTCCGAACCCTAATGAGGGAGTGGGGTATTCCGGAGGGCGAGCAGGACTACATAATCCACCTCATAGATAAGAAGGAGGTGGATGAAGCAGTCAAGAAGCTGCGGGGTTATGAGGCGGCGGACCCAGACATAGTGTATGCCCTCGTCTCGATGAGGACCGATGACCCCGAGAAGGTAGAGGAGATGGCGAGGGAGGCAGGCATAAAGGGCGAGGCCATGAAGTACGCCAAGAACCTGGCAACCCTCCTGAGAATGAGTAGAGAGGCAGGCATAAGCGGTGCATACGCTGACCTAGGCTTTGTAAGGGGACTCGCATATTACACAGGAACGATTTTCGAGGTCGAGACCCCGCACCATAAGTCAAGCATAGCTGGCGGCGGCAGGTACGACGGACTCATAGAACTCTACGGCGGCCCACCAACACCCGCAACGGGTTACTCCATCGGGGTCGATAGGACAGCGGAGGCACTCCTAAACGCGGGTACAGCGGGTGCCTTGATAGGGGAACTGCCTAAGGTGATGCTCGTGGCCAGTGCGGAGACCATACCCTTCATCGACCGTGTGGCCGGGATAGCCAGGTCCGCTGGTGCGTCGGTCGACACGCGGTTCGCTTCCAAGAAGAAGATAGGGCAGCTGATAGGGCTGGCGTCAAGGAAGGGGTACAGGTTCGTGATAATCGTCGGCGAGAAGGAGGTCGGTGAAGGAAAAGTTACTATTAGGGACCTCGTGGAAAGGGAGCAGATAACGGTCGAGCCGGAGAAGATACCCGAGATCATTTCCTCAGGTGGTCAAGGATGAGCGAGCCTGTGCGGGACGTGCGCATAGATCCCGACAAACCTCTGTGGGAGATCGTTGAGTACCTCGGCGAGATACACGGGTTCATGGCCGGTCACCTATACCGGGCTGCGAAGATACTTGAGGAGGGACTTAGGGAGTCCGACCTTCGCTTCCTCTCCTTCACAGGCAACCTCATAGCCACAGGGCTTAGGGGCGTCATAGCCCAACTCATTGATAGGGGTTTCTTCGACGTGATCATCACGACGTGCGGCACGGTTGACCACGACATAGCCCGCTCACTCGGCGGTACCTACTATAAGGGGATGTTCGCGGCTGATGATAAGGAGCTGTACGAGAAAGGGTATCATAGGTTAGGCAACGTCTTCATACCCTTCCATAGTTATGGGAAGGTGATTGAGTCCTTCACGACATCGCTGGTGGAGGAACTCTCCCCGATCAAGGAGGAGTGGGGCGTTAGGGAACTAATGTATGAGGTCGGTAAGAGGCTCAGCCACGACAAGAACTCGGTCCTCGGCGCGGCGTACAGGGCAGGTGCGAGGGTTTATGTGCCAGGGATCGTTGACGGGGCGTTCGGCACGAACCTCTTCATGCAGTCACAGTTCACGAAGTTCAGGATAAACCTATTCAAGGACATGAAGGAGCTATCCGACCTGGTATTCGCCTCGAAGAGGTCGGCGGCCCTCGTCATAGGCGGTGGGATAAGCAAGCACCACACGATATGGTGGAACCAATTCAAGGGCGGCCTCGACTACTCCGTCTACATAACAACGGCGGTTGAGTGGGACGGCTCTCTAAGCGGTGCCATGACGAGAGAGGCGATCAGTTGGGGGAAGATAGGCCTCGACGCGAAGCACGTTACGGTGTATGGTGACGCAACGATTGTCCTACCGATTCTGGCGGCGTACCTCTTGAAGAAGGTCTGACGCTCTCCCAACTTAATAGTTAGGAATCGTATACCTGGAGAGGAGAGGGGGGTATGGCGCTGAGCGCTCAGGGAAAGCCTGTAGCGGAGTTCAAGGGAATATCGCCGGCACAGTTCTTCTACAAAAACAAGCAGTTAGCTGGTTTTCAGAACAAAGTGAGGGCCCTCTACCAGACAATAAGGGAGCTGGTCGAGAACGCCCTAGACGCCACAGACACACACATGATCCTCCCCATCATCAAGGTCGACATCACGCCCGACGGGGAGGAGGGGGTTTTCAGGATAACTGTCGAGGATAACGGCATAGGGATACCGCCCGAGCACATACCCAACGCCTTCGGCAGGGTACTCTACAGCTCCAAGTACGTCCTCAGGCAAACAAGGGGTACGTTCGGCCTCGGCGTGAAGATGGCTGTGCTGTATGCGCAGAGCGAGACCGGGAGCCCTGTCGAGGTGTACTCGACGCCGATAGGTAGGAAGAGGGTGTTCCACTACAAGATAAAGATCGACATAGAGAAGAACGTCCCAATAATACTAGAAGAGGGCTCGTACCCTAGCGGTGACGCTAGATGGCACGGTACCAGGGTCTCCATAAGGCTGACTGGTGACTGGAGTAGGGCGAAAAACAAGATTTATGAGTATTTCAAGCGCACAGCAATAATAGTGCCTTACTCCGAGATAGTCTTTAGTGACCCTGAGGGCAATGTTTTTTACTTTGAGCGAGCTACTACGAAGCTTCCGCGCCCCCCGAGGGTAACGAAGCCGCACCCGCACGGTGCGGACATAGAGCTCATTAATGATATGATAAAGAATACTAAGGCCAAGACAATAAAGGATTTCCTCATAAAGGAGTTCCAGAGCATAGGCGAGATAACTGCTAGGAAGATACTCGAGCTAGCGGGCATAAAGCCCTCGACACCGCCGAAGTCGCTGAAGACGCACCAGATCGAGAGACTGGTCAGGGCTTTCAGATCGTTTAAGGGGATAAGGCCGCCAAGGGGCGACCACCTCTCCCCAATCGGTGAGGACATAATCAAGATAGGGCTTAAGGCCATACTCAAGCCCGAGTACGTTGACGCAGTAACGAGGAGGCCGGCCGTCCACGAGGGCCACGCATTCATAGTTGAGGCGGGCATAGCTTACGGCGGCGCGATCAAGTCCTCCGACACACCCCTCCTGCTCAGGTACGCCAACAAGATACCCCTGCTCTACGACGAGACGGCGGACGTGTCCTACAAGGTTTTGTGGAAGATTAGCACATCGAAGGACAGGCTTGACTGGTCGCAGTACGAGGTCTCGTTCCCCGCCCCGATAGCGGTGCTCGTCCATATATGCAGTACGAAGATACCCTACAAGGGTGTTGGTAAGGAGTCGATAGCGGACGTTCCCGAGATCGAGAGGGAGATAGAGGCGGCCCTCAGGCACCTGCTCAGGGGGCTGAAGAGGTACCTCCTTAAAAAGAAGAAAGAGATGGAGGAGAGCTCGAGGGCTGTGGCTATAGCTAAGTACATACCCGACATAGCCCAGTCCCTCGCGTACATCACAAAAAAGGGTGACCCCGACGAGATAGCTAAGAAGCTTCTTGAAATGCTGAATCAGAGGCTGAGGAACATAAAGATCAGGAGTATAGACGAGGTCGTGGTCAAGATAGAGTGAGGTGGTGGGGGATGTCCCTGACGTCGAAGAAGGACGTGAGGGCTAGGAGGAAGGCGCTTCAGGCGCTCAGGAGGAGGTTCATGAAGATACTGCACATGATAGAGAAGGGGAAGCCGCCGGTAATAAGTATCAGGAAGAGGGTGCTCGCGAACGTTTACTACGATCCGGAGAAGGGTATATTGAGGTTGGGTGAGAGGAAGCTCGTTAGGGAGTTCCTCGACCAGAAGGAGGCCAAGAAGTTCATGCAGACGCTCCTCATGGCCAAGATAATCGCTGAGGCCCTCGAGAACGACGAGTACCCAACCATAAGGGACCTCTACTACAGGGGCAAGCATTCCATCGTCTACCGCAACCTCGTGACCGGGAGGATCGAGTACGAGAACACCTGGGACGAGCAGAGCGAGTCGGACTCAGTGATCCGGGACATAGAGGTATTCATCGACATGCTGAGGGAGGAGATGCTCATACTAAGCAAAGAGAAAGGCAAGGTAGTCGGGGACATGAGGATAAGATCCGGTGACGACGTCATAGACCTCAGCAAGATGGGCCACGGAGCATACGCAATCGAGCCAACTCCGGACTTCATAGAGTTCCTCGACGTAGGGGCAGAATTCGTCCTAATAGTCGAGAAAGACGCCGTATTCCAGCAACTTCACAGAGCAGGATTCTGGAAAAAATACAAAGCACTCCTCATAACGAGCGCCGGCCAGCCGGACAGGGCCACCAGAAGATTCGTGAGAAGACTTAACCAGGAGCTAAACCTCCCAGTCTACGTTATAACCGATAGCATACCAGCAGACGAGGTCGTAGTGGTTAAGGACCTACGCACCGGCGAGGTGATGGTTGGGCCTGTTGAAGAATTAATAGGGAAGTACTTCAAGAAAGGCACGCCTAAGGAGAGAGTCACAGCCCCTCTAGCCGTTCCCTCATGGAACCCCGTCAACGGGAGGATAGAGTGGCATCCCATAGGCTACGCGTACAGACACCGCATTAAGGAGAAGATCTTGAAACTGAGGCTTAGGGGCAGGGGGACTGTGAGAGTAACTAAGGCACACTCTCTCTTTGTGTTCAGGAATGGAAGAATAGTTGTGGAACCAGCACACAAGATCAAGCCAGGTGACTACATACTTATAGCTGAAAGACTGCCTCTCTTGCCTGACGACAGGGGATACCGCGTAATAAATGTGGCGAAGACGCTCGTCAACAACAAGGAGGCATATGGTCTTCACTTTAAGCTGGAGAGCTCCCTCTGGCTCGGTTTCGAGAAAGGCATCGAGATAAGGCTGAGAGAAGCGAACGAAGAGGATCTCGAGAAAGCATGCTACGTGAGACTCTCTCGCTCAAGGAACAGAGTACCTAACAAGATAGTTGTTGACGAGGAGATTGCGTGGGTGCTCGGACTCTTCACTACGGAGGGGAGTGTGTGGGGCGGGAGGTACATAACATTCAACCTGGGGCCTCATGAGACTGAGAGGGCTGAGAGATTAAGAAGAATAATAAGGGAGAGATTCGGCATCGAGCCCGTGATCGACAGAAAGAGAGGGATAAGAGTAATTGTGGGGTCCCGCGTAATCTACATGCTCTTCAAGTCCTTAGGACTCCTGGGCAATGCAAGAGCTAAGCGGGTGCCGCAGGTAATAATGAATTCCCCGAAAGCAGTGGTGCTCTCATACCTGAAGGGGCTATTTGACGGTGACGGAAGCGTAGACAGGTATGGGAACATAATATACTCGACCAGGAGTTCAGTACTCTCAAAGCAGGTATTTCTAATGCTCCAGTCCCTAGGGGTTAACCCGTCAGTCACGTTCAACGATGAAGACATAATCATAAGGGTAGGCAAGGCACCCTCAAGGACGCCGCCAGAGATTTACTCATGCCTATCAGGCAGGTCACCCGAGACCGGAATAGCGGCTGAACCAACCTACGGGCTCCCAACAAGCAGGGAGGTCAAGAGGGAACTCATACCCCTAATGAACGTCGGCGTCACTTCCAACTCGGTCAGAAACAAATCTGCGTCAAAGGCCAAGCTAGCGTTGCTGTTATCCCGCGGCTCAATGGGGTTATCCGTGGGTCAACGCTTGCTAGTTGAAGGTGACGCAGTTGTTGCTAAGGTAATCTCTGTTAATGAGGAGGAATATGAGGGCTACGTGTACGACTTCGCTGTTCCGGCGACTAATTCGTTCATCGGAGGATACGGGGTGATCTATCATAACAGCGACCCGTATGGGTGGTATATCTATAGCGTTTTCAAGATTGGGTCAATAACCCTGAGTTATGAGTCTGAGAGGTTGGCTACTCCGGCGGCTAAGCTGATCGGTGTTCTGCCGACGGACATCTTCGGGACTGAGGAGATTCTGAGGAATGAGAAGCTGTTTGCCAAGGCACTCGGCAAGAGGTCTCTGCCGAGGGGCTTCGTACGGAAGAAGGAGCCATACCTAACCCCTGCTGAGAGGCGGAACTACGTCATAAGGGCTAAGCCCAGGGACGTGATAAGGGCTATCGAGCTCGTCGGGCTCGATGTGTACGCCCCGTTCAGGGACAGGGTGATGCAGCTCCTCAGGACGACGAGGATGAGCAGGAGTGAGAGGGAGCAGCTCAGTGGAAAGAAGAGGCACAGGGGCTACGGCTGGTTCAGAACCCCCGACTGGATAAGGGAGGTCGGGCTATTCTTCCTGACACTCTCGAAGCTCGAGATAGAGGCGCTGACGGCCAGGGGCCTGAAGTTCCTCATGGATAAATACATACCCGAGAAAATCCAGACAGGTGACTGGATTGATTAGCGAAGACATTCTTAAGAAATACCTAGCTGGCATAGCGGGCAGAATAGACCAAACCCTCCTCAAGCCCGAGGCCGACCTAAGGCAATACGAGGAATTCATAGAGGAGTCCGACACATACGGGTTCCGCGCGCTCGTCGTCCCCCCGACCATCGTACTCTACGCCTCCCAGGTAGCAAAGACCCCCATAGCCACGGTGATAGGGTTCCCCAACGGCTACGACCTAATCGACGTGAAGAAAGCTACTGTAGAGCTGGCAGCGGACCACGGCGCCAAAGAGGTTGACGTAGTCGCCAACATCATCAACATAAAGTCAGGGCGCCTCGACGCATTCGAAGAGGAAGTGAGAGAGCTGACGGGGCTAGCCCACGAACTCGGCCTTAAGATAAAGATCATAATCGAGACAGGGTACCTAACGCAGAGCGAGATTTTCGAGGCCTCGAAGCGGGTGGCGGCAGCCGGCGCAGACTACGTCAAGACAAGCACGGGGTTCGGCAGGAGAGGGGCTACGATCTCAGACATAATAATAATGAGGAAGGCAGTGAAGGGTACCTGCACGGGTGTTAAGGCCTCCGGCGGGATAAGAACGGCGATCGATGCAGCCGCTATGCTGGCTGCTGGGGCGGACATCATAGGGGCGAGTTCCGGCATAAAGATCGTTAAGGAAGCGGAGGAGCTACTCAAGGAGGAGTAGGGTGTACCGCATTGAGGGCCGCGGTTGTGGGCGGGGGCTACGTGGGCCAGTCAACGGCGGCGCTCCTCGCGCTGAAGGGGATAGAGACAGTGATCATAGACATAAACCCGGTGATCGTTGACTCCATTAACGCTGGCAAGCCCACGGTGGCGGACGAGCACGTCATTAGGGTATGGCCGGAGGTTAGGGGAAGGATAAGGGCAACGACCTCCTACGACCCGATAGGGGATGCGGATGTCGTGATAATAGCCGTCAATACCCCTCCAAAGCATGTCGGCAACAAACTCGTTGAGCTACTGAAGAAGAGAGTCGTGGATGTTGAGGAGTTCATCAATCTCTCCCCTCTACGCTCGGCGTCGGCAGGCGTTGCGGAGCGTGTCAAGCGAGGTGTCTTGATAGCTCTTGAGACAACGATATACCCGGGAGGAACGGAGGAGAACGTTGCCAGGGCTCTCGAGGACGAGGGCCTCGTCCCAGGCAAGGACGTCTACTTAGTGCACGCACCCGAGAGGGTTGATCCAGGGAACAGGAGGTGGTGGACGGGCAACATACCGAGGGTGATAGGTGGCGTTGGCGAGGGCAGTCTCGAGAGA
>Ga0256833_1000138_pt1 | contig 57229 bp, 73 predicted proteins | sample 356284metaG_FD_190535 | JGI IMG/M metagenome (GOLD analysis project Ga0256833, IMG submission 190535) | Hydrothermal vent microbial communities from Mid Atlantic Ridge, Atlantic Ocean - 356-284 | ecosystem: Environmental > Aquatic > Marine > Hydrothermal vents | place: Atlantic Ocean: Mid... | reverse complement strand
CTATTACTCCTTTTAGGTCTTTAGTCATTTCAACAAGCTCGTTAAAAGCTTTTAATCTCTCTTCCTTTTGAAGTTCCTTTAATTTTTCCTCTACCAATTCCTCTATAATTCGGCTTTGGCTTTTTTTCAGCCGTTTGCTAAGGAGCCTAAGAGCTTTTTCCACCTTAGGGGATATGCTTACGGTTTTTCTAATTTTTTTAGTGCCTTTCATAAGGAAATAGTTTCCTCAAATTGTATGCAAGAATTTATGCATAAAAATTTACAGGAAATTGGGGGAATTTTAGAAAATATAAGATTTTCTCAGGTGTTGATATTACTAAACTTTAAAAATTCCCTCCCTATATGGTTTAACTTTCCGCAAGCTTTTGTGAACCTTAGAAGACAAACTTTTGTGTTTTCTTACGACCTTGGGATTATTGAGAAAAGAATTTACAAGGTTATAGGCGTGCTTTTAGCGTAACAGAAAAAAGCGAATAGAAGCCATTTTTAAATGACCACTGGACTTTTAGAATTACCTTATTAAAGTATGTGTTACGTTTACGACCAAAAAGAGGGAAGAGTAAAAAGGGCTGTGGTTCCCGTAGTGAGGGGTAAGCTAAAGCAGACCGAAGATATGCGGGCTTATCTGGAAGAACTCAGAGAAAGATACAAAGTAAAAGATTGGGATAAAGAGGTCAGCGCTAAAATTAAGCTAAAGCCCGCCAAAGTCTAAGTAAAACCATATTCCTGTTTTTTTGAGCTCCTTCCTAAGGATTTTCACTGTATCTTCGGGGGTATTCCTGTAGAATCCGTTTTGTCTAAATTCTTCAACATCCTCAACAGGAAAAGGTTTGAAACTTTTACTTAACAGCAGTTGGTCAAAAACTTCGCTCGTTGAAAGCGTTATGAGATATCGGTATCCCATAAGAGAGGTTCTTTCTCCATCGAGAAATATTACAAGTTTGTCCAATACTTGGGAACCAAAACCTTTACCTCTATAAGAAGGAAGGATTAAAAATAGGTCCAATCGTACAGCGGGGTATTCGGTTAAGTCTTCGTAGAGCTTCCAATCGCTTTTATTCTCTTTGTTGAGCTCTTCGAATTTAATTGAAGCAGCAGAAAGGGCAAATACTCCGATTATTTCATTCTTTTCGTTCAGTATTAGATAAAGGTTGGTAAGTCCGTTTTTGGCATCCAAAACGGTATTCTCCAAAAAGGCAACATAAACTCTTTCATTATCGTTATCTTGACATTTAACTTTATAAGGTTCCAAAACAAATTTTTCAACTTTCGTTGGAGTAGCTAACGAAATTTTCACTGTCATTATCAAAAGAATGTAGAAGAGATAAAGGCCCTAAAATAAAACTCAGAGTTATTTCCCAAAGGTTTCAAGTTTAATCCAAACTTTTAAATCTTCAAATTTGCAATATTGCAATAAAACCTTAAAACCTGTAAACAAGTTTTATTGAATGCAAGTTTTAACGATAGCTAACCAAAAGGGTGGGGTAGGGAAAACCACCCTGACATACAACCTCGGGAAAGCTTTAAGCCTAATGGGTAAGAAAGTTCTTCTGGTAGATTTGGACCCACAGGGAGCGTTGACCCTTTATGCGGGATTAAACCCCGATAGTTTAGAAGAGACGGTTTACCAAGTTCTTATAGGGGAACTTCCTATCAAGAAAACAATAAAACAAGTAAACGGGTTAGAAATGTTACCAGCAAATATAGACCTTTCGGGGGCGGAAGTAGAACTTATTAACGAAATAGGAAGGGAACGGATTTTAGAAACCGCTTTGGAAGAAATAAAAGACGAATACGACTATGTATTGATAGACACTTCCCCACATTTGGGACTCCTTACAATCAACGCATTGGTAGCAGCGGATAAAGTGCTTATTCCAGTGGAAACCAAATACCTTGGAGTAAGGGGATTGGCAATACTTTTTAGAATGATTGAGAAAATACAAAGAAAGTTAAAACCGGAATTGGGTATTTGCGGAATAGTTCCAACCTTTTATGAGAGAACAACTCACTCCCGGCAAGTGGTAGAAGAACTTAAACAATATTTCCAAGGTAAGGTGAAAATTTATGACCCCATAAAGAAAACCGTTAAGTTTGCAGATAGCGTAGCCCAAAAAAGTTCTATTTTGGAACTTTACCCCAATAGCGATGTTGCTCAAACCTTTATAAAACTTGCGCAGGAGGTAGAAAAATGCCTAAAAAGAGAGGCTTAGGTATTGAAAACTTGTTAGGTGGTTTAGAAGAAAAAAAGAAAACAAGTAAGGAAGAAAAAAGGAAAATAAAAAGAACTTTTGAGATTTCTCAAGAAATAGATATCCTTTTGGAAAGGATAAAACTCCATTTAAAGGCTGAAGGGAAAAAAGTTACTAAGAATGAGCTTATTGAAGAAGCGGTTAAGCTTTTAGCGGAAAAATACAAGCTTTAGAAAAGAAAAAAATTAGATAATGGGGAACCTGTCAAAATTGAAAATAGGAGAGTCATACCGATACTCATACTCCGATACCCGATAGACCAATACCAGCTCTTCTTCATCTTCCCAATAGCTCTCTTCCAAAGCTATAGCAACTTCCACTTCCCTATCCGGGGCGATTGGGACATATATAGAATCGCCCCATTTTTCTCCCATCAAAAGAGTTTTTAATGTGTTTTTAACAATTTCCCGTAACCGCTTTTCCACCGCCCTTTTGGCTAAATCCGAAGGGGCGCTTCCAAAATAGGGCTTAAAGATTACCCTAATTCTTTTGGGTTCCCCCAATAAAATCTCTTCCGAGGTTTTTTCCAACAATACCCTCATCTCTACACCTCCCGATTTTTTTAGATGGAACTAAATTATAGACATCCTTAGGCTTTAACACAATTTTGATACGATGTAGTATAACTTATAGTTATACTATGGCTACTTTTAGGGTTTTTGAAGTTAGAGATTTTTTAACCTCAAGAGTAGTAGGGCAAGAAGAAGCTATAAAGGAATTTTTAAAAGGATTTGTTGAAGCCCGAACCTTGGGAAAGGAAAGAATCTCTTTCTTTTTCGTCGGTCCAACCGGTGTGGGAAAAACGGAGCTAACCAAAGCTATAGCGGATTACTTTAAGGAAAATTTTCTTTGGAACTACGGGAGGATAGACCTAAATAACTTTACAGAGCAACATTCTATTAGCACCCTTTTGGGTTCCCCGCGGGGTTATATAGGTAGTGAGGAGGGGGGAGTTTTACCCAATATTCTTAGAAAAAGTCCTTTTACGGTTTTGCATCTGGACGAAGTTGAAAAAGCCCACCCGTCTATTTACCGAATTTTTATGCAACTCCTTGATGAGGGAAAAGTTCAGGAAGTTTCCTCGGGGGAGTTTGTATCCTTTAAAGGAATTGCTATTTTCACATCCAACCTCTTTCAGGAAACTATAGGCAAATTGACCGAGAAAGTAAAAGATGTAAGTTTCAGGGAACTCCTAATAAGGGAGGTTTTTTCTGGAAAGTTTGACAATGCAAGAAAATTTGTTCCTGTTGAAGTCTTAGAAAGGGACCTTACCCATCTATCCAAATTGGGTATGGAGAGGGGATTTCCCCCTGAATTTGTGGGAAGGATAGATAAAATCGTGGTGTTTAAAACCCTTTCCGAAAAGGATTTGGTAGAATTGGCAAAAAGGGAACTTTCCAAACTTGGTGTTTCAACCGACGGGGTGGATTTATTGGTCCAAAAATACTTAGCCGTTGCACGGGAATTTGGAGTAAGAGTTTTCCTAAAGAAAATCCAAGAAGAAGGATTAAAAAGAAAGTTACTATCGGGTTAACCGCATTTGCCATCCTTGAAGGCTAAAACTTCTATGGCTTTTTCAACACTATTGCACTCTTTTATGAGTTTGTCCCTTAGTAGTTTAAAATCGGGGTCGGTCTCTGCAATCCAGCGGAATTCCGGGTAGGAAGGCAGCAAGAAGATACCCTTTTGTTTCCTTTCCTCCCTATCTTTAAAAATCCAAAAAGCTTTTGAATACCTATAGGCGTAAGCCTTAGGTTTTTCTATACCTTTTAAAAGTTGGAGGTCTTCCTCTGAAAGGTTGTAAACTTCCTTTGCCTCTTCGGGTCTTTCCAAATAGAGGATACCCACATATGGAAGGTAACCTACCATAGTGGAAAAATCTTTTGGATTTTGCGATGCAAGGGCTATAGATATTCCCCTCTTTCTAAAGGTTCTAAAGGCTTCTTCTATATACCCACGGGCGAGGGGGTCTGCCAAAAAGAACCACCCTTCGTCAATAACCAAAAGTTTTGTTTTATCCGCGTTTTTGGGAGACCCAAAAACCCGGTCTACCACCCCCATTAGCGAAAGCATGATTATGGGAGAAAGAACTTCGTCGTTTACCCGAACTTCAAAAAAGTAATTTTCCACTTGAAGGTCTAAGGAAGTTGGAGCATCAAACAAGTTTCCGTATTTTCCACCTTTTTTGAACGGATAGAGCCTTCTTAGGAAAAATTCCGCTTCTTTCTCTTTTGTATTTTCTAAAAACGCATAAAACTCTCCTATTAGAACTTCCCTATTTATATTCTCTTCCCCTTTAAGAATCTTTTCCCATAGGGATTGGTAGAAACTGTCCAAATATTTTTCCAATAAGGTAAGTTTATCCCTATCTATTTTTTCATCTTTGCCTCCCCGAACCATAAAACTTAGGAGGGTGTGGAGGTAGGCTTTATGCCCTCCATTTACGGTTGCCTTAATTTTCCACCTAAAATCCTCGGAAAGTTTTTCAAAAAATTTTTTAAACCTGATAAGGGAATTTTTACCTTCTAAAGCACTTAGGAGGTCGCTTTTGGTTATTTCCTTCTGGAGTTTTTTTAAATATCTTTCCGTTAAGAGTTCTTCAAATTCCTCAATTTCCAAAAGGTCAAATTCCCTCTCTGGGTGTTTTAAACCTGCGAATTTAAGAAGAGACCTTGTATCCACCTTGAAGTATTGATAAATCCTTCCAAAGGGATTTATGGAAACCTCCACCTCGGGAGATATGGGAATATAATTTCCACCGAAGTAACGGACAAAGATACCGTAGGACCCCCTGTCGCTTTGAATTTTTTCAATAAAGATATTTAGGTCAAAACAGGAAGCGATATACTGCAGAGCAACCGATTTTCCCGACCCCATTTGTCCTTGAATTGCGAGGTTGAAAAGTGAGCGGTTTACCGGTAAATAGGCAGGTTCTTTAGCTTCGTTTAAGAAGGGAATAAAGGAACCTTCGGGTTCTCCCCTAAATCTTCCACTAATTGGAAAAAGGGAAGCCAAATAATCTACGGTGGATTTATTTACAATCCCTTCATATTCCCACTTTTCTAAATCAAATTCGGTAAGGTGAAAGGCAAGGGTTATTCCATAGCCCCCTTCCTCAAAATGGAGCGGATATATTCCACTAAAGCGGGTTTTTAAATCCCATGCAAGGTTTTTCAGCTCGTTGGGGTCCTCCCCAAAGATAAAAAACACTTGGGAAAATTTGCAAAGTTCGCTTGCTCCGAGTTCCACCGCATTTCTTAAATTTAAATAAGACTCTATTATTTCCTTTGGAGCTTTCGTTTCTTCCGCAAATTTTATTCCGGCGGAGACAAACCTCTCCGCTTCCATTCTTCCCATAGCACGGAATGTGAGAATGTGTATAAAATCATGCTCAATGAAATTTAAAACATCATTTGCATAAGGAACCAATTCTGGATTAACTCCAACTTGAAATAGAACAAGTGCATATCGGTTTCCAACCTTAAAACCGAGTTCCCACTCGGTCAAAACTTTGCCAAAAGGGTTAAACTCATTGCCCCCAAAAAATAGGGAAAGTTCTTTAAACAATTCTCTTTCGGAGCTTTCCTTGGCAAACTTAAACCTACCTCCCGATTTTGCAAATTCTCCTAATAGGAGGTTTTCGGAAGCCTCATTAAGTCTATCCTTTTCAAAAACCAGAAAACTTTTCCGCTCCCGTATATTCCAGTTTTTGTTAACCCACCTTTCCATTTTGCAGAGAAACCGATTTTTGGCTTCACTTTTTGTTTGGGGGTATTTCAAATAACCTTTGCGGGAAATTGTTATAACCTTATACGGAATTTGGGGAATTCTTTTTAATTTATCCGCCAAAAGGACCAATAACTCTCCCGCCTCTTCATCGGACATAGCGTCTATATTCCTTTTTACAAGTTCCAAAACACCAAGCCGTTTTTTAAATGAAAGCTCAGGATTAAGGCTAAAAAGGGAGCGTAAAAAATGGTCCTCCAAAAGAGTTTTATGAAGGCGGGTTAAAAGATTCATTTAAAGGTTATTTTAGGCTTAAAAAAAATAAGCTATATTTGCAAAGGATATTTATGTTTTTCTACAAAATATCTTATGGTTTCAAATAGTTTGTCTAGTTCGTTTGAGGAAACATTTCCCCCATAAAGATCCTCATATTGTTCCTTCAAAAACTTAAATTGATTTGTAACATCATAATTATTGAATAATTTTATTTGTGTTTCTAAAAGTTTGTTAAAATCAATTCCTCCTATTAAGCTTATTGCGTATAAAAAGCCTAAATTTATTATATGAGAAACTATAAACGATGATTTTTCATATTCTTTTTGAGATTGTAGCATCCTAGCTATATTCATTAATTCCAATTCATTGAAGGGAAATTTACTTAAGATATGTTTAAGCAGATTGTATTGATATTTTAAATCTTCTCTAAGTTTTTCTCTATTTATATTAAGTAACAAATTTTCAAGAGGTATATATTCCGATTTCTTTTCTTCAAGAATTGTCTCAGGATTACATCTCCTACACAAGTCTAGAAATGGTTTCTTTAAAATTTTAATAATATTTTGGAAATTTCTATTTCCTAAAATTGGATTTCTAATAAAGTATATGTTCTTGTTCTTAGGACGAAAAATAATGCTACTATAAATACTATTAAAATTCCATGGAAAAATTTTACAAATGTTAGGTCTATTTTCGTAAATAGAACATAATTCATTCCTTAAAAATGGACATTCCGTATTAAAATCCAAATGCGCACTAAGTTCTCCTATTATGTAAAATCCTTCAGGGAATTCTAATACTTGTATTTGATACATAAGGAGGAATGTTTTCCAAAATTTAATAGCTTCTTCAATGGTTAAAGCTAAAGCCCTTCCCTTACAACATAAAGCATTCTTTCCAGCTCCTAAACATTTAAAATATTTCATAATTTCGTAATCTTAAATTAAGTTATTCCTTCCCATATACCGAAAACACTACCCCGGTTAGGTATTGAAGCTTTTTCCAAAGAAAGAAGGCAATGCCCCAAGCCTCAAAGCGGGTTTTAAAACCTCCCAACCAAAAAGTGGTAGCACCTTCAAAAACATTTACTCCTTCCGTTTTAGGGAAGTTCCTTGCACTTTGCGGAACCCTACCGTCTCTTCTTTTTATACCTATTTGGTAGGTATACGGATTTAAGTAAACAAACCATTCCCAATCTCCCGCGGTTTGTAATCCCTCTTCAAAAGCCAATTCTTTTACTTCCCTAATGGCTATCTTCGCTTGTCTTTTAACTTTCGCCTCCATCCGCAAGTATAATTATAAAAACGGAGTATTTAATTATGGAAGACAAGAAAAGGGAAGGGATTATAAGGGTAGATTTGAGGCTTACGGGAAGGGTAGCAGGTTTAATAAGGGAAGCGCTCTTAAGGAGGAAGGGAGAGGAACTTTCCTCAAGGGATATAGGGAAGGAAATCAAAAAGGGAGTTGTTTTCTTGGCCAACGAAGGGTTTTTTGAATACGAGAACCCCTTTGAGTGGTTGGAGGATAAAGCTAAAGAATACCTCGGAGTGGAAGAAGACAAAGAAGAAACCGAAGAAGTCAAAAAACTCCTTGAAGAGCTAAAAGTGGTAGTTGAAAAGTTGGAAAGCTTAGGCGTGCCCGTTCGGAATATTTTGAGTCCGCAAAAGGATGTTAATGAAGATAACCGACAAGGGTCGGATGAAAACCAAACTCCCTTTGTTGGTTTTGGCGATTTTTCGTTACCTCAAAAGGGTGAAAGTGAGAAAAAAACTGACGAAACTGACGAAAAGGAGGATAATGACGGTATCAGGGTCTCAATAGATTTTTGAAGATTAAGACCACTTCGGGAGGAATCAAACTTTGCGGGTTGGTGAGAATTAGAAAAACCAAGGAGGTAAATGTGTAAATAGCTACAACTACATATTCGCTAATAGAGCCTGTTTTAAACAGTGAAAAGGAAACTCTATTGTTATATTTCCAAAAAGGTATTCCCTTTGGTGTAAGTAGGTCCGCTACAAGGTGGGATAAATAACCGACTATAAAGGATTTAAGGAAAGGGTTACCGACTAAAGGTGTTAGAAAAAACAAAATCAACCCTAAAAGGGCATGGTGAGTAATACCTCGGTGGTTCCTTAAAAGTTTCCACTTAAAGCGGAATCCGTTTAAATGGTAATCCATATCGGGTAGAGTGGAACCGACCATAGCGGGTAGAATCGGCAACCCGAGGAGGTAAGCGGTTGTTACACCGACCAGTATATGGGAATCGCGCTTCATTTTAAGCCCAATATTGACTTTAATTTAAATTTTAAAGATGCCTAAACTTTTTAAAAACGCCCTTTTAATAGTCTCTTTAGTTGGAAGTTTAACCTTTGCGGGGAACTGGGAATGGAAAAAGGCGGAGGAATATTCACCCTCGTGGGAACTTCCTGATAGCTACGGCGAACGCTTACCGGTGTTTAAAGCCCATGTGGAAGGAGGGTTAAAAGGGTGGAGTTGTGGCTATCAAGCAACCGCTTTTTACAAACTCGCAATGCAACTGAATGTGGATAATCTCAGACGGTTAATCAATAACTGGAAGGATTTAGCTTTCCCTTTGGCTTTATACACGGTAGCTACCTACTTTCCGGTTGTGAAAGAGGCGATGGTTGGGGCGGAGTATTTATCCGATACTATAGCAACGCTCTCCAATATGAATTGTAGGGCGACAATGAAAATGATAGAAACTTACAACAAAAAGACTTCCAAAATCGTTAGAAGCTGTGTTTTAAAAAGGTTGGGAAAAAATTTGAATATATGGACCGCCACACCGGAGCAGATTGAAAGGGCTTTGGCAAATGTGAGTGAAGAGCAAATAAGGGAAGCTTACGCCTATTGTATGAACCATGCATCTTTGTTAGATGCCCTTCCTTTGCCCGACGTTCAAAAAATTTTAAGGGAGTATAACCCGCGTAAATTGATTATGTGTAACTACATAAAAGCTTTAGGTTTAAAGGATTTAGGAAAAGAGTATGTGGCGGATAAAAAAATTCTTACAACCGGAGGGGATTTAAAAACCTTAGCCAAACTTTACCTTTTGGCTATAACACCCGAGTTTATTGTGGACTCAAATACTAAAGAAATCCTTTTAAAACCCATAAAGTTGAACGATGGAACTCCCGTTAATTTGCAAACCCTCGGAAAAATTTTAAACAGTTCCGTTAAAGAGAAACTAAAAAATTTGGAAAAAAAAGTCCTAAATGGAGAGGATTTAGAAACCTTCTTAGGGGATGTAGAAAACCTTTTAAAGGAATATTCCCTCAAACCTACCGAAGGTATAAAAGCTTATTTCCTTGTATGGTATACGGGATTGGAAAAATACTCGCAAGTTAAATCCGTTAATCCTCTCCGCGCGGAGGAGATGAAAGCCTCTTTGGACCATTATAGGGATACTTTGGCTTTAATGCTCCAAAAGTGGGCTCTTAAAACCTTACTCCTTTATGCTCAGGATTATTTAAACCAAAGGGAAGTCTTCTTACGGCAGAAAGAGATTTTGGGAGAAGGGGAGATTTGTAATGAATAAAATGAAATTATATGCAACAATCTTGCAAAGGTTTTTTAATAGATTTGATAAATCTATACGGAAGCGATAATTTTAAAGATGAAAGCAGTACATATAAATCCATAAAGGAATTTTTAGAAAAATTTCTCTCAAAGTTTAATTGTTATTCCTCTAAGAGAACAGAACCAAAACCTGATATTATTTGTTGTAGTAGGGATTTAAAATCACTTCTACTAATAGAAGTAAAGAAATTTACTAGTGAGGAATTTAATTTGGAATATCTAAAATTTTCAAGAGAAAATAAGAAGTATTTAATTTTATTTTCTAAAGAAAGAAAGAGAGTAGGAAGTTTAGAAGATGGAAAGAATGCAAATAAAGACGGAATTGGACAGCTTAAGAGATATTATAAGGATTGCTTTCATAAAAATAGGGATAAAGGAATTTATTCTATATTAACTAATGGAAGAATTTGGGTGGTTTTTCAATTTTTACCAGAAAATGAAGAAGAATTAAAAAAAGAGGAAATTATTAACGTTTTTGATTTAAATTTGCAAGAAGATTGCTGCGAATTTCTAAAATTCCTTAATGGTATAAATAATGGCAAAGAAATACAAGTATTTCCCCACATTGAAGTTATTTATAGCAAATAAGATGAAAGTTCTAACTGTAAAAATTGAAGAACCTAAAAATGTTGTAAGGAAGCTTTTTCAAAATTTAGAAAATCCAAACGCTGGAAAGTCTATAGGTGAGGAGCGAGTATTAACTTTCACCTCGGTAGATAAGCTTTTTAAGACTTTAACTCCCGCCCGCTGGAAAATTATAAGAGCCCTTCAATCTAAGGAATTTAAATCCATAAGGGAACTTGCCCAGTTTTTAAAGAGGGATTATTCCAATGTATGGAAGGACCTTCGGATACTTAACGATTTGGGGATAGTAGAAATAGAAGAAACCCAAAAGGGTTACAGGGTTTATATCCCCTATGAGCGGATTGTAATAGAGTTTCCTAAGCTTGTTAAAGTTTAACCGTATTTTCCACCCGCAGAGTGTTCTTTTTCCAATTGTTCTTCGGTAAGAATCGGATGGTAATAGGTATTTACCGCTCCTAAAACGCTGGCTCTACCTTGCCCCTTTGCTATGGCGGTTTTTAGGTCTATAACCGCCTGTTTTACCAACCTTATATTTCCTGCAAATTGCCAATTTCCGAAGGAACCGCAACCGTATTTTGAACAACCGCGCGAGCGAGATTCTTCAAAAGCGTAAGCTCTGTATTCTCCGGTAACAGTATTTAGCAGTTCCCTATTACCTATCCTCTTTTCGGTGGTGCACCCATATTTTGAGGAAGCGGAACACCAAGGACTTCCGTAAGTTGTTTTAACTACCCAATCGCCCACTACCCGCTCGCCCGAAAGCGGTATTACGGAAAGCTCACCCTCTCTGTTGGCAAGAAGACGGACATGGATATTTCCCGCGGTAACGTCCACCGAGGTTCCTTCCATTATTGCCATGCCCTGAGTATTTGCCTGTTTAACTTTCAAAATAGTAGTGGAGTTGGTAAGTTTGTCGGGGGTAGCTATGGCTCCGAAATTGGCTCCCAAAACCGATTTACTGAGAACACTTTTAGGGTTTTGATATAAATCAAAAAAGGTCTGGTCCGTCTTAGCCTTGTAAAGGTCTATATCCGGGGGAACTATATAGGTATCCGCAAAAGAGGAAGAAAAACCTACAAGAACACCGGCAATCATTAGAGTTTTTTTCATATTGGTTTTCCTCCTAAGAGGATAAATTATAGCCTAATTTTACCTTTAAATAGGGACAGTTTTTCGAAAAATTTCAATATCGTATAGATAGGCTATAGTTTTCAAGACTATTAACGGATATTGGGTTCCGTCTATTTCTATATAACTATCGTAGAACTTAATTTTGTTGCTCTTAGCCCCTTCGGGTAAATAACCGGTTCGGTAAAAGAAATCCAAAGCATGCCTAGCTTTTAGGACAAAGGAAGGAAAGAAGGTATAGTTTTCACCCGTTTCGTTCCTTATCAAAACCAAATTCCCCTCACGGAGAAAGTAGGTAAAAAACTTATCCGCGTAAGCGATTTCTTTAAAGATAGAAAGGCTTTCCCTTAGGTGGTTTTCCAAAACAAACCTCAAAGGGCGGTAGAATTTAATAACCAACAATCCCGCTTTTTCCTTTTCATAATCCACCGCCTTAAGACCTATTCCTTGTTTCTCAAAATCCCTGTATAGGATTAACCTCTTTCCGTCTTTTTCAATGTAAAAATCTTCAAGTTCCTCCTCTTCCACCAAGCGTAGAAACATGTAGATTTTGGTAAGCTCCAAAACCGAAAGAGGTATTTCAAAATCTTCTACACCTTCGCCCCGAATTTTACCTTTGCCCTTTACAAAAAAGGTGGTAGGTCCGTTAATAGTTAGTCTGAGAAGAATCTCCCTACGTTTTATGTTTGGAATTAGGTCAAGGGAAATATCCTTAAGTCGTAGCGATAAATCTCTCATATTACGCCTCCCGTTTTTTTATAAATTTTCCATCCCAAATTATACCTAATTCCTTTAAAAGGCTTTCATTTTCCGAAAGCCACCTTTTGAGTCTACTCTTTACATAAGGTTCTAAAAAGAAGTTATCCAGTTTTATAAAAGTGTTCCCTTTATGGGAAAGAACAAACCTCAAGAGATACCTCGCATAGGGGGACTTTATCTTTATTAAAATAGGTAATAGTTCCAAATAGGGCGAAAAAGCTTCCTTCAAAAATACACTGGTAAATCCCTCGGTAAAAGCTACAACCAAATAATCTTTAGTGAACTTAAAAGAGCTTATCGGGATAAAAGAACCTCTTACCCTCTTGGTTTGGTAAAAAACCTTCAATTCCATAAGCTCGGTAAGAGCTTTGAAAATTTTTTCCTTTACGCGGACTTTATTTGTGTCCCCGAAAAGTTCCAAAAAGGGCTTTAAAGGTACAAAAACCACCATTCGGGTTCCCAAACGGGTTTTTTCATAGGTCCATCCTTTTCCGTGCTTTTTGGCGGTGTAAAAGATAGCTTCTAAAGTATCTACCCAAAAGGCTTTTATAGGTTTGTTAGCCTTTATTTTTCCCCATTTGGTAACCATCTCTTTACTTTCCGGAACCCATAAACGGAAGACAACGGATATTGCAACCACCGAGAGGTTTATTATACTTTAAAGTATAACTTTTAGTTTATTTTATATGATATCGTATCATTGTCCTAAAAAGGTTAATTTCTATACTTCCCCTAAAAGGGATTTTGATATGGTAGCGTATCAGCCGATAGTTTTCATAGAAGAGTTTTTGAGATATTTGGTGGAAGTATTTTCAATATTACAAGCATAAAAATTCTATAAAATTATAAACTTGCCAATAGAAATTATACCAATTTTAAGTTAATGCTTTCATTGATAATTGTTATCATGAAGAAAAATCTTTTTCAAAAAGCTATAGAGAAATTTAAGGAAGAACAAAAGAGAAAAGAAATGGAAACATTGCTCTCTCAATGTAAAGAAGAACAGAAGAATTTATTGGAAAAAATTCGAAAAGAATTGTTCCCTAAACTTTACGAAGAAACAAAGGAAGAAGTTAAAAAGAAATTTGTGAAGTATTTAAAAACTCCCAAAATAGATGACAAAGATATTAAAGTTGAAAATGATAAAGTGAAAGCTCTAAATAGAGCTATTGAATTATCTATAAAACAACTTGAAAACCATATTTTAGAAATAAGGATTAAAGTAAATGATAAAAAATTTAGAATTATTTCCACACTTAAAGGATTAGAACCTAAAGTCAAAGCCTATATAAATAAATCTCCTTTAGAAATATGTGAAGAGAGAAAAAAGGAATTAGAGCAAATAGTTTCTGGCCAATCCTCTATTGTGTATGTTTTGGAACTTGAAAATAAACACCCTCCAATGGTTATGAAAGATAATTTTGATGAAATTTTAAAATTAATAATTGATGAACAAAATTAAAAATTATCTTCGGTTTTCTATGTTACTTTTTTGTGAATCCCACATTCTAACTAAAGCCTAAAATTAACTTTAAAATGAATTTCTCCCGAAGGGAGTTCTTAAAACTTTTTCCTAAAGGGCTTTTGGCTTTTTCCCTATCACCTTTGAGTTTTTTTGAAAGTTTCGCTACTTCTTTCAATCCTTTTGAGCTTATCAAGCTTATAGACTTTTCCTGTTTAAAGTGCTCCTTTAAGGGAATCTGTATCAAATGGGACGATGGAGAATTAAAGATAGGAGTTAGAATTTCCTATTGGGTTCCGGTAGGTTTTGCGGAAACGGGGAGGGCTTTTGAATTTGGAGCTTCCCATCCCGCTTTGGGTTTTTTAACACCGCTATTTAAACCTATAGTGGATTCCCTTTCGCCATCTGTTCCAAAAGGAGGTAAAACTACAACCTTCATAAGGGGTAATGAAGTCTATTTCAAACTTTACCCCCATTATTTGGGATGGGGAAATTTTATTCTCTCCGCCTTAGCCCAAGTGCTTGTTTCTGTAATATCCAAACAACCTTGGTGCGTATGCGGAGTTTTAGAAAACGCCCTAAAGAGGAGGGTTTTCAACGTTTCTTTAAAGGTTAAGGAAATCTACGAAAAATTGAACCTTTCAAAGTATCTGGACTATCTTCAAAAACTTGAAGGGTTTTATTCCCTCTTAAACCCTTTACCGTTTTTCGCTTCGGAATTCGTGTTTCCCATATGGATTATTGATACCCTCTCGCCCGATACAAGGACCTTTTTACCTTTTATAAATTCGGTAGTGGAGACCTTAACGCGAACATCCACAAGTGCGGGAATTTTAGCTTGTCCTTACCTGATAGAAGCATTGTTTAAACACCGTGTAAGGTTTCCCGTAGGATTGGACCCGAGCTTTATCTGTGTGGGACATTGGGGCTTTGGCTACCCAAGAACGGGTATTGTTTATCATCCCGACCCTGTAGTAGCCGGTCTTCTATCCATTGCTCGTTTTCTACATCTCTTCAGTAGAACCTTTCCAGTAATAAACCTTTACTACTCCAACCAAACGGTGAAATTTCAAATGTTCAACCCCCATAAAACGGGATGTTTTAGACCCGGTTACTACATAAGTGACCCTACCGCAAAACCTTTAGTGGAAATCCCTTCCCGGCTAATGGAAAACCCTTTGGACGAACTAAAAAGCCTAAAAGGAGAAGTTGAAACTCCAAACCTATACCTAAAAAGTCCACCGCTAAAGAGCAATTACCGAAATGTGGGCGTTGTCGTTTGGAAGCATTATTCCCATTGCTGTTTTTGAAATAATAGCTTTAATAGATGCGTATAAAAACGGGAAGAAGAGTTTTGGTAGCGGAGGTTAGGGAAGGAGGCATTTTTCCTTCGGGAAAAATAATAAGGCTCTTGGGGGGAAAGGAAGAAGCTTGGAGAATCGCCAAGTGGATTATAGATAAAGGCATTTCCGAAGGGAAGGTTTACATTTTTGAAGATGAACTTAGCGACCTAATAGAGAAATTAAAAAGCTATCCAATCTTCCTCAAAAGGTCTTTTGGGAATTTTCTCTTTCGCAAAAAGAGGGAAAAGGGATATAGGGAGTTTTGGGAGTTTTACAAATGAGTTGTGAGAATTTAATAGTTATAAACCAAGGAAGTGTTGTTAGTATTTCGGGAAAAATAGAACATTGGAAATTATGTTTAACCTCGTTTAGGGAAAACAATAGATTTTCATTAAGAAAAATGGTATACAAACTCCTAGAAGAAAATCCAGGGAAAGAACTTTTAAATAATCCGTACGTATATATATGGAGTCTCAATAAGAAAGTATACTATGTAGGCTATACCAGTGGTGGTAATGAAAATAGAGGATTAGCTATTTTAAGTCTATTAGTTCCTTTTCGCACTGCACAACATTCGGGTAAAGACCGTTGCAAAGAGTTAAAAGTTATAAATAAGGAAGATGATATACTTTCCATAAGTTTTATAAGAACAGAAAATGTAAAGATGGCAAAAATTTTAGAAAGGATTTTAATAGAGTCCCTAATTGAAAGACCTCCCTGCAACAAGGATTGAACATTTATATCACCAATCCCTTCCAATTCAAATCTTTTTTTATTTTCCTTAACCCTTCCGCCGCCACTTTAACATCTCCAAAACCAAAGTCAATTGCTACGCTTCCACCTTGCCTTTTTAAGGCTTTCCACATACCCTTTACGGTTAAAAATTCCCCTCCCTCCTTAGGAAGGAAGTATTCTTTATTAGTCCTTATTTCGTCTATGTAGTAAGAAAGTCCACCTACAATGGTAAACTGCTCAAAAGTTTCCCCTTTGCGGGTAAGTTCTCCTTTAATTTTCGTAAAAAGTGCATCCATATAGCTTTCCAAAGCTTCCTTTTTCTCCCCCTTTACGTTTATCCTTTCAAAGCCCATATCCACAAAGCCGTCAAGAAATACCCTTTTAAGTTTCAAAAGGTTGGCGGATATCTCCCCACCTATTTTTTCCGCCAAAAGGGGACGGAAATATTTTTCAAGCAAATCTCTAATACCGAGTTCGTTAGAGATGGTTTTGTAAAAAGTGACTTTCCCGTTTTTATCCACCAAAGCCAAATTAACGGTATTGAATCCTCCGTCAATTACCAATGTAGAACGTCCCGGTTTTAAAAGACCTTCCGAAAATATCCATTCCAAAGCTATAACCCCTTGAGGAAAAACAACAACTTTTTTCCCCGTATGGGTTTTTATCCTTTCAGAAAGTTCCTTAACCTTTTTCCACTCCCCAGTTTCTATTTCGCGGAAAACTATTTCCGTAGGAAGGGATACCCCTACGGTATCTCCCAACTTCGTATAGTATTTCTCTATCCACTTAACCACTATAGGGTAGTAAGAAATCAAATCGGTCAACCCTTCCGGATACTCTGCGTCCGACTTATCTATTCCCGCTATCCACCGCCTACCACAACACTCTACCGCTTCCTCCTTTTTACCAACTACCCGCTCAAAACCGGAAGGAAATTTAATAACTTCGGGTTTATTATTTTCTTTCATTGGATACCTCCTAAAGTCTAATTTCAACTTTAATTCTTTAAAGAGGTAAAAAAAATTTAAAAGGACAAAGATAGGAAGGTAAAAATAATGTCCGTATCTTGGGTTGCGCTTATTACATCATTTTCAGGAACGTAGGTTACATTTATTTCGGGCAATACTTTTCTTCCACCAAGGTTTATTAAGTGTCCCAATGAGATGAAACCAAACGGCAATCCCGTCCATTGGTAGTCTCCGGTATCCCAATCCTCCCCATAAAAGGCTCCACCGCCGACAAAGAAACCGAAAGTCCAACCGCCATCGGTTACATAGCGATATCTAAGACCACCAACTATGTGGTAAAGGGCGTGGTCCGCACAATCTTGAAACCATCCGACACCCAAAGCGGGGGTAAAACCGCTTTCATCTACCCTCTTCCAATTGGCTACCACACCTATACCGGGATTGAAAACAAAACGTCCGTTGCTGTCCAATTTTCTGGGAGCGTTTTTAACATCCTCTTGAAGATGGTAAGAGATTCCAAAGAAGTTAAAAGTCCAACTTTTGGGAAGCCACCAAGGAGATTTGGATTGTTCACCCGCAAAGCTTGCGCCCAATCCAGCTAAAACCAGAACCGCCAATCCTTTTCGCATCATACTACCTCACTTAGTATAACTTTTAGTTTTGTAAATTCAATATGATTATAATTTCAATTTTAAATCAAATTGCAAATTTTCCGAAGCGGTTTTCTTTAATTCCTTAATACGTTTGCGAAATAGCTCCTCACTCTTTTTAGAAAAAAGCTCTTTATGGCTATCCAACAGTTTTAAGGCAAATTCCCAATCGCCGAAATCCAAAGCAATGTTTATTGAATTCTTTACAACTTCTTTTCTTGTTAACAATTTTTCCAGTTTTCTTCTTATCTTGTTATATTTCCTTTTAAGTTCCTCATTTCTGTAAAGAACCTTTACACGGTATCCGTTACTTTCCTTCCACCTATAGCGGTAACCGATGGAAATTAGGTAAGCTTTTACCTCCTCCCACGTCGGGAATTTACCCGCTTCCTCCAAACGGGTAAAGCAATAACGCACCATTAATTTTTCCTCTTTGTCCATTTCCATTTTTCCGCAATTATAATTATAAATACGAGATTCTTAATTAAATTTGCCTAATAAGAAGCTTTTTACCTCTCCTACGGGCTTCCAATTCCAAAGCCAACAGTAGTAGGTTTGCAGGTCCGACAACAAAGTTCACATTGGAAGGTTCCTCTCCCTTTTCCAAAGTGGAAATAAGCTTTCTAAGTTTTTCCAACTTGGGGTGGTATCTGCTCGGAAAACACCGCTTTAGAAGGTCAAAACTTACGGGAGGATTGCCTTTTATGGGATGCTCTTTAAAGAGGCACTTTAAGGCAGTTTCTATATCCTTTAGAGGAACCCCTCCGAGGACCTCCTTTATAGCCTTTACCAACTTTTGAAATTCCTCCTTTTTCACCTTAACGGTCAGAATCCACCTTTTGTTGTAGGGTAATGTAGGTAGGTTCATTTTTTCTAATATGCGGTTAAGCTCTTCCGAAGTAAAGTGGGTTTCCCCTTCTTCAACTTTTTTTAAAACCTTTTTATTGATTACTTCCCTCAGCGATTGTAGCTCTTCGGAAGTTAAGTAGGTTTTAAGTCCAAAGAAGGATACAAAGGCATCAAAATCAACTTCCACATAGTCCGCAACTTTGCCCAAAAGGGGGATATTTACAGGTTTTCCCGATTCGGTGTAAATTCCCGGAGAATTTAAAACTACAGCGGTAATTTCCGAGCTATTGCTTTGGCTCCTTCCCTCCAATTTCCTTTCTATTGCGGACACCCTCTGGGTTAGAAGTGAAAATTTTTCCTCCAAAAGGTTCTTAATTTCCTTTAGAACCAAATAGGTTTCCTTTGTAAGGGAGAGATTTTCCTCCGTTTGTTGTTTAATCTCTTTAGTTTCTCTATAGGTTTTAAGGGTAAGCTTTTTAATCTCCCTCAGTTCCCTTAAAAGATTTTCCAAAAGCAAAAAAAGTTTTTCTTTGTCTACCTTTATAACTTGCACGGAGAGTTTCGGTGAAACCTCAAAGGATATGTGCAGGCGGTTTACTTTGGAAAATAGCAGAGCCTTTTCAAAAGCCTTTTCACCATTTTTATCAAAAATTATTCCCGAAATAATATACCCGCTTTCAGCGGGTTCAAAAGAAAGAAGTAGGTTGACCTCCTCTGGTATCTCTAAAAAAGGCTTTTCCAAAGAGAGGGCACTTACAAATACCGAATACCACTTATCGGTATATATACCTCTTTCCCACCTTTTGTAGTTTTTAAAAAATTCTTCCAAGGATATCGTTTCGTCGCCATTTGGGTCCTCTTCAAAAACTTGGTAGTCCTTCCCCTTTTTTAGAATGTAAACGGTATTGTTAAAGTCTATTTCCCGCTTTATTTTAAGTAGCATTAGTAAAAAATTTAAACTTCCCGTCAGATACTATATAACCTTTGGTTTAGCCTTTCTGTTATAATTTCGCCTCAAAATGAGAAAAACAATAAGGGAAATTGCGGAGGAACTTGCGGAGTTAATAGGGGACTATAAGGTAGTAAGTGTATCGGGAAAGGAAGAATTTCTTATGAGGTGTCCCTTCCATCCTGACAACAATCCGAGTTTCTACCTCAATCCCGATGAAGGTATTTGGCACTGCTTTGGATGCGAAAAGAAAGGCGGTTTAAAAGATTTGGTTTTAGAACTCCACGAGGAGGGAATTATCTCATCAAAGGACAAAAATCGTCTCTTAAGGGATATAGCAAAGGTTTTAGGTTCCAAACGTAGGAAACCAGTTTTGAAAAGACCTGAAAAGGTGAAGGATAAAAGGTGCAATCCCGAAAGTATAACCAAGGTAAAAAAGGCGGTTGAGGAGTTAAAAAAACAGGGATGGAAACATAAAGAGTACCCCTTTATAGACCTCACGGGAAAGTTAAGGTATAAAAAACACCGCTTTGATAAGGATGGCAATAAAAAGGTTTTAATTGAGTTTACCCAAACGGAAGATTGCAGACAGTTTTTCTACAACCTCTATTCCCTTAAGGGTGGATGGTATGAAAAAATTTTCTTTGCGGAAGGAGAAAAATGCGCGGAAGCGGTTATTGAAGCAATACCGGAAAGCGATGACAGAACCGCCGTTTTGGCATTTTCCAATATAAAGGCGGAAATAGAATATCTCAAAGAAGAAGAAAGAAAGGGCAACTTAAACCTAAAGGAGCTTTTTGCCGGTAAGGAGATAGTTATTTTTGAAGATAACGATGAAATAGGTAGGAAAAAAGCCTCCCATTTGAGGGAATTTCTACTCTCATTTACTTCAAATATAACTTCCGTTAGATTTCGCGATAAGGAGGAAGGTTACGACATAGCGGATTGGCTAAAAGAGGGAAAAACTTTGGACGAGGCTTTGGAAGTTTACGGAATAAGGGATTACGGTTATTCCTTCATAGGTAACGTTATAAGTGCATTTAAAGAGGAAATCAAACCGATAGAGAGTATCTTAGGAAAACTCAATATTCCCAAAGGGAAATTATCGCTTTTTGCGGGTGCGGGTGCGGTAGGAAAAAGCACCACAATGTTAACCCTTTGCAGTCTCTTACTTTTGGAAGGTAAAACCTTTTCCTACTTTACTTTTGAAGACGACCCTAACTCCGTTCTGCTATACAGGTTTAGAAATATTTTGGGAAGGTTGATTTTTAAAACCCTCTTAGGTTTTTCAGAAATTCCTACTAAAGGAGAAACATTGGAACTTTTGGAGGAATGGGACGGTTTGCCAGACCCCGAATGGCACAAACATTGGGAGTGGGTAGAACAACTCGGTATAAAAATACGGAAAAATTGGCACAAATCCGCCTTTTACGAAATGAGATGGGCATTGGAAGATTTTGAAAAAGGAGTTCTCTTTGACCGCATAAAGGAAAGGTTTATTTCCGGAGTAGATGTCGTCATTTTAGACCCCGTAGGAATGGTTATAGAAGAAGAAAACAACAATAGCCAAGTTCAGGAACTTATAAGGGGCTTGAATAAATTACTTAAAGAGTTTCCCGATAAAGGTATCTGGTTGGTCCACCATCTCCGAAAAGAAATGGATTTATCCAAAGTAAAAACGGTGGATGAACTCTTCAAGTTTGTAAGGGGAGCTTCCGCACTCAGCGCCAACAGCCGTTATGCATCTCTCGTTTTAAAAAACGACAGAGGCGGTTGGGATTTAATCAACTTTAAGAATAACTATTTCCCCAAAACCTCTATAAGAATAGAAGGTGTATTAAAAGTTTCCGAAGGTATGGAGATACCTACCATAACGGTTTCAATCGAAGATGGAGAGTGGTTGTTGGAAGAGTTTAAAAGAAGGTTGCAAGAAAGGAAAGAAAGAAATAAAACAGTAATTTACAAAGAAAGTAAGGTATTTGAAAGTCATAGCTAAAATAGCTAAAATTTATCATTCTATGTCATATTATCTTTGTGAAAGATGCAAACAGGTTGATAGACGTATAAAACTAGGAAAAGAAGAAAAATTAACAGATGAAATTCTATTTGAAGATGGAATACTTATTGCTAAAAGAGGAAAGTACAACGATAAGCTTTTTGAAGCCTTAGATTTAAGTAAAAAAATAAATAGAATTTTTCTGTTTGAAAAACTAGTTATCTTTAACATATAGCGCTAATTATAAAGATACTCTATCTCCTCTTTTGTAAGCTTAACATCCGGCATAACAGGAGTGGTTGGTTTTTCAACATTTTTTGAAGAAGACATATTGCTTTGAACCAATTCCTTTTTCAGAGCTTCCACCCGTTTTTTAAGGGACGGAGGGGGTGTAACGCCCAAGAAACTTGTCTTTACCCGGGGTGGGGGAGCGGTTTTAATCTCCCACATAAGAAAGTCATCTACCGCTTTTATACCCTTTATAAGTGCTCCTATTTGGAAGTATAAAGTCAATACGAAATATGGAACTATCAACAAAAACCTTTCGCCGGCGGGAACCGAGGTAAAAACCGAATAGAGGAAAAGACCGTCAAAGATTATCCACACCAATAGAGGTAGCGTACCGGCTAAGGTCCTAAAACGGGAGTTTTTTTTGACCGAAACCCTTTGCGGTCGCATTTCTAAAAGATACATTTTCTAATCCTTCCTTTGACAACCTCAAAATATAGCCTGTTTTGGGCTTTAATTTTAAATTTATGCCCCTATTACTGTTAACCGTTGTAATTACAAATGCCTTCTTTTTAACGATTTACCTTTCCCTGACCGTAAAGGAAAAGTCCGCCAAATTGGAAGCGGAAAGGTTTTGGCAACAAACCCACTACCTTGTTATAAATCTTCCGGTAAAAGAAAACCCACGTATAGAAAAACTTAATAATCTTTTAAGAAGAATTTGCCAAATCGGACAATCGCTTATAGTCCGATGCCAATATTGTGAAACGAAAAACCCTGGAAACTGCCCCTATCCGACGGAGGAGTTTTGCCAGAGTGCGGAGGGAGTTAATTACAACAATCCCCGTTTAGTTTGGGGATTTCTACCGAATGAGGTTGGAACCGTTGATGATCTCTTAAACACTCCCGCTTGCGCACCCGACGGAACCTGTTTCTATGGGCCGGAGGATTTAGGAAAACTAAAGGATATAAGGGAACTTCCGGCTTACCTGCTTTCCTTAGCCCAAAGGTTGGTTTCTCCTTCCGATGGAAAGCTTATTTACCACCGTCCCGAAGGGAAAGCTTCCGACATTTGCGCGGTTGAAGGTGTAATAACGGGGGAACTCCAATGAAGAGTAAAGGCTTTTCCATTTTGGAACTTTTGGTGGTTTTAACCATCGTATCGCTCGCAATGGGTCTGGTTTACACAACTATTACCGCTGTAAGAAATTGGGAAAAAATTTCTCTAACCAAAAAGGTTATAAAGGCTTTAAACGATGCGGTGGAAATGAATTTTAGGAGCAACTCAAGGTTTGCATCCTCAAACTGCTATGGCTTTAGTGACGGTTTGTGTTCGCAAATTACCTTAACACCCTTATTGTTGGATGAACATACCCTTCAATTTAACACTTACGATGCCAATGTTGTAAGTTTACTCCGTTCGGTCGGATGTGTAGTAGAAGGAAACCTACCCAATTTCACGGTTCGCTGTTACGACGGTTTTGGAAAACTTCTTACCTTTAGAGAGGAAAACGAACACCAATTTGGAACTCCTTATACCGCCCCCTACAAAGGGGAATTTTTCACTTTAGATATTTTGGACTCCATAGGAAATCGGTATCAAATAAACCTAAGAAGGGTTGAAGAATTTTTTATAGACCTTTCAAAAGAAAAACTTTCAACCGTAGCGGGGGCAATAAAAGATTATGTGTCTCAAAAACGTAGGTTGGAGCTTGTAAATATATGCGACGATAACGGAACCTCCGAATTTGACCCTCCCGGAGGACTAAGCAGCTGGGACGATAGCGAAGTCCCGTGGATTTGGCAAGCATTGGGAAGTAAACCGTTTGCCCTTTGCGAAGGGGTGGAAAATAGCGATACCGGTTGCGGTTGCACAAATTTTTCCAATACAACCATTTGGAGAACTTCACAAGATTGGTGCGTTTTGGATTCCTCCGAAGAGATAAGAACCTTTTTAAGGAATATAAACTTGGATATTTTTTACGAAACGGACGCGTTTGGAAATCCCATAGTGGTGGTTCCCATAGCTGATTCGGAAGGAAATCCTTTGGAGGAAGCCTGTCCGCCACCAAGACCGCAACCTTTTTACCCGCTGGCAATAGTAACCAAAACCCGCGTAGGTGTTAAAGATGAAAACGGCAATTGGGTTCTTTATACGGACGTTACAGGTCAATAGGAGGGTAAACAATGATAGTAGATTTAATAGCCTACTCCGCAAGCGAACTTACAGGTATTTTGAAAGGCTTGGATGTTCAAAATTTATTGCACAATACGGTAACCCCTTTTTTTATAGTTGCGGGAGTTCTATCGCTCGTTATGACCGGTTTGGCATGGGGTAGCGGAAGGATAGGAGAGGGCATTAAACACTTTTCGGTTTTCTTGTTAACTTCCATTCTTTGGTTCACCCCGACAAAACTCCAAGTGGGGATTGTAGACCTTTCGGGTTACCTCAATACAAACAATTACGGAGCATCTTCCAAAATTCAAAGCGGTTATACCTCATCGGGACATTTATACGATGCACTTTTATTCATACCAGAAATGACAGCCTACGGAATTTCCTACGCCCTTTTGGGAAATAAGGTTCCCACCGACCTGCAGCAAAGGCTTGTAACCAATCCTTCATTAATTTTCGCACTCGGTGCCCAAAGGTTTATAGCTAAAGGGAAAACACCTGAAGAAGTCCTTCAACGTGTGGGTATATTGGCTTACTGTTTAGATGCAATAACCGACATTAAGAAGCTTTACCCCCATGACCCGGTAGCACGGCAAATTATCAAGTTCTTAAATGAAGAGGTTGAAAAACCCAATTACGGATGCATTCAATACTATGAAAGCGGTCCACCCGATATAGATGAATATTTGGATGACGTTAGAAGTGTAATAAGGGATTACATCTATGACAAAAAGGTTCAATCCGCCTGGCTTAATTTTATTGATGAGATAGAGGAAGAATTTTATAGAAGGCACGAGGGAACCGACATCCCCCCTATGAGAATAGAACCGGTATCGGAAGGTATAGCAAAAAGCCTCTATTCAGTATTTAAAGCCATTAACACCCAAAACAGGTTATCCAATTTGGCTATAAACGCCAACAGAGGAGAAATAGGTGCCACGGTGGCAAAATTGGCTTCCGATTTTCAAACCTTTATCTCCAATTTGGCTTTGGATAAGGGATACAACTTCAATTTGATGCTTACAATGCAAAAACTTTATGAAGGCACAGCTTTAGCTATATTTCCGTTAATAGTAATACTTTCCCTTTTACCAACCGCAGGCTACAACTTTGGACTTTTAGGAAGGTTTCTACTTTCGTGGGTAGGTTTAAAACTTTGGATTCCACTCTTTGTATGGGCTCATCTTCTTTTAATAGGCAGTTGGCAATATGCGGACTTTAGCGGTAAAGGGTCGGTAGGAGAGGTTTTACAAAAAGCTTATCTAACAGCCCAAACTGGTGAAATGGTTCAAACAGTTTTAAATTTGCTTGCCATAGGTCTACCGGTAGCATTGGGAGGAATTCCCCTTCTTTGGAGCCTTTCTGGCTTTATTTCCGCGGCAAAAATTAGCCTCTATACCAACGCCCAACTTTTCAACCAAATCAAATCCACCGTTTTGTCCGCTATATCTATTGGAGCGGGAGGTGCTGCGGGTGCTATGGGTAAAGGTTTTATTTCCGGGTCCCAAACCGCCCAATTTGTGAACATCGGGGTCCGTGGAATAAGGGCAAGTATTATTAAAGCCAAAGAAAGTTTTGAAAACTACCGCAAACCCAAAAGTCGTCCTTGGTATGAAAGCGGTTCCTCCTTAAAAAGGGAGGACAAAAAATGATGATTCTTTTGCTGCTTTTACCGTTTTTAAGCTTTTCTTTGGACCTCAATAGCGAAGTTAATTGGTGGAATATCCAAATGGGAGATAAAAAAACAATTTCCAAACCTAAAAGGGAAAGTAAAAAAGAAGTTTCCGCGGATAGGCTGTTCAAAGATAGCATTAAATGGTTTGAGGAAAAACTGAAAAAAGAAAAACCACCCGTTGAGTATTACTTTTTTTTAGACCCTAACAACCCAACATACCGCGAGGCTTACATTAAATGGCTCCAATGGAAGGCGGAAAAAGCCCGTCAAATAATCTATTCCTCATTAGGAGGTATTAAAAACACCAACACTTTAAATGTTACGGAAAGGGAAGTTATAAGATGGTTAAAGCAAAGGGACTATAAATTTCTGTTTTTTTACAATAGGGAGTGTCCTTACTGTAAGGCGGACTTTCCGGAAGTAGAAAAGATAGCAAAACATTTTGATGTATTTTGGATAGAAATACACTCCGCTCCCCAAATGTTTGCCAAATGGAGAATATCCGCAACCCCAACCCTAATAGCGGTAAGTCCTCAAGAAAAGAAAGCTGTCAGGTGGGAAGGGTATTTCCGTTATCCCGATGTTTTGTTTTTCTTCTACCAAAAATTGGTTGGCACACAAAAGTAGAATTTATGTGCCAACTGTTTTGTTCTACCTCGCCTCTATCAATTCCACAAAAGAGACTTTTTTAAAATCGGTATCGGTGGAAAGAAGGTATTTGAGATTTCTTGATTGCATCGCCCTAACAATCAAGGCATCGTTTCCAAATAAACCGTATTTTTGCATTATTTGGGGAATTTCTAAAATCCACTCCCTTTTAATCTCTATAATTTCCACACGGTAGGTTTTTAGAAACCCGGGAATTAAGTTTTCTAAATCCACTCCTATATTCTTAACCAATTGAAAATTTTTCCTTAATTTTTCTACCGCTTTGCTTCCAATACCGTATTTAGCTTTAGCCAACAACACCATTTCCTTAAAAAGGAGTTCGTCTATACAACGGGAAGAGGTAACCAATTTGCAATTACCTTCTAAAGCGTTTTTAAAAATTTCTTTGGTTATGGTATTGCAATTTCCGTGCAGAAAAACAATAAAGGCGGAAGTATCTACAAAGAAGGTTTTTCCTCTAATCTTCATAGAAAAGCTCCTTATCGGAAAGGATTTCCTCCAATAGGTTTGCATCAACGCTTCCTAAAGCACCAAAAAAGGGTAATTTTTTATTTTGTTTCTCCTTAAAAATTTGGAATGCTAATTGCTGAATTTCCTTGTAAGTGGCATTTGGTTTCCGTTTTAAAGCCTCCACTATAGCCCACTTAAGGTGTTGTGGCGGTTTTATCTTGCGAGAAGGTTTTAATTTGCGCTTTAGAAGTCCCAACTCCTCTTTTACAGCCGCAATGTAGCAAGTTTTAAAGGTCAAAGGAGAATTTACCGCTTTCATACCAAACAGATAATCTAAATTAAAGATAGTCTATAAATCAAGACCATATACCAAAAAGGTTATTTAAAACTATCGCAGTAAGCACACAAAATTGGAAATCCTGTGCTAACTTTGAAACTCTCCGAACTCCTTCCAATTTTCCTCTGAAAGTTTGGTAACTAATTGATAGATTTCTTGAAGTTTATCAAAGTCCTTTTTCTGTGCTAACTCCAGTAGATACTCCTTAAAGTTGGCAACTCCTAAAGCTTCTTTGAGTTTTTGTTTGTATTTATCGCTAAGGGTTTTAGCGATTAGAATGGTTTCCTCAACCAAACCTTTGATTTCCTGTTTTCGCTCTTGTTCTTTGCGTTTTTCAAGCAAAGGTTTAGCTATCTTTTCAAGTTTTTTTCGGATTAGGTCTTTAGTCCGTTGGTCTAATAGCCAATCCAAATCGGGGTTTTTGTCTTTTATCAGACTTTCTAAATACCTATCGGGGTGGTTAATTTTGTAGTTTTTCTCTGCCCATCTAATATGTTCCCAAGCATACAGCCGAGCTTCCCCTTCCGGGTAGTGGAGCAAAAACCATAGAGCTATAGCGGGATTAACTCTTTCCAAAGATAACAATACTTCTGCAAATTCTTCTACTGTTATGTTTTCTCCACCTTGTTGGAAAGAGGAGACTAAATCGGTTACCAATTTGCGAATCTTAGAGGGATCCTCAAGAAATCGCTTAGGTTTTATTACAAATTTCACTTTACTAACTTTCCCATGCAGTCCCTTTATAAACTCCATTTGGACATTTAAATCCGTTTTTTTGTTAATATCCTCTATTGCTGGTTTTAGGACTCTTTCATAGAATTGGGTCCAATATTTATAGCCGGGTGTATCTGCTCCTAAGAATTTTTTCAATTTCTCTACTTCAATTACAAAACTTCCTAAAAATTCATTTTTCTTAAGAAGTTCATAAAGCTGTGGTCCGTATTGAGTGGAAAGCAATAGAACATACTTTAGCTCATAAACAGTAAATCTTTTTCTTAATTCCAAAACCATTGGAGTTATAAATCTGTTAAACCTAACTACTATCTTTTTTTTGTCTTCCGATAAAACTATATCATCAATAACTCCGCAAAAGATAAACCCTTCGTTATAGTTTTCCAGATCTAATTTTTTAATCCAATCCTCTTTCTGGTTCTCTTTCAACCATTCTTTGTATTTATTAATGGGGATTTCTATAAGAGCAAGTTCTTTTTTTGATACAAGCCCTTTTAATACTCTTCTAAGCCTATCCCTAAAATGTTTATCCACTTTAAGATTTTCTTCTTCAAGAATAGCCTTTAAGATGTCAAAATCTATTTCCGCTATACCGTAAACATCATTAACAATTTTTTCCACAAAGGCTACCGCTATAGCAAAAGCTTTTTTCTCCGCAGTGGTTAGGTAATTCCTTGCCTCTATAAGGTCATTAGCCTTTCTAACCAATAACTTTCTTAGCTTTGCCATTATTAACTTAACATCATCTCGCTCCATGTTTAGATTTAATGTTAACACAACAAATTGTTAAGTTTTGTTAAGCCTTAACACATTTACAACCATGTTTATTCTGGTCGCTTTATTGTTAAGGCTTGGTCGTTTTACTGTTAAGGCTGGTCGTTCCATTGTTAAGGCTGGTCGTTTCACTGTTAAGGCAGTCGTTCTATTGTTAAGGCTGGTCGTTCTATTGTTAAGGTTGGTCGTTTCATTGTTAAGGGTTAATCAGCTATGTTAGTCCTTGTTAACAACAGCAAATAAAATTTGAATTAAAAAATTTAATGTTCCTCTCATAGGGAAGGGTTTAAAATTCACAAAATCCTTGATAGAGTAGGTTTATAGGAAAATTATAGCTCCTCTGAAAGGAAGCTTTTTAGGAATCCTCAAAGGAAAGCCAAAATACCAACCCTCACTTTTATTGACATTTGCCCTATATAAAAAATATAAATAAAAAAAAGAATTAAAAAATATATTTCTTCCTCATCATCTAAATATTTAAATTTTTAAAAGGGCGAAAAATTTGAAAGTCCGCAAAAATTTTTTGGGGAGGAGGAGTTAAAAAATTTTTTTCTTTGGGAATTTTTTATGTATAGGGGGATAAAATTAGGGAAGCATCTAAAGATTGTTTAGCAGTTAACTTAACCGTTTAGCTACCACCTATATGTTTAGCTAATAAAAAGCTTCGCTTAAGAAAAATTGCGCCGAAACTTGATATTAAAGCTTGACATTTAGGAGTGGCAAGTTTTGAGCGGTAGAGTTAGCACACAAAAGAGGAGATTATGTGCCAACTAAGATTTTAAAAACCGCTGTAAACCTTAAACATCTCCTCATCTAAGGTAACCAAGGAACAATTTCTCCGTTTAGCCTTGACAATTATCAAAGCGTCCGCCAATTTATCCAAAGTGGAGTTTTCCCAAAGACTAAGGGCGGATAAACATTCGGGTTCCAATTCCACATTATCCCTCAAAAAGAGCCAAGAAAGGATACCAACCACTTCGGGTTTGGTTCTCTTTAACCTTGTCCTCAAAAGGTAGGAAAGCTCCACCACAACCTCACAAGGGATAAATACTTTTTCGTTGAACAATATTTGTTCTATTTCTTTTCTTAGTTTCTCATCCGTGTTTTCATCAAAAAGCCTAAAAACTACCGAGGTGTCCAAAGCCTTTATTTCCTCCATCAAGACCTTAAATTTACTTGAAATATTGAACTTTTCAAGGCTTATCCTGAAATTCTTGACTTTTTACTGCTAAAGTTTTAAATTTCATAAGTGGGGGTTTTAAGCATGAAGTTGATGGTAGCTCACCCAAAAGAAAAAAAAGAATTTACTTTAGCCAAGTTAAAGGTTTACAATCGTGGAAATATAAACCTTCCGAAATCCTTTTTGGAGGTTTTAGGTATTGACTACAAAAACGGTGGGGAGATTATAGCGGAAGCCAATCCGCTTAAAGGAGAGGTTATCCTCAGGAAAAAATCCAATATAGGAAATTTGCCAACTACCAATCTCCAAGGGTTTGAAATGTCGGAACCTTACCTTTTGAGGGGAGCTTTAAGGGAAGCGGAAGAATTCTTTAAAGAGTTAGCGGAAGGTATTAAAAAGGTTTATCCCGAGGCACCCGTAGAGGTTGGAACCTTAGAAAATGGAGTTGTCTACCTAAAGTTGGGTCCCCGGAATGTTTTTGAGGAAATCCACCTCTCCTATTGGGAAACTCCTTATAAACCTAAAGGAGTTATTACATTAGACGGGGGAGTTCCTAACAAAACCGAAAGCGGTTATGAAATTACCCCACAAATTGAGGAGAACTTAAAACTTATCAAACAGGTTGTTAACGGAAAGGTTATAGGTAAAAGTGGGGTGGAACTTATAGAAACTCCCAAATTTTCTAACAGCGAAGCTATGCAATTGGGATTGATAGTGGATAGGGTTTTAAGGAAAGTTATTTTGAACTCTTTAATAGAAGGAGTATAATCATGCCATGCATAAACGAATTGATTGAGGATTTAAAAAGCATATTGGAAAATGAACAATTTATTAAAGATTTTTTTAAGATTTTTCAAGTTGAAAAAGAGGAAATAAGAGAAGAAATTTCCCAAAAACTCGGGAAATCCAAAGAAAATACATTAAGAAAAAATATAGAAAAATGTTTGAAGGCAAAAGGCTATAGGGTTAGTTCCCAAAAAAAAGATATTAACCTTGGAAAGAAACTATTTGAGAAAGAAACATATACCGATCTTAAAATAGATATGGAATCTAAAAGGATATTTATAGAACTAAAATTAAATTATCCACCTATCAAAAAAAAATCTTCATATAAAGACTGGGGTTATGAAGAATTTATTTCTCTAAAAGAGAAATTTGATATTGTAGAATCAAACATAATACTAATTCTATTAATAATAGATGCAAAAGTCAGAAGACCACTTAATGAAACTGAAAAAAAATTACTTACAAAAGCAGAAAATATAAAAGTAAAAGTGTTAAGAGTATTTCCTAAAAATGAACCTAATAATATAGGTATTTGTATTGAAGAAATATAATGAAATTTTAAAGTAATTTTTCTATAAATTCCCCTATTTCCTCTTCATTAATCTCCAAAACTTTCAAAGGCTTAACCCTCAAAATGTAAATATTCCTCTCCTTACCTATATAGGACACCGTTTCAAACCTTTTTACTTCACCCCTTACCACCTCAATTTTAGTAATTTCAAATTTGAGTTCCTTTAAAGGGTAAAGGTCCCAAATTTCCACATAGAGGTTATCCTTTAAATGAAACTTCCAATGGGGAAATACGTTATCCCTTATTACCCTATCCTTTACAAGTTTTAGTATATATTCCCAAAAAGATTTATTTGTGTAAATTTCGCCAAGTCTCTCCAAAAAGGCTAAAAATTTATCCGCAAATAGAGGATACAAACGGATATTTTCCAACTTATTTAGACAACTAAAAATCTTTTCAAATTTTATCTTTTCAACCTCTTCCCGATAGGCACTCCAAAGGGCTTGGTTAATATGAAGTTTTCTTCGTTTCCCTTTACATTGCACGACTAAAGCGGGATACTCATATCTTCCCTTAACACGGTGGTAGGTTATAGATAAACCCACGTTTCGGGTTCCTCCGCAAATTTCGGAAATATCCGCTGAAAAAAGACGCAAAAGAGCCTCACGTTCCTCGGGAGAGAGGGACATCGCATTACCTCCATCGGTTGGCACATATTTTTGGGTTTTATGTGCCAACTCTATAGTTTAAAAACTTTGACCTCTTCCAACCTTTTGAACTCCTCGGGTCTGTAACCCTTTTCCTTTAGTTTTCTTTCCAACTTTTCATATTTCCTCCAATCGGGTTGAAAGAATTCCAAAAGCTCCTCGGGTGAAAGGATTTCCCTAATTCTATTCCAGTTGTAGGATGCCCTTAGTCGGTTTATATAACCGATTTCCTTGTTTTCCAAGACTACCGAGCAACCCGCTAAAAGGATTTTTAAACGCCTTTCAACATTTTGCAAAGCTTCCTTTAAAAGGAGATATTCGCTATAAAGCTTTTTTAATTCTTTAAGTTCTTTATCCGATAATTCTGCTTCCGAAAAATTTTGCTTTTTACAAGAATCCCTAAAAGGGCAATATTTACATTCCCAACTCCATAGGGGTGTTCTCCTTTGTTTGTAAAATTCCACAAGTAGGTTCCATTCCTCTTCCGCTAAGGGTTCAACTTTTTCAACTATCCAGACCTTTTTAAAACGAACGCGATTCTGGGAAGGAACGAAGACTTTTGTAGTCGTCTTTATGAGGAGATAGTGATTCCAATTGGAATGAAGTCTTCCTATTAGGTAGGCTTGAGCCCTTGCCTGTAAAATGTAATGCTTAGGTATATCAAATATAGATAGGTCTTCATAAATTTCTTTCTCAACAGGTATTTTATCTCTTGGGTAGATAAATGTTGGGGTTTTTACCTCCGCACTAAAACGGCTTCCCCAAAGGTCCGCATGGAAAGCTACCGTTTTACCCTCTACTTTGAGGTTTGAGATAACTAACCTATTCCTTTCAAAGTTTCCATACTTAGCAAGTATTTCCTCTGTAAGGATACCGTCTATCACTTCGTTGGTATCTATTAAAAGCTCCTCTTCTTTTTCCCTTTTGGACTTTTCAAAACATTGCAAGAGTTCGTGGAGATATAAAAACTCCCCGCTTCTTTCAAATTGCTCCTTGAACTCCTTTGCAACTTTTTCCTTAAACCCTTTAACAATTTCCAACATTTTGACCCTCCTTAATAGGAGGTATAACTTATAGTTTAGTTAAAATATTATGATATTTATCATCAACTTATTTTATTGTGAACAATAAAACTGTAAAGGAAGTAAACTTGAATAAAAGGCTTAAAGATAAAGATTGGCTAAAGAAATAAGCAGTTCCTTTGTATAGGGACGATTTTTCTTAAGGTGAAATGCGGAAGAGAAAACACTTTTAAAGAAGTTAACCATCCTTTCATCCCTAACTCCTTTGGCGTAAGCCCTCTTTCCGTTCTCAAAAGTTAACAGGGCAACAAAAGTTTCATTCTTAAAACGGGTAAAGAAAAAACTTTTAACGGGGTTTCCTTTTTCCTTTTCCTTCTCCTCCAAAAGTTGCCAAGTTTCCAAAACCTCGGAAGGGTATAACAGGGCAAAATCCTCAAAAAAGAAGGGCTTTATTTCCCTTTCCATATTGTGAGCTTTTAAAGCCTCTTTAAGTTCTTCTTTCCATGTTTTGTAATCCTTTTGAAGTATTTGGGGCAGTTCAAAGTTAAAACTTTTTAAAGTCTCGGAAAAAAATTCCCTTAAAAGCTTTTCCCTGAAACTGAGGTTGCTTTTCTCCTTTAGTCTTTTTAGAAAATAAACCGATATCATTCCCACTCAACCTCCAGTGTTGCGGAATCTATTAAAGTGTCAAATAGAACGAGGTCTATAACGTTATGCCAATTTCTTTCCGCTATATAACGTTCCAAATTTTCCAAATCCTCCCTACATAGGGAAGAAAGCCTAACCTCTCTCTGAAAGGTTCCTTTTTTCTTCCTAAAAAAGGCTTTAAAAATTACGTCGCCTTTTAAGGGTTTAAAAAGTAATTCCTCCTCACCTTCGGGTCCGCTGGCGTAGTATATCCGATAAAAACCGCCATCCGTTTTTTCATAAAAAGGAATTCTTAACCGGTAAGGTCCCACCTTCACCCAAAAAGCGCTACCGTCGTTTTTTATCAATATCATTCCCTATTTCCCCTCCCTTACCTTTGACAAACGGGAAAACACATAACGGTAGTTGGCTTTAAAAAATTCCGAAACGAGTTTTTTAGCCTTCCCGCTAATACCTTTATCGGTATTGCCCACCAACCATATTTCCCTATGGCGACCGCCTATAAATATGGCAAGCTCTCCTTTATCGGATATTCCAAACCCCAATTTTTTTAAACTGGGACGGGCATAGACCCACCAAACGGTCCAATTCCTTCCCCTCGGACCTCTCTCTAAAGTTTTTTTTAGATAAGGAACCCTTCCAAAGGGAATAAGTTCCAAAACAACTTCACCTTCCAAAAGCCACCCTTCTCCCACTTTATACACATCCATTGGTATAACTAAAAGTTTAGTAAAAATTTAACAAAAAGTTAAACACGGGAAAAGAGGCTTATAATTGCAAAAATTCCCAAGAACATCGGAACTACCGCAAAGAAGATAAGTAAAGCTAAAATACCGAAACCGAGAACGGGCAAAGCGGATGCGAGGAAGTTGTAACGGTTTTCCAAAATATTTTCCAACTCACTTTTTAAATAGTTCCAGCCCTTTATTTCCTCTCCCCTTTCCAAGTAGGAAAGAAAGGTTAGATAAACCGGCAAAGGTAGGAGTTCTTCCATAAAGGAAACAACTTCATAAATCGGTAAGTTTTTGGAACGTTCCGATAAATCCTTCCATAGCGTTATCCAAAAACCCTTCTTTTCAAATTTGGATAGGAAAGAGAATATTTCCGCATAAGGAATTTTTTGCATTCTCAAAATGTAGGCTATTTGCGCCAAACGGTAAAGTTTTTGAAATTTAAAGGTGGTTTTTCTAAATAGAAAATAAGCGGTTCCTATAACAAGTAAAGATGAAACCAAGAAAACAAGTAAAAAAGAAAAAAAGGGATATTGGGATATAAGGCGGTATACGTAAGGAACCTTATTGGGAGATATTTTTTCCAAAACTGTAACCGTATTTGGAACCATGGTGGTCAAAAGGAAAGAAGCCAAAAAGGTGTAGAAAAGTGGGGTTGCCAAACCTTTCAATATCCTTGCCCACGCTCCTTTAGTTTTCTTAAACTCTTCCAGAACTTTGGTTACGTATTCCGCCGTAAGGGTTCCCTTACTTTGGGCTATTTTTAGCTGGGTATAGATTTCTTCCGAAAGTAATCCCGCATAGTAAAAAGCATCCACCGGGTTCTTTTCACTGTAAGCCTTTTCAACGTAGGAAAATTCCTCCGCCAAACGAAACAATCCCTTTTGAACTAAGCTCTCTACAACTTTTTTAAGAACCTTTTTACCCCTACCGGTTTTTAGAACGGAAATTAGAACCTCTAAAGCAAACTCTTCTTTACTTAGAAACCTTTCACGGAAAAGGTTTAACATTACATACCCCTCAAAGTATTTTGGAAATTGCCTCCTCTAAGACAATCTCTCCCGAAAGAACCTTTTCCAAAATTGAATCCACGAAAGTTTTGGAAGTGAATTGCTTCCTTTTTAAAAGAACACCGTAAGAGTTTTCCCTTACAATTTCCGCATCCCGCAAGGAGGAAAGCTTTTCCTTAAAATCCTTGTCCGCTTTTTCTAAAAATATGTAAGCGGAACTTTCAACTATATAGTCTTCAATTTTTAGAGAGGAGGTTGTTTGAAGAACCAAATGTTTTATTTTTTCATCAAACACTAAATACTCATATACGACCGTTCTTCCACTAAAACCCGAGGAAATAACTTTTTCAGGTTCCAAAGGATGATTTCGGATACATTGACTACAACCCGTACCCGCTTTTTTAACTTCTGCTCCTATTAGTGCTTTTAGCTTATTTTTATCCTTAAATCTAAGCCTCTCTATTAGAGGAAAAACTTCTTCTTCGGTTAGGGTATGCAACCGGGCGCAATTTTGGCAAACTTTTTTAACCAAACGCTGATTTAAAACGAAATTAAGGTTATTGGATATATCTTCTCTTTTTAAACCGTATTGATTTACAAGGAGATTTGGAACCGTTACAGCCCTATTTGCATGGAGAGTGGTAAAAACCAAATGACCAGTCTCGGAAGCATAAAGCATACTTTCGGTAAGTTCGGGTAGTTTCCTCCACTCCCCAATAAATATAACGTCGGGGTCCATTCGCATAAATTCCCTTAGGTATTCCAAATAGTCCATTTTTAAAATAGAGCCGTCCTCCATTTTTAGTTCAAACACTTGGTGCTGAAGTGCATTTTCCAACACATATTCAACCGGGTCTTCCACCGTAAGGATTTTCAAATGGGGAGGAAGAAGACCTAAGATGGTATTAATTGTTAAAGATTTACCACTTCCGGTGGGACCGCTAACAATGTTTAACCCGTAAGTCTTTTTAGATTGTTCCAAAATAACTTCAACATCCTCCTCCGAATATCCCAACTTTTTTAAATCTTCTTTTGAACGGATTCTTAAAGCGGATTTGGTCAGAAGTCTTACAGTAATATTTTGCATACCCTCCACAAGGGAGGGTGTAAAGGCTAAACGGAGGTCAAGATTTTCCTCTTTTAAAACTATACGGGCGTCCTGACGAAGTTGCCACCTTTCGGGGTCAAAGTTATAGGTATAATTGGCGGCTTCGGTTTTTATTAATTTCTGTAATCTCCTTCCAGTTTCCAAATTAAGTGTTCTAATAAGTTTCAGTTCTCCTAAAATCCGGTACTTAATATCCACACCGTAAGGTCTTACCTCAAAGTGAATATCGGAAACCTCTATCTTTCGTGCTAAACGAATTAGGTCTATAAAAAGCCCCCAAAGTCCCTCCTCTTCCTCCTTTTTATGCCTAAATAGGTCGTAAGGAACTAAATAAATTTCTTTTTCGGGAAACTTTCTTCTAACATCCTCCAAGTAGAGGGGAAACCAAATCGCTGCCCCCAATTTTCCCAATAAAAACCAACCACCGTGGGTTTCGTATTCAAAAGTTTCTTTAAAAGGAATCTCATAAATTTCACTCCATTTCTTTGCCAATTCGTAGTAATCCACCAGCTTCCAAACCTGGGTTAAAACCTCTACGGGAGGTATCCCCAATCTTTGACTTTCCTCAAAAAGGTCTGTAACGGAACGCCCACTACCTTCAAGGACAACTTCCCAAACCTGAAACCACCGGTCATATTTTGAGTGCATTCTTTTAAAGCTAATTTTAGACTTTAAAATTGGTTAAGTTAAAAATATGATTTAAATCATATTCTAATTTCATTTGTCTATAATCTTATTAGCAAATTTTGTTATTTAGAATTTTACTGAGCGAAGTTTATTATGAGATTTATTATAAACCAAGAAAATTTATTATGATTTTTATCATATTTGACATTAAAAAGTATGATTTTTATTACAAAGCAAATTTTATTTAAAGTTAGCAATACCTAACTGCAAAAGGTATAGAGACTCAATATCAATATGTTTCAAATTTTATTTGTTATAGTTGGCACACATTTAGTAGTTTTATGTGCTAACTTTATGTCAATTTATCTGGTTGAATTTTCCCTTCCTTTTTCCTAAGACCTTTCCCCGATTTTTCCAAAAACCGTTCATCAAACCGTTGAAACTCAAAGGTCGTAAATGTCAAGTTCCATCTCCCCGTGAAGAGCAGATGTTTGAGAATAAAAATTTTTCTTTCTTAGTCCGCGGGCGCTTTAAGCGCCCGCGGAGACTAAGTCTATATAGACTACCCCTTAAAAGGGGTAGTCTATAGACTAATATTTTATTCTATAAGACTAAAGCAAGCAAAAATTGTATTGTGGAAAAACCTTGATACTCAAAGGTTTAACAAAAACAACTTGACATAAATTTTTCATAAGGTTTTGCAGTTAGGTATTGCTAACCTAATAAAAGGACAAAAGAAATTTGATAGTTAGCACATAAAGGTAGAAATTATGTGCCAACCAATTTTTAGAAAATTTCTTTCCATCCCTTTCGGTAGGCTTCCAATTTCCTCATTAGCCACCCACGGGGTTTACCCCTCTTTTTGCGTAAAAAAGTCACAAAAAGGGTTATAAAACTTCCCGCAAAAACTGCGAAGCCGAGAATGAAGTTGATAAAAACTGTTGGTAAAAAAAGTAGAAAGGAAACAAAAAAGATTACACCGTAATCGGTAAGTTCTAAACCGTAAAGTTCCTTTTCGCGGTCTATGAGAGGAAAGTGTTTAAGTTCCCTCATAGGGTTTAAAATTAAAGTTTAAAATTGACTTTAAAATGGATTGCTACCGAAAGTTAAAAAAACTTTTAATTCGCCACAGGGACAAATTTTTACCCGCTATTTATCCTAACGGAGTATTTGAAACCATTTTGGAACATCTTCTTCCCAAAATGCCTTTTTACACCGACAAAGGTTGCAATTCCTTTGCACGGTTTTACTACTTTGGTAGAGGTTTGGAATTGGATTTCCTTGTAGGTCAAAAGAGCATAAGCTTGGTATCCTTTTGGAGTTGGTCAGCCTTTAGGCGTAAGGATAAACTTTTTGCAGTCACTTATGGAATAAATGAGCGACTTTACGGAAGGCATTTACCTAAACTGGAAATCTTTTATGAACTAACGGTTATAGACCCCCTACGGTTTAAAAAAGAAACGAAAATTTATCCGACGGATTTAGCTCTGAAGTATTTTCCATACGTATTTCCCTTGGAGTTTTTAACCGTTGTGGAAATTCCCTTAGAGATAGATTTTCGGATTTTAAAATCCATAGCGGAAGAAATACTTTCCACGGAGGGTGGATTTTCCGCTTTCTTTCCGTCATTGCTTTTACCTTTAGCTGAATCGTTTAGGGATGTTTACAACGCAAAAGGTTTCTCGGTTGAGCTTCGTCCCGTAAAGGTATTTTCGGGGGACTTCAAAGATAGTGAAAAGGCTTGGCGTTGGACCCACAAAAAGGGTTTTTACAAAGATGTTTACCTCCTTTGGGAGGGTAGGTTATGGAAAATTTAACAATCAATGTTGATTGTTTAAGGAAATTTATTCACCCTTTTTGTAGTTTAGAGAAGCTTTTACCTCAAGGAGATATATTAATTGCGGACTCATTGGGAGTTCTATCCTGCTTTTCGGGAAGGAATTTATACGCAATTGGGAAACAAAAACCTTCTGTTTATAAGTTCTTTTTGCAAGGCGATGCATGGAAACATTTTTGCGTTGTTCCGTTGCCAAGAAGATTTGACGCCGTTTTGGTATTTTCAAATAATCCAAAAGAGGATTTTGAACCTTCGGTTAGGTTTGTAATAAACCACTGCAAGGAAAATGCTGTTTTCCTTTTAAGAGTTGAGGAAAGTTTTCTTCCTTTTGCGGTGTCTTTTCTGTCCGGATTTTCCCGTATAGAGGTAATTTTCTCCTCCCTTATTTTGGCAAAACTTTTGAGGTTCCCTTTTTAAAGGGAAAAGGAATTAAAGGGAAGAGAGTTTTTCTAAGAGTTTTTCCAAAACTGCCTTTCTTTTTTCGGGGGAGAGGTCTGCAATATCCCATCCCTTGGGTAGGTTATACCTCCACACTGGAAATACCGCTACCCTGATACCTCGCTTTTTTAAACGCTCTTTCAATTTTTCCGCCTTTTTCTTTCCCGCTTCGTCGTTATCGGGAATTATCAATACCGTTTGGGATAACATCCAGTCGGGTATTTCCTCCTTATCTCCATATGTGTAGCCGAGAACTGCCACATCGTCGTAAGGAGTAGGAAATGCCTCTTTACCCGCTTGGGCTGTTTTTTCCCCTTCAACTAGCACTATAAAGGAAGCTTTCTTCACGTCATTCCAATTCCCATAAGGGTTGTAAAAGAACCATCTTTTTTGTTCCGTTTTCCACTCAATTTTGAAGCTTTTTGTCCTTTTACCTTTGTGGTCCAGTCCGTCAAACCGTGTTTTTACCATAATTTCGTTCCCATCGTAATCCCTATAGGTGTATACCGTCTTGGATAATACCTTGGTCAATTTTTTCCTTTTGGCTTTTACCTTCCATTTTCTTTTTTTTGCCTTTCCTTTTCCGTAAATAATACCCGCTTCCTTCAATCTTTTATAAAGCTCTACGACCCCTCCCCCTTCTCCGCAACCGAAACAATACCAAATCCCTCTTGTGTCGTAGAAAAATGAAGGATTGCTTTCCGCATGGAAGGGGCAATAAAGCACCCATTGCTCCCGATACCATCCAACCCTTTCGTTTTCTAAAATTTCCTCCACTTCCTTTTTTATTTCTTCCAACTTCATCTCTAAACCTCCCGTTTTTTTTTGGTATAGGTTTAAAATTTTATAGTCAAAGTTAGACTTTATTTATGGAGGAAAAAAGATGAAACGCTACTATTTGGCTCTTTTATTTTTCCCTTACATAACCCTTGCGGAAGAAGTTACCGATGCTAAAAAGGGTTTCTGTAGCGTTATAGAAACTTTAAAGACTTACACCGAACCCACCCTATATATTTTGGCTTTCATATTTGTTATAGCGGGCGTAGCATTTGCCGGTATTGAATTTATGCGAAAAAGTCTCGGTTGGGCGATAGGTGGACTTCTTTTTGGGCTTTTGATAGCGGCTATTCTTTTTGCCCTCGGAAAGGGTTCTACACCCCTATTTACCAAATTGGGTGGAGCCCTCGGATGTTTTTAGGAGGCTGCCCTATGGAAGGAGTTCTTTTTGTTTTGTCAATTTTGGGAGCCCTTGCGGGACTGGGTATTGTTGTTGCTAAAAAGGACCTAAAAATCGGTTCCGGTCTAATAGCTTACTCTGCCTTTTTAATGGTAGCTACTGCTTTAGGGGGAGCTATTACCGGCATTATAACTTTAGTCGGAGCTGCCGGGTTCTTTTTCGGTTACGGACTTTGTAAAACTTCAAAAGGGAGAAAACCTCAAACCGTTTGAAGGTATCTTCTTTTTTCCTCTACTATCCTATACCGTGAAAAACCCACATAGGTTATTAAACCCTTTTTCTTGAGAAGATTTATATAACGTCTAACACCCGAAATGGAGAGTCCTAAAATTTTTGCAATTTGTTCTACCGAAAAACCCTCTCCCAAAAGGTTTAATACCGCTTCCTCCTTTCCCTTTTTTATTACCACTCTACCCATTTTTCCCTTACCTCCGATACCAAAGGGTTTCCTTAGAATTTTAAAAATTAAGCGTAAGAAAGAGGTAGAAAAATCAGTAGCAAACTTTGTCATACATTATGCAGGCTAAACCTCCGTTGTCCGCCGCTTGAACATCGTCACAACGCTTTCGTAGTGCTTCGTAAACCATACTCCTTACCTTGTTATCTTCAATAGGAGGAGTTATTACCGCAATTCTTTGATTAGCTTGGTCACAAACGTAGTTCCAACCTTTAACTATTATGTTTTGCGGAACGTAAGCGTAATTCGCGTTGGCATCCCAATCCCAACCGCTTGCCGGATAGTGCATTGCGGAGGAATAGTAGTTAGCCAATCCCTGGTTGATAAGTACAAACTCGTTAAGAATTTCCCTCTTTGCTTGCCACTTTTTTAGGTAAAAGAATGCACCACCTATAAAAGCAAGAAATGCGGAAACTACAAAAGCCCAAATAATTAGATCCATTATAGAAAAACCTTTGTTGTTTCGAATAGTTACCATCTTTATCCTCCCAAAGGTTTTAATTATTAAAGTCTAATATTGACTATAAATGGAGATTTTGAAAAAGGGAGATATTCTTGAAAAGGGATTGTTTATTCGCGAATACCGGTTTATTCCCGGCGCCCTCTATTTGGGGAGGGGATGGAACTTACGGCGAAAGCTTTTAGGAAAAAAACCCCGCATAGTGGACATATACAAGTCTCCCGAAATGAGGAATACCCATCTTATCGTTTTCGGAAGGTCCCGGTGGGGAAAAAGTGAACTTTTAAAAAGAACGATGGTGGACGATGTGGAAAGCGGATTTTCCATCTTCTATTTAGACCCTAAACTGGGCTACGATGCCTTTGAAGCTTTGATAGATGCGGTGGATAAAACGGAGCGGATTGATGATTTTATGCTCTTTATACCCCCTTATCCGGAAGTTTCGGTGAGGATTAATCCCTTTAAAGATTTACTCCCCGATGCCATCTCAGACATCATCAAGGCAATGGCTCCCTCGGGGAGGGACCAATTTTTCAAGGAGCTTGCGGGGGAAATCGGTAAAAGCGTATCCACCGCTCTATACTTGCTTGGTTATAAAGAAATACGCTTTAGCGACATTTTTCAATACACCTCCGTGGAGGAAATAAACGAACTGTATGAGCGTGTTAAAAATGTTAAAGCGGAAGGAAGGATAAAAATAGGCGAAGAGGAGATTGACAAAGCGAAGCTAAAAGCGGATGCGCTTATGTCTTTGAATAAGTTGCGTCAAAAGGACAAAACTTACTGGTCAAAAGTAAATACAACCGTTGAACTCGTTCTATCTCAAATTACCACGGGAAAAACGGGGGAGGTTTTCGGAAGGGCTAAAGGAAATCCTTTGAGGGAACGTATGGTTTCGGGTAAACCCTTCATTTTTGCGGGTTTAATGGGGTCACTCTATTTAGGTAAAGACCCGGCATCAAAAATAGCGCGGATGATAAATGCCATGCATGAAAAGGCTTACGGAACTCTCTATAGGCTTTTTTCCCGGGCTAATCCACCTATAGCTGAATACTGGGATGAGGGGTCAATAACCATATACACCGGTGCGGAGGAGAAAATCAATAAAGTGGGAGGTGCCGGAGGCTATATACACATCTTTACCCAATCTTTAGCCGATTTTAAAATGAACGTTGGAGAACAACAAACGAAGGTGTTTATAGACAATGCGGATATAGTCCTAATGTCGGTAAAGGATAGCGAAACTGCAAAATATTTCTCGCTCTCCGCGGGAATGGTAAAGGTTTTTGAACCTATTTGGAGTAAAGAGGAAATTACCGCTATGCCTGAAAGACAGCCGCTTATACCGCCCGACCAATTTATGAGAATGCGAAAAGGTGCTTTTCACGCCTTTATAGAGGGGAGCTGGTATCAAGGCTACTCTCCACTTTTAAAAGGTGTAAGACGGATAGTAATAGCTCCGCTTCCTTATGAGGAAAAACGGATTGTAAAAGCTTTTATGAAAATTTACAAACTTTCCGAGGCAAAGGCGACGGAACTCGTAAGGAAGTATGAAGTTGTATACGATTACGAATGGATTTTAAAGCATAAATTGGCGGACCACTTTGTGGACCTAAGGGAGATGCCCTATTACAAAAATTACGTGGCAAATTACCGCGATGAAGAGAGGGAAACTTTGCGTATTTATGAAAGTGGAATATCCGCAAAGAAACTCTTTGAATCTCCCGCTTTTGAGGAAATTAAAAAGGCTTTAAAAAATACCTCCGGTATCTTTCCAAAAGCCTTTATTAAGGATGGGCTCCTTTGGTTGGATAAAAGTTTCTTTATAGGACTATTTAAGGAAGAACCTAAACGTAAAGAATTTTTAACCCAAGGGGCGGTAAAGAGGGAGTACGCGGTGATTCCGTTGAGTGAGGAGGAGGTGGAAAAACTGACAAAATAACAGTTGGCACATAAATTTTACTTTCGTGTGCCAACCCTAAAAAGGCTTAATTCCCAACCCCGTCAGTTCTACCACCACTAGCGCCAACAGAAATAGGGAAACAAGAAAGCTAAAAATTCCCAAAAAGAGGCGTTTTTCCTTAAAGGCAAAAAACGTTTGACCTATAAAAATTACCGTAGCTACGAAGTATATGGTCCATCCCAATATGGAGGCGGCAATCCTTATCCCTTTAGGGGCTTCGGAGCTCAGTTTGGCGGGTGTTAATTTCACCGGCTTTAGTTTTTGTTCCAAATAGGGGTTGTTTTCTCTAATCACCGCAAGGTTATGGTTTTTTTTATCAAAGGTAATAATGTAAATATCCTTTCCCCTTTTGAAAGTTATAAAATCCTTTCCCGACAGGCTTTTAATCAGCTTAATTGCTTCTTCTTTTAACTTTGCTTTATTTTTAAGCTCCTCGTTCAACATTTTTTCCTGAGTTTCCAAAGTTTGTTTTAAGGTTTCTAATCCTTTGTTTACTTGATTTTGGGATACTTCATAGGTGTTTTCTTCCGCAAATAGTATTAAAGGAAGTAGGAACATTATTAGGATTTTTCTCATTTTGTTTCCCCCTTGAGGTAGCGAAATGACGGATTGTGCAGGTTTAAGTCGTAATAAACTATTTCGTGCAAAGGTTTAGTCTTTAATACTTCATCCGGAAAGGTTGGCTTTTCATCTTCAAATACGGGAATTAGATATTTAACCGTATCCTCATTAAAGAAAAAACCTTTAAGGGGTTTTTTAATGGATAATTCCCTTTCAAGGTTGCATATATAAAAGGAAACATCACCCCAGGCGGGGGTATTTATCCTCAATGGCAAAATATTTGTAAAACCTACCTCTTTAAGTTGTAAGTAAATCCACCGGTAAACGTTGGGGGAAACGAAAGCGCTTGTAGCCTGCAGGGCAAACACCCCATCCTTTTTTAGGAGTTTTTTAATATCCTTGAAATGTTCATTTGAAAAAAGTCGGTTTACCTGGTTATTTTCCTCCGCGGAGGGGTCGGGGTAATCCGCTATAACGAGGTCAAAACTTTTGTTTAACTTTTTAACCGCAAAAAGGGCGTCATCAATAACTATTTCCACTTTAGGGCTGTTTAAAGAGTTGAGATTGAGTTGAACAAACCGAGGGTCGGTTTTGGCGAGCGATACCATTTGCGGTGAAATATCTATTAGGAGTATCTTTTTTACATGGTCCCACTTTAGTAGCTCCCTCACTCCCAATCCATCACCGCCTCCCAATACTAAAACCTCTATTTCCCTATCCAATAAGGATGGAGGAAAGCCGAATAGAAGCTGATGGTAGCGGTGCTCGTCTCTACTTGTCCACTGCAAACCGCCGTCCAATCTTAATTCCCAATAGCTACCTTCTTCGTTTTGCCATATTTCAATCCTTCCAAAAGGGGTTTCCCACAAAAGGGCTAAAACCAACTTTTTCATATTCTAAAATTAAAGTCTAAAATGAACTTTAAAATTTCCTTAATGGCATCGGTTTTTGTGGGAATAGCATTTTCATCGGAAATTTATGTAAAAGCGGGGGAAACAGTTTCCGTTTGCGTTCCTCAAAATGTTCCTTTTGCAACCGTAAAGGCTCCCTGTCCGATTTACGACCTTTATTACACCGGAAATATAAAGGCTCAAACGGAAAAGACTTCGCCCGAAGTTGCGGTTTTTTATCTACTCGGAAAGGAGGGGGTTTTAACCCTTTCTTGCAAAGGTAGAACTTATGTTCTTAAGGTCTCAAAGGGAAAAAATGGTTGCGATAACTATTTTCGGCTGGTGGACCTTTCCTTAAAGAAGGTTAAACTTCCCGAGAGCGGTTTTGAAACAAAAGCGTCTATTTTGGACAGGGCTAACGCACTGATGGTTGCAATGGTAAGGGGGGTAAACCTTCGTGGGTACGAACGTGCTCCCTTTGGCGGTATTACGGTGGTTGGCAATGATGAGAGCTTGGTTGTGAAATGGAAGGAAGTCTATGTAGGGGGACTGCTTATAGGTTATGTGGGAAGACTTGTAAATCGCTCTTCCGTTCTAACCAAAACGGTCAATATCAAAACTATCATGGGAAAAGGTTGGGTTGAGGTTTACGTCGGAGGTTGGGAAAAAGAAAATTCCTCCGAACCGGTTGTGGAACTTCTTCCCTTGGAAAGTAAACCGATTTATGCGGTAATCCTCAGAGGTTCCCCCTCCGACCGCTACCCCGTTTGGGAGGGAAGATAGATGGTTCGCAAGTTCCTCCAAGAGGAAGGTGAAAGCGAACAAAAGAAAAAGAGAGAAAAGTGGGAAAACTTTTTCAAGGAACCGAAGGGTATAATCGTAGGAGGAATTTTGGCGATAGTTTCGGTAGCCATTCTTTTTTCTCTAAGGAGCGAAGAGACAAAAGTAGAGGTAGCACAGGGTATTTCACCCGAGCAGGTTGAAACTTCCCTAAAAGAGAATGTAAAACCTTTGCTGGAAGGTCAGCGTTCCATAGCCCAAAAATTGGTGCAAACCAATGAAAACCTTAAACGGCTTGTTGAGGAAATTAAAGTTTTAGTGCAAACAATAAAAGAAGAAAACAATAAAAATGTAAAACAAGAAAAGAAGGAGAAAAAGGTTCCTCAAACCGTATGGGAAGCGGGTAATTTGGAAATCTCCCGAAATGCAACCTTCAATATAAACCTTATAGGTCATAAAAGCAACGTAAGTTTTGTCACAACGGTTGAGGGAAAAACCGAAGTGGAAACTCCCGACGAATTCCTTTCGGGAAAGGAAAAAAAGGTAAAAAAAAAGACAACCGAACCCTTTGTTTATATCCCTGCAGGTTCGGTGGTTCAAGGTAGGTTGATGACCGGCTTTGTAGCCCCTTCCGAAGGACTTTTTCCTCCGGTTTTGATAGTGCTTGAAAAGCCTATTTGGACTCCCAATTGGTGGTATATACCCCTTGAAGGGTGCGTAATAGTGACAAAAGCTCAATACAACATTTCTATGGGTAAGGCGGTCGTTGGTGGAAGGGATGCCATCTTAAGTTGCGTTTTGCCCGACGGTAAAGTGGTTCAAAAAACGGTTAACGTTGCCATTGGCGAAAGCTACTCTTTTAAGGGAAAAGCGTTTACCGAAATAGGCTTAACGGGTAAGGAAGTATGGCTTACCGCAAGGGATCTTGCCCAAATAGCCCTTTTAACGTCAGGGGAAGGTGTGGCAAATGCCTTTCAACAGGCATCGGTGGAGCAATCTTTAACCCCTCAAGGTAATGTTTTAACCGCCATAAAGAACCGGGCGCTTTACTCCGTCCTCGGAGGGGTTAGGGAAAGTTTAAATCGGTTTAACCAATTTTGGCTCAAAAAATACGACAAAAAAGTTCCCGCTATAGAGGTAGAACCCAAGCGGGTTTTTGTCCTTTTTGTAACCGGTGTCAATTTGGGGGTAAAGGAAAATGAACTTTAAACTTTTAGGAATACTTGCGATAACGGCTACCTTAGTAGGTTGTGCAACTCCTCAAAAACCAACGGTGCAGATAAAACCCCAAAAAACCATATTTGATGAAATTTACCGTCCTCCCGAAAGTTTAATGCCGAAAAGGGTGGAAGGAATAAAACCTTCCGCTACATGTCCCCGTTACATCAAGGTATGGGTCGGTTCGTATAGGGATAAAAGGGGAAATTTCGTTCAAGGTGGTTGGATTTGGTTAAAAATTCGGGACTGCATTCCCGAAACCAACTTTTAGTTGGCACATATTTAGAGTGTTTATGTGCTAACTGAGGGGGTCATCCATGGTCAAAATCTTTTCCAGCGAACTTTCAAGGTGTTTAAAGGTTAAAGACCTTTACAAGTTGCTTTTCTGGACTACCGTTGTTGGTTTCTTCGCTTATTGGGTTTACACCCTTATTGCTACCCCCACACCTTTAACCGATAGGGATAAGTTGTTTCGCTTTATCTCCTGCAGATTTAACTTTACACCCGAAACGGTAGACAAAGCCTACAATTGTCCCTACCAATACCGTTATCCATACTACGAGACTTTAACCGCGGATGAAAGGAAGTATTTAAAGGAGCACCATGTATATTCGCTTTTTCGCTTAATCCGAATAGTGGAATTATCCAACGGAACCTTTAGAGTAGAAGGACATTTGGTTCAATTTTCTTGTAAAGCCGAAAATTGTCTAAAGATAATAGATAAAAATATAGCCCTTTCTGTGAAAAAAGTTAAAGGGAATTTTGTTTTGGAAAAGTAAGTTTTGAGGTAGGGGAAGGAATGAAGTTGGAAAAGGTGGATTGGGAATTTAAAAACTTGGAAGTGCCCTCGGTAGGGAAAAAGGATTTGGAAGAGTTTAAAAATTTTTTGGAATCGGTAGATAAGGAGGAAATACAAAAACTTCACCGCCTTCTATCTGTTTATTTTGCAAAAAACAAGGAGTTCGCCTTTTTGGTATTTGAAAAGCCCTTTAAGGAGGAAGGAGTCTTTTATGCAAAAGCCCTTACCGAGTTAGAAAAGAGAATACCCTCTAAAAAAAAGAAACCGGGATATTCTAAATTGCTTTTTGTAACCTTTGAAAAGAAGGGAAAGACCCGATTGGCGGAAACCCTAAAAAAAAAATCGGTTCCCTTCGCAATGCTTATTTAGGGCTTTTATTTGCCCTCTATAGGAGGGGTATAACAACCCCAGAAAAAGTGGAAAAGGAAATAGAACAATGGAAAAGGAACACTATACCGTTCGCATTACTTTAAGCCAGGCTAAAGTCTACAACAAAATACCGAAGGGTAAAAGAAAAGAATGGATTATCAGGCTTGGGCAAGTTTTGCCCAAAACTCAAATAGAGAGATTGGCACTTATCCAAGAGAGGATAACAGCACTTCCCCCCACCATAGTGGAAAAGAAACAAATAATGTCGCCCGAAGGTGTGGTTGAAAAGGTTCCAAGGGAGGTCTTTTTGGCTTTTTTCGGTTTGATAGCGGAGCTTTTAGAAAAAACGTTGGATGTGGATAAAGCCTACGAAGAGTTGAAAAATATCTTATTTAAATGATTTCCTACAGTTTTGTTTACGAACTTATGCGGGCTTATCCCAACTCCCATTTATTAGTTAATAAAAGAGTCATCGGAGGTAAGGTCAAAAATTTTCTAAACATTCCCAGCTCTTACAAGCAGGTGATAATTAAAAACGGTCAAATGGAGCGGTTTCAATATTTTGAATTTTCCATACCTTTCTGGTTGAAGTTCTTTCCATTTTCGGTTTGGCTTTTTAAAACCTTATGGAGAGAAAAGTTTTTAATAAACTTTTTAAAGAAAATAGAGAAAGAAATTTTTAATAACAACTTGCTTCCCATAAGCGATAAGGAAATAGAAAACTTTAACACCCATTGGAAAAAAGAGGTTTACAGGCTCAGACATGAAGTGGATGATTACCCTTTTGACCCTAACCATATTTATGCGGTAGTTCAAAAACCCGATGGGGAAATATTTTTTGTGTCCACCGAACCTAGAGGGAAGTTCCTTCCCGATGTTTACGAGGTGCTTTTAAAACCGTTGCCTTACTTTTAATTTATAATTATATTTAAAGCCTAAATTAGGCTATAAAACGGGAGGGATTTAATGGAAAAAGTGTTTGAAGTTCCCGGTCAAGGAAAGGTGGAATTGGTCTTAGGGGATGTTGGATTTTCGGTAATCGTAGAAGATTACGGAAGGAATGAGAAAGGAAGCGTTTTTTTGAGGATGAAGGAAATCGGCATATTAGCCAAATGGATGGCGGGGTTGGAAGAAAAAGTCTCTTTTAAACACAAAAATGCACGTTTGAAATTTACTTGGGTTCCCGAAAGTGCGGGTTTCAGAATAGCCTATGAGGAATACGATGAAGCGGGTAGTAGATTAAAAAGGGCGGGGGTAGCCCCAAAAGGTTTAACCGCTTTAAAGCTTTTAACGCTTATTGAGAAATTTGTAAAAAACTCGGAAGTAGTTTTAACCTTGAACCAAAAGTTAATTACAAAAGCCAAAGGAATGATGCTCATAAACGACCAAGCGGAAGGAAAACAGGTAGTTTTATCGCCCTCACAGATGGAGGAACTCAAATATATCCTTTCCACTTTTGGAAAAATAAGGGATATCGTATACGACCATAAGGGAATTTATTACAACGGCACCCTGAAGGTGGACGGAATAGCTTTTGAAGAACCGGAAATTAGGGTTTTGAGAATTCTTTTTTAATCCTCATCTTCGGGTACGTAATCCAAAGGAAGCCACTCGTAGCGTCCCAAGGGATGTTTCCTTTTCCAATAGTAAAGAAGGAAAACGGGAAGGAAGGAAAGGGGTAACAATATAAGGTCCGCTAAAATCCACCAAAAGGAGGTAAGTTGAGGTAGGTATTTCTCAATAAAGTTGTGAATCTTTTCCCAAAACTCCGAAAAGCCGAGTATCCATACTATGGCTTTACTTAACAGAGAAAACAGGAAATATATGAGGTCCGCCAAAAAAAGTCCGAAGGAGTAGCCCCAAAGCAACCAGGATAGGTATGTGGTTACAATCCCTCGGGGATATATGTAGTAGCTGTTTAAAAACCACAAAGGTATGCCAAACTTTAGTATAAGAACCGACAAAAGTAAAAGGAAAGCGTAGGCGAATTTTCCCAACCAAGGGGGACCGTCCAAAGCATATAAATACAGGGCAAAAGAAATAGTAAGGGAAAAAAGAACCGCACTGTGAATGCCGAGTCCAAAAAGGAATCCTTTTTCCCAAACCCAAACCTTTTGGGAGGTGGTTATTTTGTTTTCATCCAAAGGTTTACCCTGTTCAAGTTCCAGAGCAAGAAGCCAATCCAACTCCGAAATTACCGCTAAAAATCCGCTCCCCCTCCTTTTGGCAAGCTCGTCTTGGGTTTCCCTATACAGGCTTCCTTTTCTCAATAAATCGTTATCCGCCATTTTAAAATTTAAAGTCTATATTGGGCTTTATATTAGGGGGTGGTGGATGAAAAAAAGTTTACCTTTACTTCTAACCCCTTTATTTCTTTTTAGTTGTGCACCCTTTAAAGTTGAAACTACAAGTTCCTATACCAAGGATGTAAGAAAACTTTATTCCGCCCGTCAAATGTGGGAAAGTCAGCAAAGGACCGAATTTCAATTGAAGCAGTTGTATTTGCAAGTTTTCGCCAATAGAAAGGCGATAAGAGAGCTAAACCGTCAAATAGAAAAGCAAAACCAAATAAACAAAGAGTTTGCGGGTAGGCTCTTAAGCCTTGAAAGGGAAATTTCAAATTTAGAGAGAAAGTGTTCCGTTTCAAATTCCACTTCCCCAAAAGGGGGTAAACAGCAATGAGATTTCTCTTATTGGGTTTTTCTGCAAGCTTGGCTTTCTCTTTACCCTTTAAGGGTATAGTAAAAGAAAGTAGAACCTTACCGGAGATAAAAATCTCCCATTTGGAAAATCCCTTTCCCACCAACTCAAAACCTCAAGGCTTCTTTTACTTCCAAAAAGTGGTTTCGGTTAAGGGAATCTATTCGGTTGGGGAGCTTCTTTCGCTCCTTTCCAATGGGGGGATAAATATTGATATTGAAGGAAATATAGACCTAAACAAAAAAGTTTTTGTTTCAGTAACTACAAAATCGGTTAACGATTTTATAAAAACCGTTTGCTCTTCTGCGGACATTTGGTGTAAATACGACCCCTTAACGGGAAAACTAACCGTTTCTCCGTATCGCTACCTTACAGTGAATTTTGACCCAGAGGGGAGCCTTACCTTTTCTTTAGGCGGTGAGGAAAGCGGTGGTTCTTCCCAACAGGGTGAGAATAAAAACCTTTTCAATCAATCTTTTGCCTATCGCATAGCTAATCTTGACTTTCCAACTTTTTTGGAAAAATTAAAAAGCGCCTTTCCCGATATACGCCAAATACCTTCCGAGAAAGGTTTTGTAATTTTTCGTGTGACACCCTCACAGTATAGGGAGCTACTAAGGTGGGTTAGGGAAAGACAAAAAAGAACCGAAAGGTTGTATGCGGATATAGAACTGATTAGGGTAGATTTAAACAAAAACTTTCAATGGGGTATAAACTGGGGAGGTTTTACCAAATTCGGCGATATAGGTTCTCTAAGAACCCTAAATTATCAGTTTACCTATTTGCCTATTACAACCGGGGATGCGGGAAAATTTGTTTTGGTTACCAAAGGAGGGAATGAAAGGGCTCTCTTTTCATGGCTTTCTAAATATGGAAAAGTTTACAAGGTGGATTCCTTTTATACCCAAGGTGTAACGGGAACTCCTATTCCTTTCCGGAATTATAAGCTTGTCCGGTATTTTACCGTTACGGTTGAACAGGACCAAAACGGAAATGCCTATCCCGACGTTCAAATAAATCAAGATGAAGTGGGTTTTAGAGGTGTTTTAACCATATACAAACGCGGCGACGGAAAGTATTACGTGGATGGTGCGGTTGATATATCCGCAGTGGCGGACTGGATAGAAATTAACTACAACGGAAACACTTTAAAAGCTCCGGAAATAACGGGAAAATCTTTCCGAATAGCTACCACTTTGGATTCGCTTTATTCAACTATTATCGTAGGAGGTTTTCGTTCAAAAGGTTACAGCGGGAATACCGAAGCTACACCCGGTTTAAGCGAAATTCCCGGACTCGGTTGGCTCTTTAAGGGTAAAGAGGACATGAAGGAAACTTCGGAATTTTTAGTTGTAATTCGCCTTCGTCCTTCAAGGGAGGAAACAGAGTATCCCGTTTGGCTTGAAAAGGTTGGGGATTCAATTACGGGGGAAAGTAAATGAAAGTCTTCTTTAAAGTAGAAGACCATTATTTTGATACCGAAACGGGAAAGGAAGTAACCTCCACGGAAGCCCTTAAAGGTCTCGTTCTCATTTTTAGAGAGGAAAAAACTTACGTTGAAAGAAGAAGCAAAGCCCGTTATAGATATGCCTACAAAACGAGAGATGGAACATGGATACTTTCCAACGAGTTTTCTACCTCCTTTTTGGGTAGAGTTTTGGAAGATTTTTTAGGCAAAAATCAAATAGCGGTCACCGCTCCCGCTTTAGTTTTGACCTTTTTCGGGGACCGTCAAGATTACCTTATTTCCACTTCATTGGAGGAAAAACAAAAGTTTTTGGAAATATTTTTTCAAGGGGTTCCTTTTAAGGAAATATCCCTAAAGGATGCACTTTCTTTGGTTATTAAAAGAAATAGGAAATTCTTAATCTTTTTAGCTTTGTTGCCGGTGGCACTTTTTCCTCTCCTCTTTTGGCTATCGGATAGTGGAAATGATGAAACTTTAAGGCTTAAGAAATTTACCGTATCCCAGAAAATGGTTAAACCTGTAAAACCCCTTTCGCCAAAGGAAATTTCAATCCGTTTAACGGAGGGAAAGATAGAAAGGTTGGATGAAGTTTTAAAAAACGTAAAACCTTGGCAGTATGTAGCCCGCTTGGACTTTTCGGTAGGCAAAGCGGTTGTAAAGTCTATGAAACCAGATATCGGCTTTGTTAGAGAAGGTAATTGGTTTAAACGGGAAGTTTCTCTCCTTAAAAGGTCGGATGTAAAACCTTTTAAAACATTTAGTTGGTGTTATTCAAAGATTCAAACTTTAGGAGGGGTTATTGTTAAAAACCTTCCCGACAAGGTTGAATTTCGGTTGAAAAAGGATACCACCAATTGGAAGGAAATTTCGGAACTTTTAAAGATTATCTACGGTTGCCCGGCAGACCTTAGGGGAACCGTTTGGGCGGAACCTTTACCCACCCGTGTACACATGTCTATTTCCGTAACCCTTTTTAGGGAGGTGAAGTGATGCTGAAATTTTTTACCAAGGAGGAGAAGAAAGAGTGGGAAAGAGAGTTAGAAAAACAAGAAAAGAATAAATCAATAAAACTTCCTAAAAAGTTTTTAATTCCCATAGCCTTATTGGTTGTAGTTTTAGTAATCCTTTTGGGGGTTTTTGTTTTCCTTTCTTTAAATGGTAGGGAAAATTCCATTCCTTCTAAACCTCATAAGTTTTCTGTAAAGGCGGACGAGCCTATAAAGGTTTTTAGTGGTCAAAAGCGGGAACAGGTAAAGAAGGAATACACAGTTGATAAGACTAAAAGGGAGGGTATAAACAAAATACAACTTAAACCAAAAAAGGAAGCTCTTGAACAAAATAGAACCCCCGATTTATCCGCGGACAAATTTGTAGGAGTTTACGTAAAACAAGCTATAGAAGAGTTAAAAGAAACTTTAAAAAGGGAATTTGAAAGCAAATATAAGCGGGCTTCATCTTTACGTAAAAAGGAAACGATATTAAACGAGGAGACTATACCTTCCGTTATTACCGTGGATGGAGTTATAGAATTGCCTAATGGGGGATATATCCTCCGCAAGGGAAACATGGAAATAGTCACAGGTTCAAAATTATTTGATGGCTGGACGGTTACAAAAATAGATGAAAACTATATTTACCTGCAAAAAAGGGTTATCCATCTTTCCTTTAAAGGTGGAAAAACTGAAAAAAGGGAAATAGTTAATGTGAAAAAGGTTCGTTACATTTTTCAGTATTGATTAGATTATTATATATAATAGAATTATCGTTGCACTCATAGTGCAATGGATATTTTAGTAAGCTTTATTCATTGGATTCTATCCAACTTTTTAACTTATTTGCTAAGGATTTTAAACGATACAATAATAAGACCTATATTGGAAAGACTTATAATAAAAATAGGATTTAAATCTTCTATTGGTGAAATCTATAGTTTATATGGTACATATCATATTAGATATCCTGCAGATTATCAAGGGAGCATAGTTTTTTTTCGTGTGGAACAAAGTAAAAAATTTTTTGTTAAAGCAATTGGTGAAAGAGTTTTTAAAATTCCGGTAGATATAAATCCTAAAGCCTTGGGATGGATTGCTTTTTCATGGTCTGATTCAGGAAAAAATAAAAGAGTACTGGAAATTAACAATGCGGCTGTATTACATAGTTGTTTATCAATTTTTATTGCTAAATCTAATTGTTTAGGAGCATTAAAAGAAGAAGAAAAAGAAAAGGAAAAGGAAAAGGAAAAAGATAAAGATTGTGATATAAAGATACCTATAAAATCCTCCAAAAAATACTATATAAGGGTATCTTCTTCTGTTGTTGAGGAGGTCGTTGAGGAAAACCCACAAAAAACTTTTGAAAAAATTAAAAATATAATATCTAAGGAGGGTTTGAATATTGATGAAACGATAGCTTTTTTGTTGAAAGATGGGCTAAAGACTTATTTTAATATTATTCATAAGTATGAATTATGTAATAAGATTTATATTATAAAACAAAAATTTGAATATCCTATTTATGAGAATAGTAATCTTTCTTATGAAACTAGTTTGCATTTAGAAAAAAGATGGATAGGGATCCATCCTTTGTTAGGACCATTATTTGTTTTAAATATTTATAGTAACTATGATTTAGAATTTGGATGTATCAATGAATTTAAAAAACTTAAACTAAAAAAAGGTATTTTAAGAAAAAATTGCAATGAATTTTCTTTTCCTGTATCTTTGGAGGATGTTAGAGTTTTATATATTTATATATGTCCAAAAATCCATTTACTTTCTATGCATGAATAATAGAAGTATAATTAGAATATACCAGTTTAAGAAATCCTAATTAGCTATCCTAAATACTATTAAAATTACTATTTTACCAAATTATTTTTATTAGGTATCCATTTACACTTGCTATAGCCGTTATAAAAATACCCTCGGAAGTTTTTTGTTGGATTATAAAACCTTTGTAATTTGGTAGATGTTTTTTCCACTTATCTAAAAAAACTTTGAAAGTCCTCCATTTAATTCTCCAATATAGATTATTACTTTTCTTCCAAAACTCAAACGGTAAACCGAATATTTTTATCAGTGTTATTTTGTCTTCCGATAAGGGAATAGTTTTTAAAGCTAAAACTTTCTCGTAGAGTTTTAACTTTTCTAATGCTTGGTCTAGGGATTGATAAGGACCTTCTTTTGTCACCTCTCCGTGGAAAGGCTTACTTATCACCAGAGTTCCATATGCCATTAAAATTAAAGTCTAAATTAGACTATAAATAAGGAGGGGGTAAAACCGTGAAAAAATGGCTGATACCTTTTCTTTTACTCTCCACAACTTTTGCAGGAGAAATAGACACCTATTGGGATTTTTTATACAACCATATAAGGTCGTGTTTAATTCAAGCGGATGAAAATGCACGGATTTATAAACCGTTGGCACCTATAAAATCAAAGGAAGATTTGCTTAATTACCTCAAAGCATTACCTTTCCAACCGGGGTATTATATTTTGGTTGATACTTCCGAAATAACTTCGTCCCGCGTTTGTTATCTTGAATATATTGCAAGAAAATCTGGCTTTTCTCCCGTATTTTTACCTGCGGTGGATAAACTTATTTACGCTATTGTGAACCGTAAAGCGGATGCGGAACTTATAGTTAAGGAACTAAGAAAGATAGTAACCCCTTCTTCATCGGTTTTTTGGGTTCCTGTGTTTTAAAAGGAATTATTAGGAGAAAACAGAAGGAAGATTCTTTCCCTGAGTTTTCCAATTTTCCTCTTCTCCCCAAAACCCGTAGTGGATACAGGTAAGCCATACCTCTACCGTATCTCCCAGAATTTTTACCTCAAATTCACAATCGCCTTCTCTAAAGTCCTTGCTTACAAACCAGGTATCTCCTTCCTTGATTTCTTCTCCCTTTTCCTTCTTTAGATAGTTCCAGACTTCCTGTGCCGCCTGCTGGCTAATGAAAACGCCTACTACCTTTTTCATCTCTACACCTCCCGTTGTTTTATATACTCTAAAATTATAGTCAAAATAGGACTTTAATAAAGATAATTTGTAAATATTAAAGATTATCTTTTCCATACTTTAGCTTTCCAAAATATGTTCTAGAACTTCAAGTTCGAACTTAGCAGTAGTTTTAGCATAGATAAGCGTTGTTTGAAGGGAACTATGACCTAACCACTTTTGGATTAACTCCAAATCCACTCCTTTTTCCCTTAGTCTTGTCGCGAAAGTATGCCTAAGCATATGAGGGGTTACCTTAAACCCTAACTCTTTGCCAATAACTTCCAAATGGTAGTTAATAGCTTGAGGAGTTATAGGTTTTCCCCTTGCTCCTATATTGAAATTTCGAGCTCCAAGCCTATACATAGCTAAAATGAGCTTGCGAATCATATCAGCGGTTTCTTTAGAGATTATTGGAACCACCCGTTCCTTATTGCCTTTACCTTTAACTCGAATGAAAAGAAAACCGTTATGTTCTTCAAAACTATCCCTGGTAAGGGATAAAACCTCGGAAATTCTAAGCCCTGCGTGAAGCATAAGACGAATGTGGAATCGGTAATGGTATTTATCAGTTTCTTGGAGCAAAGCCTTTTCCTGCAATTCGGTTAAATATTTAGGGACATTCTCCACCTTATAGCGGAAAAACTTTTTAATCTCGGGAAACTTCCCTCCACTTTCAAGGATAAAGTTTCGAACAATGGTTAGCACATGTTTGATGGTTCTATGTGCTAACCCTTGCTCTTTAAGGTATTCAACAAACTTAATGGCTCGTTTAAGGTCAAAGTCTAAAGAATAATTTTGCTCCTGCCAAAGGAAGTCCTCCAAGTGTTCTAGTTTCTCCCTATAAACCTTTAGGGATTTAGGAGAAAGGGTATTCCTTTTGATGGAAAGGTATTTATTAAGAGCTTCCCTAAAGTGGGAAATGGAATAAGCCAAATTCTTTTCCTCTTTGGGGAGCATTTAGAAGTGATTTTCTCAGGTTTAGTATCTACAGGAAAATTTCAATTCCACTAAGTGGGTATAAAACAAAAGGAAGTTGGACAAGATGGCATTGAGGATAGTTTGTTTCAATTCCACTAAGTGGGTATAAAACCCTGCTCCAAGTTTGGGAATCTATAGAGCAATCCATGTTTCAATTCCACTAAGTGGGTATAAAACTGTGACACTTTATGTAGCCGCTCCTTTCACCATCGGGTTTCAATTCCACTAAGTGGGTATAAAACCCTACAATATGCAAACCATTTTCAATTGCCAAGGAGCCTATCACTCCTAAGTTAGTTTTAAATTTTAAAACCATTTGCAGGAAATTTCAAGTAGTTAATTTTCACTTACCCTTCAGTTGTGTTCCATATCTAATTTATTCGCTATGTTTGAGCCTTGAATATCAATATTTTCCAATTACGCCGTA
>Ga0256833_1000137_pt1 | contig 57362 bp, 52 predicted proteins | sample 356284metaG_FD_190535 | JGI IMG/M metagenome (GOLD analysis project Ga0256833, IMG submission 190535) | Hydrothermal vent microbial communities from Mid Atlantic Ridge, Atlantic Ocean - 356-284 | ecosystem: Environmental > Aquatic > Marine > Hydrothermal vents | place: Atlantic Ocean: Mid... | reverse complement strand
TCATCTGCTAATTTTCTCTGTTGTTTACGTTGTATCGTTAGACCAAATAGACACCCACAATAGTCTTGACGATATAGAGAATCTTTTTTTGCTAAGATATTCTGCTCTTGTGTTCCAGATGCTTTTCTATAATCAGGAGCGATAAACTCTATACCAAATTTTTCTCCTAAAGCATCTCCTGAATATTTGAGCTGTTTTAATGATTTTTTAGGAGAGGTTAAGAGTGTTGAGGTAAAACTCTTCTCTCCTAACTCAAAAGCCTTTTGAGCTGTTACTTCAAAACGTCTATCAAAGCAAATAGCACACCTAGCTCCCTTTTCAGGCTCTTTTTCAAACCCTCTAACAGCCTCTAGCCAACTATTGGTATCATACTCTCCCTCAATCAGCTCTATACCTAACATCTTACATGAGCGTTTTACATCAAGTAATCGTAGTTGATATTCGCTATATGGGTGTATATTTGGGTCATAAAAGAACCCTATTAGCTTTTCATTGGGATATTCAAATTGAAGTTTTTGTAAAAAGTAGTGGCTATCAACAGCACAACAGATATGGACTAGCATAATAAATTCCTATTTCTCTATGATTTGAGCTACATATTTGGAGCTTCCATGCCCTAAATAACTCTTTAACTCTTTAGCTTTTTCTGCAAAGATAGCTCTATTGGTTTGATAATACTCTTGTAGTAGATTCTCTACTGTTACCTCATCTTGCAATAGTTCATTGTGTAGAGTTGTACCATTATGGTTAGTCAATATAATATTAGCAAGTCCAACCTGTTTTATATTTAAGAGTTTTTTACCTATAAAGTAGTCTATCTTCTTTGCAATATAACAGAGTGTAAAGGGTGTACCAATCATAGCAGACTCTAATGTGGCAGTACCTGAACAGATAAAGGCAAACTCTGATTTGGCTAAAGCTATATGGGTATCTCTCTCTATTGTAAACATAGATATATCTCCATATAGATTTTCTATCTTTTCATTAGAAAAACTACTTGGTATAATCAGTAACGACTCTCTATCTTTTAACTCTTTTTGTAACTCTTTGAAAATTGGTAAAAGTCTACTAATCTCACTCTTTCGGCTTCCTGCCATAAAAGAGATAGCACTACTATTTGGTTGATGCTTAATCGTTATCTCATCTAATAGAGGGTGTCCTATATACTCTGCTTTTGATTTGTAATAGTCAACTTCAAAAGGGAGTATTCCCAACAATCTATCGCAATATTTTTCTAATTTGATAGCACGTTTAGGACGACTTGCCCATATTTGAGGAAGGATATAGTAGATAATCTCTTTATTGGGATATGCTTTTTTTAGTTTTTTAGCTAAAGGGAGATTGAATCCCGAAGAGTCCATAAGTAGAACTTTATCAGCATCTTTTGCCAACTCAACCATTTCGTTAGCTACTTGAAAAAACCAACGCAGTTTTTTGATAGCATCAACTACGCCCATAATTGCCATATCTGAAATATCATAGAGAGGAGAGCCTAAAGATTTATCGAAGATACCCAAGAGTTCAACATCTTGAGTATATTTTAACATCTCTTTTAGATGAAGATTAGAAGAGGGTTCAAGAGCAGATACTAAAAGTTTAACTCTACTAGCCAAACTTTAGACCTGCAAAGAAACCAGCAATAGCCCCTGCACCTGTAGTAAGCTCCATATGAGAGAGTCTATCTTTTAGCATTGCTACAATATTTTGAAAAGAGTCCACACCAGAAGAGACACCATTTTGAATAGCTTGGTCATCGACATGAAACATACCTTTTGACTCTAATATAAAAAGCACAACAAGACCAAGTCCTAATAGAATCAATAGAAATTTAAAACTCTTTTTTAAAAAATAGCCAATAGCTAACCCTATAACAAAACTTGTCCCCATATCTAAAAATGGGAATGGGGTATCTCCTACACTATTAGCTCCATTTATAGCGTGTGTAGCTGTCTGTTCATGAAATTGTCCTAAATCATGAAAGGATTCATGTTCATTCATCTTTTTTCCTTTATTTTTTTTAACCTAAGTATATTTCAATGTTGTGTATTAATTGTCACCAATTAATGCCAAACACAACTCAAAATTATTGTGTGTCATCAAATGTACTTTTGGATGAAGTTTTATTATATCATCAAAAACCGTTTTTGAGATAGCAAATCCAACCTCTTGCTCCTTTTCTACACCGTCCATCGTAGCTAAATTCATCTCATCTATTATATCTTTTGGTACAGTAATACCTGGCACTCTATCTGATATAAAGTTAGCTGTTCTTGCACGAACGACTGGGAATTGCCCCAATATCAATACAGCATCTTTTGCTGTATCTCTTACACTCTCATATTGACACTCTTGAAATATCTCAATAAGCTCTTTGGCATTATTTATATCATAAACAGGCTGAGTAATAATACCTCTTGCTCCATAATTTAGCTTTTTAAGCATCTTCTTTTTGATTCGTCTCATATCTTTGGCATAGGAGTTTGCAACAGCAAAAGGATATATAGGTTTTGGTTTAGGCTTTAACTCTTTGTTTGAGTAGTCAAACCCATTATTTAATCTATAGATTATACTAAGAAGTAGAGTAGAGTCACGCTCTAATACACCTTTTACTTCTGGTTGGTCAGATAGTTTAGCTGGGTCTCCTGTAAGAGCCAATACGCATCGCAAATCAAAATCATTCGCACCTAATAGTGTAGATTGAAGAGAAATTTTATTTTTATCTCTCATACTCATTGTTGCAATGACAGGCTTTTTAAAGGCTTCTTGTATCTGAATTGCCGAGAGAACCCCTGACATTTTGAGTTGAGCTAATGGGTTATCCGTTACGGAAAATCCTGCTACTTTTTTATCAAGATTTAGATTTTTTATCTTCTCTATTGTAGGCTTAATAGATGCTCCATGAGGTGGAGTAATCTCTACGGTTATAAAGGGTTTATCGCTATGGAGAGTTTTACAAAATTTTTCAAACATATAATATATTTTAATCCTAACAAGTAATTGGCTATAATTCTACCAAAATTTAACATAGAGGTAGTAATAAATAGATGAAATTAGCCGTATTTGATTTTGATTCGACCCTAATGAATGGCGAAACTATAGATTTTTTTGCAAAAGAGTTAGGTATCGAGGATAGAGTAGTAGCTATTACCGATAGAGCAATGGCAGGAGAGTTAGATTTCTATTCGTCCTTGGTTGAACGTGTAGCGTTACTAAAGGGATTACCCTACTCCAAGGTAGAAGAGATTTGTAAATCTCTACCCATGATGAGTGGAGCAAAAGAGGTAGTAGAGGGATTAAAAGAGCGTGGATATAGAGTAGTATGTTTCTCTGGAGGTTTTAGAGATGCAACAAAACCTGCTTGTGAGCGTTTAGGGATAGATGCAGACTTCTCCAACTTTTTACATCAAGAAGATGGAGTATTAACAGGTGCTGTAGGTGGAGAGATGATGTACTCCAATGCAAAAGGAGATATGATTGTACGTCTACAAAAACTGCTAAATATTAGTCGAGAAGATACATTGGTTGTTGGTGATGGAGCAAATGATTTGAGTATGTTTGCACATGCAGATATACGAGTAGCCTTTTGTGCGAAACCGATTTTAAAAGAGTCTGCTACACACTGTGTAGAGGTGCAAGATTTGAGAGAGATTTTAAAAATAGTTTAAAAATTATCTATTTTTTGAATCAAAATGTTAAAAAATCAAGTAAATATAAAAAAAATTTATAAATTATAGCTATAAATTAAATTAAATTAATATAGGATATGAAGTCATGGATATTTTTCAGGCAATTATTATTGGAATAATAGAGGGTTTTACAGAGTTTTTACCTATCTCATCTACAGGTCATATGATTGTGGCAAGTAAATTTTTAGGTGTAGAACAGAGTGCAGTAGTTAAAGCCTATGAAGTAATTATACAGTTTGCAGCAATTTTAGCTGTAATGTTGCTATATAAAGACAAAATCAATCTAAAAGAGATTGATTTATGGTCTAAGATAGTTACAGCGTTCTTGCCCTTGGCAATTGTTGGGTTTATTCTCAAAGATTGGATAAAAGAGATTTTTAATGTCCAGACCGTTGCATGGATGTTTATCTTAGGTGGAGTTATATTTATAGTAGTAGAATATTTTCATAAAGATGAAAATAGTAGCTCCAAAGAGATAGAAGAGGTTACATGGAAACAGGCTATTATTATTGGTCTAGGTCAAATACTCTCTCTAGTACCTGGAACAAGCAGAGCAGGTTCAACGATTATTGCAGGAATGGTAAGTGGAGTAGGACGTAAAGCTTCTACCGAATTCTCATTTTTATTGGCAATTCCAGTAATGATGGCAGTAAGTGGATATGATTTGTTAAAGCACTATAAAGATTTTATCGGTGCTGATTTAACTGCATTTGCAGTTGGTTTTGTAGTAGCATTTATTGTAGCGTACATTACTATAAAGATGTTAATTATATTTTTGCAACGATTTACTTTTGTTGCATTTGGTATCTATAGAATACTCTTTGGAGTAATTCTATTGATGATGTTATAGGAGTGATTTTTGATAATAACTCCTCTATTTTGCAAGGTAGATAATTTTGACATTTAATGAATTTAATTTTCATAAAGACCTCTTAAAGGGGATTAAAATAGCAGGGTTTAGAGAACCTAGCCCTATTCAAGAGATTGTAATTCCCATTATATCCAATGGAGAAGATTTAGTAGGTCAAGCCCATACAGGGACAGGCAAGACAGCTGCATTTGGTTTACCATTGATGAATAAAATAGCCAAAAAAGAGATAGAACGTGCTTTAGTCATTACACCTACGCGTGAATTGGCAACTCAAGTGAGTGATGAACTCTATCATTTAGGACGTTTTTGTGGGATACGAACTCTTACAGTCTATGGTGGTGTAGGATATGGACGACAAATAGCATTGATAAATAAAGGTGTTCAAATAGTTGTGGCTACACCTGGGCGACTTAAAGATTTATATAAAAAAGGGAAAATAGACTCTTTTAATCCTGAAATAGTCGTACTAGATGAAGCAGATGAGATGCTTGATATGGGATTTTTAGAAGAGATTAAAGAGATTTTTGAATACATTCCACAAAACAGACAAACACTACTATTTTCAGCAACTATACCTGAACTTATTAAAGATTTGGCTAATGAGATTTTGACCAATCCTAAATTTATCTCAGTAGTAGGAGTAGATAATAATACCACTAATAATGAAATAGAGCAATCCTACTATGTTATAGATGAGTCTCAAAGAGATGAAGCCATAATAAAACTATTGGATACAGAAGATACCAATAAATCCATTGTATTTTGTCGTATGAAAAGAGAAGTAGATAGATTAACCGAACATCTGATAGCCATGGGATTTAATGCTGCTGGGCTACATGGAGATTTAGACCAAAATGATAGAGAATCTATTATAAAAGCCTATCGTAGAGGAGAGACTAAGATAATGGTAGCTACTGATGTAGCATCAAGGGGACTTGATGTTAAAAATGTAACACATGTTTTTAATTTTCATATCCCTTTTGACCCACAATCCTATGTGCATAGAATAGGTAGAACAGGTCGTGCAGGAAAAGCAGGTAAAGCAATTACATTAGTCTCCACAGAAGAGTTTAAAGAGTTACAACGTATTCAAAAAGAGGTTGGAGCAAATATGAAATTAGAAACACTCCAATTAAAATTGAATCCTGATGAGGTAGAGGTAGATTTTACTCTATTGGCTAATGATGTTCGTAACATTAAGATTGCTGATAATGCTGTAGATTTTATTGATAGTATGGAAGATATGGATTATCATGAGTTTGTAGAGCGTGTAGTCTCTCTTCTGTTTCAACAAACAGGTAGTAATATCAAAGAGCTAGGATATAACCAAGATACCGTAAACTCTATGATAGAGAGCTATCATAATGAACAAAAAGTAGCACGGCAAAGTAATAGAAAGGGAAAGAAACGATAAATTAAGCTTTTTTAACTATAAATCGTTAGAATATTACATAAATTTAGTACAGAAGGTTTTTGAATGGCTGAAGTCAATTATGTAATGGAAGCATTGAAGTTCATGGTATTAGGAATGGGAGTTGTGTTTCTATTTCTCTTTATTCTTGTAATAGTCGTAGAGCTTCAAGCTAAACTTATCGCAAAGTATTTTCCCGAAAATACTCCAATTAAAACACCTGCTACCCCAGCAGTTGATACAGAAGACGAGAGTCGCAGAGTTGCTGCAATTATCGCTGCTGTAACAGAATTTCGTAAAAATAAATCATAAAATGAAGGTATAAGATGGCAAAAAAATATATTGATGTAATGGATACAACCTTTAGAGATGGATTTCAATCTGTTTTTGGTGGTCGTGTTCTTATGGAAGATTTCTTTCCAGCAGTAGAAGCTGCAAAAAATGCAGGTATTAACCATTTTGAGTTTGGTGGTGGAGCTAGATTTCAGAGTCTTTTCTTCTATCTACAAGAGAATGCTTTTGAGATGATGGATAGATTTAGAGAGATAGTAGGTCCAGAAGCAAACCTACAAACCCTATCTCGTGGTATCAATACCGTGATGCTTGATACAGGTAGTAGAGAACTTATTGATTTACATGCAAAGATGTTTAAAAAACATGGAACAACAACCATTAGAAACTTTGATGCATTAAATGATGTAAACAACTTAGCCTACTCAGCAGAGTGTATCAAACGTCATGGACTTAATCATGAAGTAGTTGTAACTATGATGGATCTGCCACCAGGGTGTAAAGGTGCACATGATGTAGCCTTTTATGAAAAAACTTTACGAAATATTCTTGATTCTGGTATTGAGTTTGATTCAGTATGTTTCAAAGATGCTTCAGGTACAGCAAATCCTAGAAAAGTCTTTGAGACTATTGATATGGCTAGAAACCTTCTTGGAGAAGATGTACATCTACGACTACATACTCATGAGACAGCAGGTGTATCTGTAGCTTCATACTTAGCAGCATTAGAGGCTGGTGCAAATGGTATTGATATGGCTGCAAGTCCTGTAAGTGGAGGTACAAGTCAACCAGATATTTTGACAATGTTACATGCAACAAAAGGTACAGAGTATAATCTTGGGGATTTACAATTAAACAAAGTACTTAAATATGAAGAGAGACTCAAAGAGTGTCTAGCTGACTATCTTATCCCACCAGAAGCTACACAAGTATCTCCATTGATTCCTTTCTCTCCAATGCCAGGTGGTGCATTGACAGCCAATACGCAAATGATGAGAGATGATGACTCATTAGATAAATTTGATGAGGTTATTGCAGAGATGAAAGAGGTAGTTGAGCGTGGTGGTTATGGTACATCTGTAACTCCTGTAAGTCAATTCTACTGGCAACAAGCTTATGCTAATGTTATGTTTGGAAAATGGAAACAGATTGCACCAGGTTATGGTCGTATGGTTCTTGGTTACTTTGGGAAAACACCAGTCCCAGCAGATGAAGAGATTGTAAAATTGGCATCAGAAAAACTCAAACTAGAACCAACAACAGAGAATCCATTAGATTTAGCCGATAAAGAGGTTACTAAATCTATGGCATACTGGAAAAAAGTACTAGAAGATGAAGAGTTAGAGACAACCGAAGAGAATATCTTTATTGCTGCGTCATGTGACCAAAAAGGTATTGCGTTCTTAAAGGGAGAGTCCCCTTTAATGGTAAGAAAAGGTAAAGAGAATAATCAATCAAGTGGAGGAGAAGAGATGAGTGGAAGTTATACAGTAGTAGTAGATGGTAAGAGTTATAGTGTTCAAGTAGCAGAGGGGGATGCAGAGATTACAGTTGCACCAACATCAGCACCTGCAAAAGTAGAAAAGGCATCAGCACCTGTAGCAGGGGGCAAGGGTTCAATTGAGATTAACTCTCAAACTCCAGGTAATGTTTGGAAGATTCTAAAATCAGTAGGAGATTCTGTAAATGAGGGTGAACAGATTATGATTCTTGAAGCGATGAAGATGGAGATTGATATTGTTGCTGAAAAAGCTGGTGTAATTAAATCTATTGATGTTAATACAAATGACGCTGTAGTCGATGGACAGCTTCTTGCAACAATGGAGTAATCCATGAGATTAAAACAACTATTAATCTCTCTCTTATTTATCTTGGTCTCGTTGACCACGATGATACAAGCAGATGAAGAACATAAAGGAGCTAATGAGGCTCAAACAACGGCACACAAAGAGTATCACCCTAAATCACTAAGTGAATTGGGTGTAAGTTTTTTGGAGACAACAGGTATCAAAGCTATTGTAGATACCAATGATGGAGAGATGAGTTCAGACCCAGCAGGAGAGTCAAAAGAGCATAAACTAGGAGCTTTTGAGTCATCATTTGGTCGTATAATTATGATTTTAATTGTATTTCTACTCTTCTATTTGGCGATTGCAAAAGGGTTTGAACCACTTCTTCTTATCCCTATCGCTTTTGGTGGATTGTTAGCAAATATTCCTCTAGCACATATGGCAGGACCAGAGGGAATGCTTGGCGTTATCTACAATATGGGTATCGCCAATGAGTTCTTTCCACTTCTAATCTTTATGGGTGTTGGAGCAATGACCGATTTTGCTCCATTGTTAGCCAATCCTAAAACAGCATTACTAGGTGGTGCTGCTCAATTTGGTATCTTTGGTTCATTGGTAGGTGCTGTTGTACTTGGATTTGATATCCAAGATGCTTCTGCTATTTCGATTATTGGTGGGGCTGATGGTCCAACCTCTATCTTTATTGCCAATAGACTAGCACCTGATATGCTAGGGGCTATTGCAGTTGCAGCCTACTCATATATGGCACTTGTCCCTGTTATTCAACCTCCAATAATGAGAGCCTTAACAACAAAAGAGGAGAGACAAATCAAAATGGGTGTACAACGAAGAGTTCATAGATTAGAGAAGTTACTCTTCCCTATTGTTGTACTTATGTTGTCTATTATGATTTTACCAGAGTCTACCCCTCTTATTGGTGCATTTGCATTTGGTAACTTTGCAAAAGAGAGTGGTGTAGTTGATAGATTGAGTGATACCATGCAAAACTCACTTATCAACACAGTTACTATCTTCTTGGGACTTGGTGTTGGTTCAAAACTAGCTGCTGATAAGTTCTTGGTACTAGAGAGTTTAGGGATTATGATTATTGGTCTTTTAGCATTCTCAGCAGGTACTGCGATGGGTGTTCTTATGGCAAAACTTATGAACAAGTTTTCTAAAGAGCCTATCAATCCACTAATTGGAGCAGCAGGTGTTTCTGCTGTTCCTATGTCAGCTAGGGTTGTATCTAAAGTTGGTGCAGAAGAGAAACCTGGAAATGTATTGCTTATGCATGCGATGGGTCCAAATGTGGCAGGTGTTATTGGTTCAGCTGTTGCTGCTGGTGTATTGCTTTCTATTTTTAAATAGAGAGCAGTACAAAAGGTAACTTTTTAAAATCTTATTTTAATTATAATTTATAAGTAAGTTTATTAAAATATATTCGATAGTATAATTTTTAGGAATTATACTATTATTGAATTTATTATGGTAAATAAAATGAGATATAGGTTGTCTCCTTTTATTTGCTATAGATGTTTATGCAGTATTAGACATTTAATAATAGCAAAATAGAACATATATAAACAAAAAGGTACACAAAATGAACAGCCGTACACCAAATGGTCTGGATAAACTGGGATTAGAAAATATTGGAAACGTTTACTATAATCTAAGTTATGATGAACTTCAAGCACATGAAGTAAATAAAAATGAGTGTAAAATCTCATCTACTGGAACAGCAATGTGTGATACAGGTATCTTTACAGGTAGAAGCCCTAAAGACAAGTATTTTGTTGACCAAGAACCATCAAATAAATACATCTCTTGGGGCAAGGTTAATAAAAAAATTGACAAAGAGAAGTTTAATACTCTTTTTGAGTTAACAAAAAATCAACTCTCTAATTCAGATGTTTATATTATGGATGTCTATGCAGGTGCGAGTACTGCAAGTAGACGTTCTGTTAGATTTATCTCACAAGTGGCATGGCAAGCTCATTTTGTTAAAAATATGTTTATTCGCCCTACAGAAGAGGAGTTGGAAAATTTTGAACCTGATTTTGTTGTCTATAATGCCTGTAAAACAGTAAATGAAGATTATAAAGCAATGGATTTAAATTCAGATGTTTATGTATGTTTTGATGTAGAGGCTAATATCTCTATCATTGGTGGAACATGGTATGGTGGAGAGATGAAAAAGGGTATCTTCTCTATGATGAACTACTGGTTACCATTAGAGGGAAAACTCTCCATGCACTGCTCTGCAAATGTAGGAGAAGAGGGAGATGTAGCACTCTTTTTTGGACTATCTGGAACAGGTAAAACCACACTTTCAACTGACCCACATAGAGCATTGATTGGAGATGATGAGCATGGTTGGGACGATAATGGTGTCTTTAACTTTGAGGGTGGTTGTTATGCAAAAGTCATTAATCTTGATGAAAAATCAGAACCAGAGATTTTTGGAGCTATTAAAAAAGATGCTCTTTTAGAGAATGTTGTTTATGATGAAGTGGGAAATGTAGATTATGATGATGTATCAAAAACACAAAATACACGTGTATCATATCCTATAGAGCATATCGTAAATCATAAAGAAGATTTACAAGCAGGACACCCAAAAAATATTGTATTTTTATCATATGATGCGTTTGGTGTATTGCCTCCCGTATCTAAGCTTACAAAAGAACAAGCAATGTACTACTTCCTAAGTGGATACACAGCAAAAGTAGCAGGAACAGAGAGAGGGATTACAGAACCAGTAACAACATTTTCTGCATGTTTTGGAGAGGCATTTCTACCTCTACACCCAACAGTTTATGCCAAATTATTAGGTGAAAAGATTGATAAACATAATGTAAATGTCTATCTAGTAAATACTGGTCTAAATGGTGCAGGAAAGAGAATGAGTATCAAAGATACACGAGCTTGTATCAATGGAATTCTTAATGGTTCAATTAACGATACAGAGTTTGATGTTCTTCCTATATTTGATTTACATTTTCCAAAAACACTAGAAGGAATTGCAGACAATTCGATACTAAATCCCAAATCCACATGGGAAGATGAATCAAAAATGAATGAAACGCTTAAAAATCTTGCTGGAGAGTTTATTAAAAATTTTGACCGTTATAACGATAATGGTTCAGAGTTTGACTTCTCAACTGCTGGACCAAAACTTTAATGTTAAAAAAATCCTAGATCTCTATATAGTATCTAGGTAATCCAATATATCCCCCTCATACTTTCAATAAAACATTTAAAAAAATAGGAATTTAATATGGTTATCAAAGAGATAAAAGAGTACGCATCAATACGAACAAAAGCAAGAGCCTATCTGTGCTATATTATGAGTAGAAATATATCTACATTAAGAGAAGATATAACAACACAAGAGTTTGTGGAGCATCAATTAGAGGTTTTACGTGATAATATACCTAAACTAGATTTAGTATATGCACTCAATAGCCAAGGTCAACAGATAGGGCATATGTTCTCTCAAAAAGGAAAAGTAGGAAAAGAGCATGAGATTGGAACAGATAGAAGCGATAGAGCCTACTACTACAAAACAATAAAAGAGCATCGTTGTGTCCTAACTGACCCCTATCCATCATTGGGAACAAATACAATGGTGGTAACAGCATCATTCCCTATCTATGATGAAGAAGATAATCTACTCTTTATATTTTGTGTAGATATTCAATTAAAAGATATTTTAAATATGATATCTCCAAGCTCAATAGACTCTAGCTTTGGAACATACTCTAAATTTGTCTATGCAGGATTCTCTTTAGCTTTAGTGATGGTCTCTCTTCTTCTCTTTATAAAAGGGGTAGGTAGCTTTCTATCTCTAGGTGTACATCTAAATAGTATAGATATTAATGAGATGTTTAAGTCAACCATTCTATTGACTCTATCATTGGCTATATTTGACTTGGTCAAAGCAATTTTTGAAGAAGAAGTTCTAGGAAAAGAGAAAAAAGATGGAGCAGGAGATGGACACCAAACAATGATACGATTTTTAGGTTCGATTATTATCGCACTCTCAATCGAATCATTGATGTTAGTCTTCAAGTTTGCATTAACAGACCCCAGTAAACTTATCTATGCCGTCTATCTAATTGGTGGGGTTACAGCACTAATGGTTGGATTATCTATCTATATTAAAGCAAATAAATCAGAAAAAACAAATTAATATTTTTGATTAGCCAACACTTTTTAAGTATTGGTTGGTTATATTCTCCTATCAAATTATATCTATAAGGTTAACTATGTTAGAGACAACAATGGTACTATTTACCATTTATACCCTTTTAAAAATCTATATATCTGTAATGCAGATTGGTTATATCAGTGAAGAGAAAGCCAAAGATGCAGTGCTTATGAGTCAAGATAAATATCTTAATGCAGGTGAGTATGCTATTAAAAAACAGCGATTAGATATTGTAAGCAGTTTGGTTGATTATGTTATGTTTGTTTGGTGGGTTACCAATGGATTTAATTGGTTAACTAATGCACTTTCAATAGATAATAGTGTAACAAGTGCTATTGTTTTTCTATTTAGTTTTTTTGCTATTGGATATCTAGTAGGACTACCGTTTGAACTCTATCAAACATTCAAGATAGACAAAGAGTATGGATTTACACAAACAACAGCAAAACTATATATTATAGACCAGTTAAAATCTATTGGTATGTTTATCGTTTTTGGTGGAGTAATATTTTATCTACTTAGTTGGATTATTATAAATGTTGGAAGTTGGTGGATATGGGGCTTTGCTCTTCTATTTTCTATTGCTATTTTAGTTAATGTTATCTATCCTACTATTATTGCTCCTATCTTTAATAAATTTACCCCTTTAGAGGAGGGAGAGTTAAGAGACTCTATTGAGAAGATGATGAATGGTGTAGGATTAAAGAGTGATGGTGTCTTTATATTGGACGCATCAAAACGTGATAGCCGTCTAAATGCCTATTTTGGTGGTCTAGGTAAATCCAAACGTGTCGTTCTATTTGATACCTTAATTGAGAAACTTACCAATAGAGAGCTTCTAGCAGTATTAGGACATGAGCTAGGACACTTTAGCCATGGAGATATTTGGAAAAATATAGGTATGATGGGAATTCTCCTATTTAGTCTATTTTTTCTATTAGGAAACCTACCAGAGTCACTATTTTTTGAGATGAGGGTAGAGCCAAATGCAGGTGTAGAGATAGCAATGATGATACTACTATTACCTCTTATATCATTTATCTTTACACCAATTATGAGCTTTATAAGCCGTCATAATGAGTATAGAGCTGATGAGTTTGGTAGCAATCTAGGTGGAAAAGAGAACTTGGTATCTGCTCTAATCAAGCTAATAGAAGAGAATAAATCCTTTCCAAAATCACACCCACTATTTGCCTTTTTCTACTACACACACCCACCCGTAATAGAACGGTTAAAAGAGTTAGGATATGATACTCCAGCTGTTAATGAGATGGCAAAAGAGCTACCAAATGATGGGATTTTTACGTTTATAAATGACAACAATAAAAAGTAGTTTAATTTGGGCTAAGCAGAGATTACAAGATAGCTGTGAACGCCCTCTATTTGAATCAGAACTTCTACTCTCTTATCATCTAAGCAAAGATAGAACCTATCTACACGCTTTTGATGATGATAAAATTGATAATATAGAAGAGTTTAAATCTCTAATAGAGAGGAGAGCTAACCATGAACCCTATGAGTATATAGTAGGTAGTGCAAGTTTTTATGATATTGATTTAGCCGTAAAAGAGGGAGTTTTAATCCCACGACCTGAAACAGAGATACTTATAGATTTAGTAGCTGATATTATCAAAAGAGAAAACTTAACCTCTATTGCTGAAATTGGTGTAGGAAGTGGAGCTATATCTATAATTTTAGCTAGAAAATTCCCAAATCTAAAGATAGTAGCTACTGATATTTGCGATATTCCCATAGAGGTAGCTAGAGAAAATATTAAAAGATATGGCTTAGAAGATAGAGTAGAAGTTATAAAAAGCAATATTTTAGATGAGGTTAGTGAGTCGGTTGAACTTGTGGTATCTAACCCACCTTATATTGCCAATGACTTTAAACTCGAAAAAAATGTAAAAGAATACGAACCAAAAGAAGCACTCTTTGGTGGAGAAGTTGGAGATGAACTGTTAAAACAGATAGTTTTAGATGTCAAAGCCGAAAATATAAAATATTTAGCTTGTGAGATGGGATATAACCAAAAAGAGGCAATGGAGAAGTTTTTTAATGATATTGGGGTAAAATATTATAAATTTTATAAAGACTTAGCTAGGTTTGATAGAGGGTTTTTGATTGAGTTTGAAAAAGAGGAAAAACTATGAGTAATTTTATTAAAGAACTTAAAATAACTAAAATTAGACATTTAGAAAATATAAATATTAAACTAGGTAATGAGAAAAAACATTTGATTTTAACTGGTAAAAATGGAAGTGGTAAAACTTCAGTTTTAGAAGCTTTAAATTTTATTTTTACTAATTTATTAAAGGAATATCACGATATTGAAATTTTTTATGAAAATAAAGATAAAAAGGATATTCCAAAATCATTAATTAGATATGTTAATAAATATAAAAGTTGTTATCCTATTTTTAATAAAAAAAATTTTTATGCTAAAGTAGAAGAGTTAGATTTTATCTATGCTTTTTTCTCTGCAACACGAATAAATAGAACAGATAAACCAAAAGGTATTAATAAAGTTATCTTCCCAAAAGAAAAAACAGATAAATTAAATCAAAAATTTTTACAATATATTGTCAATCTAAAAGCAGAACGCTCATTTGCTAAAGATGATAATGATATAGAAGTTGTAAATAAGATAGATGAGTGGTTTAATAAGTTTGAAGGAATTCTAAAACAGATATTTGGAGATAAAGATTTAGAGATAAAATTTGATAGAAAAGAGTACAACTTTATTATATATAAAAAAAATCGTGAACCTTTTGATTTTAATGGCTTGTCTGCTGGATACTCTGCCATTATAGATATAGTAACAGAACTTATTTTGAAAATAGAGACTACAAAATCCAAAAGCTTTGATTGTGAAGGTATCATCTTGATTGATGAAGTAGAAAATCATCTTCATGTAGAGTTACAAAAAAATATATTATCCCTACTTACAACTTTTTTCCCAAATATACAATTTATTGTAACCACTCATAGCCCTTTTATCCTACAATCTATAGAAAATAGTATTGTATATGATTTAGAGAGAATAGAACAACTAAGTGGAGAGAAACTCTCTAAAGCCTCTTACAATGATATTATAAAGAACTATTTTGAGGTCGATAGTGAATTTTCACAAATTTTAGAAAATGAGATTATAAAATATGAGAGTTTAGTTGATAAATTTGATAAGAGTAATACCTTAACCATAGAAGAGGAACAGGAGCTATTAAAACTTGATATTAAATTAGATAAATATGGTAAAACTAAATTAAAAAGAGTTCTAATAGATGAGATAAAAGAAGATTTAAACAAAGCATCTTCATACTCTACCTTTAAACGATGGATAGTTAGAGACAACAAGACTTTAAATAAAGAATTTCAACAATACATAGGAGATTAAAATGACAAAAAAGATATTTAAACTAATGACATACACCGTGATTATATCACTAGGTACTGTACTAGGGGCAGGACTTTTAGCAGGGATTGTGGTTGCACCAACTATTTTTCACTCTGAACTACTTTTGGGTTCTGAACTTCTTAGCCGTTTCCAAGAGGGATTACTGATGACACAAGTATTTGAACGTTTAGCTTATGCTATTAACTTCTTAGTCGTTGTAGTAATACTATATGAAGTAATAAAATATAAAGCATTTGAGAGTGATAGATGGTCTCTTTTGGCTACTTTTTTGGTAGTATCTACTGGACTTCTATTTACCTCTTACTATATGCCTCAAATTTTAGAGATGCAATCTATGGGAGAGAGCATAACAGGTAGTAAACTATTTGAAAATACACACTTTGCAAGTGAATTGGATTTTAAAATCTTTGCTTTTTCAGCTCTAGCTCTATTGATTTTAAATCTAAAAAAAGCTCTAAAATAGATGAGAATAGATGAAACCAAAGAGAAGATAGAGTTTGATGAATCAAATCCACTTATTGAGATAAGACATCTTCAAAAAGTGTTTGGTACAAAAGAGGTACTAAAAGATGTGAACCTCATCTTTCCCAAAGGCTCAACTACAGTTATATTGGGGCTTTCTGGTGGAGGAAAATCGACTATTATAAAACATATCGTTGGACTAATGAAACCAACAAGTGGCAAAATAGTAGTTGATGGGGTTGAAGTTGATAATTGCAGTGAAGAGGAGCTAAGAGCTGTTCGTAAAAACATAGGGTATCTATTTCAAGATGGGGCTATGTTTGATAGTATGAATATATTTGATAATGTAGCTTTTCCTCTACGTGAACATAGAAAAGATTTATCAAAAAAAGAGATAGAAGAGCGTGTCATGAAGATGTTGAGCATGACTGGACTTGATGCCAAACGTGTAGCACAACTAGCACCAAATGAGTTAAGTGGAGGTATGCGTAAACGAGCAGGTTTAGCAAGAGCTATTATTATGAAACCCAAGATTATTCTATATGATGAACCAACAAGTGGGCTTGACCCCATAACATCTGACCTTATTACTCAACTTATCCTAAAACTTCAAAGAGAGTTAGGTGTAACCTCTGTATTGATTACTCATGATATGAAAGAGAGTTTCAAATCTGCTGACTATTTGGCTTTTCTATTTGAAGGAGAGATTATAGAGTGGGCAGATAATGAGAGCTTCAAAAATACAACCAACCCTTATGTGAGACAACTTCTAAATGGTAGTGGAGAAGGGCCAATTCAATTTCAAGATTAAAGAGATGATAGATTTTTTAACATTTAAAAGCTTTATTACTCCAACGGTTTTAATACTCTTCTACTATATTGGAGCAGTGATTATCCCTATATTCTCATTTACTCTAATGTTATGGATAAAAGATAGATATTTCAAAAAAGTATCACTTACTCTAAAAGAGAGTATAACATCAAACACAACACTATCTCAACGTATCATATTTATAGCTATTTTTATAGGTTTATTTCTACTAATGGAACTCTTTTGGCGTATGATGTTTGAGTTTTTAATAGCATATTTTGATATGCATGATTCATTAATGAGATTAAGTGAAGAGTAAAGATAATAATGCCAATGGATAGTTTTTTTAGAGATTTATTAAGATATAATACTTTTTTAAATTTAATAGAGGAATAGAGTATTAAAAATATAGAACATTCATTTAAACCTATAATATTTAGAGATAGTAGAGTTTTGATTTTAGGTTCATTTCCTAGTATTGATTCGTTCAAAGAGGATTTTTATTATGGGCATAAACGTAATCAATTTTGGAAGATATTATCTGATATTTTTAACTATCCCATCAATAATAGAGACCAGAAGATTTGGCTCTTAAAAGAGAGTAAAATAGCTCTTTGGGATATGGTATCTACATGTAGTAGAGATAATTCATTAGATAGCTCACTAGAAGAGATAGAGGTAAACAATATAGCAGAGTTTTTAGAAGAGAATCCATCTATAGAAAAAGTGGTATTTACAGGTAGATTGGCAGAAAAATTATTTAAGATGCACTTTGACTATTTGGAGATAGAGAGTGTTTATCTACCCTCTCCATCTTCAGCCTATGCAAAGATGAGTTTTGAACAAAAGTTAGAAAAATATAGAGAGTTATTGGGGAGTTAATGGCAGTTTGGGCGATAGGAGATATTCAAGGGTGTTTTGATAATTTTCAAAAGATATTAAAAAAGATAGAGTTCAATCCAAAAGTAGATAGACTTTGGATAGCAGGAGATTTGGTTAATCGTGGAGATAAATCACTAGAGACGCTAAATTATCTCTACTCTATTAGAGATTCAGTTCAGATAGTATTAGGCAATCATGATATTGCACTTATTGCTATCCATGCTGGGATTAAAAAGCCAAATCCTACGATACAGCCTATTTTAGATGCACCAAATGCAAAAGAGTTGATTGATTGGCTTCGCTATCAACCATTTTTACATATTGATTATAAGTTGGGTTATGCTATGGCTCATGCAGGTATCTCTCCTCAATTTGATTTAGGTATGGCGATAAACTACTCAAAACGGATAGAAAAGAGGCTTCAAGGACGCAACTATAAATCTTGGCTCAAACATATGTTTAAAAAGAGTTCAAATAGATTTAATACCAAGGCAAATTCATTAGATATAGAGAAGTATATATTAAGCTCGTTTATTGCTATGCGTTTTTGTAAAAGAGATGGAGAGTTGGATTTTAAACAAAAAGGCTCTCCTAATAATATGAAGCGATTAAATAAGGGGTTATATCCATGGTTTGCATGTCCATCAAGGAAAGATATCCCTCTAAAAACTATTTTTGGTCACTGGTCAACACTGGTTAATGATACCAATTTAGACTACTACTATGATGGAAAAGTTTTAGGCTTAGACACAGGTTGCCTTTGGGGTAAGAGATTGACCTGTGCTAGATTGGATAGACCAGAGCCTTATTTTGTGCAATTAGAATGCAATGGTTGTGCTAAACCTACGAAGAACAACTCAACTTCTGATTCTTAAACTCATCAGGGGTAGCTTTTGACCAATGCTCAAACTCTTTATGTTCTGCATAAGGATTTTGAGCAATTGTAAAGAGTGCTTCTACTTTATCAAAAACTCCTTTTTCTGCTTCATCTATCGCCTCTTGAAGCATATAGTTTTTTAGTACATATTTAGGATTTATTTTGAGCATATTTTTATGTCGTATCTCCTCTGTTGTTTTATTATTTTTTAAGTATTTATCATACTCATCTAACCACTCATTCATCGGTCTATGTAGAAGTCCCAATTTTAATAACCCTTTTCTATCTCCGTCATAACGGCTTAAAGTTCTAAAAAATAGTGTATAGTCTACATGCAGAGACTGCAACATACCAAGCATCTGTTTGATAAAATCAAAATCTTTATCAAAAACCTCATCAAGTCCTAATTTTTTACCCATTAGATACAAAAAGTGTCTGCTATAGAGTCGTCCATAATGTTTTATTATCTTCTCTAAACGCTCTTTTCGTACCAAAGGTTCAAGTGCCAAGGCTAATGCTTTTAGATTCCACTCTCCTATTAAGGGTTGGTTTCCAAATGAGTATCTACCATATTGGTCGGTATGGTTACATACATAGTTGGTATCATAATCATCTAAAAAAGCATAAGGGCCATAATCTATAGTAAGCCCCAAAATAGACATATTATCGGTATTCATAACACCATGATTAAATCCAACAACTTGCCACTCTGCCATAAGCCTAGCTGTTTTACCCATAACCTCTGTAAAAAAGTGTAGATATTTATCATTTTCATTGCTAAGATGAGGATAGCATTCATCAATAGCATAGTCGGCTAAAGCCTCTAACTCTTTAAAATTTTTAGAGTGTGCAAAATACTCAAATGTACCAAAACGAATCCATGAGGGAGATACACGGAGGACTATTGAGCCTTTTTCCCAACTTTGACGATAGACAGAGTGTTCAGAGCCTATAATTGCCAATGCTCTTGTTGTCTCTATACCCAATCCATACATCGCTTCACTCATTAAATACTCTCTAATACTAGAACGAAGCACAGCACGACCATCTCCTGAACGTGAATAGAGCGTCTGCCCTGCCCCTTTTAGTTGTAGATGAAAGCCATTTATAGTTCCTATATTTATAGCACGACCATCTCCTAAACGTGGTACAAAATGCCCAAACTGGTGACCTGCATAACACATTGCAAAGGTATCACTTCCATTTAGATTTAATTCGCCATTTACAAAGTGTGTTAATGCCTCTCTATCTGATATATCTATACCTAACATATCTGCCACCTCTTGATTGCTATGAATCAAGAAAGGCTTTTTGAGAGGAGTAGGATTGACTCTATCATAACAGAGTGATGGTAGCGCTAAATAGGGGTTAGTTAAGTTAATGTTTTTTAATTTCATAAATCTATATTACATATCAAAGCTTAATGTTGGCTAAGGTCTATATACCCTAACATTTTCTCTATTTTCAGAGTCTCTTAGATATTGTGCATGAAGTTGACTCATAACCCCTTTTTCACAATAGAGTAGATACTCTCTATCTTGTGGTAGTTTTTTAAACTCTGTTTTTAATTTATAAAAAGGTATATTCAACACTTCACATGAGTTTTTAATCGTCTCTTCCTCTCCTCTAATATCAATAATAACATATTCACTATCCTCTATATTATTGATTATCTCTATAGGTGCATTGGTAGTAACATCATTGATAACCTCATCAACATAGATACTTTTTGAGTTCTCTACTGCTCTATCGAGTACAGAGTAATCAAAACGTTTAGCTTCACGCTCCATTCGTTTAAATGAGCCATGAGTAATAGGATTTTTGGATATAACACCACAATATTCAGGCATATTTTCAGCAAAACGTCTTGTTCCTATTTTGGTTGCTATATCAATAATATCAGGTTTGTTCATAGTAGCTAGAGGACGTATAATAAGCATATTTGAGGCTTGGTCTATAAGTGCTAAGTTACGAAGCGTTTGGCTAGATACCTGTGCAATAGACTCTCCTGTAACCAAAGCATCTATCTCCATCTCTTTTGCTATCTTTTCAGATGCCATGACCATTAAACGCTTTAGAGTAACCCCCATATAGGTCTCTGGTGTTGAACGAAATATCTCTGTTAGAACATCATCAAATGGCACAGAGATAATTTTGACACGATGAGATGCTCCATACTTATTCCATAGATAAAATGATACCTGTTTTACCCCTATCTCATGGGCAATTCCACCTAAATTAAAAAAGATAAAATGGGTTTTTAACCCACGTTTCATAGTCAAGTATGAAGCAACTGTAGAGTCAAATCCCCCCGACATCAAAGAGAGTACATCTCCTTGTGTTCCAATAGGATAACCACCCAAACCACTATGTTTATCACTAATAATATTTAATTGATTATTAATCAGCTCTATGCGTATTGTAACTTCAGGATTATGTAAATCAACCCCTTTTGCTTTTGAATGAGCTAATATATATCCACCAATGGTTCGCTCCATTTCAGATGAGTTAAAAGGGTGTGTTCCTGTACGTTTAGCTCGTACAACAAATGTTTTATCTTCTATTTGAGATAACACTCTCTCACATACTTTTGCTTTGATAGCATCTAAAGTCATCATATCATCAAACTGTAATGCCTCTAACACCTGCTCTATCCCAGGGGTATTCAATAGTCTTATTCGTACTCTATCTACTACAGATATAGGTGTAACCACCTCTATCTTATCTGAAAACTTTTTAATTTTTATATCTGTATCAATATCGCCTAGAAGCTTAAGTAGATTGTTATAGAGTTGACCCACCATCTGACGCTTTGCCGATGAGCCTTTTACCATTATTTCAGGAAAGAGTTTTAAAATAAATTTTTGAGTTTTCATATAGTTTTTGCCTTAAAAAATATGGAATTATACCCTTAATCTCAAAAATATATAATTTTAGAAAAAGTATTTATCAACATAGCTTGTCTTTTAATATCTTTTCTCTCTTTTCCTATCTCAGTTGTACTAATTATTGCTCTTCCAAAGATACGTTTTTTATGATTTTTCAATCGTGAACCCCAATAGTTGTGCATAATAATAGGTTCTCCATTTCTCTCTCCTATATAAAGTGTTACATGACCACCTACATAGAGTAGTGAACGAAAAGGTTTTGCATTTTTTAAAATAATCTTTTTCTTCTTTTTTGCTGAAAGCCATCTAATTTTAGTTACTCTCTTGCCATCATGACTCTGCTCTTTTGAGTTACGTCCCAAAAAGATGCCAAAAGGTGCAAAAAAATCTTTGGTTAAGCTAGAACAATCTCTTGCCCACATTTTGCCACCCCAACCATAAGGTTCTCCTACTAACTGTTTTGAAATCAATGCCACATTAGAGGGGGTAAATGAGATAGGTTTTTTTGCGATTATCCACTTTTTTACCGATTTTAAAAGTTTAATATCTGCATAACCTTTTCTATTTTTTGATGCTATCATATATTTTTTACTCTTTTTATCCATAGGAAAGATTGTTCCCAATTTTACAATAGTTCTAAACTTCTTATCTGTAATAAATAGATTGTCTCTAATAGTGACATAGTAGTTATTATTCATAAACTTTTTTCTAAATTTATAATCTACAAATGCTATATCTGATACAGGCAACCAACCATACGCATATGAGCATCGTACATAGACCCATTTTTTATCTTTGGAGTAGTGAGAGACCAATAAAGGTGTATTGATATTGATTGATGAGTTTTGATTATAATCAAAAGGAAACCCCTCTCCTGTTCGTTTAGGATTATAGTAAAAATCCTGTTTTGTTGGATATATTTTAAGGTCTGTATGTCTCAATGTAATTGCAGGTTTTAATACCGATTGGTAATGTTTAAAATTAGAGTTTCTAATCTGATAACGAAACCATTTTTTAGAGAGTCGTTTACTATATCGTGTATATATTTTCTGTTTTGCAAAAACAAATTGCCATGTTTTTTCTTTTTGTGAGAGACCCATCGTTTTTCTAAACCAAGGTTTAAAAAATTTTCTATTATATATATCATCATATCTCTTCTGCTCTTTTTTACTCATGGGCTTAATCTGAGTACTAAAACAGCTAGGGTCTTGCTTAATTGTTCTTAAATCACGAACACTATTTTTTGGCATTGAGTCCAAAGCACTTTTGTATCTATACCCTGTATTTAAAACTGCCTCAGAAAAGAGAGAGGCAGTAAGCAGAACTATTCCAATAACTATTTTATATGTTTTCATTTATCTATCTTATTTTAAATTACTATTACAATGACGCTAAACGAGTGTTACTATTAATCAATCTTCTTCCCCATAAAAAACGTTTTTTATAAAATGTTTTTTTATTGAAATTAAAAATAACTATCTTTTTTGCTGCTGAACTAGCATGAATAAAGTTACCATTACCCAAATAGATACCAACATGAGTTACCTTTCCAGATGGGTGTTTATGAGTATCAAAAAAGATTAAATCTCCTTTTCTTAGGTTATTAAACGATACATACTCTCCAACTTTGGCTTGGTCACGAGAGACTCTAGGAATTCTTATTCCTGCATCACGATATACCTTTTGAGTAAATCCAGAACAGTCATAAGTACGTGGACCTGTTGCACCCCAAACATATTTATGACCAATAAGCTCTTTTGCACCCCATTCTATATTATTTACAAGATTTGATCTGCTAGTATGATGTTCTATTGGTCGCTTTATATTTATCACACACGCTTGAATTTGACGTGGTCTACTAATAGTTATAGAAGGAGTATAATACTCTTCTGGCATAGGATAAGTTTTTGCTAAAGGAATATCCTCAATAGAAGGAGTACACTTGACAGTAGCTACCCTAGTTACAGGAGGAGTATCAGTAGTATCAATACCTATGATATCTAAAGCTGTTAATTTTGGTTTAACTACTTTAGGTGTTTCAAGTTGTTTATTTGAACAAGCAGTAAAAAATGCCACAGAAGTTAAAAGTAATAAGTTTGCTAAAGTATTCTTTTTCATAAGTATTATTCTCCTTTTTTTATTTTTTATATTTGATAATCTTATGTTGTTAAGAACAGTATAGCAATAGCTACGTGTTATAATTGTGTTTTTTTTTAGTTTTTTAAATTTTATAGACTCTTTTAAAAGCCCTATATTATGGGCTGTTAAATAGGATTTTGATTATAATTTTTTCTGTTTTTTTATGATTTATACTTTAATATAAAATAAAATTATTGAGATAAAATTATCTTATATATAATATTAATGTTCTATATTTTATAATCCGATACTTTTGATTCAGTAGCTACACTTTTTATAAATTTAACCACTTCTAAATGTTCAGGGTGATTTGCATAGAGTTTTAATGCTTCTATAGTATCAAATTCAGAATATAAGCTTAAATCCATAGCTCGACTCTCTTTGGAAAAATTAATACCAACTTCTATACTCTTTAGTGTTGGAACACTCTCTAAAAGTCCTTCTAACATCTTTTTTGCTTTAATTAAATTCTCTTTTTTATTTTCATCTTTAAAGTTAAACATTACTATATGTTTTATCATCTATTTTTCCCTCTCTTAATATCTATATTTTTTCGGATTATAGCAAAAATATGATAGAATTCGACCAATTTAAATATTTGGAGTAAAAATGACAGAGATGGATTACTATGAAGCCTTAGAAGTTAGTAGAACTTGTAGTGGACAAGAGCTAAAAAAGGCATATCGTAAACTTGCTATGAAATATCACCCAGATAGAAACCCCGATAATAAAGAGGCTGAAGAGAGATTTAAATACTTAAGTGAAGCGTATGAAGTATTAAAAGACCCACAAAAACGTGCTATTTATGACCAATATGGAAAAGCAGGACTCCAAGGTCAAAGTCGTGGAGGCTTTGGTGGTGGAGGTCAAAACATGGACGATATTATGGAGATGTTTAACTCTATGTTTGGTGGTTCTAGTGGAGGATTTGGAGGTTTTGGTGGAGGTGGACAACGTAGACAACCTAACCAAAAGTATAATTTAGATTTTGAGATAGAACAAGAACTTAAATTTAATGAAGCTGTTTTTGGTTGTGATAAAAAAATAGACATTCGCTATAAAGTTCCATGTGATGATTGTGAGGGAACAGGTGCAGAGGGTGGAAAACTAGATACCTGTTCTTACTGTAATGGTCAAGGTCAAGTTGTGATGAAACAAGGATTTATGTCATTTGCTCAAACATGTCCAGAGTGTCATGGAGAGGGTCAACGTGTATCTAAAAAGTGTGAATCTTGTTCAGGGAGAGGTTTCCATGAAGAGCCAGATAGTGTCAAAATCCATATTCCAGCAGGTGTAGATACAGGAAATCGTTTACGAGCTCAAGGTTATGGAAATAGAGCCAAAAATGGACAACGTGGGGATTTATACCTAACTTTTGAGGTAGAACAAGATGAACACTTCATACGAGATGGTGTCAATATCTATATTGAAGTTCCGATATTCTTTACACAAGCTATTTTAGGAGAGACTATTAGTATCCCATCACTAGAGGGAGAGCTAGAGCTTAATCTAAAGGCAGGTACAAAAGATAAAGAGCAGTTTATATTTAGAAATGAGGGAGTTCCTGATGTTCACTCTGGAGAAAAAGGTAAATTGATAGCACAAGTCTCTGTCATATACCCTAAAAAGCTTAATGATGAACAAGAAGAGTTACTAAGAAAGCTTCAAACTAGTTTTGGAGTAGAGAGTAAACCTCATACCTCAACATTTGAAAAAACCTTTTCAAAAGTAAAAAAGTGGTTCTCTAAGTAGATGGTGGGGTAATTTACCCACCATTATTAAATATCTTATATCTCAATAACAACCCTAAATCCAACAAAATAGTTACGAGAAGTAGCACCTAAATTGATACGTCTAGCACTTCTACAATTCTTAGGCTCAGCACTCCATGCACCTCCTCGCAGACTCATACCTTTCTCACTGTATAATTTATGATGCGTTCCATCTATTGGTGTTGTCTCATAGTTATCAGCATATCGGTCAAGTGTCCACTCCCAAACATTCCCATACATATCATACAAACCCCAAGGATTAGACTCTTTTGTACCCACATTATGAGTAACTCTTTTGGAATTGGCACTGTACCAAGCGTATTGTGTTAATAAGGTTTCATCATTACCAAAAAAATATTTTTTATTTGAACCTGCCCTACACGCATATTCCCACTCTGCTTCTGTTGGTAAGCGTATAGTTTTACCTTCACGTTCACTCATCCATTTACAATAAGCAACCGCATCAAACCAAGTAACCCTACGAACAGGAACATCAACTCCCAAATGCGTATGTTTATCAGTTGGTATTTCTACTCCTGTTGCTTGAGCATACAACATGTAATCCTCTACCGTTACTTGATATTTAGACATCAAAATATCATAATCAATAGTTACTTCATGCACGGGCATCTCATTTGGCATATATTCACTACCCATCAAAAATGTTCCTCTAGGTAGTTTTATATAATTTTTTTCTATCATTTTTTCTCTTTTTAGTTTTATAACTCCTTATAGCATATAAATATAAAAACCTACACACTAAACGCAATATTAAGAATATAAAAATAGATTTTCATCTAACCCACAGCAAAAGAGATTAGAATAAACCAATTATTAAAAACAAAGTGAGTTAGTATTATGCAAATTAATTTAAAAAATAGAAGCGTTCTTTTGGGTGTAACAGGTAGTATATCTGCCTATAAAGCTTGTGATTTAGCTCGTCTTTTAGTCAAAGCAGGTGCATCTGTACATGTAGTAATGACCCCATCAGCAGAACGTTTTGTATCTTCATTGACCTTTGAGGCTCTGACTCGAAATAGTGTACTTACAGAGAGTTCAGAATCTTGGGCTTCTAGTTTGAACCATATAGATATTGGAAAAAAATGTGATGTGTTTGTGATTGCACCTGCAACTGCAAACAGTATAAATAAAATAAGCAAAGGTATCGCCGATAATATCCTATTGCAGACGGCTCTTGCTTTTTCTAAAACGATACTTATCGCTCCATCAGCCAATACCAATATGATAGAACATCACTATACAGTAGGCTCATTAAAGATGTTAGCTGTTAATGAAGTTCGTATTATCTCTTCTCAATCCAAACTATTAGCATGTGGAGATACTGGCAATGGTGCTTTAGCCGAACCATCGGAGATATTTTACCAAACAGCCAAAGCTCTACTAGAAGAGGAGTTTTGGATAGATAGAAAAGTGGTAGTAACAGGTGGTGGAACACGTGAAAAGATTGATGAAGTACGATACCTATCCAATTTTTCATCAGGTAAAATGGCAAATTCTCTAGCTACCTCTCTATATCTAAGAGGGGCAGATGTATGTCTCATTACTACCAAAGAACATTCAGATATACCATCAGAGATATATACAATAGATGTAGAGTCAGCCCAAGAGATGAGAGACTATACAGTAGATGCTGTACGTGTCTCCAAAAAAGGAAAAATGAGCAAAGCTACAATGAATAGCTCTGAACCTGTTCATCTAATACAGAAAAAACCCTATCTATTTATGGCATCTGCTGTTGCCGATTTTACTCCTAAATTTCCACAAGTTGGCAAGATTAAAAAGTCAGATATTGGAGAAGAGTGGAAAATCGAACTTAAACAGACAGATGATGTACTACAAAAGGTAAATAAACTTGGATTAACCACCATTGCATTTAAAGCAGAGATGGATAGTAATAATGGCTTGAAAAATGCCAAAAACTCCATAGAGAGTAAAAATATAGATGCAGTATGCTACAATCTATTAGAAGATAGTAGTAGTTTTGACACAGAAGATAATAGTATCACTTTTATAACAAAAGATAATAGTATAGATTTAGGAAGAGCCTCAAAACTTGATTTGTCTTTTAAGATTTTAGATGAGAGTAGAGCATTACTCTCCTAAAACTATTTAAACCGACCCCTGCTCTATCATGGAGTCGGCTACTTTTCTAAATCCTGCTATATTTGCACCTTTTACCAAATCTCCTTCACAATCAAACTCTACTGATGTCTCATATGCTATTTTGAATATATGTTGCATAATAGTTCGTAGTTTAATATCTACCTCTTGGAAACTCCACTGTGACATACTCGCATTTTGACTCATCTCTAGTTGAGAGGTAGCGACACCACCTGCATTGGCTGCTTTTCCTGGAGAAAAGAGAAGATTTGTCTCTTTACGAATATATTTTAATGCCTCTGCTGTTGTTGGCATGTTTGCACCCTCATTAATCAAGATACAACCGTTCTCTTCTAATTTTTTTGCATCTATTAATGTTAGTTCATTTTGAGTAGCAGAGGGAAATGCAATATCACAAGGAAGATGCCAAACAGCATGACCACCTTTTGGATATTGACTCACGGGAATATAGTTGCATTTACAATCGACCGTTGCATACTCCTCTAATGAAGCGTGATGAATCTCTTTTATTGATTTCAAAGCTTGTAAATCAATTCCATCTTTTTGATATATCGTACCTCTACTATCTGAACAGCTTATAGGAATAGCACCCATCTCATACAACTTCTCTATAGTATAAATAGCCACATTTCCAGAGCCTGAAACGGCACATCTCTTACCTTTTAAATTTTTACCATATACCTTTAGGAAATTCTCTGCAAAATAAACAGAACCATAACCTGTTGCCTCTTTACGAGCTTTTGAGCCACCCCAATTTAGACCTTTTCCTGTAAGAACCCCATCAAACTCTCCAGTAAGTTTTTTATATTGACCGAAAAGGTAGCCTATCTCTCTAGCCCCTACTCCAATATCTCCTGCAGGAATATCTCTATGTTTTCCTATATGTTTATAGAGTTCACTCATAAAACTTTGACAAAATCGCATTATCTCATTATCACTTTTACCTTTTGGGTCAAAGTTTGAGCCACCTTTTGCTCCACCTATGGGTAATCCTGTTAGAGAATTTTTGAAAATCTGTTCAAAAGCTAGAAATTTCATAATACCCAAATTGACACTAGGGTGAAAACGTAAACCACCTTTATATGGTCCAATAGTCGAGCTAAACTGTACTCTATATCCTACATTAGTCTGTACTTTCCCTGCATCATCTACCCAATTAACACGAAAAATCATACTTCGTTCGGGTACAACAATACGCTCTAATATATTGTGTTCTATGTATCTACTATCTCTATCTAATAGTGGTTTTAACGAGTAGAGTACCTCTTGCGTAGCTTGATAAAACTCATCTTGCCCTGGGCTACTCTCTTTTATATAATCTAAAATATTCTCTATTTCTATTGTTGATTGCATATTCTATATTCCTTAAATTTATATTAAATTATACCACTTTTTCCTGTCCTAAACGATAAAGTGCAAAATCATATTTGATAGGGTCTAATCTATCAAAAGTTTTTAATGTAGATGTCAATTCTATGGTTGCTTTCATATCATAAGTTTTTCGCTTTAATAGACCTAATTTTTGTGATACTTTAAAGGTATGTGTATCTAGTGGCATAAGTAAATCTTTTTTATCTATCTTTGACCATAATCCTAAATCTAACTCATCACAACGTACCATCCAACGTAGATACATCAAGTAACGTTTATACGTACCTGCCGAATTTGGCTTTTTAGGCACAGAACCAATTAAAAATTTATATCCCCTACTCTCATAAGGATATACCTCTTTGAGTATGGTTATAAAATTCCATAATCCATCTAATATATTATTCTCTCTTTTATACCCCTCATAAAATATATTTTCAATACTATCTATCTCTTTTAGACGTTTTAGAGCTATAAAAATTGCAACTACATCATCAGAGTTTTGAAAACGATAGTAGTGAGATGATAAACTTTTTTTAATAACATCATCTGATGATTCCAATAGTGAAAAATCCAATGAGTCTAAAAATTTTACAATAAGTTTAGCATTTCCATAAGCAAACAAGGCACAAATGAGTGCAATAGTCTCATCTCTATATCTAGTAGCAATCAAGAGTGGGTCTGGTCTATCATAAGATAGTTCAGAGTTCTTGTTTCGATTTTTTACTTCATTATCTAACATTTGTTTAATTTTATTCATAGGAATATTATATAATATTTATATTAAAGTAGCTTCTCTATAACATTTAAAATTATTTTATAACATCTATTGAAGATAAAAAATGGTAATATTTCAACTCTATTAAAAAATAATAGTTTAAAACAGAATGTTTTTATAAATTATAAATAAAAAAAAGGATTACCAATGGGTATCTTACGAAAAAGAGTCATTGAGTATAGTGGTATTTCTAATAAAAATATAGAAAAGATATTAAAAGGGTTAGAGAAACAACAGATAAACTCAATTTTTATTTTAGAATTAGAAAGAGATACAAAACTCTACCTTGGATATATATCCTATATGGGCTTTAAAATATTAAACGTCAAATATCAAGAGAAGATTATGCTACTCGAGATAAGAAAGGTAAAACAAGTTCCTTTTGAACCTCAAAAAGAGTCCTCTATGATAATAAAAATACCAAGAACAGGTATAGGTGGAAAGAGGATATATGTATATAAAATGAGAACTATGCAACCCTACTCTCAATATATTCAATCGTTTGTAATTGAACAGAATGGATTGAGTGATGATGGGACAATAAAGAATGATTTTAGAATCACAAAACTAGGAAAAGTTCTACGAAAATATTGGCTAGATGAGCTACCAATGCTTCTAAATCTCTTAAATGGAGATTTGAAACTTATAGGAGTACGACCATTAGGAGATACTATGTTAAACGCTTATCCAAAAAAACATAGAGTCTATCGAGAGAAATTTAAACCTGGTCTTATACCTCCATACTATGTCGATAATCCACAAAGTTTTGATGAGATTATCGAATCAGAAAAGAGGTATCTAGATAACTATAAAAAGAGACCTATATCAACAGATATTGACTATTTTTATAGATTTATTAAAAAATTTATAGGAGGAAAGGTTCACAGTTCATGAAAGGAATTATATTAGCAGGAGGGAGTGGAACACGACTATACCCATTAACAAAAAGTATAAGCAAACAGATACTACCGATATATGATAAACCGATGATATATTACCCTCTATCGGTTTTGATGTTGGCAGGGATAAGAGAGATTCTTCTTATCTCTACACCACAAGATATTGAAAATTTTCAAGATTTACTTGGAGATGGTAGTAATTGGGGAGTAGAGATAAGTTACAAGATACAGCCATCTCCAGATGGACTTGCAGAAGCATTTATTTTAGGGGAAGAGTTTATAGCAGATGATAGTGTATGTCTCATTTTAGGAGATAATATATTTTATGGGCAAGGCTTCTCTCCTAGACTTCAAGAGGCATCAAAACTAAAAGAGGGTGCTATTGTCTTTGGATACAAAGTTAAAGACCCAGAGAGATTTGGTGTTGTAGAGTTTGATGAAAATCAAAAAGCAATAAGCATAGAAGAGAAACCAACCAAAGCAAAATCAAACTTTGCCGTTACAGGATTATACTTCTATGATAACCGTGTCGTAGAGATAGCTAAAAGAGTAAAACCATCAGAAAGAGGAGAGTTAGAGATAACCTCTATTAATGAAATATATCTAAAAGAGAATAGATTAAATGTTCAACTTCTTGGTCGTGGATTTGCATGGTTAGATACAGGAACACATCAGAGCCTACTAGATGCTTCATCATTTGTACAAACCATAGAGAATAGACAAGGATACAAGATAGCATGTCTTGAAGAGATAGCCTATAATAGTGGTTGGATAGATAAAGATAAAGTTTTAGAGATAGCTAAACCACTTAGTAAAAGTGGTTATGGAGAATATCTAAAGGAGATAATAGATAATGATAAGTAACACGATACTTATTACAGGTGGAGCTGGTTTTATAGGTAGTAATTTTATACCATATTTTTTAGAAAAATATCCTAATTACTCTATTATAAATTTAGACATACTTACCTATGCAGGTAATTTAGATAATCTAAAAGAGATTCAAGATAATCCAAGATATAGATTTATAAAAGGGAATATCTGTAATAGAGAGTTGGTAGAATATATCTTTGGTGAATTTGATATACAAGGAGTTATACATTTTGCAGCCGAGTCTCATGTAGATAACTCTATTAAAAATCCAAATATTTTTATAAAAACAAATATAAATGGTACTTTTACCCTTTTAGATGTAGCCTATAAATATTGGATGAATAGACCGTTTCAATACAAAAAAGATTATAATAGATGCCGTTTTCATCACATATCAACCGATGAAGTATATGGAACTCTAGGAGAGTATGGACTATTTAGAGAAGATACCCCTTATGCTCCAAACTCACCCTACTCAGCAAGTAAAGCAAGTAGTGACATGATTGTTAGAAGTTATAATGAGACCTATGGGTTAAACACCATTATAACAAACTGTTCAAATAACTATGGTACAAAACAGCACACTGAAAAGTTGATACCTACTATTATACGAAAAGCAGTAAAAGAAGAGCATATTCCAATATATGGAGATGGTAAGAATATACGAGATTGGTTATATGTATTAGACCATTGTAAAGGTATAGACTTAGCATACCACAAAGGAAAATCAGGAGAAACATATAATATTGGTGGAAAGAATGAGAGAGACAATCTATATATAGTAAATAAAATTTGTGAAATACTTGATAAGAGAGTCCCAATAAGTAGAAGCTATAAAGAGTTAATTACATTTGTGGAAGATAGAGCAGGACATGATAAACGCTATGCTATTGATGCAACCAAGATAGAGAGAGAACTTGGTTGGAAGGCTTATGAGAGTTTTGAGAGTGGAATTGAGAAGACAGTAAAGTGGTATTTGGAGAAATATAATGATAGATAATAATCTAATTAATTTTAAAGTTATGGGAGATGAAAGAGGCTCTTTAATCCCTTTTGAAGAGGGTAAAAATGTTCCTTTTGATATTAAAAGAGTCTTTTATATCTATGGTACACAAAAAGATATATCCAGAGGGCAACACTCTCACTATAGAAGTAAACAACTACTAATAGCCATTAATGGTAGCTGTAAAGTTACATTGGATAATGGTAAAAAGAGAGAGACCTATACTCTAAATAAACCAAATGTTGGACTTTTTCAAAATGCTCTAATTTGGGGGGAGATGCATGATTTCAGTCAAGATTGTATCTTAATGGTTTTTTCGGATAGCTACTACAGAGACAGTGATTATATACGAGACTATGATGATTTTTTGGAGATAGTAAATTATGGAGATAGATAGATATAAGAGTAAGCACAAACCATTATGGGATAGATTTATAAAAAATGCAAAAAATTCTCATTTCTTTTTTTATAGAGATTATATGGAGTACCATAGCGATAGATTTCAAGACTATTCACTACTATTTTTTGATGATAAAAAAAAGTTAATCGCTCTTCTTCCTGCAAATATAGTAGATAATATACTCTATTCTCATCAAGGTCTTACTTTTGGTGGATTTATTATAGATAGTAAGATGAAAACAGAAATAATGTTAAATCTATTTCAAGAGTTAAAAAACTATCTCAAAAAACAAAACATAGATAGAGTTATATATAAGACAATTCCCTATATTTATCATAATCTAGCATCACAAGAGGATAGATATGGACTATTTATAAATGATGCCAAACTCTTTAGACGAGATGTAAGCTCTACTATCTATATTCAAAATCAAATTAAATACTCAAAGGGTAGAAAATGGATTATAAATAAGGCAAAAAAGAGTGCATTAGAGATAGAAGAGTCAAATAGATATGAGGAGTTTTGGGAGCTATTAGAAGAGATTCTAAAAACAAAACATAACTCTACCCCTGTCCATAGCTTAGATGAAATTTACTCTCTGCATACACTATTTCCAAATAATATAAAACTATTTATAGCTAAAAAAGATGAAAAGATATTAGCAGGAGCTATTGTTTTTGAAAATAAAACGATAGTACATACCCAATATCTAGCAAACTCTAATCAAGGAAGAGAAATTGGAGCTTTGGATTTTATAATAGATAGACTTATAAATCATTTTTATACCGATAAAGAGTATTTTGATTTTGGAACCTCCAATGAAGATGGGGGTAGATACTTAAATAGTGGTCTGATTGCACAAAAAGAGGGTTTTGGGGCAAGAGCAGTAGTACATGATTTTTATGAATTGGAGATAATATGATTTCATTTTTAGATTTAAAAGCAATTAATGCTCAATATAAAAAGGAGCTTTTAGAAGCTTGTGAAACCGTTATAGATAGTGGTTGGTATATTCAAGGCACTCAATGCAGTAAGTTTGAAGAAGAGTTCGCAAAGTTTTGTGGAGCAAAATATTGTATCGGTGTAGCTAATGGACTTGATGCGTTAACCCTTATAATCAGAGGATATAAAGAGATAGGAGTATTAGAAAATGGAGATGAGGTTATTGTTCCTGCAAATACCTATATTGCCTCTATTTTAGCAATTAGTCAAAATAACTTAACCCCTATATTAGTTGAACCCCAATTAGATACTCTTCTTATTGATAGCTCTAAAATAGAGGATAAGATAACTAAAAAGACAAAAGCAATAATGGTTGTTCATCTCTATGGGCAAACATGTGAGATGGACGAGATATATAAATTAGCCAAAAAATATAATTTGAAGGTTATAGAGGATTCTGCCCAATCTCATGGAGCTTTTTATAAAGATAGAAGATGTGGAACTCTAGGAGATGCAAGTGGATTTAGTTTCTATCCAGGTAAAAATCTAGGAGCGTTAGGAGATGCTGGAGCAGTTACTACCGATGATAAAAAGTTAGCCGATACAATAAAAGCACTAAAAAATTATGGTAGTCATAAAAAATATGAGAATAAGTATAAAGGGGTAAATAGTAGATTAGATGAGCTACAAGCATCACTTTTACGAGTAAAATTAAGATATTTAGAGCAAGAGATAACAAATCGGAAAGATATAGCCTCTTTTTATATACAAAATATTAAAAACAGTGCAATTACACTTCCTATAGTAGAAACAGATAGCGTTTGGCATCTCTTTATTATCAAAGTAAAAAGAAGAGATGAGTTGCAAAAGTATCTATTAGATAATAATATACAAACACTTATCCACTACCCTATTCCACCTCATCAACAAGAAGCCTATCAAGAGTGGAATAAATTATCTTTTCCTATTACAGAAAAAATACACAAAGAGGTTTTAAGCTTACCTATTAGTGGTCTACAATCTATTGAAGATACACAACAAATAGTAAGAGTCATTAATGAATTTAATTAATACATCTATATTAACAGCTATTTCAACCGTTATAAAAGTCCTATCTGGATTTTTTATCAACAAACTCATAGCAATCTATATCGGAGCGAGTGGACTTGCTATGATTGGACAGTTTCAAAACTTTATTGCTATTATCAAGACACTATCTACAGGAGGAATTGACCAAGGAGTCATAAAATATACAGCTGAATATAGAGATAATCCTAAAAAAGCACAACTATTGAGTACTGCTCTATTTATAACATTTATAAGCTCATTAATTTTAGGAATTATTATAATTATATTTTCAGATAATCTATCTCAAAAAGTTTTGAACTCATTGGAGTATATAAATATATTTAAAGTATTTGGGATAACTATTATTTTCTATGCAGTAAATGCCCTAATGCTATCAATTTTAAATGGGCATAAAGAGATAAAAAAATTTACAATAGTTAATATTAGTGGGAGTATTATATCTCTAATTTTTACCTCACTACTTCTATTTTTCTATCATCTTGAGGGTGCATTATATGCTTTGATACTCAATCAATCTATACTCTTTTTTATAACATTGAGATTTGTAGTAAAATCAGATTGGTTTAATTTAAAACTATTTACTTTAGGTATAGATAAATCAAGTGCTATAAAACTAGGTAAATTTACGTTTATGACCATTGTTAGTGCAATGGCAGTACCGATGGTTCTACTATTTATTAGAAACTATATTGGTTCAAATATAGGCTGGGACGAGGCTGGATATTGGCAGGGAATGTACTATATATCTACCATGTATCTACTTATCGTAACCACATCTCTTGGAGTCTACTATCTTCCTAAATTATCAGAGATAGAGGATAAAAAAGAGCTAAAAAGAGAGATATTAAATGGATATATAATTATTATGCCAATTGTAACTATTTTGGCTTTGACAATATACTTTTTTCGTATATATATTATTGATATAGCATTTACAAAAGAGTTTACACCCATGCTAGAGCTGTTTAAGTGGCAGTTAATTGGAGATGTTATTAAAATTGCTTCATGGTTATTAGGCTACCTAATGTTAGCAAAAGCGATGACAAAAGTTTTTATTATAACAGAGATTATATTTGGAATTATCTTTGCACTACTATCGGTTATCTTCTTAAATAGTTTTGGATTAGTAGGTGTTACTTACGCATTTGCGTTGAATTATACACTATATTTAATAGTGATGAGTTTTATATTTAGAGGAGTTTTTAGATGAGAATATTATTATTAGGAGAGTTTAGTGCTTTCCACAAGAACTTAAAAGAGGGATTGGTTGCACTTGGGCATGAAGTTGTATTGGCTTCACATGGAGATGGTTGGAAAAAGATAGAGAGTGATATTGATTTGAACTATCATCATAAACTACTAAAAGATGGTATCTCTAACAGAGTCTTTCCTATTTTAAATATCAATCAACTTACTGGATTTGATGTAGTACAGATTATAAATCCTTTTCTAATGTATCGAAAACTATTTCCTGCTAAACAGTATCTACAATATATATGTAAACGAAATAAAAAATCTTTTCTAGTTGGTGCAGGAGAAGACTCATTTGTTTGGAAAGTTGCACGAAAGAAGATGCGATATGGTCCATTTGATGATTATCTTAAATATGATATTAAATCCGATACCTTTTTTATGGAGAGTAAAAAAGCATACCAACACAACCTTGATATATTAAATATGGTTGATGGAATTATTCCGATAATGTACGATTATGAAATTGCCTATGAAGAGTATAGTAATCAAGATAAAATAAAAAAGACAATTCCAATTCCTATGAATATAGACAAGATAGAGTATAAACCAAACAAGATAAAAGATGGGAAAATAGTTATATTCCATGGATTGAATAGATATGGATTTAAAGGTACAAAATATGTAGAAGAGGCATTTGATTATCTAAGAGAGAAATATCCAAATGATTTAGAGCTTATTATAGATGGTGGATTACCACTCGATGAGTATCTAAAACTTATGGGAAAAACAAATGTTGTAATTGACCAGATGAACTCCTACTCTTTGGGTGTCAATGGTATCTATGCAATGGCAATGGGAAAAGTTGTGATTGGTGGAGCAGAACCAGAGTCTCTAAAGAGTAATTATAGGGTAACAACTTCTCCTATTATCAATGTTACTCCTAACTCTATTGAGTTAATTAAAGTGATAGAAAATTTAATAGAGAAAAAAAATAGTATAGAAGATATGGGTAGAGAATCAAGAGAGTTTGTTAAACAACATCATGACTATAAAAAAATAGCACAAGAGTATCTAAAGATATGGAGCTAAAAACCTATGAGAATACTACAAACAATTAGCCAACTTGGAAATGGTGGAGCAGAAAAATTGGTCGTTGAGTTGAGCAATCAACTCAATAGAGAAGATGATATTACTCTATTAAGTTTTAGAAAAGTTCAAGATTGGATGTTTTTTCCAAAGAGATTAGATAAAGATATAGATTTAATAGAGCTAGATAAACAGAGAGGATTTAATCCTATCTTCATCTATAAACTATATAAAATCTTAAAAAATAAAAAACCAGATATTGTTCATATACATCTCATATCAACGCTTCAATATTTTATGTTTTTGATTCCATATTTCAAAAACATAAATTTTATATATACCATTCATAATGAGTTTAATTCTTATGAAAATACGTTTAAACGATTATCAAGATTTTGGTTTTTTAAACGTATTAAATTTGTATGTTTAGCAGAAAATATAGAGAGTGAATATAAAAATGCCTTTCCAGAATTGAATTTTTATACAGTTTATAATGGTATATCTAAATTAAAAGATAGCTTATATTTTCATAAAGTTAAAGAGGAGGTTGAAAAGATTCGAGAGAATCAATATAACAAAATTTTTATCTTTATTGGAAGATTAGCAGAAGAGAAAAATATACCTCTTCTACTTGATATATTTTCAAATCTTGAAAATTCAAAGCTATTAATTATAGGAAAAGATACCTCTGAAGAATTAAAATTTTTATCCTATATAAACGACAATCCTGCTTCTAATATCTTTTATTTAGGAGCAAAAGAGAATATCGGAGATTATATCAAATCTTCTGATGCATTAGTAATAACCTCTCTTCATGAAGGACTACCTATCGTTGCATTAGAAGCTCTATCTCTTGGAGTACCAATACTATCTACACCTGTTGGCTCTCTACGAGACTTAATAAAAAATTGGGAAAATGGATTTCTATCTAAAGAAATAGATAAAGAGTCGTATCTAAAAGTTGTTAAACTGTTTCTATATTTGAACAAAGAAGAGATAAATAAGATAAAAAAGAAGAATATAGAACTATTTAACAAAAAATATTCAATAGAGATTTGTACAAAAAATTATAAAAAAATATATATAAATGGAGGTTTATAGTGTGTGGAATATGTGGGTATGTATCCCAAAAAGAGATTGACATAGAGGAGATGAATAGCACAATTACTCATCGAGGGCCAGATAACCAAAACTATTTAAAAAATAAAAATTTAGCATTAGGACATACCCGACTATCTATATTGGATTTAAGTGATGATTCAAATCAACCAATGGTTAGTAAAAACGGGAGATATATAATAGTCTATAATGGAGAGATATATAACTTTTTAGATTTAAAAAAGGAGCTTAAATATCTAGGTGTTGTTTTTAATAAAGAATCCGATACAGAGATAATTTTAGAAGGGTTTGGGTATTGGGGTGTCAAAATATTTGAGAAGTTAAATGGTATGTTTGCTTTTTCCATTTATGATAAAAAGCTAAATAAACTCTATATAACACGAGATAGATTTGGAGTTAAACCACTCTACTACTATCATAATGGAGAAGATTTAATCTTTGGTTCAGAGATTAAAGCGATAATCGCCTCAAAGGTTATAAAAAAAGAGTTAAACTATCAAGGTCTCTATGAATATTTACACTTTGCTACAACACTTGGAGAAAATACTTTTTATAAAGGTATCAAAAAATTAGAGGCAGGAGAGTATATAACCTATGATATAGAAAAGCATAAACTAAAGATAGATAGATACAAATCTAACCATGATATAACTCAAACTAAAGATAGTTTTGAAGAAGCTGTATCTAAAACAAAAAGAGTATTTGAAAATGCTGTAAAGAGACAACTAATAGCAGATGTCCCTGTTGGAATATTTTTGAGTGGAGGTATTGATTCAACTGCAATCACAGCATATGCTACAAAACATTATAAAGGAAAAATAAAAACATTCTCTGCTGGATTTGATTTTAACAATGGAGACAATGAGCTAGATAATGCAAAATATATTGCAGACTTCTACAATACAGAACATAATGAGATGCACATTAAAGGCGAAGATATTATAAATATTTTAGAAGATGTTAACTACTACTTTGACCAACCATTTGGAGATGCTGCAAATATTCCTCTCTATTTAATGTCTAAAGAGCTAAAAGGAAAAGAGAAAGTTATACTACAAGGTGATGGAGGAGATGAACTATTTGCTGGATACCATAGATATATTCGACTCTATCACTATGATTCCTACAAAGCAGTATCTAAACTTTTCCCACTATTTAAAAAAGTTATTCCTAAAAGTAGCTCAAAATATAAGGGTCTAAGATTTCTATTTGCACTATATCAAAAAGATCCTAGCAAAGAGATGGCATATATATTATCTCAAGAGATGTTTGATGAAGACCCTGCTGACTATCTTAATGAAAGCACAAAAAGTAGACTAAAAGAGGTTAACCCTTTTCAACGATATCAATATTTTTATGAAAAGTTCAAAAAGTTAGATCCTGTAAATAGAGCATTATATACGGATATAAATATTATTTTACCTGATTTGTATTTTGAAAAGGTTGATAGGGCAACAATGGCAAATAGTTTAGAGATACGTGTTCCATTTTTAGATAACGAGTTAGCCCAGTATGCTATGAGTCTACCTGCAGACTATAAAATCAAAGGTAAAGATAAGAAGTATATTCTAAAAAAAGCATTTGAAGATGTTGTCCCTAAAAAGATTCTATATGGTCCAAAAAAAGGTTTTGGAGTACCTTTTCAACACTGGTTAAGAACATCTATGAAAGATTTTATGCTTAAAAATATTAGAGAATCAGAACTCTATAATAAAAAGATTGAAACTCTAATGCAAGAGCATATAAGCAAGAAAAAAGATAATGGATATATCTTATGGAAACTACTCAATCTTGTTCTGTGGCTTAAAAATACAGAGATGTCAATATAAAAGAGAAGAGAATTTATGCTTGGTTTAATTAATAATATATATATATTAGCAACGATAATATTGTATATTACTTTATCCATAAAAATTACAGCAAACTATCCATTAGTTATATTTTTTACAATATTCACATCTATAATCTATTATAAGACTCTCTCTATTAATTCAAATCTACAAGATAAATTTTATAATAGAAGATATTTAAGAATAGAGGTATTTTTGTATGTACTATTTTTCATGGTTATACAAAACAGTATCTCCTATATCTATAATGATAACTTTTATATGTTTAGCTTTTCAGATGCCTATCTATACCATCGTCTAACTTTGGAGATATTAGATATGTCATATATAGAAGGGATTAAACACTATCTAAGCTTTATGGATGTTGATGATTTAGGAATTATATTGGTCTTATATCCACTCTATAAAATATATGTATCTAATCTAATGCTAAATTTACTCTATCTATTTATATCGGTTATATCAGCTGTATCTATATTTGGATTAAGTAGTAATTTTATGACAAAGAAATATGCTTTTTTATCATCACTAAGCTACTCTATCTCCTCATTTGTACTCTTTTTTAACTCCACAGGGTTAAAAGAGAGCTTAATGGTAATGTTTGTACTTTTAGCGTTTGAGTTCTATTATAAATTTATATATACTAAAAATAGCCTCTATCTTATTAGTTCATTTATATTTTTAGGAACACTTTTCCTATTTAGACCTGCTATAGCCATGATGATTGTTGCAGGTATTGTTATTACTTCACTTGTTACACGAGAGGGAAACCTTACTATAAAAGTAGGCTCTATTTTGATTTTATTAGGAGCAGTAGCAATGATAGGAACAATTATCACAATGGTTAATATCTATACTACAGGAGGAGTAGATACATTGATAGAAGCTAGAGAGAGTCAAGGAATGGTAATTGGAGGGGTAGGTTTTACCTATGCTGTAAATATACTCTCTCAAACAATAGGACCAATACCTACCCTAATATCAGATAGTAAAGTCTCAACCATGTTTTATGCCTCAGGATTGATATATAGAATGCTATTAGCTATACCTTTTTGGCTTGGAGTCTTTTATATCTTTAAAAAAGGATTTACCTCTCTATATCCTATATCCCTATTTATTATATTTGAGATGAGTGCATTAACCTTTTTGATGGATGGGTTGGAACTTAGAAAGGCTATTTCACACATACCTTTTATTTTTATAGTGGCATTTTGGTTTTTAGATAAATACGATAGAGATTTAATTAAAATAAAAAGAAAAAGACTCTTTAAAGAGTTCTTTTATACCTCGGTAATCTCTTTAATTTTTATAATCTACTATTGGAACAATAGATAATATATTTTAAGGAAAAGAATGAAAGTAATATTTATAAGTAGTGGTAATACACAAAATGGGATAAGCCCCATAGTCAGTAATCAAGGAGAATCCCTCAAAAAGGAGGGAGTTGAAATTGATTTTTTTACAATACAAGGAAGAGGAGCAAAGGGGTATATAAAATCTATCTTTAGATTAAGAAGTTATCTTAAAAATAGTAACTATGATGTAGTCCATGCACACTATTGGATTTCAGGAATAGTAACATCATTTGCTGGAGCAAAAAATATAGTTGTTTCATTAATGGGAGATGATGTAAAAGCAAAAAGATGGTTTAGATGGATAATCTATCTATTCTATCGTCTATCATGGTCAAAAACTATTGTTAAGTCTAAAGATATGTATGAAACATTTGGACAAAAAGATGTCTCTATAATCCCTAATGGCATAGATATGGATAGATTTAAACCAATACCTAGAGATATAGCACTAAAAGTGACACAGTGGGATATAGAAAAAAAACATATTCTATTTACATCAAATCCTAATAGAGTTGAAAAAAATTTCAAACTTGCCAAAGATGCTATAACCTATATTGGAAATCAAGAGATAGAACTTCATTATCTAGTAGATATTCCAAATGAGCAAATTCCTTATTATTATAACTCAGCTGATGTGGTGATATTAACTAGTCTATGGGAGGGAAGTCCAAATGCTATCAAAGAGACAATGGCGTGTAATGTACCTATTGTCTCGACAAATGTAGGAGATGTAAAAGATATAATAAATAGAACAGAGGGGTGTTTTATCTCTAGTTTTGAATATAAAGAGTTTGCTTCAAAGATAGAAAAGGCTATAAAATATAATAAAAGAACCAATGGACGAGAGGCTATAGTCCATCTAAAATCAGATGTGATTGCAAAAAAAATAGTAAATATATATAACGGTATAGTTAAGGAGAAAAAATGTGTGGAATAGTAGGAAAAATAGATTTTTCCCCAAAAAAAGAAGATAATCTAGCAGTAATAAAGAAGATGATAAAAGCTATCAAGCATAGAGGACCTGATGATGACGGATACATTATTAATGGTCAAGTTGCACTTGGATTTGTAAGACTTAGTATTATTGACCTATCCAATGCAGGACATCAACCGATGGTTAGTGATGATAATAATCTAATCTTGACATTTAATGGAGAGATATATAACTATATTGAGTTAAGAGAGGAGTTAATAGAGAAAGGATATATATTTAAAACCCAAAGCGATACAGAAGTACTAATTAAATCCTATCAAGAGTGGGGAGAGAAGTGTTTGGATAGATTTAATGGTATGTGGGCTTTTGTCATCTACAATAGAGAAACTAAAGAGATTTTTGGTGCAAGAGATAGATTTGGTATCAAACCTTTTTATTATTATAAAGATAGTGATACATTTATATATGCTTCAGAGATAAAAGCGATAAAAGAGGCTCTAACTAATCCATTAACTATCAATGAAGAGGCTATTTTTAACTATTTAGTATTTAATAGAACTGATTACAATCACACTACTTTTTACAAAGAGATATATAAAATCCCACATGGACACTCATTTATACTCAAAAGTAATGGAGAGTTTAAACTAAAAAAATGGTATGACCTAAAGAGTAAATGTAATAAAAAACCGATAGATAGCCAAGAGTATCTATCACAATTTACCTCATCTATAAAGCTACGCATGAGGTCAGATGTACCTGTTGGAGTATGCTTGAGTGGTGGGTTGGACTCTTCTAGTATTGCTTCAACTATTGTAAAGAAATTAGATATAAAAGATATTCAAACATTCTCTGCTGTCTATAAAAAAGGAGAAACTGGAGATGAGAGTAGCTATATAGAGGAGATGCGTTCCTATCTAAGAAAGATGCACTTTATAACTCCTATAGCAAAAACTCTCTATAGCGATTTAGAAGATATGGTTCACTATCTTGATGAACCTGTACCAACGACTAGTATCTATGCTCAATATAGTGTAATGAAACTTGCCAAAGAGCATGTAGTAGTAACCCTTGATGGACAAGGAGCAGATGAACAGTTGGCTGGGTATCACTACTTTTATGGATTCTACTTCAAAGAGCTTCTAAAAAAAATATCTCTATTCAAGTTAACAAAAGAGATATACCACTATACAACAAAACATAAATCACTCTATGGGTTAAAGACGCTACTCTTTTTTATATTACCTGAAAAGTTAAAAACAAAGTTAAGAACTCAAAAAAACTCTTATATTCAAAAAGAGTTCTACAAAAACTACGCAACGAATAATATAGTCTCAAAAGAGTTATATGGGTCTAAGAGTCTCAAAGATGCACTAATCAACCATTTTGAGTATAAACTAGAACATCTTCTAAAATGGTCAGATTTAAACTCCATGAGATTCTCTATTGAGTCACGTGTACCTTTTCTTGATTATCGTTTGGTAGAGCAGACACTCTCGCAAACCAATGAGAGTTATATTAGGAAAGGTCTTACTAAATATATATTAAGAGAGAGTATGAAATCTATTATACCAGAAAAGATTAGACTAAGATATGACAAAATGGGATTTGAAACCCCAGAAGATGAGTGGTTTAGAGAGGAGTATTTTCAGAAAAAAGTGTTTGATATATTGGAAAATCCAGATGATATACTAAAAAAATATATAGATACCAATATAGCAATAGAGATGTATAAAAGACATTTAAAGAGAGAGATTAACTGTTCAAAAGAGATTTGGAAATGGATAAATCTAACTCTATGGTTAAAAGAGATGGAGATAAAATAGATGGAATTTAAATATTTAAAAAAAGATGAATATAAATTATGGAATGAGTTTGTAGATAACTCAATACAAGGTTCAATATTTTCAAAAAGTTGGTATCTTGATGCCCTACAAGTTGAATATAAAATAGCAGTTATTGAAGATAAAAACATAATAAAAGCAGGAATTATTTTGGCAAAAAATGAAATAAAAACCTATGCCAATCCAATGTTGGATAAATATCTAGGAATTATCTTTAGAAAAGAGGAAGGAAATAGACAAAAAATAGTTGCAAAAGAGTATAAATATATGGATATATTAACCCAAGAGTTAAAAAAAATAAAATCATTTGACTACTATTTCCACCCACAATTTCAAAATTGGATACCACTATCTTGGCATGGATTAACTCAACAAACACGCTATACCTATATAATAAGCAATAGAGAGCATACATTAGATGAGATTTATAATAATTTTCATCTAAATATAAAAAGAAACATTAAAAATGCAAAAAAAGAGTCTGTTATTATTAAAAATAATATTCCCTTTGAAGATTTATGGGATTTAGTCAATAAAACGTTTCTAAGACAAGGGAGCAAAGCCCCTTTTAATAGAGAAAAATTGGAAAACTATACAAAAACGATTAAAAACAACTTTACATCTTATGGAGCTTATAATAGTAATGACCAGTGTATCGCTGTATGTGGTCTAGTACATAATGAAAAATCATCCTATCTTCTACTCAATGGTATAGATGTCAACAATGAGATACGAGGAGCAAATGCCTATCTAATACATTGGACAATTATAGATTTACATGATAAGTGTGAATTGTATGATTTTGAAGGCTCTATGCTATTTGGTGTAGAGGAGTTTTATAGAAGATTTGGAGGAGAGTTAACTCCATACTATAGAGTATGGAATGATAACTTTTTTAACTATGCCAAGAATAAAGCAAAAAAAATATATAAAAATATGAGGTATGGAAGATGAGAATATTAATAGATATAGGACACCCTGCACATGTACATCTGTTGAAAAATTTTGCACTAACTATGCAAAACAGAGGGCATAATATACTCTTTACATGTAGAGATAAAGAGTTTGAAGTAGAACTTCTAAAGAGTTATGGCTTTAGATATATTGTATTTGGAAAAAAATTTAAATCAATATGGGGAAAAATAATTGGATTAATTAAATTTGATATACAAGAGATAGTAGCAGGTATAAAATTTAAACCTGATATCTTTCTAAGTGCAGGTTCAATGTATGCATCACATGCCTCTTTTATCCTAAAAAAACCTCATCTATCTTTTGAAGATACATTCAATATGGAACAAGTAAGGCTATATAAACCATTTACAGAAGCTATATTTATCAATAAATTCCAAATACCTCCATTAAGAGGAGATAATATAGTTGAATATAGTGGCTACCATGAATTAGCCTATCTACACCCTAATTGGTTTACTCCAAATAGAGATATATATGAAATTTTAGGAATTTCAAGTAATGAGCATTATATAATAGTACGTTTTGTCTCATGGAATGCAACACATGATATAGGTCAAGTTGGATTAAAACTAGAAGAGAAGATTAAACTTATAGAAAAGCTATCTACTAAAGTAAAAATATTTATATCATCAGAAGGAGAGCTACCCAATAAAATAAAAAAATATCAGATAAAGATACCTCCAGAGAAGATGCATGATGCTTTGAGTTTTGCATCACTCTTTATCGGAGAGGGTGCAACCATGGCTAGTGAATCAGCAATGCTTGGAACACCAACTATATATATAAACTCACTACACCCCAATACGATTAAACAACAAGAGAAGTACGGATTAATCCAATACCTACTCTCAATAGATAAAATAATAGATAAATCTATAGAAATTTTAAAGAACAATAAAAAAGATGAGTTTATAAACAAAAGAGATGTAATGTTATCTCAGAAAATAGATGTAACAGCCTTTCTTATATGGTTTGTAGAAAACTATCCAAAAAGTAAAGAGACCCTAAAAGAGAATCCTAACTATCAAAAAAGGTTTAAATAGATGAGAGATTTTACACATACTATATATAAAGAGTTACTCAATACATTTATAAACAATGGTTATATATTTATTACAGTAGAGGAGTATTTTAGTGACAATTATAATAAAAATAGACCTTTTATTATAATGCGTCATGATGTAGATAGAAGACCAAATAACTCTTTAGAGATGGCACAAATAGAGAATAATATGGGCATAAAATCTACCTACTACTTTAGAACTATATATCAAACATTTAAACCCAATATTATAAAAGAGATAGCAAGTTTGGGACACGAGATAGGTTACCACTATGAGTCTCTAGCCCAAAAGAGTGGAGATTATCAAGAGGCTATAGACGATTTTGAATTTAACCTAAATAGGTTAAGAGAAATCTATCCTATTAGACATATAGCTATGCATGGAAGACCAACCTCCAAATGGGACAGTAGAGATTTGTGGAAACAGTATGATTATAAACAGTATGAGATAGTAAGTGAGCCCTACTTTGATATAGATTTCAATAGAGTATTCTACGCTACAGATGCAGGAAGAGCATGGGGAGATGAACGTATAAATTTAAGAGATAAAGTTGATACAATATTTAATTTTAATATAAAAAGTACAAATGACTTGATAGATATGATTAAAAAAGGTAATTTACCAAAAGAACTCATGTTAAATATTCACCCTGAACACTGGGCAAAAAGCACTATAGAGTGGTATAAAATATTAATTCTAAGAAAAAGTAAAAATTTTATAAAAAAAATAGTGTTAAATAGATAATAACATGTTTTATAGTATAAAATTTTATTTTAATATGTTAAAATAAAATAAAAAAAGAATACTTATGAAACCTGTAGATGAAGATGATATTAACTTAACTAAAGTATTTAAAATTATAAGAAAGAATTTTTCTCTTTTCATTTCAATTTTAATACTTTTTATACTATTAGGTATATTAAAAATATACACAACAACACCTATATACTCCTCTAGTATAACGCTCTCTATAAAAGAGGATAATGATAATTCAAAAATATTAGATGAGCTAATCTCTCCCCAAAAGAGGAGTGAAGATATTACACTTAATGATAAATTAGAGCTGGTTAAATTAAAGATTACTTCTAAAAAATTCATAGGAACAATTATTGATAAAATAGATAAAAAAAACAATTTATTTACTAATGAAGACAACAATACAAAAGAGAATATCATTATCTCAAATATGGAAGTTAGCCGTGCTAATAACGTTCTTGTTCTTACATATAGAGATACTATTGCTAATAGAGCCAAAAATATAGTCCAAGAGATTGCAGAGAGCTATATCTCCTATAATCTGAAGCATAGAAAAGAGGAGGTAGAACATACTATTATTTTTCTAAATCAACAAATTAATGATGTAAGAAGAAATCTACAAAAAAAAAGTAATAAACTAAAAGAATATCAACAAAAAAATAGTACTTCTATTGCAATAGCTTCCTCTTCATCACTATTAACTCAAATAAATAATAAAAAAGAGAAATATAAAAGAGTATATTTAAAATTAAAAGCAATTAGAGCCGTTATAGATAACTTAAAATATGGAAGTCTAACAACAACACTATTGAACGATAGTGATATTGATATATCTTCAATTAACTCTATCATTAGTAATTATAGAAAAGATGATAAGAAGATAAGAGAACTGGAGTTTCAAAAAAAAGATATTAGTAATTCTACCATATCTGATAACAAATTAAATCAATTTATTAATAGCTTGAAAAATAAAGAGTTTGAAATAGACAAACTTTTAGAGACACTAACCCCAAAACATCCTGAAGTCATATCTCTCAATAGAGAGATAAGTAATATTCAAGATAGAATCTACTCCTATATAGATTCTAAATTAAAAAATCTAAAAAAAGATAAATATGTTCTAAAATCAAAAATAATTAATAACTTAGAAGTAATCAAAAAAAGTTTAGAAAGAAAATCAAATCTACTAAATAAGGAGATAATAGAGAAAAAAATACTTTTAAAATCTATTCCCTCCAAAAAAATTGTAAATAAAGATTTAGAGAGAAGATTTAGCTTAAATGAAAAGGTATATACCTTTTTACTTCAAAAAAAAATAGAGACAGAGATTAAAAAAGCTTCAATTATTCCAAATAATAAAATTATTGAAAATGCAACGCTTCCAGAGAGCTATATCGAACCAAATATAAAAAAGATACTCATGATTAGTGTTATTGTAGGTATACTATTTGGGATTATTATGGTGATAATAAAAGAGTTATTAAGTAAAAAAATTTTAGATCCTTATGATATAGAGAAATTAACGAAAATACCTATTTATGGAATTTTATCTAAAAAAAGTGACTCTTATATATTTATAGAAGGGCTAAGAACAATTAGAACTAATTTAGAATTTAAACGTTTAGAAAAAAATCACTGTATAAAAATATTAATCTCATCAATAATTGAAAAAGAGGGGAAAACTACAATTACTGCTCAACTAGGAAAGATTATTCAAAAATCTAATAGAAAAGTCCTCCTTATAGATTTAGACTTACGAAAGCCAAGACTACACAAAGAGTTAAATATTACTACTAAAGATAAAGGAATTAGTAATTTTATAAGTGAAGATTATAAAGAGATAGTTATTCCAATAGATAAAAACCTAGATTTTATTCCCGCTGGTACACTACTAGAAAATGGCTCAGAACTATTATTAAGTAATAAACTAGATAATCTAATAAAATCTTTGGAAAAACGATATGATTATATAATATTTGACACTGCTCCAATTGGTAGTGTAACCGATACAACTTCTATTCTTAAATATAGTGATATTGTTCTATTAGTTGTCAGAGCAAAATTATCACAAAAAGATTATATAGCTGATATTCAACGAATAAAAGAAGATAGATGTATAGAATCAATAGCTATTATTATAAATGATATGAAAATAGATAAAAACAGTAGATATGGAAGATTAGGATATGGATACAATTATGGCAAATGATACAACTCTCTTGCTTTTTTTGTACCCATATCTCCATTATAAATACTATTATTAGATTCTGCCTCTCTCCATATTTTATGCAGTATGGGATAGACTTTGTCTTTTAAAACTCTACTTAAATTTGTCTCTTTATATCTATCCGTTATTGATGCTGTATTAAAGTAATTTCCTCTCTTATTTCCATAGATATAGTTATAATTTGATATAAATATATGGTTATTTGGTGCAAGATTCTCTAGCCCATATTTTGGATTATTGATAATGATATTACCACGTACTATGGTTTTGAATCCTTTAATATTGCTTTTTGGATATGTAGTAAATGTTACTCCTGCTCCAATAGCATCAGAATTTGATTTATCTCCTTCAATAATATTATTAGAGATATTAGTATCATTAAAACCATTAATATAAACTCCTGAACCGCGATAAGAAGAGATTATATTATTAGTAATAGATACACCACTATGAGACTCTAAATCTCCACTATTTGTTGTTCTATTTAACCAAATACCATGATAATAACTACCTCCAAATAGATAGTTATCAGTTATACTAACATTATGAAGAGATAAATCTCCTTTTGATTCTATCTGAATTGCAGAAGAGCCAGAGTATACATTATCAGGATTATTTCCAATAGTATTATTATAAATTTTAAAATCACTACCATTCTCTACTCGTATACCTGCATCTGTTCTATGCCCTGTAATAATATTATTATATATATCAAAATTAGTTGACCATAATATATATATACCATCATGCCCTACACTACTAATACGGTTATTATAAATATGCGTATATATAGGTTGCACTCCTGCACTTGTAATAGTAATGGCATCATTTAAATTATTATGTAGATACATATTGTATATTTTTATATGAGTTGTATTTTGAAAAAATATTAAAGAGTAATAAGATTGACCTGCTGGTTCTTTCTGATTATTAGCATTACCATTAATCTCAAAATTGCGTATAGTAATATTTTTATATCTTTTTCCATCAATATAATCTTGAGTCAAAGAAAAATCTTTTTGACGAATAATAGAATTAAACTTTGACCAATGTGCATTATCTATAAGTTTGATAACTACACCTTGTTCTCCTTCTAGTATAGTATCTGAACTCATCAAGATTGAGGAGTCTACCAGATAAGTATGTGGACCTTTAAGATGTACTATATTATACTCCTTATCTAAAGCAACACGCTCTAATGCCATATTAATCTCTATCTGGTCTTTTGAACCATCACAATTATAATCTCCTGTTCCATCTCCTGATACATAAAGAGTTGAAGAGCTTTTATCGTTAAAAAAATAAGGGGATACTATTAGTACAAATAATATCCCTAAAATAATAGGAATTTTCATCTATTTAATGTTAACAACTATCTCTCCATTAACCTCATCAAATAGTAGATGAGAACCCTCGACTACTTTATCCTCTAATATAAGTTCAGCCAATCTATCTTCTACCTCTTCATACAAGGCTCGTTTTAGTGGTCTTGCTCCATAATCTGGGTCAAATCCTACCTCTGCAATATAGGCTTTAGCTTTAGGTGTTAACTCAATATCAATATCTCTATCTGCTAGTTTTTTCTGAATAGAGCTAAAGAGTATATCAACGATAGAAGTAATCGCCTCTAAATCTAATGGATTAAAGATTACAACATCATCTAAACGGTTTAGAAATTCTGGTTTAAAGTGTCGTTTCAATTCATTATTAACTGCTTTTTCTCTCTCTTTTTTATCACTAAATTGCATAATCTTATCTGAAGCGATATTTGAGGTCATAATAATAATCGTATTTTTAAAATCTATTGTGACCCCTTTATTATCGGTTAGACGACCATCATCAAGAACTTGCAATAGAGTGTTAAAGACATCAGGGTGTGCTTTTTCTATCTCATCAAAGAGTACAACCGAATATGGTTTTCTTCTTACTGCTTCTGTAAGTTGTCCACCCTCATCATATCCTACATAACCTGGAGGTGCTCCAACTAGACGTGATGCTGCATGTTTCTCCATATATTCACTCATATCTATACGAATCAGAGCTTTTTCGCTATCAAATAAGAACTTTGCTAATGTTTTTGCTACTTGTGTCTTACCTACACCAGTAGGTCCAAGGAACATAAAGCTACCAATAGGACGATTGGTATCACTAAGACCTGCTTTGTTACGCTTAATTGCTCTAGCTACTGCATGAAGTGCTTCGTTTTGCCCTACAACCTCTTGATTTAATATCTTCTCTACATTTAGAATCTTATCTTTATCACTCTGCAACATCTTGTTTACAGGGATACCTGTCCAACGGCTTACAATAGTAGCTATCATCTCCTCATCAACAGAGTTTTTGAGTAGAGTACCCTCTCTCATCATCTCTTTCCATCTATTTTCAAGAGCTACTACCTCTCTCTCTTTTTCAGGAATAGCTCCATGAGTAATCTCTGCAACTTTAGAGAAATCTCCCTCTCTTTGATACATACTAGCTTTGGTTCGCAACGATTCTATATCACTCTTAAGTGTAGCAATCTGATTAAAAACCTCTTTTTCTGTCTCAAATTGACTCTGTAGAGATATCTTTTTCTCTTCTAAATCGGCTAACTCTTTTCCAATTTCAGCTAATCGTGAAGCGTTTTTATCTCCCTCTTCCATTTTGAGTGCCTCTTTTTCCACAAGAAGTGTTGATAAGGCTCTCTTTACTCTAGCAAGTTCAGTCGGTTCACTCTCTATCTCCATTTTTAGTTCTGCTGCTGCTTCATCAATCAAATCTATAGCTTTATCAGGTAAAAATCTATCAGTGATATATCTATCACTAAGCTTCGCTGCTGAAACTAATGCAGAGTCCATAATTGTTACATTATGGTGTGACTCCAAACGCTCTTTGATTCCTCGTAAAATCTGTAAAGCTTCATTTATTGATGGTTCATCAACCTTTACAGGTTGGAAACGTCTCTGAAGAGCTGTATCTTTTTCAAAATATTTTCGATACTCTTTGAGTGTTGTTGCTCCAATAGTATGTAACTCTCCACGTGCAAGAGCTGGTTTTAGTATATTTGCAGCGTCCATACTACCTTCACTTGCACCTGCTCCTATAATGGTATGAATCTCATCAATAAAAAGGATAATATTTGTCTTACCTTGTACCTCATCAACAACAGCTTTTAATCTCTCTTCAAACTCTCCTCTATATTTTGCACCTGCAATTAATCTGGTCATATCCAATGATATTACACGCATTTTTTGTAGACTTAATGGCACCTCTTTGTTGACAATTCTCTGAGCTAATCCCTCTACTATAGCAGTCTTACCTGTACCAGGTTCTCCAATAAGAATTGGATTATTTTTAGTTTTACGGATAAGAATCTGCATCATTCTTTGCACCTCTTCATCACGTCCTATAACAGGATCTAACTCTCCATCTAATGCTTTTTGATTTAAATCTATACCATACTTCTCTAATGCATCTAAGGATTCATCTCCACTTTGAGAATCTATGGTTTTTCCACCACGAATCGACTCCAATGTCTTTTGAAGTTCGGATAAATCTACATAATTGCCTAAACTATTTTTAATAAAGTCTGAAGAGATATTAGCAATAATCCAAGTATCTACTGATAGATACTCATCTCCATTAGCAGTCATTACACCCTCTGCCTCTTGCAGTGAGCCAACAAGCTTTTGTGAGAGACGAATCGTCTCTTTTGTAACTGATGATACTGTTGGGAGTTTATTTACAAGACTCTTTACCTCCAACTCAATAGCTGATTTATCTACACCCATTTTATTAAATGCTTGATGTAGAAGTGAATTGGTATTGGTCAACAATCCCCAAAGAACATGAAGTGGGTCTACCTCTTGATTTTTATTGTGCAGTGCCAAAGAGAGACCCGACTCTATTGACGAACTCATTTGATGTGTTAACTTTTCTAAAATACTCATATCTATCTCCTAATTTTTATCTCTATATATAATAAATTTATTTCTTGTATTATAGTTAATTTTCATATAAAGAGATGCTACTTTAGTTGCAAACTATATCTATTTATAATAAATATAATCAAATTTTTATCAATTTTAGATAAAATGTAGCTCCTATAAAAATGATTGGATTAATAACAACTAACATGATAATTAAAAATAAAAAAGCAATACTCTTTGGCTTCCTATCTACAGTAACTGCCTCTTTTATCTTTGCGACCTCTGCAAATGCCGATAGTAATGAGTTAAAAGAATCGTCTGTAAACACTTCAAGATTAGAAGCTTATCTAAAATTTACAAAAATTGTACAAATAATAGAAGAACAGTACGTTGATGATATTAATACCAGTGATATAATAAATAATGCACTCAAAGGAATGCTCTCTAATCTTGATGCTCACTCTTCTTTTATGGATAAAAAAGAGACAAAAGAGTTACAAGTTCAAACTCATGGAGAGTTTGGTGGACTAGGGATTACAGTTGGTATGAAAGATGGAGCATTAACCGTAATTGCTCCACTTGAAGGAACTCCTGCTGATAGAGCAGGAGTAAAAGCTGGAGACATTATTCTAAAAATTGATAATCAAGCAACAATCGGTATGACTATAGATAAAGCTGTATCTATTATGCGTGGCAAACCCAATACCCCTATAGTATTAACCATTGTAAGAAAAGGGGAAAGTAAACCATTAAAGATAAAAATAATTCGCGATATAATTGAGATTCAATCCGTCTATTCCAAAACTATTGGAGATGATATTCTCTATCTACGAATTACCTCTTTTGACCAAAAAGTTGTAGATGGTATGAGAAAAGCTATCAAAAAACATAAGGGTATAAAAGGTATTATTATTGACCTACGAAACAACCCAGGTGGACTTCTAAATCAAGCTATTGGTGTTGTAGATATGTTTGTCAAAAAAGGAGCGATTGTTAGTCAAAAAGGTAAAATTCCTGAAGAGAATCTTGTCTATAATGCAACAAGTGAAGATACAGATACCAAAACACCTCTTGTAGTTTTAGTCAATGGTGGTTCTGCCTCTGCTAGTGAGATTGTATCAGGTTCACTACAAGACCATAAACGTGCTGTAATTGTAGGTAAAAAGACTTTTGGTAAAGGTTCGGTACAAGTAGTCATGCCAATAAACCAAGATGAAGCCTTACGTTTAACTATTGCTCGATACTATCTACCAAGTGGTAGAACCATTCAAGCCGTGGGAGTTACTCCTGATGTTGAGGTCTCTTATGGAGAGATTAAAAAAGCTGAAGAGGGTATCTCTATAAAAGAGAAAGATTTACAAAAACACCTAGAGAGTGAGCTTGAAAAGGTAGATGGTGTACATAAAGATAGTAAAAAAGATAAAAAAGATAAAAAAATTATTACAGAAGATGATTTATATAAAGATGCCCAACTAAAAAGTGGTGTCGATATTTTAAAAGCACTAATGATTACAAACCAGATATAAGGATATACTAAAAATGGGAAAAACTGAACTTCTATATGAAGGAAAAGCAAAAAAGATATGGCATACAGAAGATGAAAATCTTCTTATTTCAGAATTCAAAGATGATTTAACTGCTTTTAATGGAGAGAAGAAATCTAGTGAAGAGGGAAAAGGGGCATTAAATAATAAAATTTCTACTCAACTATTTAAGCTATTAAATAGCAAAGGTATTCCAACACACTTTGTGGAGATGTTAGATGACAATAATATGTTGCATAAAAAGTGTGATGTTATTCGTATTGAAGTAATTGTTAGAAACATAGCTACAGGTTCTCTTAGCCGTAATTTAGGTATTGAAGATGGAAAAGTTTTACCCTTTACCTTGGTAGAGTTTGATTATAAAAATGATGAACTTGGAGACCCAAAACTCAATGACCAACACTGTCTTATATTGGAACTAGTAGAGAGTATAGATGAGTTAGACTATATTCGTTTTATGGCAAGACGAATAAATACAATTCTAAAAGATTTCTTTGCAGATAAAGAGATGAATCTTATTGACTTTAAATTGGAGTTTGGTCGAGATAGTGATGGAAATATTATTTTGATTGATGAGCTTAGCCCTGATAACTTTAGATTTTGGGATAGCAATACAGGCGAAAGCATGGATAAAGATAGATTTAGAAAAGGTCTTGGTGGACTAAAAGTGGCCTACCAAGAGGTACTAAATAGAATTTTAGGAGAAGTGAAATAATGACTGCAATTGTAAATATATTTTTAAAAGAGGGCGTTCTTGACCCTCAAGGAAAAGCGATTCATCATGCACTAGATGCCATGAATTTTGAAGGTGTCCAAGATGTTAGAATGGGTAAACAGATTGTTCTGAAATTAACTTCTACCAATAGAGATGAGGCGATAAAAGAGGTTACACAGATGGCTGAAGAGATTTTAGCCAATACCGTAATAGAAGATTATAAAATTGAGTTACTATAATGAAACATGTAGCAATATTACAATTTCCAGGAACAAACTGTGATTTAGATACCAAATATGCGTTTGAAAAACTTGGTTGTAGCACAACCATTGTATGGCACAAAGAGGAGAAACTACCACAAGAGACTGACTTGCTAGTAATAGCAGGTGGATTCTCATATGGAGATTACTTACGTTCTGGTGCAATTGCTAAATTCTCTCCTATTATGAAAGATGTTCTTACATTTGCAGATAAGGGAGGAGAAGTATTGGGTATCTGCAATGGTTTTCAAATCTTAACAGAAGTTGGTCTTCTACCTGGAGCATTAAAAAGAAATATCGGTCTTCATTTTATCTCAAAATTTCAAACACTAAAAGTAGTAAATAACTCAAACAGTTTTTTACAAAAATGTGAAAAAGATGAACTTCTTAATATACCTATCGCTCATGCTGATGGCAACTACTATATTGATGAAGAGGGATATAATGAACTTGAAGCAAATCAACAGATTTTACTACAATACTCTAATGAAAAAGCAGAAACAGTTATTGTAAATGGTTCAGTTAACTCTATTGCAGGTATTTGCAATAAAAACAAAAATGTATTTGGGCTAATGCCACATCCAGAACGTGCATTAGAGACGATATTGGGTTCAGATGATGGTATAAAAATGCTTGAGGGGCTAATCGCTTAATGCAAAGTAAAAAATCATTTTTTTTATCTATTGTACTATTTTTTTCAACACTTATTTCGCTACTTCATGCAGATGATGTAGCATTTTCATATGTTCCTAAAAAGGTTTATGCAAAACAGATTTTTCCTATAAGTTTTATAGTAACCTCCTCTAGTCAAAATCCTCATATAAGCTTTAATTTTTTAGGAGACGAGACCCCTATTCTAAAAAATCCTGAAATAATCAAGAACGAAACTAAAACTTTTTATACCTTCTACTTTAAAACTACAGATAGACTATTTATAATACCACGAATAACAGTAACACTAAATGGAAATGAAAAAGTACTTGATGGAGTAAAAATACCTGTAAAACAACTACCTAAATCTAAAAACTTTTCAGGAGTAATTGCCTCTGGTCTAAAGATAAAGAACCATCAAGTATCTGTTTTTGATAAAGATACCAATCTTATTGCTATCTCATTAGAGGCACATGATGCAAATTTAGAAGATATTTATATACCTTCAGCACTAAAAGATGGTGTAGAAAATGCAAAACGTATCGGTTCAAAAATGGAGATAGACTACTATATCGTACTTCCTGCAAAAGATAAAAAATTAACCTTTACCTATTTTGATACAACAAAAGATACTTTTGTAGAAAAAACACTCATTATTAAACTTCATGATGGAACAGTAGCTGCACAGACAGACCTAAATCCCAAAGATGATAGCTTTGAAAAGCTAAAAAAATACTCTTTAACTATATTGAGTACACTTTTTTTAATACTATTTCTATGGAAACGTGATTTCTTCTACTTAGTATTAGCTGTCGTTTCAGCAGGTATTCTATTGACCTTTTATACAGCATTAGCTACTGTTTGTATAAAAGAGG